>JAEEGG010003340.1_pt1 | contig 40035 bp, 38 predicted proteins | sample 9134161 | NCBI WGS metagenome assembly JAEEGG01 (sample SAMN16246543, study PRJNA631951) | gut metagenome | biome: gut microbiome; feature: rumen; material: CR-attached | host: Bos | place: Iran: Karaj | collected 2018-10 | reverse complement strand
AGATCTCCTTATCTTCTTCAACCTGTTTTAAATTGTCCGCTACAGTCTGCTCGTTAGTCTTTGCTTTTTCTGCTAATACCTTAAAGTCACCAACTTCACTTACAAATGCATCATATTCGCTAACAAATTCGTCTTTCTTGTCTGTCAACTCCTGGATGATTTCGTTGTATTCCGTTTGTTTCTCTTGTATTTTAGTATATGTTTCTTCTGCCTCTGTCAGTTTATTGCTAACATCTTTTATGTTATCTTCCAAATCTGATGATTTTTTGCACAGATTGTCTAAAGCATCACTAAACTCAACGAATCTATCCTTATCACTCCTCAGATTATATGTACGAAGTCGTGATTTCAGCCATTCCAAACTATTAACAATTTCACCTACTCTTCTACTGGCAAGATAAGAATTAAGGTTACCCAAATTTTGATTTAACTCAACCCTTTCATTATAAGTCGACAACTTCAAAAACAGAATATGAGAACGCACCAGAGTGCTAACATCAATCAAGATATTCTTTATTCCTCCAATAATTCCTCGCAGGCAATACTCATTCTCTCGCCCATAAGCACAAGTATCCATATCGGTTCCCTGGGCTTTATGATAATCTCTAAACCCATCAAGATTCTGGCGAATACTATCTAAGGTCGCCTTAATTGCTGTCATCGTTCCTGTCTCCATCGTTCTCGCTATTTTATTTTATTTTCACCGCTAATATACAAATTCTTCTTCAATATATCCTATTTCCTGTCAAGCTTTTAATCAATCATACGTCAAACAGCCTCATATTAACCCAGAGAAGCCAGCCCACAGCAGACTTTCCTCATTCTAATTTCACTTATCACCTATACCACCCTATTCTCACTCTTCCACGAGACACTCAACTGTTGATCCATTTTCACCAAATATGAGTAAGGACTTCCGCTCATCTCCATTCTCTTCCTAACGTATGGTACTGTTGTCAGTGCCAGCCCCAAACATTGACTAGTTCCGATTGCAATGTTTGTCTTCAAATCTGCTCCGAATCCAATCACTGCAGGTAGCAGTCCCGTAAACACACAGGTTCCTATTCCACTCCACCAGTTTATTCCAGAATCTTTCAGAGTAGCCTTAACCCCATCCATGGCTGGCTTCACTTGCTTCGTATAAATACTCCATATTTCATGCTCAATATCCTTAGCATTCATCCCTTCTATGTCAAAAGCCGTCAGTCTATCCATTTCAGCCCGAAACAGCGCCAGTTCGTGTCGTCTATCCTTCTTATATTGCACTATCGTTTCCATTCTAGTATTAGGAGCAATCTTAATATCATCCATAATAATCTGATACATCATTCCTCTCTTCATCTTCTGTTCACGAGCCCTCAGTCCTGCTGGTGCCAATCCTTCTATGAGAATTTTGTTCGACAAGTTATTCTGATTCACCCTATCTGTAAGTAGAGCCAATCTATTATTTTGGCAAATTCTGTTGGCCAGCAGTGTCATATAGAAACTCATAAACCCTCTACTCGCCCAAACATAGCCATCTTCATTAACATGCCCTGCAAGTCTTTCTCTCAACATCATCGGAAGTTTTTCCACATGAATATAGAAATCTCGATAGATGCCACTCATTTTGTCAGTCAAGTATTCTCTTCTCTTATCACCATTATACGCACGGTTTTCTTCTGTCAGATATCTCCGATTGGCCATAGATACAGCAGAACCGCCCCAAGGCCTTATAAAGCTTTTCTTTCCTTCTGGAGTATCCATAAACCTTATTACATCCTGTTCTAATCCACTTATTTCCTCACAGAATGGATTTACGATACGAGGAAAAAGGAATCCTTCTTCTTGAAGTATTCTGGTACTTCTTCTCTTGTAGGGATGATCTTCCGACTCAGGCACTATTGTTTCTATTCTGTCCCAAAACAACACTGCCGATTTCAGCCATCGCTCATTATGGATATCGATTGTTGGATAATACAAAGCTTCTTCAAACATATCATTTTCACATTAAACCAATACTTTTCTATTCCCCACTTCCCTTCAAGTCTTCAAGTGTATCAGGAGTCTGTCACCTGACACATCTCATATTATTTTAGTCTATTTTTCTAACATCCTAAGGATATCAAGCATATCACTTTCCAACGGACTTGTATCAGTACTATTAATTGCCAAACATATTGTCTTTCTTCCTATCCCCCTTTCCACGATGTCATAGAGTTCTTGTTCCCCTGTGTTCTATGTTTCACGATCTCGCCATCTTTATCACACCTCTTCAAGCTTAAAGCCAACTTTGCCGATTGCCCATCACGCTTATACTTCCGGTCGATATACTCACGCCGCGGGGTCACCCTGTTGCTTGAAAAAAACGGGGAGGATAATGGTTAGTATATTTATGGTTGGTCGACATTGTCATTGATGATTGGTGTCCGAATGCATCTAGATTAGTTCAAACCGCTGGCAAAGATAATGTAATTTTTTGTAACGGCAAAATTTTAAACAAAAAAAAATCGCTCGGTGATTAAAACCGAGCGGGGGTATGGGGTTAGGAATAGAAGGCTTTGTACCATTCGGCGAAGTGGCGGAGGCCGGTGCGCAGGGGGGTGCTGGGCTTGAAGGCGAAGTCGCGTTCAAGGGCGGTGGTGTCGGCATAGGTGGTGGGAACGTCGCCGGGTTGCATGGGGACGAGCTGCTTGTGGGCCTCGAAGTCGTAATCCTCGGGGAGCACCTTGGCGCGAATCAGTTCCTGCTGGAGGATGTCAACAAAGTTCAGCAGGTTCTCGGGCTGGTTGTTGCCGATGTTATACACAGCATAGGGCGGCAAGGGCAGTTCGTCGTCGCCATTCTGTTTTGACGGTGCTCCCTGCATGACACGTACCACGCCCTCGACGATGTCGTCGACATAGGTGAAGTCGCGCATGCAGTTGCCGAAGTTGAAGATCTGGATGGTCTCGCCACGACGGAGCTTGTCGGTGAAGCCGAAGTAAGCCATGTCGGGGCGGCCTGCGGGGCCATAGACCGTGAAGAAGCGCAAGCCCGTGGAGGGGATGTTGTAGAGCTTCGAATAGGCATGGGCCATCAGTTCGTTGCTTTTCTTGGTGGCAGCATAGAGCGACACGGGGTTGTCGACCTTGTCATCGGTAGCGTACGGCACTTTCTTGTTCGTACCGTAAACGCTCGACGACGAGGCATATACCAGGTGTTCGACAGGCCAGTTGCGACAAGCCTCGAGGATGTTATAGAAACCTATCAGGTTGCTCTGGATACAGGCATCGGGATTGGTGATCGAGTATCTGACACCCGCCTGTGCGGCGAGGTTCACCACCACGGCAGGCTTATACTGTTCGAAGAGGCCGTCTATCGTCGTCTTGTCGGCTATATCTCCCTTGACGAAGTGGTAGTCCGTGCCCTCCGGCACCAGGCCGTCGAGCTCATCCAGGCGCCACTGCTTCAGTGCCACATCGTAGTAACTGTTCATGTTATCAATATTGACAATCGTAGCCCCCTGCACGTCTTTGAACAGGCGCTTGATGAGGTTAGAGCCTATAAAGCCAGCTCCGCCGGTTACCAATATCGTCTTTCCATTCAGGTTGATTTTATCCATATGATTCAAATTGTCTGCAAAAGTAGCACAAATCGTGTAAAATACAAAATAATATTTGGATATTTTAAATAAATACGTTATCTTTGCCCCTTGAATAAACGAAACATGAATGATGTCAACCAAGACTGGCCATGCGAATCTTTAGAAGAAAAAGGCAGTTTCTCGAATACACACGCTTCTTAGAGCATAGAGCATATTCCTTCTGCCACTTCACGACAAGAGGGAATCGCAGGCTTGAGAAGTTATCCCCACGATTAGACACCGCCAACCTGAGGATGGCGGTATATACCTGCATTGTGGGTCATTATGACAGTCTGATTGAACCTCGGATCGCAGAACCCGGGATTGACTATTACGTGTTTACCGACATCGACATCCCCGCAGGCTCTGTATGGAAGAAAATTGACATCACCCAGTTCGACGAGTACCGCGAGCTTTCTCCAACCCAGCTGAACAGGAGAATCAAGATGCTACCGTTCGTCTACCTTCCCGACTACGACTATTCCCTATATGTCGACGGCAACATTGAGATAGAAGGAGCCGTCAGCCCCACCATCGCAGAGATGGGAGACTGTCCGTTCGGCACACACTATCACCGTACGAGAGACTGCATCTATGTGGAGAAGGTGCGCGTCAACTATCTCAGGAAGGCCGACAAGGAGACTGTCGACAGGCAGACTGCCGCCTATCGGGAAGCTGGTTTCCCCCGTCACTATGGTCTGTATGAGAACAGCATACTCATCAGGAGCCACCGTGATGAGAGTGTCCGCCATCTGATGGAGGCCTGGTGGGAGGAATACATGCGCTACCCCACCCGCGACCAGCTCAGTCTGCCGTACCTCATCTGGAAGACAGGCTACGACAAATCGAGCATCCATATCATTGGTACGAACATAGACCGAAACCCTAACTTCAAGAGAACGCATTCTCACATAACAGCCAAACCGTCATGAAGCCTATCATCAGTGTCATCGTCCCAGTCTATAAAGTCGAGGCATACCTCACCCATTGTCTTGACAGTCTGTGCAGACAGAGTCTGCCGGACATCGAGCTCATCCTTGTCGACGACGCCTCGCCAGACAGGTGTGGTGCCATCTGCGAAGAATACGCCGCGAAAGACTCGCGCATCAGGGTGTTTCATCAACCGGAGAACCGAGGTCTTTCCGCCGCACGTAACCTGGCTATCAGGAATGCCGCCGGCGACTACCTGATGTTTGTCGACAGCGACGACTGGGTTCACGAGGACTTCTGTAAGGCTGCATACGAATGTGCGCAACAGCACCATGCCGACTTAGTGATGTTCAACTACGTCCATGTCAGGAAGGGAGAAAAAGGAGACGCGAGCCAGCGTAAGGCCTTCAGATCGTTTACCGAGGGATGCAAGACCAAAGAGGAGTCGCTCGACATGATGCTTGCAGACGGAGGCAACGCCGCATGGAACAAGCTCTATCGGAAAGAGCTGTTCAAGGATGTCACCTACCCCGAAGGCTTCTTATATGAGGACACCGGAGCCACCTACAAGCTCATGTTCAAAGCCACCCGTTTCTATTTCCTCGACCAGGTGCTGTATTACCAGAACATCCGTCCCAACAGCATCACGACATCAAAGGTGACCCAAAAGGTATTAGACGACAGAGCCACACAGAACATACAGCGCTATCGCGACCTCACGTCATGGGGATTCCGGTCAGAGATGCTTGAATACCGTTTCCTGAATTTTGCCCTGTGGTATTGTATGCATCAGAAAAGAGACATGTCAAACCCTGACTATATCTATCTGTCCCGTGCCCTTCGCTCGTGCAGACAGGTACCACAGGCGTTCACTTCCAAGAAGAGGTACGCCCTCTGGCTGTTCAAGCACTGTCCATGGCTAATCGATTTGTTCTACACCATAAAAGGGAGGGAGGTCATATGAAATATGTATTCCTAGACGACCACTACGATCAGGGGCATTTCCTGATGAGCGACCTTGAGAATCACCAAGACTGCAAGGTGATCTATAAAGACCGGCTACACCAGAATGCCATTATCAATGCGTTCTGTTGCTCACATATTATCAGAAAGATCAAGAAAAAGCTGAGAATGCCTTTCAGAGAGAGAGCCTATCATGCCATTCTCCACAGATACTGTGATGCCGACACCCAGGCCATCTTCATGACCACAGGCTGGTATTGCGACATGCTCATAGGCTATATCAGGATGAAATATCCACATATCAGACTGGTGATGCTGATACGTGACACCGTAAAAGACAACGCAGACAGGAACAAGGAATTCGAGATAGGGAAGATCAAACGGCTGTTCGACCTTGTCATCAGTTACGACAATGTCCACGACGTGCCAGTCTACGGACTGACCTACGCCCCGGTCTATATGTCGAAGACAGACAGTCTTGACATGAGTTCGCTGACATGCAAATACGACATCACCTTTATCGGTGCTGCCAAGGACAGGCTCGACCTCATCCACCGCATCTATCAGAACTGCACGGCCCATGGTCTCAAAACCTTTTTCTACATCTTCCGTGTCAGGAGATCCAAGCGGCTTTCCCACAATGATATCACCTACTCGAAGAGATACCTGAAAAGACTGATGTTCCTGGAAAAAGAGCTGGAGGCGAACTGCATCCTGGAAATACTGAAAGGCGACGCCCATTCCAATACGACACGTTTCTGGGAGGCCGTCATCTACAACAAGAAGTTCTACACCAACTGGAAAGGCATCGTCGACTCTCCCTACTACAATCCCAAGTACATCAAGGTCTTCGACGATCCCGACGATTTAGATTACGACTTCATCAGAGAGCGTATTGATGTTGATTACAACTACCAAGGAGAGTTGTCACCCCTCAAATATATAGATCTGTTTAAACAACTGTTATAAATTAAAATGAATAGAAACACTACTGAAAACGACCCCATTCAAATTGTTGCATGTCTTGACAAAGATTTCGTCCTGACCACGGGCGTGATGATGTGCTCCATATGCGTTAACCATCCCGATGTCGGCATTGACTTTCACCTTATCTGTGACGAGAGCGTAACGGAGAACGACAAGAAAGACCTGGAAGAAACCGTTCTCAAATACCAAGGGAAAAGAACCTTCTTCTACAATATCGACAGCCAGTCAAGCCATAAGTACCCCTGTCGGTTAGGACGTATCTCACAAGCCACCTACTACCGGCTGTTTCTGACAGAGATTCTCCCCCCGTCAATCAACAAAGTCATCTATATAGATGGAGACTGTGTCATACGGCACTCTCTTCTACCACTTTGGAATACCGACATCACCGATTATGCAGTAGGAGCCTGCATAGACGGTCTGGAGGGAGTGACTGATTTTTATGAGCGCCTTGGATATCCTCGTGAAGAAAGCTACTTTAATGCCGGTATGATGTATATAAATCTGGATTACTGGCGCCGTCACCATGTGCTCGAACAATCTTTGGACATTCTTAATAACCATTGGGACAAGATATTCCTCGAGGATCAGGATGTCATGAATATGTTATTTCATGACAGAAAGATAACCTTTCCCCTCAAATACAACCTCCAGGCGGGTCTTCTTTGGAAAGACCGTCATTGGAATTATCAGAAATACGAGGAGCAATTTAAAGACGCGCTGGAAGACCCCGTCATTATCCATTATACGACGATCGGTAAACCCTGGTACAGAACTTCTCCCTACCAACGCCATCCATTTAACAGCTCATTCTACAAATATCAGAACATGACGAAATGGAATAACGTCCGCATTGAGAATCGCCCTATGATTAAAAGAATAAGAAACTTCATAGGAGACATCCTCAGGCGAATAAACATCAGGCAACTGGAACCATCACGATTTATAGATGTTAATCCTGTAGATTAGCTGATATACTTCTTTATTCTCCTGACAAGATCAAGATTGGCTTCAGAGAACTTCCTGGCCCACAGATACGGGCTATTGACAAGTTCATCGAAGTCATCGTTCTGCCAGACATAGGGGCGCCCCCTATCCCAGTCGATATATCTGCAGCAGCTTGCAAACTCATCGTCCGGGTTATAGACCCTATCCATATACTTATTCTCATACAGGAAGGTCTGTAAGAACATCTCGTCGGGTACAAACACATGCTTATAGCGCTTCAAGATCCGTTCTTTCTGATTGACCAGTTCCACTGCCAACGGCTTCGTGATACTGAACCATTGCGAGCCAGTTCTCAGATTCTCCAATGGAGAGACACAATGGATATGCAACCATCTTTGTACACGAACGCACAGGCCGTTCACTCTCATGAGGTATTTAGGCTCCTCACCCGGTCTTCCCGGTACAAACGGGCGCCATATTGTTCTTTTCACCAATGTGTCATGGTCGTGAGTTTTTGAAAAGCCTACGAACTCCTTTCCCTGGTTTTCTTCAAAGAAGCGCTGTATCTCTGACTGACTCTTGATGGGGAAATCGACACCCGACAAGAGGTGGATGTAATCATAATCCCCCTTCACAGCCTCGGTCAGCAGGTTCATTGTAGCCTCAACGACACTAATATGCCCCCATCTCACGTCGACCCGGTTTTTCAGGAAACAGACCTTCGAAAACCTCATGCCCTCCAGAAAAGACGCCTCATCAAACTGAGATACTTTCAAGTCCATGTGGACATAGATATCATTATCCGGAGAATCCAGAGTTGTCAGCAGTTCTTTCAGCAGATGAAAACTGCCATGGGCCAGAATCAGGTAAGCGAACTTCATCATATCAGCTATTTTTCCAAATCCATCATAAGCATCTTCTCCACAATCTGATGCATATCATAATACTTGTATTCCGCCAATCGGCCTACAAACATCACATGCTCCAACCGGTCGGCCTCCGCCTTGTACTGCGCATACCGCTCTCCGTTCCTGGCATCATTCACAGGATAATACGGTTCCATCCCCAGCTGCCACTCCTGCGAATACTCCTTCGTGATGACAGTCTTGGGCTGTGTTCCAAACTCGAAGTACTTATGTTCCACGATGCGGGTATAAGGATGGTCGTGGTCTGTATAGTTCACGGCGATATTCCCCTGATAGCTCTCCTGATCAAGCACCTCCTCTTCGAAGCGCAGGCTGCGGTATTCCAAGGGGCCGTGCTTATAATCAAAGAACTCATCAATCGGACCGGTATAGACCATCTTCTCCGCTAAGCCGTCATACGCCTCTCTCTGTCTGTTGTAGTCGACGCCCAGTCTGACCTCGACGCCATCAAGCAGTTTCTCAATGATCCTGTTATAGCCGCCAACGGGTATGCCCTGATAACAGTCATTAAAATAATTATTATCATAGCGATAGCGGACAGGGAGGCGTTTGATGATAAACGACGGCAGGTCTTTGCAATCCCTTCCCCACTGTTTCTCCGTATATCCTTTGATCAGTTTCTCATAGACCTCACGCCCTACCAGTGAGATGGCCTGTTCCTCCAGGTTACGAGGCTCGCAAGTCACCTCCTTGCGCTGCTCCTCAATCTTAGCCTTTGCCTCAGCTGGAGTCTTTGTTCCCCAGAGCTCATAGAACGTATTCATATTGAAAGGCAGATGATAAAGCCGTCCTTTGTATGATGCCAAGGGACAATAGCGGAAGTGGTTAAAAGGCACCAGCGTGTTCACGAAGTCCCATACCATCTTATTGGAAGTATGGAAAATATGTGGGCCATACTTATGCACATTGATATCCTCTATCTTCTCACAATAGAGGTTACCTCCTATATGCGGGCGCTTGTCAATCACCAGAACAGACTTGCCCGCCTGCTTCAGCCGATAAGCCATCATAGAGCCGGCCAGTCCCGCTCCGACTATCAGGTAATCATATTCCAAGTTCTTATTCATCTCTATCTGGTGTTAAGTGCAAATCTGACAATATAGTGGAACAGCTGTCTGCTGGGCCATGTCTTGCGCATCATAGTGGTTGCCAGCAGCAGTGACCGGTTATGGAGATCATGCCTGAAAGACAGCTCCTTTCTGAATTTCCGTGCAGCCTGAGCGTACAGGCGACTCTTAGGACTCTCTATGTAATTCAGGCAGAAGCCCCTTATATAGAACCTTGCCTCTCTCTTACTATCCACCTTACTGAAATGGTTTGTAATCTCTTCATAGATATGTCCCTTATAGACCAGCATTCTCTTCGTGTCAAGGCTTGTAGTAATCGAGCCAGGATGTCTGTGATAAATATATGTCACATCATTGATCAGATAGGCATGCGAGACATGCTGCATCACATAGAACATCCAAGGTGCATCCTCCCAATACAGGTTCTCATTGAAGAACAAAGAGAAACGGGTAATCATATCCTTCTTTATCAGTTTATTGCATGCTATTGTCTCAATATTCTTCTTTACGTAATAATATTCGCGCACCTCGTCATTCGTTCTCAGGTCGGCCTGCTCATGTCTTTTCAGTATGGATACAGCCCCCCTGCTTCCTTCACTCCTTTCCTCCACATTGCCCACGACGAAGTCGATCGTGCTGTCCCGCTCGACAGGTGCAGCCAGTTTCTCTATACTGTCGCACGATATCTCATCATCGCTATCCACATAAAGGATATAGTCACCCATGGCCATCCGCGTCCCGGTGTTTCTGGCAGCAGAGAGGCCCTTATTCCTTTCATGGCTGACAATCCTGAAATTGACAGGACCGTCATACTGTTCAATCAAAGCCTTACACTTCTCAATACTGTCATCGGGTGTTGCGTCATCAACGAGTATACACTCGAAACAGTCGTATGTCTGTCGCATGACCGACGCCATGCAACGCTCGATGTAAGCCGATACATTATAAACCGGCACAACGACTGATACTGCTATGTTTTTCTTTCCTTCGCGCATTTACTAAACACTTATACGGTCTGATTTAAAGCCGACCAAGACAGCAGGGTCATACAAGTCCTCTAATGTCTTTTCTCTGGAGAAAAAATGAGTATACACCTTGTTTACCGCCTTCTTCAAAGGCGCGGTACACTTATGCCTGAAAGTTTTTCTTTTTGGCACTCCCGGTTCATCATTCACATCTACGAAATGTACTTTCAGGTGATGATGTATCATATATGCCGCCATCAGATATTCGCCCATATAGGCCAATGCACGCCTGGCTCTTGTATAGGGCATCGGCTTCATGTGTTTCTCGCATTCAGACAAGATACCGAAAAGCCATTCCGCATACTGGTCGAACAGCTGTTTCCTGCAGATCAGCATATTAACCGGATAAAGGAAGTTGCCTCGAAAGTAATCGATTATTGTCTGTTCGTAATCAGGATACTTCTTCTTAATCACCATTAAAAGAATCGTAAACTCGTCTAAAGTGATATAAAAAAGGAAGTCCATTCTCACAGGAAAGGGGAAGCACTTCTTCAGCGCTATCACATCATGGTTTCTCAACAAGCGGTCAACCTTCTCCGATGTTATCTTGATATCAAAGAAACGTCTGTAATGACAAAAGCCGATATATTCCACATCATGCAGGTTCTTCCATGCCCAATACTGGGCAGTCAGTTCGCAGTACATGGGATTCTTCTCACTGATGTTATCACCAGTGTCGTCACCTATCATGCCAGCCATCTCCTCCTTGAATCTGGAAACAGCGCGTCCCACATGGATTGGGGTATAAATATCATCCTGATATACCTTACACGGCTTATGGCAAGCCTCTAATATCTTTATTTTCTCCATGACTATATCTCTATTTGATCCTGTTTGAAGCCGACTAAGACAGACTCATGGTAATATCTCTCAAAAGACTCATTCCTCCTGAATATCATCAGATAGACCCGATGAATCACATGGCACCAGAGATTCCTCCATGTGAAGCGAACATGCCATTTCCACGAGCGCCTTACAAATTCATGGCTTTCACTATAATCGACAAAAGCCATTTTCTTGTGATGATGCATCATAAAGACAGGCATCAGGTACTCACCCATATAAGCCAGCGAGCGTTCCAGTCTGGAATAGGGCACGGGCTTCATGTGTTTCTCACACTCAGACAGGATATCAAAAAGCCATTCAGCATATTGGTCGAACAGTTCCTTCTTACAGATAAACATGTTCTTGGCATAAAGAACATTCCCCCGGAGATAGTCGATCATGGTCTGTTCATAATCCGGGTATTTCTTTTTCACCACCATCATCATGATGACCAGATGCTCCATGGAGATATACCGCATGATCTCCCAATACATCGGAAAGGGGTATACGATCTTCAGTGCGATGACATCTTTATGCTTCAGCATATCGGTCAACTGACGCTCCGTCTTCTCAAAATTAAAATACCTCCGGTAATGGCAGAAACCGATATAGTCCACATCATGCAGATTCTTCCATGCCCAGTATTGTGCCGTCAACTCACAGTATTTAGGATTCTTCTCACTGATGTTATCACCAGTATCGTCACCTATCATGCCAGCCATCTCCTCCTTGTACCTGGAGACGGCGCGACCCACATGAATCGGGGTATAGATATCATCCTGATATACCTTATCCGGTTTGTGGCAGGCTACTAATATCTTTATCTTACTCATTTATCTGCTATATAACTCCTTATTCTCCTTATCAGATTCATGTTGCCCTCAGAGAACTTCCTTGCCCACAGATACGGGCTGTTGACAAGCTCGTCGAAGTCCTCATCCTGCCAGACATAAGGGTCTCCCCTGTGCCAGTCGATCTGTCTGCAGCAGCTTGCGAACTCATCGTCCGGGTTATAGACCCTGTCCATATACTTATTCTCATACAGGAACGTCTGTAGGAACATCTCGTCGGGGAAGAACACGTGTTTATATCGCTTCAAGATCCACTGCTTGCGGTTTACCAGTTCCTCAGCTAACGGCTTCGTGATGCTAAACCAGGCAGACCCCATCTTCAGACTGTCCATTGGCGATATACAACGCAGATGCAACTTCCGCTGAATAGCTATCAACCGTATGTTCAGCTTATTAAGGAACTTCGGCCGCCCGTCAGACCGTCCTTTCAACTGGCGCCAGACTGTTCTCTGTTCCAGATAACAACGCGTCAGCACTTTTGAGAAGCCCACGAACTCCTTTCCCTGGTTTTCCTCAAAGAAGCGCTGTATGTATGAATTGCCCTTGACGGGAAAATCGACGCCCGACAGCAGATGAAGATAATCATAGTCACCCTTCACCGCTTCAGCCATCAGATTCAGCGTTGCCTCGATAATCGTGACATGGCCCCACTTCACATCGACCCGGTTTTTCACGAAACAGACCTTCGAAAACCTCATGCCCTCCAGGAAAGCCGCCTCATCAAACTGAGATACTTTCAAGTCCATATGGACATAGATATCATTATCTGGTGAATCCAGAGCCGTCAGCAGTTCTTTCAGCAGACTAAAACTTCCATGGGCTAAGATCAGATACGCAAACTTCATAAAACGGATGCAAAGTTACGAAAAGTTGAGGGCAAAACAAAAGAATTTATTATTTTTTTGCCGAGACGGAGTAACTTCGCTGTCACAAACGGCAAAGTTACGAAAAGTTGAGAGCAAAACAAAAGAATTTATTATTTTTTTTGCCGAGACAAAGTAACTTCGGCAAAGTTAAAGTTAATAAAAATCCGGTAATCAGCCAAACGGATATAAAAAAATCTCTAATCAAGTGAGTTGATTAGAGATTATTTACTATCTTTGCAAACGTAAACGAATGCAGCATTACGCACATCTATGATACCTAAGATTATACATTACACCTGGTTCAGTGGCGAAGAGATGCCGCCGGTTGTCAAGGACTGTATCGCTTCATGGAAGCGGCACATGCCCGATTACGAGCTCCGTTTGTGGGACATGAATGCCATCAGGGACCTTGACTGTGTTTTCCTGAAAGAAGCATTAGCCGTCAGGAAATGGGCCTATGCAGCCGATTACGTCAGGCTTTACGCCTTATATCATGAAGGCGGTATCTACTTAGATACAGACGTCATGGTATATAAGTCCTTCGATGACCTTCTTCACCATAAGGCCTTTATCGGTAAGGAAAGTGCCTTAAACCGTTCGCTCTTAGAATTCAGATGGGCCCACTACCTGACATCCCATTGCATGGGTGCCGTACCGCATACAGCATTCATCAAGGACTGTCTCTCCTATTTCGAGGACAGGCATTTCATACAATCACAGAACGAGTCCCTTCCCGAAAGGCTCAGATACAACTACGTCATCCTTCCCTATATACAAGCGGTCATCGCACGTGAATACGGCTACGACTGGAACCCCAAGAATCAGACCACGCAGAATTGCAAGGACGATTTAGTGATATACCCATCAAAGTACTTCTGCGGATACAGTTACCAATCCGTTGCCTACTGTGAGCATCTGGCCTTAGGCAGCTGGAGAGACTGGAAGGTCACATCCTCAGAGAGAAAGGTCCAGAACCGTATCAGAAGAAAGATCAGGAATGCCCTGGATCTGCTGTTATTCAAATGCTCCTATGTACTGATGAAGATATGACAGCCTTCCGCTATCTCCAGTTCATCTTATACATAAAAGCCGACACCTTGCATAGCATCTCATAGACCTGCGGGAGATAACACATCAGGAAGGCCAGCCAGGGCTTCACTTCCAACAGGCCACTGTTGACAGTCATCCGTCTGCAGACATAGTTCTGATAACCCTGTCTGATAATCTCCAGATGGAACGGGATATGTTCACAGAACGCGTCCTGCGGGTGTTCTTTCAGTCTGACGGCCTGATAATGCAGGTCTTTGATTGCATCATACCGATAGACACCGATGCCCCCGAATGCCGACTTAACAGGATAATAGGCATGCTTCCGGACCCTCTTATCCAACATCCGTCCCCGCTTCTGCTGGAAGTACATGGTGTCGTGCCAGTCTTCATCATAAGCCAGGAAGGCATACTGGTCGTACTGATACCTATACAACTTATGATTGGGCAGCGTCAACCGTGCGTTCGCCATGATGGCGCCCCAGTCATCAGGCGCATGACAGATGCCGTCGATGACCCCTTCCACGTCGAAATCAAAGATATCGACATCCATCATGATGACGAGGTCGGCGACAGGCAGTCTCCTGATATCCCCCAGCAGGCGGTTCCTGAGATCCGCCATGTGGCTGATCCGTTCGACGCTGCAGTCAGCCAGGCGTTTCGATTCGTCGGTAAAAGAATCGACCACCACCCTGCCATTCTCCTGAGCCCAGTCATGCAGAAGCTCCTTCGTGCCATCCACGCTGTCGTTCTCGACCACCACGATATGATACTCGTCGAAGAAAGAGCACAGTTTCTCTATTCTCGGCTTATTGCGAAGGATGGCCTCCTTACAGTCTCTTGCCAAAAGGCCAACGACGACAGAGCGATATAACATAGGTTCTCTCATGATCACCAGTTTCAGGACGACTTCCATCAGAGAGATGGCAGTCTTTCTTCACGTGCAGATGATAGTACCTCTTCATAAACCACAGATATGCCGCAACCAGCAGACCGACCTGCAGACAGAAGGTCAGATAGCCCGGAGAAGCGATGTACCAGGCGCAGCAGACAGCCTGCAGCGCCATATAGATACCGGAAACGGCCAAGTGCGGCATCTTCAGTTCGTTAGCCATGATCTGATAGGCATGCTTCTTGTGCGGCTTCATCAGGTTCTCATGCAGCAGGACACGGTGGAGGATGGTCAGACCGCCATCTACGGCATACACCACCAGCATGGCCATCCAGCTCATCGACTCACCCCTCAGAGCCAGGCGCAAGACCAGATACACGAGGATAAACCCTATCGACATCGACCCCACGTCACCGGCAAAGCACTTGGCGCGTGACCTGAAGTTGAAGAAGTTAAACACCAGTAATGCCAGGATGACATACACCAGCAGGCTTGAGTCAGTGAAAGCCACCTGATGCTCATTGACATAGAGCAGCGCCAGCGCCACCACGAGCGAATAGCCTCCCGTCATGCCATTGATGCCATCCATGAAGTTATAGATGTTCATCAAGCCCACACAGGCAACGGACAAAAGCAGGATGACATGCGGTGAAGTGCTGATGAGACCAGAGTGGTAGAACATCAGCAGGATGGCCGTAAACTGGCAGACCAGCCTGATCTTCGGGTTGACGTTATTCACATCATCGAGGAAACTCACCGCAGCCAAGACCGTCAAGCCGATGAAGCCCCCCGAAAGCAAAGAGCCATGGAACAGCGTCCATAGCAGAAAAGCCACATAGAAGATGATGCCCCCGCCCCTGACGACAACGCCCGTATGCGAGCTCTGGTGGTGAGGGATGTCGAACACCTTTCTCTTTTCAGCCACTACGATGTAAAGGTATTCGACAGCAAACAATACGGCAAACAAAGCCAGACAGGCAATCAAGTTATTCATAGATTCTAAAATTCTCCATTACACTTAAGGGAGTCCATCCAAGGACACCCTTAGCCCTATCATTACAAAAAGTCAAGGAGCAGGTTATTTTCTCAAGTTTCTGAGAGTTGACAGGCGCATGCTTCCCCATGCAGTCGCCGACCAAAGCCAGGCACCTAGCCAGCCAATAAGGGATATTGAGAGGAGCGCCCTTGCCCAGCTGCTCACAGATCAGTCCTTCCAGCTCACGGAAAGACGGATGCTCATCATCACAGACATTATAGACGCCAGCCTCATCCGTCTTTTCCAGCAACAGAATCAGTCTGGCTATATCCTGAACCATCAGCACACTCTTCCGTGCCCTGCCTCCAGCAATCCTCAGATACAGTCCCTTCTTGAGTCCTCTGATCATACTATCCAGGTTCCCCGGAGGACAGGGACCCGCTATCAATGAAGGACGGAGGACAGACAAGACCACCTGATGGCGCGAGCACCATTCCTGAAGATAAGCCTCGGCCCTGATCTTACTCAGAGCATAAGGAGAAGATCCGTTCAGAGGCCATGTCTCATCGATATGCTCTCCCTGCGTGCAGCCATAGACCGCACAAGAGCTGATAAAGATGAAACGCTGTGGGACACCCGTTTTCTCAAGCCCCCTACAGAGGTTGACAGTACCATTGACATTGACATCATAGAACGCCTGTGCCTCAGTCTCATTCACAGGAACGGCATGCGCCTTGCCAGCGGCATGAACCACCACATCGAAGCGCCTGTCGAAAGCGGGGATGTCACAAGCCAGGTTGCAAGTCACCGCATGACGGTCACCTCTGCCCAGCGTCGTGACATCATAATGCTGTGACAGCAATGGGAGGATGTTCCTCCCGACGAACCCCGAACCTCCTGTCAGTAGCAGACTTCTCATTCGAACAAACTATTGACGGCCTCCAGATACTTCTCCACCACGATGCTACGGTCAAAGGCAGTCTCAACCTTCCTTCTGCCATTCATTCCCATCATCTCCTTATGATCGGAAGGCAACAGGATGAACCGTTCCATCTTCTCAATCAGGTCGTCAGTATCCTGTGGATTCACGATAAATCCGTTCACACCATCGTCCACGATCTCCCCACATCCAGGTCTGCCCGTTGTGATGACAGGGCGGGCGGAGGCAGCACTCTCCAGCAACACGTTGTTCATGCCCTCGGCATACCAGCTCGGCAAGACCGTACAATGCGTCACCTGATAGACGGCACGGACATCTTCAACCATACCATGATAGTCGACCACCCCTTTCTTCACCATCTCATCGATCAGCGCCATATAGTCCTCATCGCAGAACCCGCATATATGGAACCTCGTAAAGGGATACTTCTCTTTAAGAAAGCGGGCGGCACCAATATACTCCTCAATCCCCTTTGCCCTCAATATCCTCGACACGAAAACGAACTCTACCGTCTCGCCCGAAGGATATGGCAAAGGCCGATACTGTTCGACATTCACGCCAGAGCCTGGCAGCAGCACGTCATTACCGTGAACAATGCCCAGGCTCGTGAACAGCTCCCTGTTTGAAGCGTTCTGGAGGAACACCCTATAGACATCCCTGAAGACATACCGATACAACCGCAGGAAGAAGCACCGGAGGAACCCCTTTTTCTCCAAGGCACTCCCAAGTCCCGTGATATTGACCAGACAGGGGATGCCATTCTTCTTACAAAGAAAAGCGCCATAGAGATTAGGTTTAATGGTATACGTCAGTACCGCATCAGGCCTGACCGCCTTTATCAGTTTCCGATATGCCCGATAGAGTTTCCACTCTTTGAGAGGGTTGACGCTGCGCCGGTTATAGGGAATATCCACATGCTCACAGCCAATGGCCTTCAGCTTATCAATCTCACAGCCATTACCGACGGCCACAATGACCCTATAGCCAGAGCGTACCAGTTGCTGAAGCACCTCGGCCCTCAGCTTATAGGTCCATGTCGGATGATTCGATAATACCAGAACCGTTTTCATATCATTCTCTCATATACCTCCAGATAAGCCAATGCCGTATTCTCGATGCTATAATCCTGAGCCCTGCGCCTGCAACGCTCTACAGTCTCCTGATAACAGCCCTTATCCCCCATCAGATGCATCACCTCATCGGCAAGCGCCTGCGCATCACCTTGAGGGACAATGATGCCGGCATCCTCGACGACCTGTCGCAGTCCCTCGATATCCGACGCGATGACAGGCAGACCACCCGCCATCAGTTCTACGGCAGAGAGTCCGAAGCCCTCCCACACAGACGACTGAATACCGATATCCGCTTTTGCAATCCATGAAGGGATATCACTCTGTTCTCCCACGAAATGACATCTGTCACCGACCGCCAGAGATGCTGCCAGCGCTTCACAGCCCTGCCGCGTCGGGCCATCGCCGACGAAGACGACATGATAGCGCTCATCGAGCAAGCCCATGGCCCTGATAACGGTGGCCTGGTCCTTCGCAGCGGTGAAACGCGACACCATCAGCAACGTGACCGGATATCCGCTCTCCCTCTTTACGACATCGAAGTTATGCAGGTCCACCCCATTACTGACGACGACGAAACGGCCGTCATTCCGACTAGCGCCAAGCCATCGCATCAGACTATCCTGTACCTCATCGCTTATTGACACCACCCTGTCGTATTGACGATAAGCTATTCGTTCAATCCATCTCAGGTAGCGATGTGAGCGCCGCCTGTTATTGGTGCTATGCTCCGTATATACGAACCTGCATTTCAGGAACAAGCTGGCAAGCGCGCCAAAATAAAGATATGGGAACAAATGGACATGAACCACGTCATAGCCCCTCAGCATACGGACAAAGCGCCAAAGGAACATCGGGCGATGATAGTTCTCAATATCCAGACTCAGTATCCGGACGCCAGCGTCTTCCAGTTTCCTCTCAAGGAAATTATTCATACGGCGATTCACCAGGACACTCACCTCTGCGCCTTGTGCCACCATCACAGGCAGCATGTCAGAGACGAGTCGCTGGGCGCCACCGACTTCAAGCAAACTAATAACGTGTAAAACCCTTACCATAGGTTAAACCCCACCAATTCTGTGTTCATCCTAAAAACCGTATCATTTTCGAGACTGCCTTCTCAAAATCCGATTGCGTTTTCAATGAGCCGATTGTTGTTCTCATTCCTTGTTGCAGCTTCTGACGCAGTTCCAGATTCCCCACAATCTCCCTGATGCAACCAGCCAGAGCTTCTGCATCCCTGTTCTTAGCCAACAAGCCGTTAACGCCATGCTGTATGGTGTACGGCATAGCCGAGTTGTCAAAGGCCACGACAGGCAGGCCATGGCTCATGGCTTCGATCAGCACCATCCCGTAACCCTCGAGCAGAGAAGGAAGGACAAACACCTCTGCCTTCCTGTATAGCTTGTCCAACGCCTCATCAGAGATACGGCCTCTGAAACTGACGGCCGTCTGCAGCTGATGGCGAGTGATATCGTCAACCAGCTTACGATAATACGATTTATCCACTATCTTACCGACGATATCCAGATGCACAGACGGCACCCTTTCCTTAACATCCGCCAACGCCCTGATCAGGTAATGGAGCCCCTTTCTTCTTTCAACAGTCCCGACGAACAGCAAACGCCCTTCCACCTCATCGTCTGAGGTCTCGAACCTATTCTCGAACGGGATAGGAATATAGAAGATCCGCTTCCCGGGGTAAAGTTTCCTGGCTACATCCAACGTGTACGGGCTTGGGACAATCAGAAACCTGCATAAAGCGTAGTAGAGATATTGCCAGACGAAATTAACAATCCTTGTCAGCCCCCTGTCATTCAAATAAGGGAAATGGTGAATGATCACAATGGGGATTCCTCTTCTGAGTATTCTCAGCACCAATAATAGCAAGAGATGGTATCTGAAGCTAGAATCACCCATGAACACAAGGTCGTGGCGCTTCACCACCTTAATCCATTTCAGTTCTGCCAACGGCGCATAGGCTTTTCTCCATGAGGGATATATCTCCGCACATCGCGGCATAGCGACTGTATCCACGTCATGATGCGCTTCCAGACAGTTCAGCAGCGCCTCATTATATTTATGACCACCCGATATAACCTGTTTCGGATGATTGAAGAAGAAAGCAGAGCGCTTCATATTAAGTCTTCATATTCGCCACAGATTCAACAAGCCGCATATAAGCATCTGTCTGGCACTTGCAGGAATACTTCTCCTTATAGTGGGCCGCTATTCCTTCCAGCTCCGCTGACGAGGGAGGATGTTGCAAAGCATTCAGCATCACCTCCGCAATCGACTCCACCGACTTGGGGTCAAAGCTATCCACCATACCGTCCGTCACCTCAAGGAGCGTTTCAATATTCGACACCACCACAGGCACCTTGTGAAGAGAAGCCTCGATAGGCGTCAGGCCGAAGCCCTCCCTCAGCGAAGGTGAGACAAACAGGCTGGCGTGACTATACAGATAATTCATCTCCTCCTCAGAACGGTTTGAGATATCGAGGATGACCCTATCCTTCACGCCCAACCTGTCTATGAACACAGACAGATCCTCATATCGGTCCTCGTTGTCATTAACGCCTTTCAAGTACAGACGATGCGGTATCCGGTCTTTAATGGCACAGAAAGCAAGGATGAGCCTCTCTGTATTCTTGTACTTCCAGAAAGTATTAACATCGAGGATATACGGGATGTTCTCTATCTCCTTTATCTTTCGCTCCCCGACAGTCCTCTCACCGATGCTGTTATATATCACGACAGGCTCTTTCCCGCTATATCGTCTGACATCCCCTCTCACATATTGCGATATCGTCACGATATGCGGGACAAGGCGATAATAAGCTACAGACTGCAAGAGCCATTTCAGAGCCCTGTAATAGTGGCTCTCATCCAATTCATTCTTGAAGGGCTGCATATCATGTACAACACAAATCTGATGATATGCTTTAGGATATACGTATGAGGAGAGGTTAAAATACGTGGTCAGGATGACATCCACCTTGTTTTCTGCCAGCAGCTCCTTCACACGAGAAGGGCACAGTCCCCTTCTATACCTTGGAACATCCTTAAGTCTGTCAGGCAATACGATCTGATGCATATCCCTGTCTATCGCGCCAGCGATAAACCCAGACATCCCCGCCCACACCAGGACGGAGACCTGACACTTTGAATAATCATGGAATCCCTTTGCCAGGTTATAGGCCATATTAGCAATTCCCATATAAATAGGAGTGCGAATATGCAAAAGGTCTAATACGACGTGCATGATTATATCAGTTCCCCTCCATACTCCATCTTCTTACCAAAGATGGTGCAGAGAATCATCTGGAAATCCTTTGCAAAAGAGTAATGATTCAGATAATACAGGTTGATCCTCACCTTATCCGGGAAGATCACGGTGTCATTATACTCCTGCGGATTATCCACCTTGGCTAACAGATCCTCCTCATCCCGGTACTTCAGACTGGCAGGGCCAGTGACACCAGGACGGAGTTCCAATATACGACGGGCCTCCCCCTGCAACAGGTCGGCATATCCCGGCACATCGGGACGTGGCCCCACAAAGCTCATGTTCCCAATCAGCACATCCCACAGCTCGGGCAACTCATCCAGCTTATACCTGCGAAGCGTCGCCCCCAGAGGCGTGATGCGCGCCTCGCCAGCCACAGACACCGACGAGCCATGATGCGCTACCGTCATCGAGCGGAACTTATGCATGGTAAAGAGTCTGCCATGCCTCCCCACCCTTTTCTGAGTAAAGAGCACAGGCCCTCCGGGCATCTTCACCTTTATCAGAATGGCCACGACAACCATCACCGGCCACAGGAGCAGCAAGCCCAGAAAGCCCCAGGTTCTATCGAAAATAAATTTGGAAATCATATACGCAACGGCCTCAGCTAACATTCTGCTCACTGAGGTTTAAAACATCAGAATATCATATTTCCCTTAATTTGAATCCAAAATCGAATTTCGATTCATTAGTTCGCCATACCTCATAACTTATATCTCTCCTACTCCAGACTTAATCTGGCAGAATCTCCAGATATACTTCATTATTCGGCAATTCTTTCACGACCCTGACATTACTTGTCGATAGTGCAGAGCGATATGATGGCACATTATTGCGCGATACCGTTTCAAACAGTCTCAATCCGATTCCGAAGCCAACCTCATTTAATATCTTGTTCATCGCAATCCCTAAACCCTTACCACGATATTCGATATCAACCATTCTCCCCCGAAAACCTTGACCATGAAAGAAACATCTGTTGAAACAATATCCAGCTATCTTACTATTCTGTTTATCCAGCAGCACATATCCGAGGAAAGCCTTATTCCCTTGTAGTCGTTTAATACTTTTAGCATCGAATCCATGAGGTCGAAAATAAGCAAAGGCCTCCTTTGGCTGATTATTAAAGAAGTCAACAAGCATTCCTATGGGGACATCTTTTAATTCTATTAAACTATATCCTTCAGGGATTCTCGTAAGAGAAATGCTCTGCAGTCTCCTTCCATATTTCAAAGAGAATATCATACCATTTATACTCTCAATGAGATTCCACAACCACACCAGGTTGTCTCGCAATATATGTGCTATAGCATATAACATACTTTCAACACATCACAGGATTACGCATTTTCTGTTTCGACTGAATAATAATTCATCATAGAAATCATACAGGCACTTTTTTACGAATCCCTGTTCAAATCGCTCAGCCACCATCCTACGAGCATTACCAGCCATTCTTTCCCGAGCAGCCTTATCTCTCACCATATTCACCATTGCATCAAACAGTGCATTCACATTCTTCGAAGGAATGATGACGCCGTTTTCATCTTGGCGAATAATCTCACGAGAGCCATTAATATCCGTAACGATTGAAGGCAGGCCCATTGCTCCAGCTTCTAAAACCGTATTCGGGAATCCTTCTCTATAGCTGGGGAATACAAAACAATCAGCTGCTGCATAATATGCAAGTAGTTCATCACCAAGCTTGGGACCAACATACTCAATAGAAGGATTCTTATCAATAATATCTCGAGACTCATCAGATATAGGGTCAAGCGTTTCCTCATAATACCCCACAAAAATTAATCTTGCAGGGGCAAATCCAGAAAGCCTATCCATTGCCTGGCATAACTCATTTATACCTTTATCTCTTACTATTCGTCCTACAAAAAGAAAAGTTAAAAGAGAATCATTCCGTATACTTTCCGATAGCTTCATCACCTCTGGCCTACGTGAGAAATGCTCCATATCGACTCCTCGGACATTACCATATCCCAAGACCCTCATCGGTTTCTTTGTAATACCATTATTGACGAGATCGTTTTTCACGCCCTCACCTTCTGGAATAATATGGGTGGCACACGCACATGTGATAGAATCAGTCAACATCAGAATCTTGCGTTTAAGACCTGTAGAAGTCGGAAATACCAAGCCTGTAAAAGTATGTATTCTGATAGGCACTCTTGTCAAGTATGCTGCCATCATACATAACAGGCCTGCTTTAGGAGTCATCGAATGCACTATTGTGGGTTTCTCCGAGCGAAAGACTTTTATTAGTTTCCATAAGGAAATGATATCCTTCTTTATAGATATATATCTCTCCATCGGAACAGTGATTGTTCTCACTCCCTCACATTCAGCTATTACAGGAATTTCCTCTCCTGGTGATGACAGTGCCACCACCTCATATTTCTCCGATAGTTCCTTCAGTATTCCTTTGCAGAATGTATATAGCGATGTTGGAACCGTCGCTGAACGAATAATTTTAATTCTTTTATTCATCTAATTTAAGAAAAATCATAGTCCTCAAAATCTATTTCAGTTCTAGAGGAGAATTATCAGAAAGAAACACAATATCTCTCAATGAATGCGTATGTATCGTAGAAGGTATCTCCATATAGTTACCAAACATCCTCTTAAGATATAGATTAGCCTTTCCAGGGATTGGATATTCCTTTCCCTCAAACAAAGCATTGCTTAATGGAAAAATTTCTTCTTTCTTCCTAATATTTTTTACGACACCCGTACCAATAGTATGCCTTAGTTTTCCATTCTTCAACATACTATTAATCTTTCTCATCATATCGATTATCTGAAAAGACATTTTCTTTAATATCTTAAACAAAAGATTATGTATAGTATTGGATGAAGACATGTGATAACTAAGATGCCTTAATGTCCCTAAGACAAGATGGCAAAACTTAGCAATAAAAAAGGTTGATTCTTCCATCACGAAAATATCAAGAAACACCCCTTTGTTTAGATACAAAGGTGTTAATCTTCCTTCATTAACATACGTTTTCTTCAAACGAAGTTTTGGAAAAGGCTCCGTATAATACAAATCATTTTTATATGTTTGAAGAATAAAATCTTCATCTGGGACAAAGACATCTACAAATTTCAAATAGTCCTCACGAAGCATTTCCACATCAATATCATCGTCCCAAGGAATAAAGCCCTCATGTCTTACTGCGCCAAGACAAGTTCCTGAAGAAAGCCAATATCTTATATTATTCTCTTTACATATTTTATCAAAATGATCTAAAAGAATAAGAAGATGTTTCTGCAATAATCGCAGTTCTGATCCATCAGGATTATATTTCTTCCGAAGTTCAATCTGTAATTCTTCTGAAATCATAATATAAGTACATTTATTGTTTGTCTACCTCCCTGAATGCCTGTATAAATTTGGAATTATCCTCATGGGAACGAACTGCTATACGCATATATTGTTTACCATCAAAACCTTGTTTATCGGAGCAGTCTCTTACCAGAATATTGTACTTCTTAAGCATTGTGAGCACCAACTGATTGGCATTCTTTGGAGGTAAAATCTCACATAGGAAATAATTTGCCTGAGAAGGCATAACTCTCAAGAAACTGATTTCTTTTAATTTTTTCTCAAAATCCTCACGTTCTTCGATAAATTTCTCACAGGCTCGTTTATAATCCGTTTCGTATTTAGTGAATATCTGCATAAAGTATTCGGCAAAGGAATTAATGTTCCAAATGCTAACCATTTTTTTCATATTAGCAATAAGGCCGACGTCTGCAGAACACATAATTCCCAGACGAATGCCAGGTACGCCATAACTCTTACTGATGCTCTTCATTACAACCAACTGTGGGTAAGCTTCAAGAATCTCATCATGCAACAATGAATTGTTTTCAAAGCCATAACTAAAGTCTACAAAACTTTCGTCAACAATTAGGCGGATATTCCGACTCTGACACCAAGAAGCCAAAGTAATCACATCATCAATGGGAATAAAATTGCCTGAAGGATTATCAGGATTAATGAGTAGAATATTGTCAGCATGATGTTCGCTAAAAAAATCCATCAAATCCTTTGCAGAATAGCGGTAATCATTATTCTCGGGGATAAAAGTCACAAGTTCATCCTTATTACGTCTATTGGGATATTCTTCGAAGGTTGGTCGCGTAATTCCCAATGTTCCGTGCAAGGTTTCCATCAGTGTCTTTATTAACTCTGCTGCGCCATTACCAGGGATGATATATTCTTCTTTCACTCCCCAACACTTACTAGCTATCAGTGTATTCACTTTCATTCCTGATGGATATTCTGATATAAGCGTTCTGAAAAAAGCCTCCATCTCATCAATAATGCGTGACTCATTGAAATAGGGGTTAACCAAATAACAATAATCAAGCATCTTGGGGAAGCGCCAGAAGCCACCATAACGTCCATAGTACTTTCGCAAGACATCTTTTTCGTCAGCAAACAGAGCCTCAGCAATGTCAAGATCCTGCTTGTCATCTATCTCGTACCACCTTTCGTTAGTAATAGGTAACGCCTTCAAATCATGACTATTCAAGAAAGAAATAATCCGCAACACATTTTCATAATATTCGTTGTTTCCTACAGCTTTTGTATAGGCATCAAGAAAAGGTACATATCTGGTCTGGGAAAACTCTTTTGAGAATTTATAAATATTAACTGTCTTATAATAGGAGTCAGTTTCACTATAGTCGAAAGCAGCTTTCGGAACGAAATTTACGATATTATTGTCATTGTCAATACGCACCATCGTACCATCCATCCAACTCTCATATTTGGCAACAAGTGCCAAATTGGGATATGGATTTTCGAGCAACAGACGGAACATTCCATCATCGAAAATGAGGTCGCTCTCAATAAGAAGTGTGTCATCCTCTTGAAGTTTATCTTTAGCCAGTGCAAGAGAATAAATATTGTTAGTCTTATCATAAACGGGGTTATGGACATATTTTATTTTCAAGCCATTCTTCTCATGACCAATATAGTTAATGAGTTTCTGACCTTCATATCCAACTACAATCACAACACGATTGAGAGACAATTCCGACAATTGTCGCAACACTCTGTCTATCAGAGGTGTGCCATTAACAGGCACCATACATTTAGTATTACTCTTGGTATATTCACCAAGGCGCTTGCCCATTCCGGCAGCTAATATAATTGCTTGCATATCAACGCCTTCGTCTATATTAATTTTATATCGGATTTTTATTAAGATTCTTTCTCCTTAAAAGTCTGTTTTTAAAATTCTCCCCAAACACCTTGTCCAAAAGGAGTTTAACGATATCTTTTATCATACACCTGACAGCCACATACAGCCCCAAGAAAAAAGAACCACCATTTTCCCGAATTACTCTATATCTTTCCGTAACTTTTTTATAAAAAGAATCACTTGTTGCACCTCCAATGTTAAACACAGCGAGATCATGAGGAACATATACAAAAGAGCATCCAGCATTCGACAGTCTAAAAAGCATATCAATATCCATAATATACTTCACATCAACTTTATACAATCCAACCTTCTCATAAGCCTTCTTGGAAATAAATGTAGAAGGATGATTTACTTTCAGTTTAATATAATCCGACACAGAAAAATGTATACTAGGCATTCCTGAAGAGAACCGAAATCCCGTATTAGGATTATTTACGATTAGTCGGCCTCGATACACATCTATCTTTGGATCATAATAATCGCTGATGGCTTTTAAAGCTCCTGGTAAAAGAATATCATCAGAATTAATAATACCAATAATCTCTCCTGTAGCACGTTTTATACCTTTGTTGAATGCATCACTGATACCCTTGTCTGGTTCTGAGACAACTACTGATATATAATCTCTATATTTCTCAACAATATCAAGAGTACGATCTTTCGACGCTCCATCAATTATTATATATTCTAGATTATCATATTCTTGAGAAACAATACTCTTAATAGTCCTTTCTAATGTCTTTTCACTATTATAAGTAATTGTTATGATTGAAATTGTCGGACGGTTATTTGCCATTTATAGAAATTATGAAATACAAAAAGAAGCTCATTGAAAATGCATATATAATCAAACGCAGAAACTTATTTAATACAACAGTATCAATAATCATAGGAATAAGCGGTATTATTACTAAAATATAATAATAACTAACTCGTCCCACAGTTCCTCCAAAATAAACAAAAGGCAAAGATGCCAATGACCCCATAACTCCACTTACTATAAGGTTAGAATTACGATCAACATTCATTTTATTAAAAAATAAGAATGTTAGTACAGAGACTGTATATATCAATAAAACTAAGCTTAAAGAGCCAAACTCATCATCTGACATATAGTTCTCATATACTGATCCCACCAAATAAGATAATAACATACTCGAAATCATAATCAATACGGGGGAGGCTATGAGAGCAACAAATAACCATTTCCTCGATTTGCTAAATATTGGAAGGAAATAAAGAGGTGCGGCAATTATTGAAGAAGTATGAATGGTAAACGCTATTAAAATTAGTCCAAAGTATTTTATCCACTTTCGCGATAATACATATCTTAACGCGAACATACAAATGGCCAATGTAATGGCTTGCCTCATAAAACAATTGATGATATTTAAAAACAAGGCAAAGAAAATAAGGAAAGATAGGATTATACCAAGACTCGATTTGACATACTTATTAATTATCACGCCTAAAGGAATCATGAAGACAATTGCAGTGACAAACATGAAGAAAGTAAAATTCTCACTAAATACTTGAGTTACTTTCATGAATATAGGGTATCCGTTATCTCTATCTTCATAATCAGAACTATACAAGTCAAACTGATTAAACAGAGTAGACCAAGGTGTACGCAGGACCTCCTGATACCTTGTCATATAATTGGGGGTATCATTACCAGATGGAAGATTATTCAAATCCCGAAGGCCTGACTGGAATATGGCAAACAAAGAAAAAAGGATAATAAGAATCCGTCTGCGCGCCTCTGCTCTTCTATTTACTTTTACATTTTGACAAGACAATTGCATAAAGAACTCTGATTAAGACAATTCAACACCTAAGTTTTTCCAGATATTATTCTTCTTGCTTTCTTCCATAAGCAGATTGTTTATTTGCTTTAATTCTGATTGAATCCTATCATTGTTTGTCATACAATAGAGGATTCCCTCTGCAAAATCATCCACATCTCTCCATTTGGCGATGTAACCATTCTCCTTATGTCTAATTATATCCAAAGCCACTCCCATCTCAAAAGCCACCACTGGTATATATGCCATCACACCATAATTTATCATCATCGGTCCCGAGTCCTCGAGTGACGGGCACAGGAACAGATCTGCACAGGCGTATGCTCGGAACAAATCTTCAAAAGAGAGTTTCCCGACCTTTTTCACCTCATATCCATCAGGAAAATCATCACATTCGCCTCCAGCAACAATGATTGTAACATTGCTAATATCTGTTCTTTGTTTTACCAGTTCAAGACTCTCTATTAACTCTTTAAACCCTTTACGCTCAGCCTTAATAGAAGCTGCGCCACAAAAGATGACATAGCGATCTTCTGTTATCCCGAAAAACGAACGACCTTCCTCCTTTGAAAAGTGATATGGGTTAGGCCTCAAAGTAAAACTAGTAAGACATTTACTGTTTCTGAACAAAAGTGATTTCTTAGCCCGGTTCATATCATTTGTCGTGCCAGAAATAATCATATCGGGCGTAATGTATCTATGTTTGAACAATAAGGTTTTCTGTGCTCTTTTGTTAGTTGGTGCAAGTGCAGGACATGGAAAACAATTTTTGGTATATCCTTGACAATCCCATGGATAATGACATCCTCCGCCAATGGGAGCATTATCAACCATCGAATAATTAATCGTTGCACCAGTCAACTCTTGTAATTCCCTAATTGTTTTAGCAGATACGAAATCCGTCACCCAGCCAACCCTAATAAGATCAGGGCGTTTGCCATAAAGCGAAAGTATCTTTTTTGCAGACACCATACTGACCTGCAAATCAAACATGACGTACTTCTTATCAGTCTTACCGAATGCCAGAATCTTTCGCATTTTGTAATAACAATGATTCAGCAGAATTCTTATACGACCCCATCGCGTGTGTGCATCATAAACGCCAACACATGCATCTGAATCAGAATATTTGTGGCATACCACCATAGTGGCATCCACCCCTTTTGACCGCAACATCTCTGTTGTTTTCAGATACGCGAGTCCTGCTCCACCTATGTCATTTGTTGACAAGAGTAACACTTTGGTGCTTTCTTGCATAACCATTACTTATAGAACTCGTGAATAGAACTTATCACATATTGAGCCTCATCTTCTTTGAGCTCATAGAACATCGGCAAACGCACCAAACAGTCGGCAAATCGGTCACAATTGGGCAAGACAGGTATCTCACCCACATGATGTCCACGATAATAGTCGCTCAAATGCAGGCTCAAGTAATGGAACACGGCACCTATACCCTGCTCCTTTAAATATGATATCAATTTTGTTCGTTCATCCAGATTACGGCATACCAAATAGAACATATGGCCATTCTTGGTTGCATAATCAGGCATATCAGGCAAAATAAAAAAACCTTTTGCTGCCAGATCTGTCAAACCTTCATAGTACTGATTCCAGATAGCCTTACGACGTGCTTGTATCACCTCCAGACTCTCCAATTGCGCCCATAGGAAAGCACTATTAATCTCAGAAGGCAGGAAGCTGGAGCCAGTGTCAACCCATCCATACTTATTCACCTCACCACGGAAAAACTCTGCACGGTTGGTACCTTTCTCCCAGATAATCTCTGCACGACGGATAAAACGTTCATCGTTGATGCAAAGCAGACCACCCTCACCGCCTGCTGTTACATTCTTAGTTTCATGGAAAGAAAAGCATCCGAAATGACCGATTCCACCAAGAGGCTTCCCTTTGTAACACGAATCTATTGCCTGTGCAGCGTCTTCAACAACATATAGATTGTGACGATTAGCAATCTCCATAATCTTATCCATATCACAGGCCACGCCAGCATAATGAACAGGAACAATCACCTTCGTCTTGTCAGTAATCAGTGCCTCTATCTTGTCTGCATCTATGTTTGGATTACGTTCACAACTATCTGCAAAGATAATTCTGGCTCCCTGTCGAACAAAAGCCAAGGCAGAAGACACGAATGTGTATGAAGGAACTATCACTTCATCCCCAGGCTTTACATCACATAAAATGGCAGCCATCTCCAATGCATCTGTACAAGATGTTGTCATTATGCACTTCTTGAAACCATACTTCTCCTCAAAGAAATGCTGGCACTTTTTTGTAAACACGCCATTTCCAGACAATTTGCCTGTATTAACAGCCTGATACATATAATGAGCTTCCTTTCCTGTCAAGAAGGGCTTATTAAATTGTATTTTATTCATAATTCTAAATTTTTCATCCTTTTATCTCATTTACCTATTTTAAAGTGTCGTAATCACAATACCATCAAACACTTTCTTTAAAGCCATTCGAGCTGTGTTTTTGTTTACGCCAACTATAGTAGTTAATCCTAAAAATTTCTCAATGATATCATCATCGCTCATAGGATTCTCAGGTTCACCAAGGGAATAATCTATGCGGCTTTCATATTTTTTACCTTTTGCAATGACCTCAACTTTACTTCCCCTAATATCTGGTAATAGGCTGGTCAACTCTTCGTCCTCGCTAATTACAACTTTCTTAAGCAAATTCTGAATATCTTCAGATAATACGATCTCCTCTTTGTATTGAGCAAGCCCAGCCTCTTTTTTTGCCAAAGCGATAACCGCTCCATACGGTATACTCATCATTGCTGACTTGGAAGAATTGACTTCGGTATGATCATGACCCGTAAGTGCCAGTTTATAAACTCCAATCTTAATTGATTCTATGTCCTTAACAGCAATACGATTCTCTCTTGCTATCTGTAGAGCAGCGTCAATCGTAGAATGACAATGGCGGCAAGCCGGGTATGGCTTGAAGAAATTGCCAAGAATACTCGGTTTGTCATCCTCAGCAAAAGTTGTCAGGAATTCCGGATGCTGAGTGTCACTCATAATATTGAGAAAGCCTCTTTTTCCTCCTAACACATCAACTGGTGGTATATATCCAGCGGCTCCAAAATAAGCGGCTGTCAAACCATCCATAACAGCACGTCCAACATTATAGGGCTTCATTTCGGAATCGTCATGCAGCAATTCTAACAAACCTGCAGAGCTTGAAGCTGCGGCTGTAAGGGCAGCTTTCGTCTGATCAAAATCATAGTCCAATGCCATCGCGGCAGCCATCGCCACCCCTATCGTTGCGCAAGTACCTGTAGAATGATACCCCCTCACTTTGTGCCAGGGCTGTAATGAACGTGACACCCTTACAGTGACTTCATAACCCACAATAATTCCTTTATAGAAGGCGTCTGCACTTAAATGCTCTTTTTCATAGAGAGCCGTCATGGCAGAGAATAATGGTGCCTCAATATGCAGCATGGCATAGCGGTGTCCGTCATCCATTTCCATTGCATGGGCATTGAATCCATTTACAAAACCTGCATCACGAAAGGCCAATTTAATATTTGAGCCAAGCACAGTACAATCACCTTTCTCAAGCAAACCAGTTGTCAGGAGTTGTGAAAGTTTCTCTTCATTCTGTTTCCTTCCACCTAAAACGCATCCCAAATAGTCCAAATAGCATTTCCGTGCATGATGATACACTTCTTCGCTAAACGGACGTTTGGAAAAGTCTATGATATTATGAACGAATTGATCAGTTATGTTCATTTCGCTAATATGTTTACAGCTCTACCGTTGCCCTACGAGGCTCAAAACAGCAACAGGGTCTCAATGCCACAATTCTCACACCACTGGCTCTCTGAGGGCCAATCTTTGCGAAAGTGGCCAAAACACTATGTTTACCGCCTAATCCAAGAGGGCCTACATTTGCTTCATTCACCTTATCAGTGATACGTTTCTCAAACTCACTCTGCACGCCATAGTCACCTTTAGCCATGGCCTCCATCATCAGACTGGTGGCCTCAAACTGACTGCGACCAATACCTATAGCCAGTGTACATGGAGAACAGCCTAACTGACTGACAGCAGGTATGGCACGGTTTACAATCTCCTCTATCACCACATCCACACTATGTTTGTGAAAAACTCTTTGGGTTATACCACGTATAGCAGGACCTCCACCAAGCATCAGAACAGTTAAGCGAAGTACGTCTTCATCTACGGATTTAATCAATATAGGAGAAGCATCCAAAGCTCCACTATCCTCATTTAATCCACCACTCTGATCAATGCGGGCATAGTCATCACCTTTAATGGCCATAGGGCGACCTGGTAGTTGTCTCAGACCTTGCCTCACACCTTCCTTTATTTTTTCCAGTAATTCACCTGTTACAGCTCGATTCTTTCCAACTTCCAAGAACAAATGAGGAATTCCAGTATCATCACACAGAGGACTACGTCTTTCCTCTGCTACCAACGCATTTTCAAGTACTTGCTTCATCACCCAGCAAGAACTATCTATCTGCTCGTCAGCTATCGCTTTGCGATACACCTCTTTCTGGTCTTCCCTAAAAGTAGATCCTGCTCTAACCAAGCAGTCTGCAACTTTATCTATAATATTATTATTCATAGATACTTTTTCCATTCGCAGCAGCAATGATTACCTGATAGTTTTTCACCTTAATTCTATACAGAGCTTCCATACCAAGTTCTGGCCATGCAACACACTCACGTTCCAAGGTTTGGCTTTCAAGGAGGGCAGTAACAGGTGGTATAATGGCAAATACGGAATTATTCTCAGCAAGCATTTTTACTGTCTCAGACTTGATAGCGCCCTTGCCCAAATGCATCTTTATACCACCTAACTTTGAAAGAACGTCAAAGCTTCCTTCAATTTCCAACTTATTACTTGATGTTGGCCCAACCCCAGCAGGACTGACTGCCGTATGGAATATCACCCCTCCTTGTAAATCAATACCACGCTGTTCCCATGTACCAGCCTCCAACTCCTTAGAAATTCGTGGTAACACCGCATCACGACCACAAAATATATCCCCTGATACGGAAACCACATCTCCCACCTTTAACTGGGCTATCATTTCATCAGTAAGGGGAGTGTACAAATCTATATTATTACTCATATATTCGCTTTAGTTCAATATAATCCCTATATTACCACACTTTTTGAATAATGCATCGGGTTTAACAACAATAACAGGTCTGCCAAGCATGTCATAAAACTTCATTTCTCCATCATAATCATACGGTTTGGCTTCAAACCCCGTATTTCCATTAAAACAGTTGCCAATCTGAGCGTACTGCTCCTCTAAATAGTCGTCCACCCATGCGTAATACAGCTCTACATCATTATCTGATGCCTCACCTGTACGCCACATTTCAATCAGTTCATTGCCACGGTCGAGAATAGCCTCTTCTATTTTCATAATCTGTTGCATTATGCCTGTTCCTTTTAGATTGTAAAGTTTTGCAAGATCGAGCGTTTTAGAATTCACAAAACATCTTTCCTTCAGCAAATGACCTTGACTGCAGAGCCATGCATGCCCTTCTTCATTCATTTTAGATTTCTGTGGCAATGATTGGTGAGAGGTCATCATATAAGGTATCACCACGGTTGCAACTGGTGGTCCTATTGCTGTCCACGCTACAGTCGTCTTGGGCGATTCATCTGGTAAGACACCTTGTATTACCATCATACTGGTTGACTCATAGCGGGGAATGTAGTCGGTAAATTTAACAGGGGTATAGACATTTTCATCATATGCAGCAATATCATAAAGACTATCTTCCATGCTGTTAACAAGAAAACGGGTAAGATGAAATAAGTCTTCCTTTGTAATAAAACCATTTACTCTATACAACTTTTCAATATAAGAAGATGCTATTTTATAGCGATTATAAGAATTTTGGTTAGGAACATCTGCATCTGATGAGATGGGTGAAAAACTAAAATTGGACCTTATCAGATAGCCTTCTTCAGTTTCAGCCGCGTCAAATTTTGTATAATTATATGCATTAACTTCAAAAATAGCAACATTTCCCTTTGCATCCATTACTCCATAATTCGATCTTACAGATAAAGGTTTCTGTATGCTATCTAGCAGATATTCAAATTCATCTATAGTTGCACAACGTTCCAAAGCCAATTGCATGATGTATGCATTCTTGTTATAGTCAGAATTTGGCATGTTTGTGGAATTTGAATTAATAATTGAAAAGCCAGCTTCATTATATCCAGAATAAGCAGAACCATCAGTTACCTTACATTGACACAAGTATATATATTTACTTCCTTGACCTATTTTAATCTGAAGGTCCCATGTATCACTATCACGGTTTTTCAACAGTAAAGGACGGCCGTCTATCGTGGCCTTACCTGATACGGCAACTATTGTACATGCATCAACCGCAAGCTGAACACTTACGAACAAGAATAAAAATATAAAGGCAAAGGGCTTCATATTCTTCACCATTTTTCAAATAAATAGTTACCCTTGCCCCTCATACGACAAGTGATTGAACTGTAAGATTCTCGTCCTCTATCAACGCTAACCATACGTGTCAGTTTTTTATTTCTGCTTCAAGCACTGCAGAAAACGATGCTCCAAGATGGATCATCCCATGGCGGTAACCAGCGTCCAATTCTAATACATGAGCGGCAAATCCGTTTAGGAAAGCAGAATTAGGTGAACCCTCCATCAGTTTAGGATGCTTTTCCCTAAGAAATCTCTTTCCACCAGCAACCACACCAAGATAATCAAGCAGCACCTTGCGAGCTTGCATATTTACCTCAAATGGTATTACTTGTGTTTTTTTGATGAGTCCAATTATGAATGCTTCTGATATATTTCTCATTTTCGAAATAATAAGTGTCATGATTCAGGCAGCCACGTTTTATACTGTTCTTTAAGTGGTCCAAGAAAAGTCTGAAGCATAGTGCCAGTACAATCATTCGCCTCAAAAAGATGAACTCCTTCTTCTGAGAATATTACGTCCCATCCTATATGGTGGATTCTATTCAGTTTTGCATGGAAACTACGACATAATTCCACTGCTTCATTATAAAATGGCAACTTATATCCTTCAAATATTATACCAGAATCAGGATGACTAACCACCTTTGTTCCAAATCCTGGCTTATAGTATGCATATTTATCCAGTTTCCCTTCTTTATTAACTGCTACTTCCAAGCCCCCCTGAGAATGGCTATCAACAACAGAACCATTTGCTCCTATCCTTAAAATGGCTGCTACAAAAACAACATCATTTACAGTTTCTGAATGCATAGGATTAACTGTTACAATCCTCAATGTGTTTACAGACTTATCATATAACGCAGAAAGAATCTTATTCTGAATAAATAAATCTTGCACCAAATAATTGTCTTTTAAAGATTCATCCCTTAAGATGTCACACAATTCATCTATACTAATAGCCTTATGATTTAAACTATAATTACAATTATTATACTGAATACGAAATACGCTGCTACCTTTTTTCCCATCTATTGGTTTAACAAAAACATTTTTGTATTTTTTTAATATGTCCATTATATCATGCTCAACTCCATTGTCTTCTGTTACAACTCCATTGTGCATAACCCCAATACTATCCAATACTGGAAATCCATAGTATTTTCCAAATATTGCAAATAGTTTTTTATTTCTTACCAGACATAAGGTATTATATGGTTTTGCATCGTTAAGTTTATTTCTACGTATCATATAATGATTGACATCTAAATAGTCATCGTCATTCATACCCACACGATCAATACCATACTCAAAATAGTGTTCGTTAATATACCCATATTTTATTATATGGCGCAGTTGGTCATACCAAATTGATTTAAGCTGCTTTCGTTCACATTCTGGATAGAAAGACTCTGCATATATATACTTTTCACGTTGCCTAATTAGGGCTATTATCATACGAGTTCTTTTCGAACAAAACGAAATCACTTCTGATATTTTTTTAGTAATAAACATAAACTATTTCTTATATTTTATAAAGTCACGCATAAGGCTTATTGCATAGGTAAATGACTGAAGTTCAAATAGTTTTGATCCAGACAAATAAGCAGTCATATATATAATCATTTTAATAATGCCATCTGTATACAACCCCAAAGGTAATACCCCACCAATAAAATACGAAATGACAAAAGCAATTATAGACAGTAAAAAGGTCGGCAAAAGGTCTAATAGCTGCCTGCTCATTTTATATCCTATATATACATCCACAAGATATGTATTAATTAAATACATTAACCATATTGAGAGTACCATACCAACAAGCAACCCCCACATTCCCCAAATCGCAATACCTATAATCATTAGAAGCAGTCCTATTCCACGCTTAATAATAGTCCACCCAAAAGAAACTTTACTTTTACCTATCGCAGCTATTGATTGAAGATTTACAGATTGTAAACATCCTGGAATTCCAGCCAGACACAATATCTTGAAATACGGAACGCTATCCAACCAACGTTCAGAATACAATAAAACAAAAATGGGTTCTGCAAGCAAAATGAGCATTAACATCAATGGGAAAGTAAAAAAAGAAATCAGTTGAGTTAGTTTCTTTATGGCTTGAATAAGTCCTTGTTTGTCATTCTGCAATTCTGAATATAAGGGAAATGTGACTTGTTTTAAGGCTTGTGTTAAGGTGTTCGATGCCAATTTCTCCGTACTCCGGGCTTTTGAATAATAGCCCATTGTACTGGCACTATATACTCGGCCGATCAAAAGTCCTTGAACATTATTACATATCTCATTAATCATATGTATTAAAAACATAAATACGCCAAAAGAGAATAGCTCTCTAAATGATTTAACAGAGAAAACAAAGGAAGGCCTCCACTTACTTGTAATCCAATATATCAAAGATAAAATTGCACTACTAAGCAGTCCTTGCGCCACCAATGCCCATACTCCATATCCTGCATATGCCATCCAAACAGTTACTATGAGAGATACAATTGAGGTAATCAACGTAACCAATGCAATTTTTTTAAACTGGAATGTTTTATTTAACTGATTAGTTTGAACTATTGTTAATGCACTAATAATCAGGATTATAGCCTGTACCCTTAGAACATCACAAAGAATTGGCATACGATAAAATTTAGCAATAAAAGGGGCTGATACAAATAGAATCAGATATAAAACCAGCGACATCACTAGATTAAACCAAAAAACTGTAGAATAATCATTCTGGTTTGGTCGTTTTTTTTGAATAAGCGCAGTACCAAATCCACCATCGAGAAATGCTTGTGCTACCAACATAAAAATGGTCAACATTCCGATAGCGCCATAATCTTCTGGTGTTAAAAGACGCGCAAGGATAATACCAGACACAAAATTAATTCCCATACCAGTGAACCTTTGTATAGAGGTCCAAACCATACCAGATACAGCTTTCTGTTTTATGCTTGTATCACTTGCCATAGTCACCAATCAATTTATGAAACTCTTTGCGTACACCTATTTGACTTGCAGTTTGCTGTCCCAGCAACTGTCCCCAATTTCCTTCGACAACAACCCAACCATCATCTGTGAGGGCAAAATCCCATGCAATATACACATGTCTGTTAAATATGGAACGATGAAGATCCTCCACAATCTTTAATAATTCTTCCCAACGTGGAACTTTCCAACCTTTGAAAACAAGATTGCTATCAGGATGCTTTTGAAAACGATTATGAGACTCATCAATACCATCGCTGGTTATTATGCCAGATTGTGGATCAACATTTACCACGATACCTCCAGCTCCAGCGTTATCAACAATCGCCCCCTTTTTCCCCACGCGCATACGAGTCCACATGATTGTTAACTTCCCGTCACGCAAGAAGGATGGTATTCGGATGGTATTCACAGACGTTTCATTCCACTGCCCCATTGAATTACTCTGCTTAATACGCTCTTCTACCATCCAAGACACTTTATCTGTATTCAATTGATTGAAGAACTCTATAGCATCCTTATTAGTAGAATAAGTAAAAACTTGGGCACCCCTTCCCTGCGAACTTTCCAAAGGTTTTATAAAGACTTCTTTTACCCTTGCACAAAAATCCACAAATTCGTCTGGAGATGTATTCTTGTCTATCCTAATGACTTCACGATGAAAAAAAGGCTTAGCCAACGTATAGAAATTATACTTATTGTTGATTTCATCAAGAAAAACTTTTTTCCCAGTAACACGTAGAAGTGTTTGAATTCTATCAATATCGGTTTCAAATTCCATTCTTTCCTTGTCACTGCGATTCCTAAAATTAAATAGGAAATATTCATAAGGCAATGCCAAATATTCAAGCCAACACTTAATCATGTCATCTGTCAGTTTTCTTAGCAACTTCCGATTTTCTCTTTCTTCTGGTTTAAGAAATGTATCGAAAGATTTATTCAAAGTAACACGGAAAGGTTCACCGTAGCCACATGGCCGATCCATCAACATCAATTTAAAGATGCGAACACGGAAGGCTATTGGTAGTCTATGAAACAATATACTTTTTAATCCCATAGTAATTTTTCAGGATCCAAACAAAGACAGATAACTCTGCTTATTCTCTATAACCCCATAGGCGGAAGCTCTTGCAACAAGCCGTTCTGCCCACAAATGGTGAGGTCCTATCTCGTTCATTTTATTAGCTGTACCACTCTTGATAACTCCACCAGATGTATTCAAAACTTGAAGAGCATCCTCATATTCTTCTTTTGTAACGGCAAGAAATCCATTCACATAATTAATATGACTCGGGTGGATTATAGTTTTCCCTATAAAACCATTCGCCTTATCTAACACCAGTTCACGCATCAAACCATCTACCTCTGCACTTACCAACGGCTCTCGACGCAACAAAGACTCTTGAATATTGATCTTAGGTAATTCCTGAAAACGCATACTTTTGTTTATCTTGAAATACTCCCATACTGGTCCAGAGACAACATAATCTCCACGACGGGTAAATACATTTAGGATGTCAAGCAGAATGTCACTAACCGTCATAATATCGTAGATAGTGTACTCTACATCTCGACGAGCGCCAAAGCAAGACGAGAAATCAGTTGCACCAACACGAACATTCAGCACAAGTGGCTTGTATCTATCCAATATCTTCTTTATTCCAAGGAGTTCTTCCATTCGGGTTTCCTTGAAGGCTACTGTGCTATCCTCTATGATAGGCATACCGTAGATAATCTCCCCGAATTTATCGTTGAGCTGTTGCAAGTATGAGAAATAACCTTCGCCATTCTCTGCATTGAACTTCGGGAAATTGAATCCTGCCAGCACTTTAATATGACGTGGCTCCAACTGCTCGGCAAAATGCTTGAACTGCTCCAGATTCCTTACTCGGAAAATAAGGAGGGGAATATCAGCATATGTAATTTCACCGTCTTCCAGCTTCTGTGACAGCACGTCGAGGGTATGTATACTATTCTCCTCTGCTCTTGGCACATCCTCTAATTTACAAGCATCCTCAAAGCACATTACCATTGAGGTAAGCCCAGGATACTTCTGCGTCAAAATTGCATCAATGAAATCTTTATGACCTGGCATGTACATAGTAGCACCAAGACAGAACTGCAACACATTCCTGTCAGTGTACTTATTAAATTCCTCAGGCTCTTTCACAAACTTAAAATCAGGATTATAAAGATGATGTCTCATTTATATAATAAAGTTATGCTACCTAAATCTACTCAGCTATCTCAATCAAACGGGATGTTGCACCAATTTCCTCTGCTACGGCATTTACATC
>JAEEGG010003335.1_pt1 | contig 40066 bp, 26 predicted proteins | sample 9134161 | NCBI WGS metagenome assembly JAEEGG01 (sample SAMN16246543, study PRJNA631951) | gut metagenome | biome: gut microbiome; feature: rumen; material: CR-attached | host: Bos | place: Iran: Karaj | collected 2018-10 | reverse complement strand
AAACACACGCCACATAGAAGCAACGGCAAAAGCTAGAATATGGAGCGATGATAAGAAAAAAATAGGCGAAAAAATATTAGATGACGCTGGAGCAACAATAATCTCTAGTTTAGCGAATTCTATCTATGGTGCTTTAGCTGTTGGGTCAAAAACAGTAGAAGAATATGTGATATCTTTCACCAACCCAACAAGTAAAACTATGGATGCTACTGTCAATTATCAAAAAGTTAAAGAAAAGACAAATGGCAACAGAAAATTGATAGATACTAAAAAAAATAAAGCAACAAAATTTGTCAAATGGGAAGAAAGCGATAGTGTTATTTTTATACACAACGGGAAACCTTTATTTGCGGGACAGTATTTACATGGAGATAGTCCATTGCTTAAAGAATATAATGCAGTTCGAAAAAAATATAATATTTGGAAACCTCAATATTTGATACCAGCTGTAGTTTCTGTTGGAGTTGGTACTTTTTGCTTAACTAAATGTTTTAGAAAGACACCTCAAGATCTTTCAGATGATGAAAAAGCTAAAAGAATTAAAGAAGATTGTACATACATGATAATAGGTGCTATTGTTCCTGTTTTAGGCGTTAATTTAGTGATTAAAGCCATTTCGAGCAAGCGTAAAGCTGTCTATAATAAGATAAATCAAAAAAGCCTGGAAAAAATGAGGAAGAAAGCGGCTACTTTATCCTTGTCACCTTCAATAGATCCAATTGACAATGCATTAGGTGTAAATATGAATTTTAAATTTTGAAATTCATTCTAATTGAGTTTATTATTGACAATATAAGCAAATATATACTTTTTTATTATGAATTATTTAATAACTATATTGATGCTTTCTGCATCCTTGGAGATATATGCACAAAGCGATTGGCGGAAAGATGCGGATACGGTTTTTGATGAAAACAAACCAATTGGCGAGCGTGCTAACGTTAATCGACAAATGTGGATGAATGGTGGATGGGAAGATTATATGATGAATGGTAGGGAAAAAAACAAGAATAGTCAATTAGGAAGAAGGGTTGAAGATAAGGTAGCAAATGTTGGTAGAATAGGTGGAATTACAGTGGAACAAAGCGATGGTACAGCTACCACTCAATCCCCAAAAGGGCGCGGTAGGGATGTAACGAAAAATAATACGAATAAGGGAGTGTCTCCTTCAGAGGTAAATACAAGAATTGATGCTCAACGGAGACAACAACAACAAGATTTGGAGAAACGGAAAGAGCAGGAGAGAATAAAACAAGAAGAAATGGAAACCAAAGAATATGAATATCAAATGAGTACAAATGCATCGAGATATGATAGACTCCAAAGTGAAGTAGAGAATAATGCTAAAAAAATTCATGGTTTGATTAATAAGAACATAACTGGTACAAATGTTGAGTCTGACCACATAAAAAGTGATAAATTAGTAGTTTCTCAATCCCCAAAACCAAAACTTGCTGATAAGATTAATAAGCCTCAGCTAATTGTAGAAGATGTAATCGGACTTGAATGAGATTATAATTCCATTTTTTTAAATCCATATAATTTGACTCAGTTAATTATGATAAATACGATCAAATATTTTGTTTTTTGTGTAATGGCAATTTCCTCTTATTCGGGATTAGCTCAGAGAACAAATAGTGGACAGGTTTTACCTCCTAGGATTAAAGGGGAGTATAAATATAAAAGCGGTAAGGTTACAACTTGTACTGCACAAGTAGGCGTATCTTTTCAGGATAGATACTCTTTGAATTGTGAGTGTGAAAAACCTAGAGATAAGAGTTGGATTCATGATTATAAATATGAGGATAAAGGAGATGGCGCTCCATATAACATATACGTGTGCCCACAATGTTCTTTGACATGGTATCTGCCTGTCGATAAGAATGGAAAGCACAGAGGAAAGCCTTATGTTCCTAAAACTCCTCCAAAAGATAAAAAACTCCCCCATAAATGTGGAAAAGAATGTTGTACTAAAGGACAATCGAATGATGGTTATGTCATTACTTATAAAAATACTTGCAAAGCAGGAAAGTATTTGTATTGTGTGTTTTTGAATCAAGGAAAGGTCATAAATGGAGGCGTCGGAGTTTTACCGCCTGAATTTGAGGTGAAAATAATAATCCAAGACCCAAAAGAGAGTATAAGAATAACACCAGTAATAAATCCTAATTCAAAATGGATTGAAGAAAATCTAAAAGAGCAGTTAAAAGTAATCCCATATAATTGGGATGTGGTATTATCCACTGTATATTTATAATAATTTCAAGTTTCGGATGTTCAATCAACAAAAAAAAGATAAAAAAACGTTTTGTCATGGGCTGAGCCCAATGGTATGGATTGTAGCCATGCTTGCATGAAAACAAGTTTTCAGCAACCATGCCCACAACCCATACCGCACTACGTGCTGACAAAACTGAACAAAAAGTAGAACTTCGTTCTTCAAAAAACGCTTCGCTTAACAAAAAAACTGATTAAGCGAGAGGAGAGGAATACTAGTTTTCACTATGCCGAGCGTGAAGTTTTTAGCCGGAGGCAAAAGCCATCCGGAGTGACTGCCAGAACATAACTGATAATGGGTTGGAAAACAATATATAATGACTTCAGAAACTTGAGTTGAATTACTAAATACTGATTACGGATGATAGGGAGACTGATTCAAATCCGGGTATTTCTGTGAAGGCCCATATTTGTTTGTGCCTTTATTGCTGTCGGTGCAGTTGAACACCAGGAACATAATCCAGATGGCAACAGCAACCAGGAAGAAAATCAGGATAACAGAGCCTGGAATATTCAAGATAGGATAAAAACTCTGGAAAACAGAAACGTCGATGCCCTGCTCACGATACACAGTAAGTACTTCTGGCACATTGTATATCATATACACAATCAAATAGAATAAACAGACATAGAAGAACACCGTGCTGAGCACCTGCAGCCAGATTAACTGTCCGCTTTTTCCGATGTCGTGGAGACGGCGGCACTGAAGCGCGAACGTAGGAACAATCAAGACAATCGAAACCAGATAATATAGCTGCGTTGCTCCGACAAGACTGAAAACCAGACTCAACAGAAACTGGAACAGATACACATACCAGAACTCAGAGCGGCGTGAACGCCCTGTGAACGTAGCAAATTGTGTGAAAAACAGCTTGATGCTCTCGATAAAACCAGGCTGCGGACCAATGGCCGGGGGATTATAAGGAGGAAACGGACCAGGCATGGGACCGGGCATGGGACCGGGAAGCGGACCAGGAGGCGGACCAGGCCGACCGCCACCAGGGTTATAGCCGTAAGGATTCTGTTGTCCACCTTGCTGATAAGGCTGACCACCGTATGTATTTGGCTGACCTCCCTGTGGAGGATTAGGTTGGCCACCGTATGTATTTGGCTGACCTCCCTGTGGAGGATTAAGTTGACCACCTTGAGGATTCGGCTGACCGCCATTCTGACCAATTTGCCGGGTCTGATCAGGATCATCCCACCATTGATTGTTGTCGTTCATAATGCACTTGATTTTTCGTGTTTTATTTTCAATTTATAAGCAAAGTTACAAAAAAAACATAAATCATTAAGCAAAATCGTAAAAATCTTTGTATCTTTGCAAATATTTTCGTCTTCCGCTGACAAAATGACGGAATTACGACGGATAACAAACACCCCAAAACGGTTCAGAAAAAAACGGATGGTCCGGAAAAGCCGGAATATCCGAAATAATCAAACAACTAAAAACTCGTATATGAGACACCTGATCTACAAACTCTTCCTCACAGTGACAGTCATGCTCTCGCCACTGTTCGCATACGGGCAGAGCGAGATATACCCCCAGCATTTCGACCTGGAGGAAGTCACCTTGTTGGACTCCCCGTTCAAGACCGCCATGCAGACCAACAACAAACTGCTGCTGCAATACGATGTGGACAGGCTGCTCACCCCGTTCATCCGTGAGGCAAAACTCACGGGCAAGGAAGGGAAATACAAGTACTGGCTCTCACAGCATCCCAGCTTCTCCAACTGGGGACTCGACAGCTGGTCACTTGAGGGACACGTGGGAGGTCATTATCTCACCGCCCTGGCACTGGCCTACGCCGCTGCCACCGATGAGACGACAAAGACTAAGATGAAGGAACGGCTCGACTATATGCTTGAGATACTGAAAGACTGCCAGGATGCCTATACCGGTAACACCGCCGGCATGGAGGGCTTTATCGGCGGTCAACCCATCACACAGATATGGACCGGACTTTACTCCAACAACCTTGAACCGTTCCGCCAGTACGGCGGATGGGTGCCATTCTACTGTCAGCACAAAGTGCTCGCCGGTCTGCGTGACGCTTGGATTTACACCGGCAGCGAGCTGGCCAGAGACTTGTACAAGGGCGTGTGCGACTGGTCGGTGAAAGTGGTGAGCAAACTCAGCGACAGCGACATGCAGAACGTATTAGGCTGGGAGCACGGAGGCATGAACGAGACCCTCGCCGACGCGGCAGCACTTTTCGGCGAGAGCAAATACCTTACCGCCGCCGTGAAATACAGCCACAAGTACATGATTGACAACATGCAGACGCTCAACAAGACGTTCCTTGACGGCAAGCATGCCAACACGCAGGTGCCAAAATACATCGGATTCGAGCGTATCTGCCAGGAATATCTCAGAAAAGGGAACACCACAGCCGCCACCACCTACAAGAAAGCTGCACACAACTTCTGGAAAGATGTGGCAGAGAACCGCACCGTCTGCATAGGAGGCAACAGCGTCAGCGAACATTTCCAGTCGGCTGCCAACGGCGCACAATACATCAACAACCTGGAAGGTCCGGAGAGTTGCAACTCCAACAACATGCTTAAGCTCAGCGAAATGCTGTTTGATGAAACCCACGACGCAGCCTACGCTGACTTTTATGAGAGCACCACATGGAACCACATCCTGTCCACCCAGGATCCGAAGACCGGTGGCTACGTGTATTTCACCACCCTTCGTCCTCAGTCGTACAGAATCTACTCACAGGTGAACAAGGGCATGTGGTGCTGCGTGGGCACCGGCATGGAGAACCATGCGAAATACGGACATTTCATCTATACCCACACCGAGGACAACCAGACACTCTATGTCAACCTGTTCACCGCCTCAAAACTGACCAGCGAGCATTTCGCCCTCACCCAGCAGACACAGTTCCCATACGAGCAGGGGACAACCATCACCATCGACAAAAGCGGTGAATACACGCTGGCTGTCCGTCACCCCGCATGGGCAGGCGAAGGATTCAGTGTGAGCGTGAACGGATCAGCAGTCAACGCCGCCGTGAAAACAGGCACCGCCTCCTACGTGGAGATATCACGCCAATGGAATCAGGGCGATGTCGTGACAGTAAGCCTGCCGATGTCACTTCGCTATGAGGCCTGTCCGAACTACACCGATTATATCGCATTCAAATACGGACCTATCCTCCTTGCCGCCCAGACCACAGCCGCTTCTGCCTCAGAAGCGAGAAACACCGGTCTGAAATACGAGAGCCTGAAAAACGAATATGCCGGCGAGGGCCGTATGGACCACTCACCCGGTGCGATGGCAAGCAGCCTGAGTCTGCAGTCGGCTCCCCTCCTTATCGGCGAACGCAATGATGTGCTCAGCAGAATCACGGTAAACGACCAGAGCGCATCCACCCTCACCTTCGACATCGACGCTTCGAGCGAGAAGAGCACAGGCGGTTGGACCACCCTCAAGCTCGTGCCTTTTTACTCCATCCACCACGCACGCTATCAATGCTACTGGTATCAGCAGACAGAAGAGGGATATGCCCAGAGCGACATGGGCAAAGCCGATGCCGAGGCAGCACTGATAAACGCCAGAACCGTGGATTATGTCGCCACGGGCGAGCAGCAGAGCGAAGCAGGCCACGACGCAGTCTATAAGAACTCGTCGAGCGGCCCTTATCAGAACGAGACCTACCGCGACTGCTCACAGGGCGGTTATATCCAATACACACTTGCCAATCCGGACCACCTCACCGACAGCCTGTCGATACTCTGCCGGTTCACCACCGCGGACAAAGACCGCAAATGCAACATCTATATCGACGGCAAGCTGCTTGTGGAGGGTTACACCATACCATCGTCACAGAAAGGTGCAAACAGCAACGGATTCTACAACATTGAATTCCCGCTCGCAAAGGAATACCTTCTCGACGAGTCAGGCAACGTGAAAGACAAGCTGGTGTTCAAGATAGAGCCGGCAGGCACCTACCATGCCCCGGGATTATACTTCCTACGGCTGATGAGAGGCTACAACGACCATGAATATGTGTTCTACGCGCCCGACTGGGTGACTGGCGACGCAGGCCGTGTCGCACAGAGCAACATCAGTTACGACACGGCAGAAAACACCATCACCATCAAAGCGACAGGCGACAACAACGTTTGCCTGTCGCTTGATTATAAGAACTGCGAATATTACGTGACTGGAACCAAGCAGTTTCTCGTGGTGAAAGGAAAAGGTCTGAGCGCCACCAGCAGCAAAAGCTACCTGTGGTGGCTCAACGGAGTGAACAAAGGCAGCAGCGTACAGCCCACCACCCGCAAACGAACCGACGACGGCGATATGGTGATTGCCTGGAAATTGTCATCGACCAATCTCGACGGCAACTGTCAGGGTGACCGCTGGAGCATCTGTGAGGGGATGACCATCTTCGGGCTGACCGCCCTAAGCGGAACCGCTGAGATTAGCTACATAGGCTTTGAGACCTCAGTTGAGGACTATCTCGAGAAAATCAAACGGATTCCAGGCGATGTCAACCTCGACAAGGTGGTGAATATCAGCGACGTCGTGGCAATTATCAACCAGATGGCAGGTACAGCCGCCTACAAATATGCAGATGTCAACACCGACGGGAAAGTGGATATCTCCGATATCGTCAGTGTCATAAACATCATGGCAGAGAGCAAGGGAAATGGAGAGTGAAGAGTGAAAAGTGTATTTACTTTTGCTGATGATTTACTTTATTCTCAGCTATAAACACTCATCTATAAACTAAAAACTATAAACTATAAACTAAATAATAAATAATAATAAGATGAAACGATTATTATTAGGCGACGAGGCCATCGCACTGGGAGCACTCCATGCCGGACTGTCCGGCGTGTATGCTTATCCCGGCACCCCGTCCACAGAGATTACAGAGTTTATTCAGTCAGACCCGCTGGCCAAGGAACGTAAGGTTCACAGCCGCTGGTGTACGAACGAGAAGACGGCAATGGAAGCTGCTCTCGGCATGTCGTTCATGGGCAAGCGCGCCCTCGTGTGCATGAAGCACGTGGGTCTGAACGTATGTGCCGACCCGTTTGTGAACTCCGGTATCACCGGTGTTAACGGCGGTGTGGTTGTTCTTGTGGCCGACGACCCATCAATGCATTCTTCCCAGGACGAGCAAGACAGCCGTTTCTACGGCAAGTTCGCCATGATTCCCACGTTCGAGCCCAGCTCCCAGCAGGAGGCATACGACATGATGTCGGTGGCGTTCGACTATTCAGAGCAGCAGAAGCTGCCGGTTCTCATGCGCGTGGTTACGCGAATGGCACACTCCAGAGCCGCCGTTGAAGTGGCAAGCGCGCCGCGTCCAGAGAACGCGCTGAACTACAACGCTGAGGCAAGCCACTGGGTGCTTCTGCCGGCAAACGCCCGCAAACGCAACATCACGCTGACCAGCCAGCAGGCAATTCTGGAGACCGATGCCCAGCAATCACCATACAACCGATATATCGACGGCGATGACAAGTCGATGGGTATCATCGCAAGCGGAATCGCCTTCAACTACGTAAACGAATGTTTCCCAGATGGAAGCCCCTACCCCATCCTGAAAATCTCACAGTATCCGCTTCCGAAAGGGTTGGTCCGCCAGTTGTGTGATGCATGTGACAGTGTTCTTGTTGTGGAAGACGGCCAGCCGTTCATCGAGGACATGCTGCGCGGCGTGATGCCCGGCAACACGGAGGTGAAAGGCCGTCTGACCGGTGAACTGCCCCGTACAGGCGAGCTGACTCCCGATGTTGTCAGAAACGCATTAGGTCTGCCCTCACAGGAATGTTATGCTCCATGTGAGGATGTGGTGCCACGTCCACCGGCACTTTGTCAGGGCTGCGGTCACCGCGACGTATATACCGCACTCAATAAGGTGCTGCTCGATTATGAGAATCCCCGCGTGTTTGGCGATATCGGCTGCTACACCCTCGGATTCCTCCCTCCGTTCCATGCCATACACTCCTGTGTAGATATGGGAGCCAGCATCACGATGGCCAAAGGTGCCGCTGATGCAGGACAATGGCCGGCAGTGGCTGTCATCGGTGACTCCACCTTCACTCACAGCGGCATGACCGGCCTGCTCGACGCCATCAACGAGAATGCCAACATCACTGTCATCATCAGCGACAACCTCACTACGGGCATGACCGGAGGGCAGGACTCCGCCGGCACCAACAAGTTTGAGGCTATCTGCCGCGGTCTTGGTCTGAGCGACGAACATCTGCATGTGGTGGTGCCACTTCCGAAGAACATGGATGAAATCACACGCATCATCAAGCAGGAGATTGAATATCAGGGCACATCCGTGATTATCCCGCGCCGCGAGTGCATCCAGACCTTCCAGCGTCATCTGAAACAGAAAAAAGCCAAGTGATTTACGATTTACAATTTACGATTTATTTGGAAATTAATCTGTTTAGCTGTTTTTCAAGCTATAGCGGATAATGGTAATAAATAAAAAGAACAATCATGAAATCTGATATCATATTATGCGGTGTAGGAGGTCAGGGAATCCTCTCCATCGCCACAGTTATCGGCGAAGCCGCCATGAACGAGAACTTGTATATCAAACAAGCTGAGGTACACGGAATGTCTCAGCGTGGCGGTGACGTGCAGAGCAACCTGCGCATCTCCTCCGACCCTATCAACAGCGACCTGATTGCCAAGGGCAGTGCCGACGTGATTATATCCATGGAGCCGATGGAGGCGCTCCGTTATCTACCTTATCTGAAGAAAGAAGGCTGGATAATCACCTCATCCACTCCCTTTGTCAACATCCCCAACTATCCCGACATGGAGAAAATCAACGCCAATCTTGACCAGCTTCCCAACGTCATCAGAATCGACATCGAGCAGATGGCCAAGGACAACAACATCCCACGCTCTGCCAACATCATCCTGCTTGGAGCTGCACAGAAAGCTCTGGGCATCGAGTATCAGAAGCTGGAAACAGCCATCCGGAGCATCTTCGGCCGCAAAGGCGAAGCCGTGGTGGAAGCCAATATCAAAGCCCTGGCACTGGGGAAGGAGGCGCAAAAATGAACACCCCGATAGATAAAGGCCTGGTTGACGGCATCATCAGCGAACTGGGCATCCAAGATTTTGCGAAAGCCACCATCCGCGAGGTGAAACTCACCGCATCTATCGCCGAGAAAAAATCTGGCGTGGAATTCATCAAGATGGAGATGGGCATCCCCGGTCTGCCTGCATCGAAAGTGGGCGTGAAAGCCCAGATTCAGGCATTGAGGAACGGCATCGCCAACCTCTACCCCAACATCCAGGGCCTGCCAGAGCTGAAGCAGGAGGCATCTCGCTTCATCAAGGCATTCATTGGCATCGACATCAGCCCAGAGGGCTGCGTGCCAGTGTGCGGAAGCATGCAGGGCACTTTCGCCTCGTTCCTCACCTGCTCTCAGTGCGACAAGCGGAAAGACACCGTGTTGTTTATCGACCCAGGCTTCCCCGTACAGAAGATGCAGCTGCAGGTGATGGGCGTGAAATACGAGACCTTCGATGTCTATCACTTCAGAGGCGACAAACTGGAGAAGAAACTGGAGAGCTATCTGAAGAAAGGGAATATCTGTGCCATCGTCTATTCCAATCCTAACAACCCATCATGGATATGCATGACAGAGGATGAGCTGAAGACCATCGGCACGCTCGCCACGAAATACGACGCCATCGTGATGGAAGACCTCGCTTATTTCGCCATGGACTTCCGTAAAGACCTCAGCACCCCGTTCCAACCGCCTTATCAGGCCACCGTGGGACGCTACACCGACAACTACATGCTGCTCATCAGCGGTTCGAAGGCATTCAGCTATGCCGGCGAGCGCATCGGCGTGACCTGCATCAGCGACAAGCTGTTCCACCGCCATTTCGATGATCTGGCAAACCGCTACGAGGGTCTGCCTTTCGGGCCGGTATTCTCCACGCGTATGCTCTACGCACTGTCGTCGGGCACCAGCCACTCGGCTCAGTTCGCCATGGCAGCCATGCTCAAAGCCGCTGCCGACGGTGACTATGACTTCCGCAGCGACATCAGCGAATATGCCCGCCGCGCGCATAAACTCAAAGAGATATTCTGCCGCCACGGATTCCATGTGGTCTATGATAAAGACCTCAACCAGCCCATCGCCGACGGTTTCTATTTCACCATCGGCTATCCGGGCATGACCAGCGGACAGCTGGCCCACGAACTGATGTACTACGGCGTGAGCGCCATCAGCCTCGTCACCACGGGATCAGAGCAGGAGGGTCTGCGTGTCTGCACCTCCTTCATTGAGGACCATCAATATGAGCAATTAGAAGAAAGAATGCAAATCTTCGAGGAGAATAATAAAATAATTTAAAATCAGTTTTTAGCACCAATTTCATAGAAACTGAAAACTAAAAACTAAAAACTAAAAACTCAATTATGATTTTCAATCCAAAAATGGAGTGCATGCCCAGAGAGGACATGCATAAGCTGCAGAGCGAGAGACTATGCAAAATCGTGAAATACTGCTATGAGCGCGTGCCGTTCTATAAAAAGAAGATGGACCGCCTCGGTCTGTCTCCCGACGACATCAAAAGCATCGACGATATTGTGAAACTGCCGTTCACCACCAAAACCGATCTTCGCGACGAATATCCTTTTGGTCTGCAAGCTGTTCCAATGAGTGAGGTAAGACGAATACACGCATCATCGGGTACAACCGGCAAGCCCGTAGTAGCCACCTACACCGACCACGACATTGAGATGTGGTCAGAGGGCGTGGCACGTGTGATGAGCTGCGCCAACGTAGGCAAAGGCGATGTCATTCAGGTGTCGTATGGCTACGGACTCTTCACCGGCGGCCTGGGTGCCCACGACGGTGCGAACAAAGTGGGAGCCATTCAGCTGCCTACCTCCGCAGGAAACTCAGAGAAGCAGATTATGCTCATGCAGGACTTCGGATCCACCGTGCTTGCCTGCACCCCTTCCTACGCTCTCCATCTCGCAGAACGCATAGAGCAAAGCGACAAGGTTGACATCAACAACATGAAGCTCCGTGTGGGTTTCTTCGGTGCAGAGCCCTGGACTGAGGGAATGCGCAAAGAGCTGGAATCCAAACTCCACATCAAGGCATTCGATATTTACGGCCTGACCGAGATGAGCGGTCCTGGCGTGGGCGGCGAATGTGAGGAGCAGAACGGCACCCACCTTTGGGAGGATATGTTCTACCCTGAGATTATCAACCCCGACACACTGGAGCCATGCGCACATGGCGAGTTCGGGGAGCTTGTATTCACATCGCTCTGCAAGGAGGCGATGCCGATTATCCGCTACCGCACGCGCGACCTCACCCGTCTGATTTACGAGCCATGCAAATGCGGCCGCACCGCCGTGCGTATGGACAAAATCCTGGGCCGAAGCGACGACATGCTGATTGTCCGCGGTGTGAACGTGTTCCCTTCAACCATCGAGGCCATCCTCACCGAATTCCCGGTGTTCACACCACAGTATTTCATCACTGTTGACAGAAAGAACAACGAGGATATGTTCGACCTCGACGTGGAGCTGCGCAACGAGTTCTTCTCACCCAACCCGTCGAAGCAGATGCCGTTCATCAAGCCGCTCTACGACCGTATCGTCAGCGTGGTAGGCATCAAGCCGAACATCCACATCAAAGAGCCTAACAGCATCGCCCGCTCCATCGGCAAAGCAAAGCACGTGAACGACAAACGAAATTTCCACAGATAAGTAGCTGTTAGCTTTTTAGTTGTCCTTAAAGTCCCTAAAGACCTTAAAGACCCTATAGGCATCAATCTATCTCTTAATTTTAACTCCCCAATTAATCTAAACCCATTTTCCCAATGGACTACAAATCAGAATACCTACATCCCCAGTTCGAGGCACTCAGCCGTGAGGAGCTGGAGAAACTGCAGATAGAACGGCTGCAGGCAACTGTACGTCACTGCATGAACTCCCCGTTCTACAAGCAGCGATTTGAGGAATGCGGACTGAAACCAGAGGACATCAAGAGCCTCGACGACATCCGCAAGATTCCGTTCACCACCAAGCAAGACCTGCGCGACACCTATCCGTTCGGCATGGCCAGTGTGCCTCTCACCAAGTGTGTACGTCTGCACTCGTCATCCGGCACTACCGGCAACCCCACCGTGATTCTTCACACGCAGAAAGACCTCGATGAATGGGCAAACGCTGTGGCTCGCTGCCTGTGGATGGTGGGTCTGCGTCCCGACGACGTGTTCCAGAACTCATCCGGCTACGGCATGTTCACCGGCGGACTTGGATTCCAGTATGGTGCTGAGCGGCTTGGTGCGTTGACCGTTCCCGCCGCCGCCGGCAACTCACTGCGCCAGATCAAGTTTATCAAGGACTTCGGCACCACTGCCATCCATGCCGTGCCAAGCTACGTGACCCGTCTGTATGAGGTGATGCGCGAGCAGGGAGTTGACCCGCGCCGCGACACGAAACTGAAAGTACTTGCCATCGGTGCTGAGCCCCACTCGGAAGAGCAGCGTAAACGCATCGAGGATATGCTCGGTGTGAAAGCCTACAACTCTTTCGGAATGAGTGAGATGTGCGGACCTGGCGTCGGATTCGAGTGCAAAGAGCAGAACGGACTGCACTTCTGGGAAGACTATTACATCGTTGAGATTGTTGACCCGGAGACCTTAGAGCCGGTTCCTGACGGAGAGATCGGCGAGCTCGTGCTCACCACGCTGAACCGTGAGGCGATGCCACTGCTGCGTTACCGAACCCGTGACCTCACCCGTGTGCTCGGCCGTACCTGTCCTTGCGGACGTAACCATATCCGCCTCGACCGCATGAAAGGCCGCAGCGACGACATGATAGTACTCCGCGGCGTGAACATCTTCCCGATTCAGATTGAGAAGATTCTCATGCAGTTCGAGGAGCTTGCCAACAACTACCTCATCACGCTGACCACCGACGAGGACAACGACAACATGACCGTGGAGGTGGAGCTCGACAAGTTCGACGACGACTACGGACGTCTCCAGAAACTGGAGAAGGAAATCCGCCGCCGTCTGAAAGACGAGATACTGCTCACTCCGTTCGTCCGCCTCGTACCGAAAGGATCGCTCCCTGTCAGCGAAGGCAAAGCCGTCCGCGTGGTTGACAAGAGGACGGTATATCAATAATTAATAGGAAGTTATATTCCTGCGGAACAGGAAGTTATATTTTCTGCGAAAATAGGGAGTTATATTCCTGCGGAATAGGAAGTAAAAGAGGAATGACCAACCCAAATACAAGACTATCGTCCACTCTAACTCCCGCATAATAAAATCTGTAAATCGTAAATCTGTAAATAAAAATGACCATCCATCAGATATCCATTTTCATAGAGAACCGTTCCGGCACGATGATAAAGGTGCTGGAGGTGCTCAAGCAGGCAGGCATCGACCTGATTGCCTCCACTGTGGCGGACACCACGGAATACGGCATCTACCGTATCATCTGCTCGGAACCGCTGCGTGCTCACGAAGAGTTGCAGAAAGCCGGCATCGTTGTCACAATCTCCGACGTGTTCGCACTCGAGCTTGACAACAAGCCAGGACGTGCTGCCGATGCTGTCCGCATCTTCAGTGAGGCAGGCATCAACCTCTCCTACATGTATTCATTCCTGCTCAACGGCAAGGGCATCCTAATTTTCCGTACAGACGACAACGAGAAAGCAAAAGCTGTCATCAAGGAAAAGGGACTGAAATACATCGAAGAGCCCAACCTCGCCGGACTGGCATAACCAGCCGTTCAGCAGAAACTCAGAACATAAAAAGATGCGCCGGAATGAAATCTGACGCATCTTTTTATTTGTTTTCACACCAATAAAACAAACTTATGTCCTTAAAAATGTTGACGAACGCATTTTTATGTCCTTAAAAATGTTGTGGAAAGCGTTTTTCGTTATTTTGTAGATTGCATAAAGAAATCGGTGAAAGCTCTATTGGGTTCGGCTGGGGGCGTGGTCGTCCCGACCGCGTCAGTCGTCGAGGGCTCGATGCCCGAAGATGTATGAAATAAAAAGCCATCCGCAGGCTACTAAAAACTACAAACTATAAGCTATAAACTAAAAAAGATGCACGAAGACGGATGAAAAAGAAAAGCAATTCATGAAATGCCTGATTAGAATAAAAAAATCAGAACTCCACGACGTTCTGTGGAGAGCCGTCGATGAATGCCTTGACGTTGGCTGTGGCGATGTCGATGAGCCGCTGGCGGGCTTCAGCAGTTGCCCATGCGATATGCGGTGTGAAGAAAGCGTTGTGGGCGGTTAGCAGAGGATTGCCGTCGCGCGGCGGCTCCTGTGTGATGACATCTGCTCCGTATGCATAAACCGTTCCGGCATTGAGCGCCTCAGCCAAGTCGTCGTCGTTGACGAGCGGTCCGCGCCCGGTGTTGATGATGATGGCGTTCTGCTTCATGGTGGCAAGCCGCTGACGGTTGACCAGATGACGGGTTGACTCTGTGAGCGGGCAATGGAGGCTAACGATGTCGGCAGTCTCAAAGAGGTCGTCCATATTGGCGCGGACCACTCCCTCCGGCAGCTGGTCCTGCAGCTTCGAAGTGAAGGCAAGCACCCGCATGCCAAACGCCAAGGCGATTTTCGCCACTTTCATGCCGATATTTCCGAGTCCCACCAGTCCGATGGTCTTGCCCGCAAGCTCATGGAACGGATGATCGAGGTAAGCGAAGTCCTTACAAGTCTGCCATTTACCCTCGCGGTTGGCATCGGCATACCATCCCACACGGTTGACGATATTGAGGATATGGGCAAACGTCATCTGTGCCACGCTGTCGGTGCTGTAGGCCGGTATGTTGGTGACGACCACATGCTGCTTTGCAGCAGCCTCGAGATCCACCACATTATAGCCCGTGGCAAGTACGCCTATATATAGCAGGCGCGGCAGCTGATTGAGTATTTCAGCACTGAGCACAGTTTTGTTGGTCAGCACAATCTCAGCCCCTTTGCAGCGTTCCACCACGTCCTGCGGGTCAGTGCGATCATACACTGAGAGGTCGCCCAGCCCGGCAAGCCCGCTCCATGAGAGGTCGCCCTGATTGGCAGTGTATGCGTCAAGAATTACGATTTTCATGATTATATTAAATGGGAGTTAAAATTTCATTTGGAGTTAAATTTCTTGCAGAAAATGGAGTTAAATTCCTGCGGAATTGGGAGTTGAAATTGCATTTGGAGTTAAATATCTTGCAGAAAGTGGAGTTAATCCTGCGGGATAGGAGGTAATTCTTCAAACGGGAGTTGTATCCCTGCGGGATAGGGAATAATATTATCTACGAAAACAGAGAGTAATTATTTCTGCACAAAGATACGGATTTTTGCAATATAAACGATAAAAAAACGTTAAAATAAATGATAAAACAGACATGGGCAGCCCAAAAGGACATAAAAAGAAGGACAACGGCCTGAACCACATCCTGAAATACACTGGTATCTTCGGGATGGTTCAGGTGTTGAACATGCTGATGAACATCATCCGCAATAAAATTGCCGCCATCTTTCTGGGTCCTGCCGGCATGGGTATGCTTGACATGTACAACAAAGCATCGAACCTGCTGAGCCAATCAACTAATTTCGGCATTTCGATAAGCGGAGTGAAGCATGTGTCGGAAGTGTCGGTCCAGAATGACCATGCGAAGACACTTCACTACGCCACGACATTACGCACCTACAGCGTGATGGTAGGTCTCTTCGGCATGCTTGCATGCATCTGCTGCCACTGGCTGCTTCGCGACAGCTACGAGACGGTGAACTTCCTGCTGTTATCTCCCACCATCCTGATGATGGCAGTGACCGGCGGCGAGATGGCGATTATGAAAGGGACAAGACGGCTGATGCGGCTGACGAAAGTGTCGGTACTCGTGGCGTTCATTATCCTTGCCGTATTCGCTCCCTTCTTCTATCTGATGCGCAGCCAAGGCATCCCATGGGCATTGCTGGTGAGCCAACTATTAGTGATGCTCGCCACGCTCCACTACTCCACCCTTGGCCTGCCCTACCATATCGCACTCTTTTCCCGCGACCACCTTCGCCAAGGCCTGCCGATGCTTCGTCTGGGTATCGGACTGATTATCGCTGGCTTGTTCGGTCAAGGATCGACTTGGTTCATCAACTATTTCATCGAGCAGTCGAACGGTCTGGGCGACGTAGGACTTTACAACCGTGGCTACACGATGGCTGTGGTGTATGCGTCGATTATCTTCAGTGCCATGGACGCCGACTATTATCCCCGTCTGTCAGCGACAGCAAAAGACGTGACGCTGCAGAACCAGACGATAAACCATCAGATAGAGGTGTTCGTGCTGCTGATCGCCCCGTTCCTGATTTTCTTCGCCATCGGCATGCCACTGATTATCCCCATTTTGTTCTCAAAGGCTTTCGTGCCATGTATCAGCATGTCGGTTGGCGCGCTGCTGTTCATGTATTTCAGGGCACTGTGCCTGCCTGTGAGCTATCTGGCGCTTGCCCGTGGCGACTCGAAGATGTATATGTTCACAGAGCTTGTCTATGACATCCTCATAGCGACGGTCGTGCCCATCGTCTATGCCCGCTGGGGTCTCACCGCCACCGGCTTCACGATCTCCGCCTGCGGACTGCTCGACCTGCTGATGATTTACGGTCTCTACCGCTGGCGCTATCATTTCCGGTTTGATTTCAGTTACCTTTGGATTTACATCATCCACGGAGTGTTGCTTGGTGGCGCCATCGCATTGGCTTTCACCACCCACGGCTTGGTGCGGTGGGTCTGCGGCTGCACGTTGGGCGTGGTGTCGCTCTGGCTGTCGTTCCATATCCTCTCCAAAGAGACCGATTTTATAAAGAAACTCAAAAACAAATTCCGCCGACATGAGTAAAATCAGTGTATTGACCGCAGTATATAACGACGAAGCGCATATCCGCAAATGCCTTGACTCGCTTTGCTCGCAGACGCTGGAAGACATCCAGATAATCTGCATCGACGACCACTCCACCGACACCTCGCTGTTGATTCTGAAGGAATATGCCTCCCGCGACCCCCGCATCGTGGTGCTTGAGCAACCAGAGAACCGTGGTCAGGCCATAGCGCGGAACGAGGGCATCAAGATTGCCGACGGTGAATTCATCACGATGCTCGACAGCGACGACTGGTTCGCTCCCGACGCGCTGGAGAAAGCCTACGAGGCGTTGCATGAGAGTCCCGAGTGCGACTGTGCGCTGTTCAAGCTGATGCTATGCTATCCAGAGGAGGAAGGTGAGGGCATTCGGATGGAGGAGTTTGTGAACCACACCACACATAAGTTGATGGTTGGAATCGACGCGTTTGTGCTGAGTCTCGACCAAAGCATCCACGGGCTCTATCTCGCCCGCGCGGAGCTGTTCAGGGAATACCCCTACGACACGAGCTGCCGCCTCTACAGCGACGACAACACCACCTGCATCCATTATCTCCACTCTCGCAACGTGGTGTTCTGCGACGGTGAGTATTACTATCTCAAGCATAAGGATGCCTCTACTGCCAAACCTTCGATTCTGCGCTTCGACTATATGTATGCGAACCTCAACCTGAAACGGACGTTGGAACGAGAGAGCGAGTCAGGGATGCTTGGCAGCCACAGCGACAGCCAAAAGATTCTCGATTTCTACGAATCGCACCGGTGGCTCATCGTCATCGACAGCTATTATTTCTACTATCTCTACCGCAAGCAGTTCAGTCAGGAGGAGTGTCAGGCCATCAAAGAGCGATTCAAGGACATCCTTCAGACCATCGAGACCCGCCGGATTTCATGGAACCTGCGCATCAAGCCCGGCTACATGCCCGTGAAGCGCTGGTGGCTGTTCAAGACGATGGAAAACTTCTATTTCTTCCTCAAGCACAAGTTCTCCCCGTCAGATCATTTTTGATGATTTATAGGATTTATAGTGGCTATAGTAGCTATAGTGACTATAAAAAAGTAAAGGGGACATTAGTCTTTAGTTTTTGTGACAATTCTGACTTTCCAACTGCTTTTCATTGGAAAGACCCATAAGATATCAGTAGTTGGTAATTAATCTGTAACTTGGATAAAACTTTATTATGGTACTGAATTATATTTGGATTGCATTGTTTGTGATAGGATTGATTGTTGGTATAATCAATCAGTTCATTATGGGTAATGCCGATGCACTGCCATCAATGATGGACTCCACGTTTGAGATGTCGAAGTCGGCGTTTGAGATGGCACTGGGTCTGACCGGGACGCTGACACTGTGGATGGGGATCATGAAAATCGGTGAGGACAGCGGGATGGTGCGCAAACTCGCCCGTTTTCTCAGCCCTGTTTTGACAAAGCTCTTCCCCGAGGTGCCTAAAGACCATCCGGCACTGAGCTCAATATTCATGAACGTGTCCGCCAACATGCTTGGACTTGACAACGCCGCCACACCAATGGGTCTGAAAGCGATGCAGGAGCTTCAAGAGCTGAATAAGAAAAAAGACACCGCCACGAACGCAATGATTATGTTCCTCGTGCTCAACACGTCGGGACTGACCATCATTCCTATCAGCATCATGGCATACCGTCAGCAGATGGGTGCCGCCGACCCTACCGACGTATTTATCCCGCTGCTGCTCACCACGATGTGCTCCACCGCCGTGGGACTTATCACCGTGTCGATCAAGCAGAAAATCAACCTGTTTCAGAATGCGTTCCTCGTGATGTTCGCTGTCATCATGGCATTGGTGGCCGCCCTGTTCTGGTCAATCTGGGGCATGGACAAAGGAGAGATGGAAACATTCTGCCGTGTGCTGACGAGCGTGCTGCTGCTCGGCACCATCATCCTGTTCATCTGCTATGGTATGAAAAAGAAACTGAATGCCTACGACTCGTTTATCGAAGGTGCGAAAGGTGGGTTCAAAGTGGCAGTGAGCCTGATACCCTACTACCTCGCCATCCTCGTTGCAATCGGTGTGTTCAAGGCATCGGGTGCGATGACACTGTTTCAGGAAGGGATGACCTGGTGTATCGGCTCGTTAGGACTGAACACAGACTTCGTGAGCGCAATACCGGTTGCTATGATGAAACCGCTCGACGGTGGAGCCGCCCGCGGCATGATGCTCGACTGCATGCAGACCTACGGTCCCGACTCGTTCGTGGGTCATGTTTCAAGCGTGATGCAGGGCAGCACCGACACGACTCTGAAAATCCTCGCCATCTACTTCGGTAGCGTGAGCATCAAGAAATACCGTTATGCCGTAGGCTGCGGACTGCTTGCCGACCTTGCAGGAATTATTGCCGCAATATTAATAAGCTATTTCTTCTTCTATTGATATTACAAAAAGTTATGGGGTGTTCTAAAAATTCTGATTTTGGGATGCTCCTACATATAAAGCAAATCATTTAGTTTTTAAAAATAAAAAATAAAATGAGAAAAACAGCATTTAAAACCCTGTTGATGGTATTCACCGGCTGTGTCCTGCTAATTAGTTGTGGAGGTAAGAACGACAAGATAGAAGTTACAGACGAAGAGCTGACTGAGACGGCCGCAGTTCCCGGTACAGAGGCTGAGATACCGATGAAGGAGGTGACGGTGGACGGCAAGACCTACAACGTGGCTGACATCACCGATGAGAGTCATCTCTACAAACAAGAAGTGAACCGCGACAACTGCCTGATTGTGATATCCAAGCGTGAGTTCCGGCTTTACGTGTATGAATGCGGGAAAGACACCACACTCGTTGCATCATTCCCCGTGTGCTATGCGAAACGTCCTGGTCCAAAGACCAAAGAGGGCGACATGAGCACACCAGAGTGTAATGATCTGAACGATCCGATACGTATAAGCGAGCTGAATCCTGCCTCTGACTGGGAACACGACTTTGGCGACGGCCGCGGTCAGATCAAGGCCTACGGCGACTGGTTTATCCGCCTGAAGCTGACGGGATCCCTGGCAGGCAACCGCTCCATTGGTATCCATGGAAGCACGAACAACGAGGCATCGGTGCCTGGACGTGACAGCGAGGGCTGTATCCGCCTTCGCGATGCCGACATCATCACGCTTCACGACCTGTATGCCCAAGTGGGGCAGAAAGTGCTTATCAAAGGTGTAGGCGAGCGGAAACTGCCTTTCGAGGAGAAAGCAGAGGCTGCATTAGGCAATAAATATGTGGCTCCGACCGCTGGAAGGGGGAGTATTTAGTTTTTAGAAGGTGACGGGGAGATAGCTTCAGATTTAGAGACGCAATACAGCGCGTCTCTACTTGCGGCTGCGGAGATATTCTGAAGGGGTCATTCCATAGACGGCTTTGAAGTTCATGGAAAAGCTTTTGACGGTGGTGAATCCTACCGCGTATGCAATTTCGGTGATTTGCATCTGAGAGGACTCGAGGAGAGCTTTTCCGCGCTTGATGCGTATGGTGCGGATAAATTCAGCAGGTCCCTGCCCAATAATTACCATAAGTTTTTTATAGAGCGTGGAGCGTGACATGCCCACTTCTGCTGCAAGCGACTCCACTGAGAATTCGGAGTCGTCGATATGCTGCTCCACAAGACTTATCATTTTCTGTATGAGTTGCTCGTCGAGCGGTGTGATAGTGATTTCGCTCGGCTCGATATTGATGGTTTTGCGAAACTTCTGATGATTGGCTTTCTCCCACTCCATGAACTTCTCCACACGCAGGCGCAGCACCTCCACGTTGAACGGCTTAGTGAGATAGTCGTCGGCACCGAGCTGCAAGCCCTCGATGCGACTCACGTCGGTGGTGCGTGCAGTGAGCAGGATGACTGGGATATGCGATAGTGCGATGTCGGACTTCATAATTCGGCAAAGTTCAAATCCGTCCACCCCCGGCATCATCACGTCACTGATGACCAATGCCACCTGCTCTTGTCGCAGGATATCAAGAGCCATCGCACCGTCTGTTGCCTTGAACACTTGATAGTCGCCTTCCATACACGAAGACACGAAGTCGAGCATATCCTTGTTGTCATCCACGACGAGGATAGCTGGTACAGCAGGCTTGTTCTCCTCTGCCTTCTCCGATTCTGAAGAAACGGGCTGCCCATTCTCCTCATTTATCTCAGGCACCGGCTCTGCCTGGCGTGTGACAGGCAACGTAATCGTAAAGACACTGCCATGCGGCTGGTTGTCAGACACATGAATGGTTCCGTCGTGCAATTTCACATACTCTTCGGCGATATGAAGACCGATTCCGCTGCCAATCTGAGAGCTGTCGTTGGAGCTGAGCTGGAAGAAGCGCTTGAAGATATTCTCCTTCTCGCTGTCTGGTATTCCCTTACCCGTGTCTCTGACGATGATGGACACCAGCGTCCCGCTGTTGCCTATGGTATCGGGATTTCCTCTGAACTCCAGCTCGATATCCCCTCCTACGGGTGTAAACTTAAGCGCGTTGGACAGCAGGTTGTAGATCACCTTGCTCATCTTCTCGCGGTCGTAGTCCATGATGAAGCTGTTCGTGTCGTGCTTGAACGACAGGCTGATATTACGTTCCTCAGCATAATCGCTGAACGAGAGGACTATGCTGTTGAGGTGGTCAACGATGTCACCCTGCCGCAGATTCAGGCTCTCCACACCCACATCGAGCCGACGGAAGTCAAGCAAGTCGTTCACCTCTCCAAGCAAGAGCTGTGCGTTCTTACGTACAGTCTTCAGCCGGTTGAGCAGGTTCTCCGGCATGGTTCCCTCCTCCATTTTGTTGACAATCTGCTCCAATGGCGACACAATGAGTGTGAGCGGCGTACGCAGATCGTGGCTGATGTTGGTGAAGAACTGCAGTTTCATGTTCGTTATCTGCACCATCTGCTGATGCTCCATCTGCTGTTGCTGCTGCTCCATCCGCTCTTTCTGCCGCTGCTGGAACCGTCGCCAGACATAGTAGGCAGCAAGCAGCGCCGCCAGGATATAGACGATAATCATGGCCGTTGACTGGAAGAAAGGGGGCGAAACGTAAATTTTCAGCTCGTATGGTTCCCCTCTCGAGCCGTCCTCTCTGCAGACACAGAGCTGAAGCGTGTAATCTCCAGGTGGGAGTCCGTGGAACGACACATAATTGTGGTCGGTGACCACCCAGTCGCCCATCTGCCCCACGAGCCTGTAGGCAAACCGGCTTCTCTGCATCCCTCCGAGCGTCCCGTCGAAAAACTTCACTGTGATATAAGCCGCATCATGGTTAAGTTTCACGGTCGTGGTGTTCTCATTAATCAGGCTGTCTCCGACAGCAATCTCACTGATAATAAGCTTCCTGTCATTGTTTTTCACAGATATCAGCTCCTTCGGATTGAAGCTCACATATCCGTCGGTTCCTCCCATGAGGATATTCCCCTGCGGAGAGCAAGCGATGGAAGCAGAGTTGAAATAGAACTTCATCATGTTCTGCCTCGACATGAAATTTCTTGTGTTGGGAATAAGTGCCCCCGCTTTTCTTTCAGGCTTTATATTCAACACATTTCCGTTTGATGTGCATATCCAGTATGAACTGTCCTGTCCTCTTACAATCCCTTTGATGATATCCGCATTGAGGTTGAGATAATACAAAGAGTCGGCAGTCATGTCGTACAAAGTGACGCCTTTCTGATGCCCAAGCACCATCATTTGCCGTCGTGTATCGACAGAGACGAAGTTAATCATCTGACTCAGCCATTGCTGTGTGCCTTTCCTGTTGCCGAACGAAACCTCACAAAGTTTTGTGGCGGGGTTGTATGTCCACAGTCCATACACCGAGGCAATATACATCGTTCCTTCATCGTCCAAACAAAAGCCGGTGCCGAGAATATCGCTGTCATCCCCTCTCACTATTGTTGCAGCCTTGGTCTTCTCATCAAACATGACGGTCTTTCCCAAAGCCGATGAAGCCCAGATGTTTCCCCTGCCGTCTCTGGCTAATGTCCACACGTTGTTGACAGGAAAAGAATTGTCGTCGGTGGAATATCTGGTGAAGCGACTCTCATTGTCAAAATGATAGAGTCCCTGATTATAGGCACCAGCCCACATCCCGCCGTTTCCGTCGCTCATCAGCGTCATGATGGTGATGTTAGGCACGGCGGTCTTCACGAGCGTACCGTCTTTTTTCTCCACATACACGCCGTCGCCGTCGGTTCCCAACCATAGATTGCCGTTTGAGTCGTACTCCATGGCAAGGATGTCACCGCTCTCAGCCGCATGGGGCCGAAGGAAATTGTATGCGTCACTTCCGTAGGAAACTCCCGTCTTGAAATGTCCCACCCACAGCGTGCCGTTTTCATCAACTTCCAGACAAGTGATATTGTCGGATGCCAGCGAGAAGAGCCTGTCGCGTTTGTAAGTGATATTGGTGATGCTCTCCGTCTTCTTGTTATAGACGAAAACACCCTCATGGTCGGTGGCAATCCATATATTTCCCTGCCGGTCGTCAATCACATCCCGGATGGCATTGTTCTTCGAAGCTCCTGATATCTCAGGCAGCTTAACCATCTCCCCTGTGATTTTTCCTCCCACACTGTATCGGCAGATGTAGTCGCTCTGGATACTGAAAACCCACAGTGTGGCATCAGCGTCGGTGACCACCCTTATATCCTCTACCGATGGGTTGAAATCATGCGGGACAGCCACCTTTGTGAGTTTGGCGGTGTTGGTGTCGAACTGCCACAAAGCACGTTCGGCAGAAAAGCATATTCCGCTAGACGTCTCGGCTATCACATTCATTGCCGCCTCAGGGAACGGAAGGTTGGCCACTTCCCAAGACATGAGATGATGCTTACGGAAATCATCGTGATAGATGCCTTTTTCTGTCAGCACCCAGACCGACCCGTTCCTGTTGATTTTCAGCCTGTATTTTCCATCGAGAGGAATACCGAGTCCTTGTAGTATTTCATCGGCAGATGCCGAGAACCGTGCTGTCTTGGTGTCATAAATAAAAAATTTGTCCTCACACTCAATCCAGACACGCCCTTCTGAGTCTTCCTGCATGGTGATGACATGGCTGTTGAACAGCATATTCAGCTGTTGGTCCTCCGTGTCGGCAAACCTTGAATTCACATCATATCCATTATATCGGTTGATTCCCTGATCAGTGCCTATCCAGAGGTATCCCTTACTGTCGGCAAGCAGACAAGACACGGAGTTGCTGTTCAGTCCGTCAGAAGTCTCGAGGGTCTGAAACAGGTACTTGTCTTGAGTCTGGGCTTGGGAGGTCAGAGAGACAAGCAGAGAGAGGAATATGGAGAGGATGAGTCGCAAGGTCTGAGTGATTTTAGTTTTTAGCAAACATTTTGAGATTAGAAAGAAAATCAGAAAAATAACAGGTATATGGGCGCATTACGGTTTTCTTTAGACACCCCACGGGGAGTCTCTACAACTTCTACGGCTATTTCATACGTGGGTGAGTAATTGGGAAGCGTTCCCTCCCTTTAAACTTTGATTGGGAAGCGTTCCTACCGCATAAACCTAAAACCTTAAACTTAGAAGTCAGAGACACAAGACCCGTCGGAAAGGGGCTTCATGCCTCTGACTTGCAAAGATACAAAAAAATTACTACTTATTATCTACACTTATTGAGATAATCTTTTCTGTTTGCAGGTTGAACAATAATCTTATTCCACGCCTGCCATGATGTTGATGATTGCCACCACATCGGAGATGTCGGTCTTTGTGTCGCCATTGACATCAGCCGACGCGGCGAAGGTGGCATCGCCCGCCATGGTGTTGATGACCGCCACGACATCAGAGATATCGGTCTTGCCGTCGCCGTTCACATCACCCTTCACGTCTGCACCGAGGCTTACGCAGTAGAGGCGGAAGTTGTCTAGCTTATAGCGTCCGCAGCAGTCCCACCAGTTCTCCTCATAGTTGCAGTTCGTTGCGATTTTGTTATTGTCAGTACGCACACCGAACACCAGCGGCTCTCCTGCTCTGACAGTCACCTCAACCTCCAGCGTTGACATATTGCCCATGTCGCCCGACTCACCTGTGAGCGTGCTGTTCACCTCGTCGTATCCTGCGAACGTGCGTGAGAGCTCTTCCGGATGGAGGTTATCGAGCTCCGACTCGATGTAGTTCTCCTGCTTTCCGTAATACTGAGCGTTGTTGTTAACGAGCAGACGCTGACCAGTCAGGCGTGAGCATCCTCCTTCGTAAGTGACATTCATATCTACAGTCACTTTATAAGTACCAGCCGGCAGTCCCTCAATCGTCTGATAGAGATAGGTGTCGGGCACCGGTGCTGAGAGGAGGCAGTAAGAGTGAGCTCCGTCGGTTGTGAAGTCGTTGTCCTCGATGGCAGTCCAGCTGTTGATGCCAGCGTCGGTCATCTCTTGCGCCGTCTTACATTCCTTGCCCTCGATGATCATTGACCATCCGAACGGTGCGGTATGAGCCGCGTTGCCCACGGTCTCGTCGTTACCGTAAGTGTTCTCGAAGCTTGGATTGACAATCAGCTTTGTGATGTCATCGCCAGGATTGATGCCTGCAGCGATTTTCGCTTTGAGTATCTGGCTCTGGATATCCTCTACAGCCTTAGCCACACCTTCAGCGTCGAGCGAGGGATACTCAGCGTTATATATCTCATTGTTTTCATTATAAAGTGTTGACAGCTGCTGTCCTTCAGGAGTCTGCGCTGTGGGCTCATCGGAGAGCGTTTCAGCAGCCTCTTCCAGAATCACGGCAAACAAGTTATAATCCTTGATGCTTGCCTGAGCCGGCTCTATAAGTGCCAGGAGCGCTGTTGAGGCATTGTTGTAATCGTCGAACTTACTGCTGTTGCTGTCGATGACAGCCTGTGCTGCAGCTTTCGCTTCCTCAATCTGCTGACGGATGGTTCCCTGCATCTTGCTTTGCAGCAGTTCGTCGGCCTGCTGAATTGCAGCTGTGAGATTCGCCTTCGCCTCTTTCAGGTCTGCCCCCACATAGTAAAGTCTCAGGTTGTAGAAGCAGTTCCAGAAGCCGTTGGATGAACAGTCGAACTCCACTTTCAGTGTGTGGTCGGTAACGGTAGCCTCCACCACATTGTTATAAAGTCCAAGCTCAAAGAACTTGAGAGCTGTATTAGCATCGTTCGGCACAAAGTATGCCGCAGCCTCATATCCCTCCTGGATGTCGGTCGGTCCGCAAGCGAAAACATTGTGAATGGTGGTCTCACCGTCGTTAAGTCTCAGTTTTGATGTCACACGTGCGTCGATAGATCCATCGCTGGCAAGCCAGTCACTCTCCGACTGTGCCCAGTCCCATGAGCACCACTGGAATCCCTGCACCTCCAGGCGGTATGTACCGTTCGGCACGTTCTCCACCACCTGTTCAGCCTTCCAGTCGCCCCACCATTTTTCCATCACCTTCTTGCCGGAGTCGATACTGAAATCATTGAGTGTTGCCACCCATCCTCCGGTCGTGTCGAAATGTCCGTTGATAAGGAGGTCTGTCACGTCAGTGCCGCTGGCTATCACGGAGTTCTTTGCCTTGGCGTTGAGTTCTGTCAGTTTTGCGATGATTTCCTGAAGTTGCTCGTTATTGTAAGACAAGTTGTTGAAATTGTCCTCAATCTCATTCTCATAGTAATAGTCGGAAAGAATGCCCATCTCGTCGGAGTCGCCCAATGTGAAGGTCTTTCTGATGTCTTTCATCAGCTCATCCAGCTCAGCGTAAGCCTCCTGGTTCTGGAGAGCCGCCTCATAGTCAGCCTGGAACTGGGTGAAGAGTTCCTCCTGCGCTGCCTCGTCGCCGCTTGAAATCAGTTCGTTTGCCCTTGTGATGTCGGTGTTGAGCTGGTTGGCATACGCCGAATTGATGCTTTCACTGTCAATCAGAGTCTGAGAATTCCCAATCAATGCTGTCAGCCGCTCCGATGCAGGTTTTTCGCCGAGGTACTCCAGTTTGAAGTCGAGGATGACACACTGTCCTACGTTTGTTCCCTCGAACATGATTCCGACCTCAGCCTCGCCTGTACGGCACTCGAACACCACCTCAGAGAGTCCGCGCCACCATCCGGTGTCGGTGAGTGGCTCTTTAAAGAGCTTGTCGCCCACTTTCGCATAGATATAAGCTCCTGTGATCGGGTCGCCCTCCTCGCCTGTGTGGCGTATCCACAGTCCGTAGTTTCCGAATTTATACTTACCGTTGGGAATGCCGGTAATCGTCTGATAAACCTTGTTGTCGCCAAAAGCTCCGCCTGACCACGAACCGAGCGTCTTATTGTCGCTGTAGAAGCCCTCATTGTCGAACTCGCCCATTCCACAGAAATTAGCCGGCACCATGGTCCATCCGGGAACATCGTGGCCGTCGCTCACCCAGTTCTCAGTCAGGTCGGCATTGCGCAGATATTTTGAAGTCACGTCGAACGGATTGTCCTCTGTGGCCTTTTGCATACGTACTTCAAAGAGAACGTCGGCAACGCTCTCAACCGCCACCTCAAAGTCCTCCTTGGTGGATGCGGGGTTGTTATACACCTCAAGCAGCGCGGTGATGTCCTTCCCATAGTTCTGCATATCCGTCATGGCATTATGCAGATTACGCTTGGCAATGAAAGCCTGATAGTCGGTCTCGCTCACGATTATCCATGCGATATCTCCGTCTTCAGCCTTCACCAACGGCATGACCTGCCAGTTCTCGTGTGACAGTCCGGTCCACATGTCGGGATAAGCCGACCATGAGAAGTCGGGGTCGGACTTCGACGGGCGGATATAATAATAAGCTCCCCCTTCCTGGCTTTCGATACACCATTCGATGTTGGAGTCTTTCGAACCTCCGTTGTCGCCCACATATTCCAGGTCGGAATAGAGAAAACCATTGTCCACCTCCAAAGTCCAGTCGCCATTCTCGGCAGATTTGAGGTTGACCTGTTTGCCCTCATCCTGCAGTGTGACCTTCATGCTGGATGAACTCAGGAATTTCTCAACAGACACATTATAAAAATAATAAGTCTGCTGGTTTTCTGGAATGCTGTTGGCTGGCACTGGCTTGTCCCATTCAGCAGCAGCTACGGTAAGCGAGGATGCCACCGCCATTGTCAAAAACAGAAAAAGTAGTTTTGTTCGTTTCATAATTAGTTATAATTTAGTTGTTAAATGAATTTTCGCTTTTATAAATTATATTTTTACGATTAATAGTGCTTTTGTACTAAAAATTTTCAGACAAAATTACGTTTAATTTTATTTTGGTGTTAGTCATTTTGTTTCAAAAAAGAGAAAAGATGTTGTTTTAAGGGCAAAATCAAACTGAAAGAAACATAAATTCCCCTCTAAAAACTATTTTTTCTTCTTGAGAAAGCGATTTTTGAGTAAATTTGCAATAGTTTTTTAAGAAGACCAGAAGAAGAGAAGATAAGACAAAAACAATAGGCACATAACTATTATAAACAATGAATATGATCAGATTATTTTCCGCAATTTTGCTGTTCCAGCTATTCACGATGCAGACTAGGGCTGCATTTCCCACAGCAACAGAGATAGCACCGGAGATGTATCCAGGTTGGAACCTGGGCAACACGCTGGAGCCGGGTCCTTGCAGCTGGCTGAGCGACCCGCTGAAGTATGAGACAGCCTGGCAGGGCTCGATGACCACGCAGGAAATCATCGACTACGTGAAGTCAATGGGCTTCCGCTCGGTGCGCATCCCCTGCTCATGGATGGTACATTGCGACCAGAACTACAACATCGACACGAAGTGGATGGACCGCGTGCAGGAGGTGGTTGACTACTGCATCAACGACAGCCTGTATGTGATACTGAACGACCATTACGACAACGGCTGGATAGAGCGTTCGTTTGCCGACAAGACGGAGTCGTCGGTGAAGAAAAACTGTGCACTCCTTGGTATGATCTGGCGTCAGATAGCCACCCGTTTCCGCAACTACGATTATCATCTGCTGTTCGCCGGACTGAACGAGCCAGATGCAGCAGGCGACAGCAGCAAAGACAAAGAAGGCGACATAGACGCCCTGACCCGCTATGAGCAGGCGTTTGTGAACGCTGTACGCCAGACCGGCGGCAACAACTTCAACCGCGTGCTGGTGGTTCAAGCTCCAACCACAAATATCGACCTCGCCTATAAGTACGACTCGATGCCCGTGGACTCCCGTTCCAACGCAATGATGTATGAAGTGCATTTCTATTCTCCTTTCAATTTCTCGCTGATGGAGAAGGACGAGTCGTGGGGCACAAGGAGTTTCTACTGGGGCGCAGGCAATCAGCTGGAGGGCTCCAGATACAACTCCACATGGGGTGATGAGACCTACGTGCAGAATCAGTTCAGAATGATGAAATCGAAATACACGTCGAAAGGGATACCTGTAATTTTGGGAGAGTTTGGTGCGCTTTGGCGGACGATGCCCTCAGGCGAGAGCCAGGAGAAGCACGACGCATCGATTTATGCCTGGTACTACACGGTATGCAGATATGCCATCTTTAACGGTCTTGTGCCTTTTGTTTGGGACACGAATGCCTGTCAGCGACCTTCGATGGACATCATCAACCGTAAAACGCTGAAAATATTTAACCAAAAGGCATACGACGGCATCATGAACGGCTGTGCCTCTGTGAGATGGCCCAACTACACCCCGACCGATATCAGCAACCCGCTATCGGAAAACAGATGTTCAAAGGTGATTTACGACTTGTCGGGACGGATTTTGCCAACGATTCCTGAGAAGGGGGTTTTTATCATGAACGGGAAAAAATATTGTAAATAGTTTTCAGTCTTTAGTGATTTTGATTTGGTGAAGTCGGTTCCTATAGGTGTTACGAATAAAGAGTTTCAGGAGACAGGTGGATTACGGTTTCAGCAGAGACGCCCCACGGGGAGTCTCTACATGGGGACACAGAAGGTTTGCAAGGATTGGGAACGTTCCGGTGACGGGTGAGGTGCGGTTTCTGTAAATCATTTATAAGATTTAAGCGGTTATCATTTCAGGTTCACTAAAAAATATGTAACTTTGTAGTTAATTATCAATAATTACAAAAACAATTATCATTATGACAACAAAACGAATGTATGGAAGCCTGTTTGGTCTGTTTGTCACCATTTTAGGCATCTTAACACTCAACTCATGCACCAAGAACAGCGTAATGAAAGAGACAGCACTCACCACGCCTGGCAACCCCTATCTGCCGCTTTGGGAACATATCCCCGACGGGGAGCCCTACGTGTTTGAAGATCCCGACAACCCGGGGAAGTACCGTGTTTATATCTATGGCTCGCACGACAGCATGGTCAGCGGCTACTGCGGACGAGAGCAGGTGGTGTGGTCGGCATCGGTTGACAGTCTGACCAACTGGCGCTACGACGGCGAGATATTCAGCGTGAGCAAGAACGCGAAAGGCGAGCAGTTAGACTCCGCCGGACTTGCCGATGTGCTCTATGCCCCTGATGTCACGATGGTGACGGGTGCAGACGGCAAGAAGACCTATTATTTCTATCCGAACAACCAGGCCGGGGGCCGCAACGGCATGGTACGCAAGAGCGACCGCCCCGACGGACCGTTCGAGGTGTGCAACTGGAGCAAGGAGAACCCCAACGAGACCGACGGTGTGCTTCGCTTCGACCCGGCTGTGTTTGTCGATGACGACGGGAGGATTTACGGCTACTGGGGCTTTGAGCGCTCCTACGCGGCTGAGCTCGACCCGGAGACGATGGCAACGGTGAAGCCTGGCACTGAAATCGTGGAAGACATGATTTCGGGCAGAAACCAGCCGGGACGGTTCAAGTTTTTCGAGGCCTCATCTATCCGTAAAATCAAAGACAAATACGTGTTTATCTACAGCCGTTTCACAGAAGAGGGCGAGTTCGGGCTGCCGACCTCGAACTACACGCTGGCTTACGCTTACGGTGACAACCCGCTCGGTCCGTTCACCTACGGCGGCACCATCATTGATGCCAGGGCACGCGACGTGAACGAGCAGGGCGACACCATCGCCACCGCCACCATCGACGGCAACACGCACGGCAGCATCTGCGAGATAAACGGTCAATGGTATGTGTTCTATCACCGTCAGACCGGACCGGATGAATATGCGCGTCAGGCGATGGTCGCACCTATCGAAGTGAAAGTGGAAGAAGGAAAAGGCGGCAAAGTGGAGATTTCCGAAGGTGAATACACGTCGGAAGGATTCTCGCTGGAAGGACTGAATCCGCTGGAGCGTCACTCAGCCGGCATCGCCTGCTGGTACACCGGTCCGAAGACCGCTGTCCACGAATGGCCGAACAACACGTTCTTCGGCTCGTTTGTTGACAGGGCTTACGGCACCGCCGACAACTTCAAGAACCCCTACGACCTGAAGAACAACACAAATCCGGTGGTGAACAACACCGACGGCTCCATCGTGGGATACAAATACTTTAACTTCACAGCAACGAAGGGGAAGAAAGGTCTGGCATTGCTGCTCAACCTCACTCCCGAGGGCGTGGATGGTAAAATCGAAATCATGGCAGACAACCCGTGGACATCACGCGGAGGCAAGCCGCTGGGCAGCATCGAGCTGAAAGCCGACATGGCGCAGCAGCCGACCGAGCTGAAAGCCGCCCTGCCCGCCCTGGAAAAGATGGAAGGCAAGCACGCCATCTTCTTCAAGTTCACCTCCGACGTGAAAGAGAAGTCGCTCTGCACGTTGCATGACTTTGTTTTTAGTTATTAATTTTTTTAGATAGATTTTTATAGATATTATAGAAACTATAGGAACTATAAAAATCTATCTATAAAAAAAAATCCTGATATGCACAGAAAACACCCACTGACAAGTATCATCCTTTGCGTGGCTTTATGGTCGTTGGCAGCTGGAAGCCTCGCACAAAAGGCTGCAGTCCCTGCTCCATGCGGCCCCGTACCCACCGAACAGCAATTGCGCTGGCAGGACATGGAGATGTATGCGTTCATCCATTATTCCATGAACACCTACACCGACGAGGAATGGGGATTCGGAAATGAGGACCTGGCTTTGTTCAACCCGTCTGACCTCGACTGCCGTCAGTGGGTGAAAGTGTGCAAAGAGGCTGGCATGCGCGGTATTATCTTCACCGCCAAGCATCATTGCGGCTTCTGTATGTGGCCGTCGAAATACACGGATTATTCGGTGAAGAACACGCCGTGGAAAGACGGAAAAGGCGATGTGGTGCGTGAGCTGGCTGATGCCTGCAAGAAAGAAGGGCTGAAATTCGCTGTCTATCTCTCCCCCTGGGACCGCAACCATGCGGAATATGGCCGCCCTGCCTACGTTACGTATTTCCGCAATCAGCTGCGTGAGCTGCTGACGGACTACGGTGACATCTTCGAGGTGTGGTTCGACGGTGCGAATGGCGGCGACGGCTGGTATGGCGGTGCGAACGAGACCCGCAAAATCGACGGCAAGACCTACTACCAATGGGCGGAGACTTTCCGTATGATACGTGAGCTGCAGCCAGAGGCTGTCATCTGGAACGACGGCGGCGACCGTGGCGACCTGCGTTGGGTGGGCACTGAGGCAGGCAACGTGGGCGAGACGAACTGGAGCCTGCTCAACCACGACGGCGAGGTGACATGGCCGATGCTGCATTTCGGACTGGAGACCGGCGACTCGTGGGTGCCGGGCGAGACAAACACGAGCATCCGTCCCGGGTGGTTCTACCACGATACAGAGAACGAGCACGTGAAAAGCCTGTCGAAACTGATGGACACCTATTACAAGTCGGTGGGCCGCAACTCCACGCTCCTGCTCAATTTCCCTGTTGCTCCCAACGGCCGCATCCATCCGAACGACAGCCTGCGGGGCATCGCCTTCAACTGGATGATTCATGAGGTGTTTAAAAACGACCTGGCACGCAAAGCCACGTTCAGCGCAAGCAACGTGCGTGGCAACGACAAGCGGTTCGCCGCCTCCCGTGTGGCAGACGGCAAGCCCGACACCTACTGGGCAACCGACGACAACGTGACGAACGCCAGCCTTACCATCGACTTCAAAAAGCCGACGACATTCAACCGTTTTGTGGCGGAGGAATATATCCGGTTAGGACAGCGTGTGAAGAAATTCTCCCTTGAAGCATTTGTCGGCGGAGAATGGAAACCGTTAAAAGACTGTCTTGTGGAAGGCTCCGACGGACTGACCACGATTGGTCACCGCCGCATCATCTGCTTTCCTACTGTGACCGCCACCCGCCTGCGGCTGACCATCCTCGACAGCAAAGCCTGTCCGCTTATCTCGAAAATCGGGATCTATCTCGCTCCTGAACTGACGTCCGACATCCCGAACTCTGGAGAGAAAAAGTCGTCGGACCTGCATATCTTCTTCGCCAGCCCCAAACAGATGATGATTGACTTTGACCAGGAGCAGACCATCACATCGTTCCGTTACCTCCCTCCGCAGGAGAGCCGCGACGGCACCATCACGCACTACACGCTGTGGGCATCGTCCGACTGGAACAACTGGAAAAAGCTGGCATCGGGCGAATTCTCCAACATCGTGAACAACCCGATATGGCAGACCATCAAGTTCGAGCCGGTGAAAGCCAAAATTCTCCGTCTTGATGCCGAACGCCTCGCCTCCGGCGACCGCATGGGATATGGCGATGTTGAGGTGGTGACTGATTAGTTGATAGTTTTTAGTTGTCTTCGAGAACAGGCCAGCCTTTCTTGAACTTGATTTTCTTGACTACGAGCTTGGATGCTCCGTTGAGGGCGCGGTCGTAGCCATGGGCGACGAAAATCCATTGTCCGTTGATTTTCGCGGCACCGTTGTGCCCAGCGCCCACATAACGGTCGTCACGTCCCAGGATGGTGGTTCCCCCACCCTTCATCATGAGTTTGCCAGCTTTGTCCTTGTAGGGACCGGTTATCTTCTTCGACCGCCCTACGATGGTGTGGTAGGTGCTGCGCATCCCGCGGCAGCAGAGTCCTGCTGAAGCAAACAGATAATAATATTTCCCCTCTTTGATGATGAACGGCGCCTCGATTTCGTTGTCGCCCGCCTCTACGCCCTCCTCCGGCACTGCGTCGGGGTTGGTGTGGCGTGCGATGGTCTGCGGCTGCCCCACAGGTGTTTTCATGTCTTTATCCAGTTGGACAAGCTGTATGCCGTCCCAGAAAGAGCCGAAAGTGAGCCAAGGTGTTCCTTTGGAGTCGATGATGAGGTTAGGGTCGATGCAGTTGTAGTTGTATCCCCTTTTCGACTCAATCACCATGCCAAGATCCTCCCAACGGTAATCGGGAGATTCAGGGTTGAGTGTGCGATTGACCGCCACCCCGATGGCAGACATGTTCTTACCGAACGTGGAGCAGGAGTAATAGAGATACCACTTGTCGCCCACTTTGCAGATATCGGGTGCCCAGGTGTGGCCGCGATATCCGTTGATGCGTTCGACCGCCCACTGGGGAGGCTCAGGCAATACGCCTCTCCCTGGCCGCCATGTCCTTAGGTCGGTGGAAGTCATGGTGCCGACATTGAATCCAGTACTGAAAATGTAGTATGTACCGTTCTCGTAGGCAATGACCGGATCATGCACATCCGGGTTCTGTGCATCGAAACGGAACTCGCGCCTGCGCCGAGGCGTCTCATTTTGGTTGTTGTTTTCCTGTGCGTTAGCAGTCAATGAAGTTAAAGCAATCAAAATTGCCAGATAATTCTTAATGTTCATTCTTCTATAATTTTTATTAGTTAGTATTTTAAAAGTTACAAGACGCACCGTAGCGTTCCTCTGCTTGCCAACCAATTCAGAGGTAGAAATCCTCGGTGATCCGTCTGAATTCGTCGGTGTATAGATGTTTTTCGTTGTAGATGGTGATGGATGATACGGTTGACGGCTCGATAATTTTCGAAAATTCCAGCAGAGAGCGTTTCGGAGGTTTCCCCGCAGTAGTCACAACGTCGCAACGTCTTTTCAAATACAGTCCGTTGAGAGCCGCCTCACCCACCGCCTCGTTGACATCAGCAAACGGAAGAATCAACGAGAGCGATCCGTCGGCAACAAGCATATTCGCCGCGTTTCTCATGAGCATGTCCATGGGAAGAGCCTCTGAACGTCTTGCCCTATCCCGCTGTGAATCGGGGGCATATACCTGGGCTTTGTAGAACGGCGGGTTACTCACAATGGCATCGAACTGATAGCCCTCAAGCACAAAAGGATAGCAGAAATCACTGTTAAGGATAGTGATTCGTTCGGTCCAGGGACATTCGTCACGATTTTCCCTTGCCTGCTCCACCGCTCCGTCATCCACATCAATTCCCCATATCTTAGCATCCGGATTCCGCTGCGCCATCATCAGAGCGATAAGACCAGTGCCTGTGCCTACATCGAGAATCTGCTTTTTCCCTTCCACAGCCGCCCATGCACCAAGCATCACACCGTCGGTACCCACTTTCATGGCACAACGGTCCTGACGAATGGTGAATTGCTTGAAACGGAAAGACGGCATATTAGTTTATAGTTGTTAGTTTTTAGTCAGAATAATCTGAGTAATCTGAGTATTCTGAATAATCTGAAACTCAGATTATTTCGACTCATATTCCTCAAGTGATCTTTTGGATTTTCTTTCGGGACTGAGCACCTCTATGGCCTCCTCGCCTCCGGGATTGTCATCGTTGCCAAACCCAGCGATGATATTGATGATAGCCACGACATCAGAGATATCCACTTTATTGTCTTTGTTTACATCGCCGTCAAACTTGTTGCTGTTGCTGCCCGAAATGATGTTGATTGTGACAACTACATCAGAAATATTAACATCCTGATCTTCGTTAACATCCCCTTTCTTCTGGGCAGACACAACAGAACAGGTGAGAAAGGCGACAAGACAAACAAGAATTCTTAACATAATCATATTTTGTTATTTAATTACAGAAATAATATAATTTACTATTTACGTTTTTTTTGACTATTTGGATATTAAATAATCTCACAGGAATTAATTGAATTATTCTAATGACAGCGAATAGTCTATTTACTAAAGACAATGGGATTTGATATTTGGTTGGGCCAGATTAAGACTTATAATTTCAGTATGTGCTCTCGGCACTGCTCCATCAGCCATTTGGGGGTGGAGGTGGCTCCACAGATACCTACTGACTGCACGTTGTGGAACCAGTGGGTCTGTATTTCATCGGGATGCCCGATGAGGTAAGAATTGGGATTCACATTGAGGCACTGCGAAAAAAGCACCTTGCCGTTGCTGCTCTTCTTCCCCGCCACAAAGATGATGACATCGTGCTTTTCCGCAAAACTGCTGATGTCGCAGAAACGGTTAGCCACCTGGCGGCAAACGGTGTCGAAGAACTTGAACGTGAGTCCCTGCTGATTCATCAGCACATTCTTGCCCGTCTGCAGGGTGGCGTTCATCCTGCGTGAGATGATATTCACAATCTGCCGGAACCCCTCAAGCGACATGGTGGTCTGGGAATAGAGCGATATATTTTTCGAGACATCCAGTTTTTCGGCATCGTCCGCTTTCTCCACGACAATGGCGCTTCCCTCGGTCTGTCCCACCAACCCAACCACCTCAGCATGTCCGTTCTTCCCGTAAATCACGATTTGCGTGTCGCTGCCTCTGCTTTCCGTATATTCCTTCTTGATTCGCCGCTGTAGGCTGAGCACCACGGGGCATGTGGCATCGATGACGGTGAGGTTGTTGAGTGCTGCCTGCTGATAGGTGGTAGGTGGTTCTCCATGCGCGCGGAAAAGTATTTTCACGTTGTTAAGCTGCTCCATCTGGGGATGCTCTATCGTGACAAGCCCCATGGTCCGCAGCCGCTCACATTCCTTTCCGTTATGCACGATGTCACCGAGACAATAGAGGCTGCCCTCTGTTGCCAGTTCCTCTTCCGCCTTACGGATGGCAGTGGTCACTCCGAAACAGAAGCCAGAACCTTCATCGATTTCTACCAGCATATTTTTAGTTTTTTAGTGATTTTGTCCAGGAGAACCAGCCATCCTAGTTAGCCTAGTCATCCTAGTCAGCCTAGTCGCCCTAGTCAGCCTAGTCGTCCTAGTTAAAACCACTCTCCACACTCCGAAAAGCAGCAATGCCAGAGCCATATTGAATAGCTCTGGCACTGCGATATCAGGATTTCACTTGTTAACGGCCTCGTTGAAATAGCTGAGCAAAAGCGCATTCTGCTCGTCTTTGGTTAGGTTGGAGTTGTCGATGACGATAGCATCATCCGCCTGCTTAAGCGGGGCGATATCGCGGTGAGTGTCAAGATAGTCGCGTTCCTGCACATTTTTGAGCACCTCCTCAAAAGTGACATCCGTCTCTCCTTTTTCCAACATCTCGTCGAAACGCCGTTTAGCACGAACCTCGGGAGTGGCTGTAAGGAAAATCTTCAGCTCCGCTTTCGGAAATACAGCTGTACCGATATCGCGTCCGTCCATCACAATTCCTTTCTTCTTTCCCATCGCCTTCTGCTGGCTGGTGAGGAATTCCCTGACGAACGAGAGCGCTGACACATTGCTGACATTATTTGAAACATCGAGTGTGCGTATCTCGCTTTCCACCACCTCACCGTTCAGACAAGCCATCGGCAGATTGTTCTCAGGGTTGAGCTGAAAGCTGACTGTGATTTTTCCGTCGCTGATATCCTGAGCGAGGCACTGTTCATCGACTGTCTTCTTATCGTCTGCCTCGCTTATCATGCCGTTACGCATGGCATAGAGCGTGACAACACGGTACATAGCACCAGTATCGACATAGATGTACCCCACTTTCTTCGCCAGTTCCTTTGCCATGGTGCTTTTTCCGCACGAGGAGAAACCGTCGATAGCAACGATTATTTTTTTCATTATTTTTATTTTATTAAGCCTAGGAAAATCTAGGATTATCTAGGAAAACCTAGGAATGCCTAGGATTGACTAGGATAACCTGGGAGATCCTATCAATAATAATTCATTCAAATCGGCTTACACAACTCCCTTGCCGTGGCAGGCCTTGTATTTCTTACCTGATCCACATGGGCACGGGTCGTTGCGTCCCACCTTCGGTCCGTTATTGACTACCGGTGTGCGCTGCTGAGCCTGCTGGCCGCGGTTGGCACCAGCACTTGCAGCCGCCTTCTGCATGGCTTTCTGAGTGTCGGAAAGCTCATCAAGGTTCTGCTGGTCAGTGCCAGACCGTCTGCCTCTCGCCTGCTGCTCCTGTGCCTGACGTACCTGATCAGGATCGGGCATCGGAAGGTTCACACGCATCAGCACGCTGATTGTCCCGTCGTTTATCGAGTTAATCATATTGTCGAAGAGGGTGACCGACTCGAGTTTGAAAATCACGAGCGGATCTTTCTGCTCGTAGCTGGCGTTCTGCACAGAGTGTTGCAATTCGTCAAGCTGACGGAGGTTCTCTTTCCACTCCTCGTCAATAGTATGCAGCAGGATGGCTTTCTCGAATGCAGTGATGATATTCTTACCCTCTGATTCGTATGCCTCCTTAAGGGGCACTGAAATCTGATAGGTGCGGCGTCCGTCGGTGAGCGGTACGAGGATATTCTCATACTGATGTCCGCGGTTCTCATATACGTCCTTGATGACCGGCCATGCCGTCCGTGCGAGACGTTCGCCTCTCTCCTTGAATTTGGCGAGCACCTTCTCGTATGCCATCTCCTCACGGTTGTCGCGGCTGATGTCCTCATGTTCTTCGGCAGTGAACGGATATTCCATGGCGAAGACGGTGATGAAACGTTCTTTGCACTCGTCGTAGTCGTTGTTGCTCATAATTCTGACCACGCGGTCCCATATCATGTTGGAGATATCCATGCCGATACGCTGTCCCATAAGGGCATGACGGCGGCGTTCATAAATCACCTTACGCTGCTTGTTCATCACGTCGTCGTACTCAAGCAGGCGCTTACGCACGCCGAAATGGTTTTCCTCCACCTTCTTCTGTGCACGCTCAATCGACTTGTTAATCATCGGGTGCTCTATCATCTCGCCGTCCTTAAATCCGAGACGGTCCATGATGCTGGCGATACGCTCGGAAGCGAAGAGACGCATGAGCTTATCCTCAAGCGACACATAGAACACTGATGATCCCGGGTCGCCCTGACGTCCTGAACGTCCTCTGAGCTGACGGTCCACACGGCGGCTCTCGTGGCGTTCCGTACCGATGATTGCAAGACCTCCCGCCGCTTTCACCTCGGGCGAGAGCTTGATGTCGGTACCACGACCTGCCATGTTGGTTGCGATGGTGACGGTGGATGTCTGACCAGCCTGTGCCACGATGTCCGCCTCCGCTTGATGGAGCTTGGCATTGAGCACGTTATGCTGGATATGACGCATGGTAAGCATCTTAGAGAGCATCTCGGAAATCTCCACGGATGTGGTACCGACGAGCACCGGACGTCCTGCATCGATCATCTTCTGAATCTCCTCGATAACAGCCTTGTATTTCTCACGGTTCGTGCGATACACACGGTCGTTCATGTCGATACGTGCCACAGGTTTGTTTGTCGGGATTTCCACCACATCGAGCTTGTAGATATTCCAGAACTCACCAGCCTCTGTAATGGCAGTACCGGTCATGCCGGCGAGCTTATGATACATACGGAAGTAGTTCTGCAGGGTGATGGTGGCGAAAGTCTGTGTTGCAGCCTCCACCTTCACGCGCTCTTTCGCCTCGACCGCCTGATGGAGTCCGTCGCTCCAGCGGCGTCCCTCCATGATACGTCCTGTCTGCTCATCTACGATTTTCACCTCACCGTTCATCACCACATAGTCGTCGTCCTTGATGAACATGGTGTAGGCCTTGAGCAGCTGCTGCATGGTGTGAACGCGCTCCGACTTGACTGCATAGTCCTGGATGATGGCGTCCTTCTTAGCCAGACGCTCCTCCTCGTCCATGGTCTGGGCGTCGAGCTCGGCGAGC
>JAEEGG010003333.1_pt1 | contig 40104 bp, 42 predicted proteins | sample 9134161 | NCBI WGS metagenome assembly JAEEGG01 (sample SAMN16246543, study PRJNA631951) | gut metagenome | biome: gut microbiome; feature: rumen; material: CR-attached | host: Bos | place: Iran: Karaj | collected 2018-10 | reverse complement strand
TACAGACAAATACGCAAATCACAGATAGATGGACAGACTATAGCGATAGCGCCTTTTAGTAAAATCGCCCCCCAATCACCCCCGAAATCGCCCCCGAAAGGTAAAACAAAAATATCACCAACCGATTGACAGTCAGTGATATACAGTAAAAACTTTGTGGAGCTGGAGGGAATCGAACCCTCGTCCAAACAGGGAAACCATACGCTTTCTACACGCTTATCTTAGACTTTGGTTTTCGTGCAGCGGCAAGACCTAAGCCACCAACCACTGCCTTAGCCCCTAAAGCTTCATCGCGGCATCGGAGCCTGCCGCGACTATTCCCGATTTAACCTGCGCCGCTTGATCTCCGGATTCGGAACAACATCCTCGGAGCGACGTCTCGTTCTCCTACCTGGTAAGAGAATAAAGCCAGTAATCTACTATGCTTCGATTAGGCAGCGAGAGCGTAATTTCTTTCGCCAATTAATTTTTCCTCAGCTCAGATTATGGAGGGAACCAAGAAGCCTCCGCGTGCTTACGTACCATCTCGACCCGCTGTCAAATCCAGTCAACCCCAAGTCTCGAATGTCGTAGCGATAAAAACGTCCGCTGACGATTTTGGACTGCAAAGGTATGAAAAAGAGGGCAAAAAACCAAATTATATTTGTGTTTTCTTTGTTTTGCGCTCAACTTTTCGTAATTTTGCACCCGTTTTCTATAATAATAAGGTGGAAACTACGTTTTTAAGAATGAAAGAATGTAATAATGAAATAATGAGAATAAGAGATTTTATCATAGTGGCGGGTGTGACGATGACGATGATGACATCGTGCTTTACTCCCAAAACCGTAGCCTATTTCCCTGAGCTCAACAACGGTGAGACGCTGGTGCTGGCACAGACAAAGGGTATCGTGCTGAAACCGACAGACAAGCTGTCGATAGTAGTTAACACCAAATCGGTTGAACTCAACAATGTTCTAAACCTGCCTGTGACCTCGCAGATCATCGGCTACTCCGAGATGCAGTCGATAAACCAGAGCAAAGGGACATCTGGCTATACTATCGACCAGGACGGCTATATCGACTTCCCGCTGACAGGCAGGATCAAAGCAGCTGGACTGACACGTGCCGAGCTGGCCCAGCATCTGAAGCAGACAATGGAAGAGAAGAACGTAGCGAAGGATGCCGTGGTAACGGTAGAATACCTAAATCTAGGTTATTCCGTGATCGGTGAGGTGAAGGAGCCGGGCTTCTATCCCATCGAGAGCGACCGAACTACGCTAATGCAGGCATTGAGCCGGGCTGGAGATATGACCATCTACGGTGACCGTAACAAGGTGAAGGTGCTCCGCATGAACGCCCAAGGGACTCAGGACACCTATGTGCTGAGCATGCTGAATGCAGAGTCCCTGGCTAAATCGCCTGCCTATATCGTAGAGCAAAACGACGTCATCTACGTACAGCCCAACAACTACCGCAAGCGCCAGTCAGCCAATGCGAGCGACACCTCTAACGGCTCATTCTGGATATCGGTGGTATCAGTACTGACCACCATTGCTGTACTGATATTCAAGTAATATTATGTCATATCTTCGAAATAAGACTAGTATCCTGAAAGATGCCTTCATGGGAAATCTCATGAAACTGAAGGTCATATGTGACATCCGGCTGCGGAAAGCGATGACGCTCTCGTCACAGCGAGACAATTCGGTCGTCATATCACTTACAAGCTATGGCAAACGAGTGGAGAGGAGTGCTGTCTTTACAATTTATTCCCTGTTGCGGCAGACGATACGCCCTGAGCGTGTTGTGCTGTGGCTCAATGAGGAAGAATATAACAGCCGGAACCTGCCCAACGACCTCCGTTTCCTGTGCGACTACGGGCTGGAAGTGGGCTATGGTAAGGATATCGGACCGTATACAAAGATTATCCATTCCCTGAAGACATTTCCTGATAAGCACATCATCACAGCCGACGATGACCTCTACTATACCAAAAGCTTCGTCCAGGAGTTTTTAAAGGCACACCGCCAACATCCCAAGGACATCATTACTGGCTGGGCGAAAGTGCCGACAGTAAACAGTGACCACCAACTGGCACCTTACTACGACTGGCCAGAATACCACCACGTTGGCACAAGCTTCCAATATGACAGCTCGAAGCTCTTCCCCCTGGGCTGGGGAGGCGTGTTCTATCCAAGCCGTATCTTCGACGACGAAGTGTCAAACGAGGCTATCTTCACGGCCCTCTGCCCTAAGGCTGATGATGTCTGGCTATACATCATGGGACTGCGGTGTCATGTGGAGAAGCGCATCCTGACCGACTCACATATCGGCTATTATCTGACAGACCTGCTACGTCAGTACTTCTCCAAAGACCGTCTGACTGCCACAAATCGTCTGGGGGGCGAGAACGACACCCAGCTGCAGGCTCTGTTAGCTCATTACGACATAAAGATTTATGAATAAAAGAATATAAAATAACAACCATCGTATGAAAGAAAGATTTACCATCAGTGATTTTTTCCGTCTATGCATCAACAAATGGAAGTGGTTTGCCACTTCTGTCACCGTATTTCTGCTGCTGGCAGTCACCTACTTGGTGATAACCCCTCCGAAATACACAAGGAAGGCACAGGTGCTGGTGAAAGACGAGAGTACAATGGGGGCCATCATGGGACAACTGGGCGGACTGGCTGAACTGGGAGGTCTCATAGGACTAGGAGGCTCGTCGAATGTATATAATGAGCTATACGCCATGCAGTCGCCCTGGCTGCTGCTGAACGTGGTGAACCAGCTTCACCTTGACATGAGCTACACCATTAAGGGCATCCGCAACAAGGATCTCTACGGCGAAGAACTGCCCATTACCGTCGTTTTCGAAAATATCACCGATGAAGACGACGTAAGGATGAAGGTTGACCTGAACCGAAACGGCAACCTTAAGGTGTACAAGTTGAAAAAGAACGACGACAAATACGATGATGTGCTGACGGGTAAAGTTGGAGACAGACTGAAAAGCTCCATCGGCAGTATCCTGATCAAGGCCACACCCTATCTGGCGAAGATGAAGGACGATGAGGTGACCATCACCGTGAATCGCAAGGAGCCCATGGCTCTGGTGGATCAAATCAAGAAGAAACGCCTGAACGTGGTAGTGGGCAGTCGCGATGCTTCCATCATCGATATCAAATACAAGGACCTCTCGAAACAAAGAGCAACAGACGTAATCAACGCCATCATAGCCGAATATCGCAAGGAATCGAACGAGGACAAGGATCAAGAGGCTGCAGTTTCAGAGAGGTACGTGATTGAACGCATCGCACGTTTGGAGAATGAATTGAAGACTCTCGACGAACGCGTAGCCGACTATAAGAGCAAGACGATGATGCCCGACTTGGAAGTGATGGCAAAGGCCTATGCCGAGGGGGCTATGGATGTACAGAAGGCTGATATGGAGGTGAAGAGCAAGCTCTATCTCGTGGAGGCGATACGCGACTACCTGCGCGACGAGTCAAAGAAGGACGAGTTGCTGCCTGCCCTGCTCATCACTGAGAAGGAAAGCGGACTTGGCGAAGAGGTAGCCCAATATAATGCGTTACAGCTGCAGCGCCAGAAGATCATTGCCAGTTCGAGCAAGGAGAGTCCGCTGGTGAAGGATCTCGACAACCAGCTGTCGGCCATGCACGACGCTGTGCTGGTATCTGCGGAAAACGCCATCAAACAGCTGAGAGTGCAGATGAAGAGCGTAGCAGAAAAACAAAACGAGGGAAAGCGATGGTTGGCATCAGCACCCCAGAAAGCTATCGGCGGACTGACAGACGAGCGCGATTGGCGAGTGATGAACGAAGTGTACGTCTTCCTGCTTCAGAAACGTGAAGAGGCCCAGATGTTGAAGGCGATGCGGACTGACATCCGTGTACTGACACCACCTCTGGGCGTGAAGAAGCAGACTTCTCCCGTGAAAGCCGTCATCCTGATCGGCGCCCTGCTTTTGGGGCTCTTCGCCCCAGCCTGCGCCATCTTCGCCCGTGAGCGCAGCAAGCGGTAAAGCGGTAGTCACGCACCTATAGAACCTCTCCATGGTCTATCTGTTCAGTACACTCATTATCATCTTACTCCTGCTGTCGTGGAAGTATATCCTCAGGCTTGAGCCTGCAGGTGTCTTTGCATCGATATGGGTTTTCTTTGCCGTCTCGACACTGCTGCTACAGAATTATATCGACCTGAATTTCGAGGGCTGCGTGTTCGTCCTCGCAGGGGTCATCTTCTTTGTGGCAGGCACCATTTTCAGCGACTACTTCTACCAGCCGACACCCTCAGGTTACCAGCTGCAGATCAGGAAGAAGTGGGTGACACCCCTGCTGCTCATTTTGCTGGCAGGAGCTATGGTTAACCCCCTTTATTCCATCATTCTACACGGCTTTAGTCTGAGAGCTTTGCTTGACATGCGCGAAGTTCTTGAAATGAACAAAGGCATCTCTGAAGACCGATATGCCGGAGCCGAAGCACACGATCTCGTCAACCAGTTCTTTCTCATTTTCTCCTATGCAGCGCCTGTTATTGGCGGGCTTTGCTACCGACTTGTGGGCAAGTTTAACAAGGTGCTCTGCCTCATCACCCTGATACCATGCACCTTCATCGCTCTGACACAATCGCTGAAGATGGGCATGATAGCATCCTTCATTCTCTTCTTTGCGAGCTATATCGTCTGCTCCTATACGTATGGACTGCCCATCCGCATGAAGGGGAAGGTAATTCTGAACTTTGCACTGGTAATCGTTGGCTTCCTCCTGACGCTCTTTATTTCCATGGTGTTCCGCACAGGTGAGGTAAGCCAGAAGACTATCCTCGAAATCAGTGAAAAATTCGTATCCTATGCCATTGGCCACATGCACAATGTTGACTTTTGGTACACTTCTTATCAGCCTACTGAACTGACCTGGGGCAGCAAGACCTTCATGGGTGTCTCTAACCTGTTAGGTATCGAAGAGCGCGTGCAGGGTATCTATCAAGAGTACAATAACGTAGGCCAGAACGGATTCTACGGCATATCCAATACCTTTACCATTTTCCGGCCGTTGGTGGAAGACTTCAGCGAAGTAGGTGCCATGGTCGCCATGTTCGTCATGGGAGTTATAGCCAACATGTCGCTCAAGGCTGTCATTGCCCACCGTGCCACTATCTTCAACCAGGTGGTTCTTGTGGCGATTTTCGCCTTTCTCATGTGGTCTTTCTCTGCCTCATTCTATGCATATACCACTTACCTGGCCATGTTCGTCCTGGTATTCATCCTGTTTCATTTCATTCAGAAAAGGGTATTAGCATGTTGAAGGTCATCAAAGAAAAGTTCAGCTCTGGCATGGGGCGCGATGTCATCTGGACATTTACCATCCAGATTCTCATCATGCTATGCGCCTTTGCCATTAATAAGTTATTGGCAAACAGGCTGAGCATCGATGATTTCGGACAGTACAATGTCATCAAGCGCTCCGTACAGGTGCTTTCATTCGTCATGCTTGCCGGTGTGGGCATCGCCCTGCCGCGTTATATCCCGCTCTACCGCAACGGCAACCCGCCCCGCAAGATTGCACCTCTGCTCAGTGCGTCCCTTATATATATAATAGGTATATCGTTTGTTGTGTTCCTTGCCTGCATGCTCTTCTCAACGCAGATGCAGGATATCATCATCGGACAACGTGACAACCAAAGTCTGCTGCTCATCGCCTTGGCCTATGCCTTCACACTTGCTATGGCACAATATGCCTTTGCCTATTATCGTGGTATCGGTCATTTCAAGTGGTATAATGGCACCCAACTGGCCTTGCAGCTTTCCATCATCATCCCCCTTGTCCTGCTGCCCGTACTCACAGTCGCAAATGTCTTCTCCTCATGGCTCATCATCACCATCCTGCTCGTGACATACCTGATGGGGAGGGAGCTATGGCACTTCTTACGAGAAGGCGGGACATTCACGTCAGAGATCTCCCTGAAGACCCATCTTATCACTATCATCAAGTATTCTTCCGGCCGTTTAATCGCCGATTTCTTCCAGTTTTCCCTGTCAGCCTTCCCGCTCATCTATATCAGCAATGTGCAGGGATTACAGACCACAGCATATTTCTCCGTGGGTATCTTCTTTGTTACAATGGTCACGCCCATATTCTCCTTTATGGGAATCATCCTGCTGCCCTATGTCTCACAGTCCATTGCGCGCCACCAGATGGCCGAAGCCGATCGTCTCATCAACCGTCTGGCTTTGATCTATGCAGGATCCTCACTTCTGATTACGGGTTTTATCTACATCTTCACCGAATTCCTGACCACCCTGCTTTTTTCCAGCGACTACGTAGTAACCAAAGATCTGACACGCATCATGGTATTGTCCATCTTGCCACATGCTGCCTATATGCTCTATCGCAACACAATAGATGCTGTCAGCGTCATACCTTATAATGCCATTTTCTTAGGGTTATGCCTGGTGGTAATGGTCTGTAGCTTCCTGTTATCCACCACCCTCACCCACTATGCCTGGGCCTACCTCGCTGTATCCACACTCCAGGGCCTTTTTTCCTGGCTCATCTGGATCTTCCTGAGGAAGAAATAGGCAAAATCTTCAATAAAAAGTAGTAATTTGCGGGTAATTGAAAAAAAAATTGTACCTTTGCGCACTAAATTCGAAAGAATAGCGTTTTAAGTATAAAAATGAACATAAAAAAGGTATCTGTCATTTGCCCTGTCTTCAATGAAGAAAGATTCATTGAAGCATGTCTTGTGTCGATTATCGAACAGGACTATCCCCAGGATGCGATGGAGATACTTTTCGTAGACGGACGCAGTACGGACCATACGGTAGAAATCATCAGACGTTATATGGAGCAGTATAGTTTCATTAAGCTGCTCGACAATCCTGAGCGCATCGTGCCCTACGCCCTGAACAGAGGACTGGAGGCAGCCAAAGGCGAGGTAATCATGCGATTGGACGGCCACTGCACCTACCCTACAAATTATATATCAGAACTCGTCAGATACCTTTATCAGCTTAATGCAGACAACGTGGGAGGCGTATGGAACACACAGCCAGCGAAAGACACACCCATTTGTCAGGCCATCGCCTTAGCATCAAGCCATCCCTTCGGCGTGGGAGGTTCAATGCACAAGATCGGTGCCTCGAAAATCATGGAGACAGATACCGTGCCCTTTGGTTGCTACAAGCGAGAGGTGTTTAAGAAGACTGGACCGTTCGATACAGACTTGGTGAGGAATCAGGACGATGAGTTCAACGGACGCCTGCAGAACATGGGTGGCAAGATATACCTGATTCCACAAGTCATCATCAACTACACGGCACGCGATACCCTCTGTAAGATGCGCAAGATGTACTATCAGTATGGACTTTATAAGCCGCTGGTAAACAGGAAACTAGGTACTCCTGCAACTGTCAGACAGTTTTTCCCACTGCTGTTCCTCTTAGGGCTTGTCATCGGAGGTATCTGCAGTATCTTCTCAACGTTCATCCTAAATGTCTATACGGCTTTTCTGGTACTCTACCTGTTTATCGGAATCGTTGTAGGCAGCATGGGTGCCATTCGTGCGCATCAGCCTTTGCTGGCTCTGCTGATGCCTTATGTATTCTTTAACATCCACATGAGTTATGGCATAGGCTATATCGTTGGTATCTTCAACGTGATAAGCAATAGGCCGGCTCAGGTAAAACCCAACAGATAGCTGATGAAGATACCATTCTCACCACCAGATATCACCGAACAGGAAGCACAGGAAGTGACAGCAGCCTTGCTGTCAGGCTGGATTACCACAGGCCCTCGCACAAAGCAATTGGAAAAAGAGATTGCCACACTCTGCGGTGTAGAGAAATCCGTCTGCCTGAGTTCGGCTACGGCCTGTCTTGAGTCAATCCTACAGATGCTGGGTATTGGTCCTGGCGACGAGGTGATCACAACAGCCTATACCTATACGGCAACTGCAAGTGTAGTGTGCCATATCGGAGCAACCCTCAGATTTGTAGATACACAGGAGGACTCGCTGGAAATGGACTATGACCAAATGGCAGACTGTATCAACGAAAGGACGAAGGCCGTGATTCCCGTTGACCTGGCAGGCATCCCCTGCAACTACGAGAAAGTGTTTGCTGCCGTTGAGAGCAAGAAGCATTTATTCCTGCCAAGGAACGACCTGCAGAAACAGTTTGGAAGGGTGATAGTAGTAGCCGACGGTGCTCATGCCTTGGGTGCACAATGGCGAGGGAAGATGGTGGGAGCGATTGCTGACTTCACCTCGTTCAGTTTCCACGCTGTGAAGAACTTCACCACTGGTGAAGGCGGCGCGCTGACTTGGCTTCACAGAGACGGCATCGACAACGAGAAGCTATATCAATCGTTCCAGTTGTTGACTCTGCATGGACAGAGCAAGGACGCAATGGAGAAAAGCCAGTTGAACTTATGGGAATACGATATTATCTTCCCTGGCTACAAGCGTAATATGACAGACGTGATCGCAGCCATCGGACTGGTGCAGATGAAGCGATTCCCAGCCTTGCTGGCTCGCAGAAAGCAGATTATAGAACGCTATAATGAGGCTCTGAAAGATGAGAACGTCTGCGTGCTGCCGCATTTCACGGATGACTACACATCGTCAGGGCATCTTTATATAGTCAGACTGTTAGGTCGCACAAGTGAGGAGCGCAACGAGATAATTAACAAAATGGCAGAACGCGGTATCGCCACCAACGTGCACTATAAGCCGCTGCCTATGATGACAGCATACAAACGACTTGGTTTCGACATCAAGGACTTCTCCAACGCCTATCATTTCTTCGAAAACGAGATCACCCTGCCACTATACACGAAGCTGACTGACGAACAAGTGGAATACATAATAAGCAATTTCAAGGAAATCATACATTGATCAGACTATTCGACATATTCTTTTCTGCCCTGGGACTGATTCTGCTCGCTCCCCTCTTCTTGATACTCTGTCTGCTTATCAAGGCTGAAAGCAAAGGCCGCAGTTTCTATGTCCAGGAGAGAATGGGCAAGAACGGCAAACCCTTCGGACTTTATAAGTTCCGTACAATGCGTACAGGCTCGGATGCAGAGGGACTGCTCACCATAGGTGAACATGATACCAGGATCACACGCATAGGCTATTTCCTACGCAAGACTAAGATTGACGAACTGCCCCAGCTGCTGAATGTGCTGAAGGGTGACATGAGTCTTGTGGGGCCAAGACCTGAGGTAAGGAAATACGTTGACCTCTATACGGAAGAACAGCGCAAAGTGCTCAGTGTCAGACCCGGCATAACCGATTATGCATCTATAGAATACGTTAACGAGAGCGAGTTGTTGAGCAAGGCAGATGACCCTGACCGCGTGTATATCGAAGAGGTAATGCCCAATAAGATTAAGCTCAACATGAGATATCTGGATCACTACACCGTGGGAGAATATTTCAAGATTATCTTTCTCACATTTCTCACATTTTTTCAAACCACAAACGTAACACATCATCCTTGAGCACCATGTCGTCGCCGGTCAGTCTCTCTATCGTGAACAAGTCGTCCAGCGCATTGATGCCCAACGGTGCCAAAATCTCCGCATCCTCTACCAAAAGGTCACCCTCAGCACGCTCATGCTTGTGGGCATTGTAGAGCCGCAGGGTCTGACCTTTGTGCTCAAAATTGAACAGGTAACCATAATGGCCACTATCATGGTCATGGTCGACAGCTTGAATGAGGCGCATCTGCACTCCCCAGAACACCCGGGTTTCAGACAAATCACTGCTCCCGCCAGTAGCCAGGGTGTCAACTCGTACCAAATGCCAGTGCCCATCGAGGTCGCCATTGTCCGATGTCTCGATTTCGCAGCTTGTCAGTAGCATGCCGATACCTATTATATATAATAGAAAATGTTTCATCGTCTTGTCCTTAGGATTCCTGTTTTACTGACCGTCAACTGTATGCCGCAATTATCCCCTCGGATAGATCCGAAGTCCGCCCCCAAGACTACAAGAGCCTTCCAGTCCTGTGTGAACGTCCAGCCTATTTCGGCCAACAGGCTGGTATTATATTTCCGATGAGTATAGGGACTCTTGTACCTGCCTAACCCATCCTGCCATGAAGCCAGCAGACGGTAGTGGAGCTTGGGCAGTGGTTGACCGCTGATGCCCAGATGCCAGGCTTTGAAACGGTTGTTCTTCACCTCGATCCTGCCATCATCGTTATAGAGCGGGGAGAGATAGAGCGGATTACCCATTACCTGCCCCCAGTGCTGCCACCCCATCAGGATATGATGGTTATAGAATTCGTCAAGGCCTCCAATGTGATCAGGGAAAGAAGGGGTGCGGTCGTGGTAGACACTACCGCTCTGATATTTCGTATAGAGATATTCTATGACGATATTCTGCAACCAGGTACCCCGTCGCAACTGCAACTCAGCACCCAACATCACGTCCTTGAAGTCGTAGAGCAGATAGCGGCTATCTTTTTTCTCATTCCATTCTTCCCCCGTACCATAGCCGTCGTAGTCGAGCATGAACATGGCAGACTGGTCCTCGAAGTACTTGTCGGCGTAGAGGCTCACGCACCAGTCGCCGCGGTCATAATTCAGCCGGACCAGCCAACTGCCCAGTTGGTTGCCCTCTTCGTTTTGGTAAGTGGTCTCGTTGACCTCACCGCCACCAGGTATCAGGGCATGAAAGAAGGCCTTCAGGTCCGACGCATTATGGAATACCTTGTCACCGTCATCCCCCTTCATATAGGCAGTACCACCAAACAGACAAGCCATCTCAACACCCAACTCAGCAGAGAAAGGTTTCCCGTCCTTGCCCACTTTCAGATAGCCGGCCTTGCTGTGATACAGCGTATGCTCGTTGTATCGCATTTCCTGCTTGGTGAAATCCTTCTGCCAGCCATCATCGGTGGTCATACCATACGCAATATGGCCTTTTACTGCCAGCCAGTTCTTGGTATAGGGAATAGTCCAATAATCAGGCAAGGCGATTCGGACCTGAGGCACAGGACGAGCATTAATACCTAACGTCTGGGAGCCGGAGCTGAGTTCCTGGTTCTTCAGCTCCATGGGCTGCTCTTTGGCACCGATGGTAAGTGTTCCTTTCAGCCAACGGCCCTCCACATAGGCCTGTTGAACCACTAGTGTACTCGTGAAACCTGCTGCCACAGCCACATCGGCACCAAAGCCTAGCCCCCACTTTCTGCCATCATCGGTAGCGAGCGGACGGTTTAGGGAACCACGCAGATAACCATTGGCCGTCTTCAGTGAACTGAGACCGTACTTGTTGGCATGGAGCCATAAAGGGGTATGGTCGCCATTTGAGCCTGTTGCCTGCATTTCTGTCCGATAGCAAATGCTGTCGAAGAGCGAACGTACTTGGGCGCCAGCCGTCAGATAGCTACACATTATTAATAATATTGAGACAATACACCTCATAACTGGCGGCAAAGGTACGAAAAATAATCGATAAAAAAGCACTTGTAGGGTTTTTCCCCTGTCTGTTTAGGGAAAATCCTTTGCAAAAGCCCTGAAAATGATGTTACTTTGCATCGAGAAAAGGAAAAAGAATGTCGAACAATCAAAAAAATACGATTATGAAGAAGATGTTTTTCGCACTGTTGATGATGCTGACCCACACGATGGCAGCAAGTGCAATGAGCTATGAGCAGGCCCGTAACGAGGCATTGTTTCTGACAGATAAGATGGCATACGAGTTGAATTTGACCGACGAGCAGTATGAGGCCGCTTATGAGATCAATCTCGACTACCTGATGGGAGTCACTGGACGAGCTGACGTTTTCGGAACCTATTGGGAGCGTCGCAACCTCGACCTGAGCTTTATACTGTTCGACTGGCAGTGGAATGCCTATATCGCAGCCAGTTATTTCTACCGTCCGCTCTACTGGGATGCAGGTTACTGGCACTTCGGTGTCTATGCCCGCTATCCGCAGCGTGACTTCTTCTACTTCGGGCGTCCACATTTCTATGCCACCTATCATGGCGGACACGCCTGGCATGTTCATGGTGGAAATGGCTACTACTATGGATACAGGGATCGCTATCGTATCCCTGACAGAAACCACTTCGGCATGCACGACCGCTGGAATCGCGGTGACTTCCACAGCCCGCGCCACAGCTCTTCCCGTATCACGGGTCCTAACAGAGGCAGAGACACTGGCCATCGCCCCAACAACGGAGGTATCAACCGTCGTCCTGGCAATGAAGGCATGAATCATACTCCCAACAACAGAGGTTCCCATCAAGGTAACGGCTCCTTTGGAGGCTATCGTGGAAACGGTCAAAATCCTTCAAAGTCCACCGGCAATTATGATAACCGCCCGTCGAGACATTCTGGCTCTTCAGGGAGTGGTTCGCACAGTACTCCTTCACGCAACTACGGAAGTGGCTCGCACAGCAGCTCTCCTTCACGCAGCTTTGGAAGCAGTTCCCACAGCAGCCGTAGCAGCTACGGAGGAGGAAGCAGTCATTCGCGCAGCTTCAGCAGCAGTTCGCACAGCAGCCGCAGTAGTTACGGTGGAGGCTCGCACAGCAGCAGCCGCAGCAGCTTCGGAGGAAGCACACACAGCAGCAGCCGCGGCAGTTCACACTCTGGTGGTTCCCACCACTCAGGCGGATCCCATTCAGGTGGCGGACACTTCGGAGGCCACAGATAAACTAAAGCATGAGTATCCGGACTTCCGCATTATACATCCTCTGAATTTCGTTCATTGACTTTCCATAATAAACTGCCTGGATGGCCTTGTTGATAATGCCGTGGCCAACAGCCAGCACCTTCTTTCCTGAGTATGTCGCCTTGACATAAGTGATGAATTCACCAGCCCGGGAAAGAAGGTTTTCTAATGTCTCTATGTCATCAGGCCACACCTCGCCCCTCAGATCAGGAATAAATCTTCCCGTGAAGCTCCCCCAGTCACGTTCACGAAGCAACGGCGTGGTCTTGACCTCCAGTCCATGAGGTTCAGCAATGATTCTCGCCGTATCCACAGAGCGTTTCAAATCACTGGCAATCACAGCATCCAAAGTTTTTTCCCGCCACTCATCTCTCAACTGTTGCGCCTGTCGGATGCCGTTCTCATTCAATGCTCCCTGGGTCTGCCCCTGCATAATCTGATTGGCATTATCCACTGTTTCCCCGTGCCTGACTAAGTATAATGTTGTCATCATCATTCATATTTTGCTGCAAAAATACAAAATAAATGTGAATTGTGGATTGAAAATAGTGAATTATTCGTATCTTTGCAAACGAAACCAACAAACCAGATTGGAATGAAGATATTACAAAGTTCGATTTTCCGCGCTATCTGCGCCATCGCCATTGGTATACTGCTGATCAAGTACCCTGATAATACGGTGACTTGGATTACGGTGGCCATCGGCATATTGTTCCTGTTGTCAGGCATCATTTCTGTAATTGTCTATGTCAATGCCCGCAAACATGTATCGGAGTATAAAATTACCGATGCCGAAGGAAATGTGATTACCAACACGGAGCAACCCACGTTCCCCATTGTCGGCGTGGGCAGCATCATCCTGGGTGCGATGCTGGCACTGACGCCCAACATCTTTATCACTGCTCTGATGTACATCATCGGTGGTATCCTGATTTTGGGAGCCATCAACCAGTACATGAACCTGATCAACGGCAAAAAATATGGTAAGATAGGTTTTGGCTACTGGGTATTCCCGTCGGTTATCCTGCTGATTGGTCTCTACGTCGTCATCAAGCCCATGGCACCTGCCAGTATGGCTATGCTTATCTTAGGCTGGTGTTCGCTGCTCTATGGCTTGACGGAGATGATCAACTCCCTGAAGTTCCATTCCGACAAGCGGAAGTATGCCAAGGCTCAGGAGATTCCCGTTGCCGAGGAAATTATTGAGGAAAAGGCAGTGTCGCAGGCTTCCGTCAATGAGATTCCGGCAGAAGAGACATCCGACAATCTGCCAGTCAAGGAGGATTAGTCTTACACGTACCTTATTTATAATAAGACAAGCTGATAGTATTCGGCTTTCCGCTCCAGTTTCATTGGATAGGCCCGTGAACTGCTGGGCATGCGGTAGAGACGAAGTGAGCGCCCTTCGAAGGTGAAAGGCACATACTCACCCACTCGTGGCGGCTCTACATGGAACTGTCGACAGGCTATCTCCGTGGCCAGCTGTCCTGCTGTCACCACACGTTCGCATATTGGCAGACTCCTGAGCATCCGACGGAGATCGGTCTCTTCCACAACTTCAAGGTCTTTGTCTGAGGCTGTACCTGTCGTCCTTCGGATACAGGTTGCAGTATCAAAAAGAGCTATTCCCTGCTCTTCCAAAAAAGGGATGAGCTGGTCGAGACGGAAGGTCTTGTTATCTGCATCGACGAAATGCTCCTTGTCGCCAAAGAAGATCAGGCCGAAGATACGCCACATGTCGTTGATGAAGTTCGGGTAATAGAACTTCATCGACCAGCGTTTCTCGGCAGGCGGGAAAGTACCCAGCATCAGCAGACGGGCATTACCAGGCAGAAACGGCTCGAAAGGGTGACGCTCCACTTCCATCTCCTCACTTCTTGCCCATTTCCCCGATCACCTCTTCAGAGAATCCTTGGATATATGTTCGGAGGATGTCGATACCCCGCTTGTTCTCACGCCCCCAGGGTATGATGAGGTCAGCAAACTTCTTGGTGGGCTCGATGAACTGCTCATGCATGGGCTTCACATCGTTCTCATAATGGTCGAGCACCATGTCTACCGTACGGCCTCGTTCCACTACGTCACGACGGATGTTACGGATGAGGCGCACGTCGCTGTCGGTATCGACGAAGATTTTCAGATCCATCATGTCACGCAGCTTCTTGTAATGGAGTGTCATGATGCCTTCCAGGATAATCACAGGCTTAGGCTCTACATGAATCGTCTCAGGCAGACGGTTGGAGATGACATACGAGTAGGTGGGCTGTTCAATGGCCTCCCCATTTCTCAGTTTCTTGATCTGATCCGTCAGCAGCTTCCAGTCGAAGGCATCCGGATGGTCGAAGTTGATCTGCTTACGTTCTTCCGGAGTCAGTTGTGTCGTATCATTATAATACGAGTCAAGGGGAACGACTGCCACACAGTGAGGAGGCAAAGCCTTGGCAATACGCTTCACGACGGTGGTCTTGCCAGAACCCGAACCGCCAGCGATTCCGATGATAATCATTATTTTAGATTTTTAACCAGATAGACTAATGTCGGCAGATGGTCACTATAGCCGTCGAGCCACTGGCCTCCGGCATGGGTACGCAGGGTGTTGCCCCAATACGTCCCAGACTGCTGGATCAGGTAGTCACGGCGGAACACCTGGTGGTCACACAGTTTCAACGAGGAAGCATCGTCCTGGCCATCCCTGTTGAGCAGAGATGGTGAGAGGATAATCTGATCGAAGAGGTTCCATGCACCCTGGAACTGGAGCGTACCATTGCCGGCAGCCAGTTCATTCCACCAAGGGTTATACAGGTCTCCGTCACCCACTTCGCTGATTTCCCGCTTGGCTCCCAGGCACTTGGCCATCGAGGGGTCCTGTGGGTCATCGTTCATATCACCCATGATCAGCAGTTTCACCTGCGGATCATCTCTTAGCAGTGAGTCCTTGACGACTTTCAGCTGAGAACCGCCTTCCTCGCGATAATAGGATGTGGCACCTCGCGAAGGCAGGTGATTGACAACGATGGTCACATGCTCATCAGCCATCGTACCACTGACAATCAGGAAACCCCGGGTAGCCCGCATGGAATCCTCCGGCAGTTTATATATATAAGGTACGAGCTTGACATCCCTCACCGTGAAAAGGGCAGGATTATAGAGCAGGGCACAGTCGACACCACGCTGGTCAGGGCCCTCTATATGTACAAACTGGATGTTCCGGGCTTTCAGGGGAGCCTGATGACAGAGATCTGTCAGACATTTCGCATTCTCCACCTCGGCCACACCAATGGCGGCACAGCCTGTTTCAGGCAAGCGGTCGGTACCCATTTCCGAAAGTACCCGGGCCAGATTGCGCAATTTGTGAGTATATTTCAGACTCGTCCACTGGTAAGAACCGCTGGGCAGGAATTCATAATCGTTCTTGCCCGCATCATGACAGGTGTCGAAAAGGTTTTCCAGATTATAGAATCCGACGCCGTAAACCATTGAGCGCTTCTGTGTCTTCGACATGCAGACACCGGAAACCAAAAGCGACATCAAGATTAAAAAACTAATTCTTCGCATAGGTTATCGTATTATGCATGCAAAAATAACACAAAAATCTGAGTCGGCAAAGAAAAAAATCCAAAAATCGTATCTACAAGTAAAAATAACCCGTGAAAGTTTGCTGATTTCAAAAAATCTTCGTACCTTTGCAGCCCAAAAGTGTGAAATTATATTTTTAACATTAATATTTAAACTCAAAATGAAAAAAGGTATTCATCCAGAAAACTATCGCCCCGTCGTATTCAAGGATATGTCCAACGGCGATATGTTCCTTACGAAGTCTACTGCAAAAACGAATGACACCGTAGAATTCGAAGGCGAAACTTACCCGGTGGTAAAAGTCGAAATCTCCAGCACCTCTCACCCGTTCTATACAGGTAAGAGCAAGCTCGTTGACACTGCAGGACGTGTCGATAAGTTCATGAGCCGCTACGGTAAGGCTGCGAAGAAGTGAGCATAAACGAAAAACGAATAAAGGTGCGTCCATGGTAGTTGCATATGCCTGGCTGCACCTTTTTTTTAACTCAAAAATATGAAACGACTACTTTACCTGATTCCATTATTCATGCTCGCCTCTTGTGGAGGAGGTGGTGGTGGTAGTGATGACGGACCTGATCCGCCAAAGCCGACTCCCACAGAAACCAATTCCAACAAAAACGACGCTTCCGTCGTTACGCAATTGGCTGGTTTGGAGTTTCCGAAAATCAAGGGCGGAGAGAACAATGTGATTATCACCCACAAGACCCCCAGCTACGGCATCACCTATTCCATGGAATGGGACCGTAGTCTGAGAGCCCAGCGCTGGACATGCTATGTCATGAACAGAGGCAATTATGCTTCCAACGGCAATTCCCGCAAGAAACTCTGGCCCGACGGTGATCCCTGGGGCTACGATCCCACCATCCCCATGGAAGACCAGCAGGCCACCTATAACGAGCTGAGCAAGAGCTATTATCCCGGTGCTGCAACAACCAGTGACAACATTTATCAGAAAGGACACATCTGCCCCTCGGGAGACAGGCTTGCCGCCAAAGATCCCAATGAACAGACCTATTACATGACCAATATCATGCCAATGGTCAGTAAGTTCAATAGCGGCATCTGGCAGACCATGGAAACAAGGCTTCGCGGCTGGCTGGGAGATCCTGACAAAAGGACTTGGAGCAACTACTGCGACACGCTCTTCATCTGCAAGGGCGGCACCATCGACAAGTCGGACCAGATTCTTGGCTATACTGTGGCATCGGCCCAAGTCAATGGCGAGGAGAAATCGCATCCTGGCAATCATATCGTTCCGAAGTACTTCTTCATGGCACTGCTTGCCAAGAAAGGCGACACCTATAAGGCTCTCGGTTTCTGGGTGGAACATCTCAATGAAGACCACTCCTCCGATCCGCTCATCAATTATGCGGTCAACATCGACAAACTGGAAGAGTTGACGGGCATTGATTTCTTCTGTAACCTGCCCGATAACATAGAGAAGGAAGTGGAAGGAGCCTCTGAACAAACGCTCAAATTGAATTGGGGACTTTGATAAATAGTGAAAAAAAGTGAAAACATTCGTGTTTTCACTTCTTTTTTGTATCTTTGTAGCCAAGAACTTAACACATCATTTATATATTGAAAATGAAAACCATTTACGACTTCACTGTCAAGGACAGAAAAGGTAAGGACGTATCCCTGAAGGAATACGCCAACGAGGTGTTGCTGATTGTCAATACGGCAACCAAGTGCGGATTCACCCCGCAATACGATGAACTCGAAAAGCTCTATGAGAAGTATCATAGCCAGGGCTTTGAGATTCTCGACTTCCCCTGCAACCAGTTCGGACAGCAGGCTCCCGGCACCGACGAGAGCATCCACGAATTCTGCAAGCTGAACTTCGGCACGGAATTCCCCCGCTTCAAGAAGATTAAAGTCAATGGCGACGACGCCGATCCCCTCTACAAGTTCCTGCAAGAGCAGAAAGGCTTCGCCGGATGGGATATGAACCATAAGATTGCACCGATTCTCGACGATATGCTGTCGAAGGAAGATCCCGACTACAAGTCAAAGCCGACTATCAAGTGGAACTTCACCAAGTTCCTCATCAACAAGAAGGGGCAGGTTATAGCCCGCTTCGAACCGACGGAGAATATTGACAACATCGCAATCCAGATTGAAGAATTACTGAAATAATGGAAAAGACCAAATGTCTGATTATTGGCAGCGGACCCGCAGGGTATACCGCTGCCATTTACGCTTCCCGAGCCAATCTGAGCCCTATTGAGTACAGCGGGATGCAGCCTGGTGGTCAGCTGACACAGACCACAGAAGTAGAGAATTTCCCTGGTTATCCGCAGGGTGTTGACGGCAACCAGATGATGATGGACTTTTTTGAGCAGGCCCAACGTTTCGGAACCGATATCCGTAGTGGAGAAATCGTCAAAGTGGACTTCTCCAAGATGCCATACGTCTGTACGGCAGACGACGGCACAGAAATAGAAGCCGATACAGTGATCATCGCCACCGGTGCCTCTGCCAAATATCTTGGGCTCGACGATGAACGCAAGTACAATGGCCAAGGCGTCTCTGCCTGTGCCACCTGCGACGGATTCTTCTACCGGAAGAAGACCGTTGCCGTCGTTGGCGGTGGCGACACAGCCTGCGAGGATGCGCTCTATCTCTCAGGGCTGGCCAAGAAAGTCTATCTGATCGTGCGCAAGCCGTTCCTGCGTGCCTCCCAGGTGATGCAGCAGCGCGTCAAGGAACGTGAAAACATCGAGATCCTGTTCGAGCACAACACCGTCGGACTCTATGGAGAAAACGGCGTTGAGGGAGCCCGTCTTGTGAAGCGCAAGGGCGAGCCAGATGAAGAAATGGTCGACATCGCCATCGACGGTTTCTTCCTGGCCATCGGGCACAAGCCGAATACCGAAATCTTCAAGGAATGGCTTGATATGGACGAGACCGGCTATCTGAAAAAGATCGACGGTACTCCCAAGACGAAGATACCCGGTGTATTCGTGGCTGGCGACTGTGCAGACCCCGTCTATCGTCAGGCTATCTCGGCAGCGGGTTCTGGCTGTCAGGCCGCCATCGAGGCGGAACGTTTCCTACTAAATCGGTAAAAAAACAGAAAAGGCTCGTTTCCCAACGAGCCTTTTCCGAAATAATTACTTAAAAAACTAAATTAATCAACCATAAACCTTAACCATTAAAATCTTTTTCTTTTGTGATGCAAAGATACAGTAATTCGTGCAAATAGATGTTCACTTAGCGTTTAATTATGTTTAAAATGCGTGAATTAACGGATTTTAAACACAATTTCACGGATTTCAAACATTTTTCGCCCTAAATCTTCACTTTTCTTATTAAAAAAGTTGGTATATCGAGAAAAATAACTATATTTGCACATCAATTAATAAACCGAAGATGAGCGATCGCGTACTATTAATCCTTCTGATCGTGGCAATTATTGCCATATTATTGTTCGCAGGACGTCGATTATACCTGCGAAGCCTCCAAGTGCGCCGACGCCTTCAAATGAGTTCCATCTTCACCAACATCACTCATGAGTTGCTCACGCCCCTTACCGTTATCTCAGCCTCCGTGGACAAGATGCGTGACGAAGAGCCCAGATTCGTTCATGACTACGACTTGATGCAGGTAAACATCCAACGTATGGTAAGGCTCCTGCAGCAGATCCTCGAAACCAATAAGTCTGAGGCCGGAGAACTGAGACTGCTGGTGTCACAGGGTGATGTCATGAAATACATTCATCAGACGGCCGAGTGTCTGGAGCCGCTGCTGGCAAGAAAGAACATGAAGTTCACCATCACCTGCCAGCCTGAGAGTATGATGGGATGGATAGATACTGACAAGCTCGACAAGATCATCTATAACTTGCTTTCCAATGCAGCCAAGTATACTAAGGAAAACGGAGAAGTGACTCTCAAGGCCATCACCAATAAGACCTATGACCATATCCGCATTGAGGTGAGCGATACTGGTGAAGGCATTCCACAGGAAAAGACAAAAAAACTGTTCAAGCGCTTCTACGACGGCGACTATCGCCAGTATCGTACCATTGGAACAGGCCTGGGACTGGCCCTCACCAAGGAATTGGTATATCTTCATGGGGGGACCATCGAATGCCAGAGCGTTGTTGGCAAAGGAACGACCTTCATCGTAGACCTGCCTATCAATAAGGAAGCATTCAGACCAGAACAGATTGATGAGAATCACCAGATCGACTTCAACATTCCCAAGAATACTATCATTGACTTCAAGGCGGCCATTCCTGATGTCAATGAAGAACCCGCCGATGCGAACGAGGCTGGACATGACACCTATAAACTACTCATTGTGGAAGACAACCTGGAATTACTGATGCTCATGCAGCAGCTTCTAAAGACCCATTATCGTGTTTACATTGCCCAAAATGGTGCTGAAGCACTGAAAGTCATCCGGCAGAAAGAGCTCGACCTCATCATCTCCGATATCATGATGCCTGAGATGGACGGCTACGAACTGACCCGGACCATCAAGGAAGATGCCACTCTGAATCATCTGCCCATCATCCTACTGACAGCTAAGACTCAGGAAGGAGAAGAGCAGGAGGCATTGATGTCGGGAGCCGACGAATTCCTGACAAAGCCTTTCCGTCTGAGCGACCTCAAGCTGCGTATCGACAACATGATTGAGAACCGCAAGCGCATGCAGACGGAATTCAGTCAACAGTCAGAGGAAGAGTCCCGCGAAAAGATGACCAAGGCTCCGTCACCCGACGAGATCTTCCTCAACCGTGCCTTTGAATTCATTCACGCCCATTTGGATGATGAAGAATATGACCGCGAGTCACTGGCAGCCGATATGGGCTGCAGCTCTTCCACCTTATATAATAAATTAAGGAACATCACCGGCATGAATGTCTCAGCCTTCATCCGTGATGTCCGTATGAAAGAGGCCAGGCATATAGCAGAGAAGAATCCGAATATCCGTGTCAGTGACCTGGCCTATAGTGTCGGATTCCACGATCCGCGCTATTTCTCCACCAGCTTCAAAAAACAATTTGGCATCCAACCCAAGGAATTTTTGGACAGTTTGCAACAAAAATAGAAAAAATATCAACCAATCTGTTATTTTCTTAATACATAATTCTTAATTCTTAATAATTCTCTGTACCTTTGCACACGGATATCACTAATCCCAAAATTTATCATTATGGCTAAACAGAAAAAATTCATCCTCCAAGAGAGCGAGATTCCGACACAGTGGTACAATATTCAGGCCGACATGCCCAACAAGCCCATGCCGCCGATTCATCCAGCTACCAAGCAGCCGTTAGGTGTCGACGACCTGGCACACATCTTCCCCCGTGAATGCTGTGTGCAGGAATTAGATACTGAACATGCGTGGATCGACATCCCTGAAGACGTGCTCGACAAGTACAAATATTACCGCAGCACGCCGCTGGTTCGTGCCTATGCTCTTGAAGAGGCCCTTGGCACACCTGCCCATATCTATTTCAAGAACGAGAGTACGAATCCGTTAGGCTCCCATAAGATCAACTCTGCCCTGCCCCAGTGCTACTATGCCAAGCAGGAAGGCACCACGAATGTCACCACCGAGACAGGTGCAGGCCAGTGGGGAGCTGCCCTCTCCTATGCCGCCAAGATCTACGGTCTCGACTGTGCCGTCTATCAGGTGAAGATCACCATGCAGCAGAAGCCTTACCGCTCCAGCATCATGCGTACCTTCGGAGCTGTCGTAGAGGGTTCTCCTTCGATGTCCACCCGTGCAGGTAAGGATATTCTGACGAAGGATCCCACCCACTCCGGCTCTTTGGGAACAGCCATCTCTGAGGCTGTAGAGCTCGCCACAACCACACCGAATTGTAAATACACCTTAGGTTCCGTGCTGAATCACGTAGGCCTGCATCAGACCATCATCGGTCTGGAAGCCGAGAAGCAGATGGCCATGGCTGGCGAATATCCCGATATGGTGATTGGCTGCTTTGGAGGCGGATCTAACTTTGGTGGTATCGCCTTCCCCTTCATGCGCCACAACCTGAAGGACGGAAAGAAGACGGAGTTCATCGCTGCCGAGCCCGACAGCTGCCCGAAACTGACACGCGGTCAGTTCCGCTACGACTTCGGTGATGAGGCAGGCTATACGCCACTGCTGCCGATGTACACGCTCGGCCATAACTTCAAGCCCTCCAACATCCACGCTGGCGGTCTGCGCTACCACGGTGCCGGAATGATTATCTCCCAATTGATTAAGGATGGTCTGATGAAGGGTGTTGACATCCCGCAGCTCGAGACCTTCGAGGCCGGTATGCTCTTTGCCCGCACAGAGGGCATCATCCCCGCTCCCGAAAGCTGTCATGCCATCGCAGCCACCATCCGCGAGGCCCAGAAGTGCAAGGAGACTGGCGAGGAGAAAGTCATCCTCTTCAACCTCTCCGGCCATGGTCTCATCGACATGCCGTCATACGAAGCCTTCATCAAGGGCGACCTCCAGAACTATACCGTCACCGACGAGATGATCGCCGCCAACCTCGCAGAACTCGACAAGCAATAACACTTCATGATGGACCAGATGTTCATCACTACACTATCATGAACAGGTGTGCCGATTGGCACACCTGTTTTGTTCTACCACAAGTATTCTTCGACGTAGCCGGCGAAGATGGGTTCAGCGTGCCAGCCGTAGTTGCGGAGGGTCTGGCGGACATAGCGCTCGACATCGGGAGTGAGGGGGCGGGTGCCGTTGTGGTACTCGTAGTAGCGTTTGCGGGAGTAGACATTGATGAGGTGGTTCTTAATGGCACGCTCCATACGGCCCGGCATGTCGTAATAGATGGTGGATAGTCCATTCGGCATGCGGATAGGTTCGTCCTTACTGAACTGAGGACAGTCCTCACGTTGCATCTGGGGATTCGCGAGATTGACACAGGTGGTGTATATCCTGTCTTGGGGTTTGTAACTGGCGAGGATGCTGTGGAGGCAATGCTCACGAAGCGGACATATCGTGCTGTAGCAAACTGCATAATTGTCAGCCTTCTCTGCGAAGATCTGCTCGCGGGTCTTAGGGGTCTTATCCTTCTTATCCATAATAGTTATTGTTTTCAGCGGCAAAGGTAATAATTCTGTTGTACATTTACAAATGAATCATATTAAAAAGAATTAAAACTCTATACATTTATACATTATATCAATAACATTTTATAAATCAAATATTTATATGATGTATATAGCTATATGTTATTATTTAGCTATACACAAATATGTGATATTATGACCAATATATATAAAGAATTTGATGTAATAATATAGTTATCAATAGGTTCCAAAGTAATTTAAATAATAGAAACAAATAGTTTATTGTATTGAAACAAATTGTTTCCGCTTTAAAAACAATTTGTTTCCGTTATAGGAATATATAATGAAACAATATCTCTTTAAGTTATTCAAGGCATCTGAATCAACCAAATATATGGCTTTATCAAGCGGGATAGCTTTAATAATGTATAAATGAATATAATATATTAGACTCATTACATCATATATTTATCTATTATTCAATGATTTACAAATAAAATGTATAAATGTATAGACAAATTAAAGATTTTGAATGAAAAAAGTTCTTATAGGATTTGGATATCCAGAGAAATATTTGTATCTTTGCAGTCAAATTGTATAAACACATTGAATATGGTCAAGGTAACAATCATCAAGAACTACCGCAATACGGTGACACTCAGACAGATGGAACTTTCAGAAGTTGTCCAGTCCATTCAGGATCAGGCTTACGAATCGCTGTGCAAACAACTTCGCGATGTCTATCCCTTAGCGGAGGTACGCCAGAAGTATGACACGATGGACGGCCTGCTCTACCTCTATACGAAGGACTTGCCAAAGGTGTGCTTCACATCGCTGATGGAGAACCGGAACAAGCAGCGGATCATGCGGAACTACAACGGACTGGTGCTGTTGGAAGTGAACAACCTCGCAGGATTCGATGAGGCTGAGGCCGTCAGAAAGGGAGCGGCTCAGATTCCGCATACCCTCCTGGCTTTCGTCGGAGCCAGTGGACGGAGTGTGAAGATTGTCTGTCGTGGGGAACTGTTCGATGGCGGTCTGCCCGAAGGTGACGAGGAAATCAGCCGCTTCCACACGAACCTTTATGAGAAAGCCCGCGTGGCCTATAACATGCAGCTTGGTGTGACCATCGAGAAACTGGAGCCGACGCTCGACAGAGACTGCTATGTGAGCTGCGATCCAGACCTCTTCTACAACCCTGCAGCCCAGTCATTCTATACCGACTGCGAAGATGTGGCGAAGGCCGTGCGACCCGTTACGCTCTATGCAGAAAAGCAAGACCGTCTGATGCCAGGCATCGACAACTATCATGCCATGCACCTCATCTATGAATACTGTCTCTCCAAGGCCTACGACGACACGGTGGGCATCAGTGAGGAAGAAGGCCGTACACACCTGATACTCACACGTTTGGCTGGCTATTGTCAGGAGTCTGGACTTTCGATGGCGGTGGCTCAGAGGCTGACATTGTTCAGTCTGACACTGGGCAAGGAGCCCGACGTAGTGAAGAAGGTGTTTGAGAATGCCTATCGGAAAGAGCATGAGAAGAAATACCGTCAGCGCAAGAACATCGTAAAGCCGATGAAGAATATCCCTGCTGAGACATTGCTGATGATGAAGGTGGACATGTTCCTCAACGCCAACTACGAACTGCGAAAGAACGTGATGCGCGGCGTGGCAGAATACAGGATGCGGACAGGCTACGGCTTCAGCTATCAGGATCTGACAGAAGAGGCCCGTAACTCCATCACTATGAAGGCGTTGTCGCAGGGTGTGAAGTGCTGGGACAAGGACATCAACCGCTACGTGAACTCCAACGACATCGAACTCTATGAGCCGATGACAGACTTTCTGGACCATCTGCCGAAGTGGGACGGCAAAGACCGTGTGGAGCCGCTCGCCCACCGTATCAAGACCGATTATGAGCAATGGCCTTACCTCTTCCATATCTGGATGCGCTCGATGGTGGCCATGTGGCGAGGCAAGGGACAGCTGACTGGCAACGCACTCGTACCTATTCTTATAGGAAGGCAGGGCTGCGGCAAGACCTCTTTCTGCCGAATCCTGCTGCCCAGAGACCAGCGCGATTACTATAACGACCGCATCAACTTCAAGAACGAGCACGACCTGAACCTCGGGCTGACATCCTTCGCGCTGATCAATCTCGATGAGTTCGACAAGATTACCCAGCGTCAGCAGATCGTGTTGAAATATCTGGTTTCGACCTCCGACCTGAAGTATCGCCCGCCCTACGGCAAGGCCTATTCGAGCCATCGCCGCTACGCCTCGTTCATCGGCACCACCAACGAGAGTACGCCGTTGACGGATCCCAGTGGCAGCCGCAGGTTTATCTGCGTCAACGTGGAGGGCGACATCGATTTTGAAACGCCGATAGACTATCCGCAGCTCTATGCGCAGTTGGAATACGAGGTGTCACAGCAACGGCTGCGCTACCACCTGACCCGCGACGAAGAGCATGCCCTGATGGAACACAACCTGCGTTACCAGCGGTTGAGCCAGCTCGGTGAACAGTTGCTTTCACTCTATGAGAAACCGTCAGGAACGCCAACGACGAATCCTGAAGGCGGCAAGTGGGTGACACTGAAAGAGATCTCCGCCCGTCTGAAAAAGGTCTTCAAGAGCGCCTACACCGAGGATGATGGCTCCTATATTAAAATAGGTAACTTCCTCAACCGTCCAGAATGCAAGTTCGAGAGCGACCGCAAGTCCTTCGGCATGGTCTATTGGGTCAAGGAGCGGTAAAGATCTATCGGATTGTCAACGAATTACAATCTTCCGTCTACAATGTCACGAGGCAAGAACCCTTTTACATCGTAGACAAGGCCGTTCTCATTGAGCATTGATTTGATGTCAATGTTCAGGAACTCCTTGTGGGCAACGGCCAATATGACAACATCGAACTTCTCATCCGCATGTAGCTCATTGACGATAGGAACCTTATACTCCTCCATCACATGCTTGGCGTTTGCCCAAGGATCATAAACGGTAATGTTCCTGGAATACTCATTCAACGCATTATAAATATCTACCACTTTGGTATTGCGGATGTCAGGGCAGTTTTCCTTGAAAGTCACTCCAAGAAGAAGTATTTTGGCATCCTTTACCAAGATTCCATTCTTGTTCATCAGTTTGATAACCTGCTCTGACACATACTCTCCCATCGTATCGTTCAGTCTGCGGGCAGTCATCATAATACGTGGCCAGACGCCATAGACCTGGGCTTTCTGGATAAGATAGTAAGGATCGACACTGATACAATGTCCACCGACGAGTCCAGGCGACAGCTTGATGAAGTTCCACTTCGATCCAGCAGCCTCAATGACGTCGTGCGTGTCAATACCCATGACATTGAAGATACGTGCCAACTCATTCATAAAGGCAAAACGGGGAAGAACGAGGAAGTACGAAAATGAGGATAACGCAAAATTGGGAGGATTGGTGAAGGAGTTAGGTTTCTAAATCGTAACCATGAAATCGTCTCTCGGATGGAACGAATAAGTCTTATGCTCGATTTGAGAGTATGCCAACGTTCCGTTTTGGCGAAGCGTTTGCAACGTTCTTGGGCTGATGTTCAGTATCTGGCACACATCCTGGCTGTCTAGCCACTCACCAAGTCGTTTGTCTGTGCCTCTATCTGCCATTGCCTTCATTTGTGAGACGAAGCTGTTGAAGCTCGTCAGCAGTTCCTCGTAGGTACTGCGCTCAAGAGATATTACTTCCATAGTCATTTTAGTTTTTGTGAATTTGCGAGCAAAGGTACACTGAAATATCCAAACGATACTGCGCTGAAAAATAGTTCTTGGTTTTTAACACAGATATGGAAATCCTTGTACTACAAACCTACTGTCCGATGAGCTTGCTCAACCTTGGTGTGCGGCAACTCCCATTGCGGCATTGGGGCCATAAGGGGGTAGTAGGCTACCCCTATTGTGGCATCAATCCGCATGGGTGGGATTAGGCTACACCCTTTTAAGGAACCAGTTGCAGCATTGGAAACAGAAAACTATGCGGAAATTACTCCAATATTGCAAAAAAACATTGAGGTCGGACATATTATGTCCGCACCTCCCCATATCTTTGCCCCCCAGAAACTTAAAATATAAGCAGATTATGACGTTAGATATTGTAACCAAAGGTATTCCCTACCTCCACATGGCTATTGTTGCAGCTATGGTGTTTGCAGGTGTCCCCAGAATCTTTTCACATACAGCATTGATTTGGGGAGCATGTGCTATTATGTCAATTCCTCTCACTGAGGAAGAATTTTACTTGGAAATCCCTGCCTTATGGCGATACAGACATCTGTTTGGCTTGGGAGTTTGCTTTATGATTTCACAGAGTGTTTAACTTAAAGAATAGTAATTATGAATAATGAAGAAATTAATGAATTAGTTGATAACATGTCTTTTGAAGAAAAGGACTACATGTACAAGAAGATAATAGAGTCAAACTTATTTGACGAGTTACGTAGAAAAGCCGCCTCTTGGTTAAAGATTCAGCATATTCCATATAAACTGATCCATACAGAGCAAGTGCCTTATACGCCACTCATGCGTAATTTCTTGTATACATTTGAGTTTTGCCGTCGTCGTTATGTAATCACAGATGATTTGGACTTCACTATTGCTGGCCATTACTTCGATAATGACAAATTCCTATTTCTCCTTCAACATCATTTCGGCATCAGAGTAAAACACGATGCAGCTTGGACTCCCAAAAGCATGAAAAAGCTGATGCTTCGTATTGAGGCAGAAACAAGACCAGAGTACAGAGAGATGCTGACCATCGAGATGGAGAACTACGATAAAATGACACAGGAACTCTTAGAACTCTTCATCTTCTGCAACCAACAGAAGAAGTTGCACTTTGACAGCAATCCTGCCTTCACAGATATAGATTATCGTGAGTTGAACCAGCATCTTTACAACGATTACCACATCTATCTCTCTGCGGCAGACCGTCGTACACTGAATACAGTAGGCAGAATGATCAATCACATCATCTACCGCCTGAAAGATGGTAATAGTCGTTTGTAACTGAAACAAAATGCAGTCCGTGATATGAAAAAAGTAAGTAAAGGTTTTGTCGTTTCAGAAATATTCCCTATCTTTGCCCCAACAATAATTAAAAATAGAAAATTATGGATAATCAATTCGATGCTAATAACATTATTCGTATGGCTCAAAATAGTAAAGATGCATTAATTGAGTTATATGAAAAGTCTTCACCAGAAGAAAGAAATATGATTCTAAAAATTATTGGTGGAGTAGTTGGTCTTGCTGCCTTTTTTAGTTATCTGAAAAGTTTAGGTATGTCACAGAAATAATATAAATATAACTATGGCATTGAAACCAATTTGTAAAAAATGCATTCATGATTTTGGGAATGGATGTGAAGCATTTAGAGATGAGTATAAGAAAATATACGATAAAAGAAACTGTGATGATTTTAATGATGGCTTATTACCACCCAATCCAAATATGCATGATGATGAAGACGAATAACATGTATGAATTAGTGTAAAAACAGAAATATAATAGAAAATGAAGTATTATTATGGCAAATGAAATTAAATTATGGAATAAAGTGCTTGCAAGTGCCATGCAATTACCTGGTGTTAAAGTTTACAGAGAGCCCTTCTTGAAAGAACAATTATCTGTTTATTGTACAGAGAAACAAATTACATTAGCACTTGAAGAAGGTACTATCGGAATAGTTGATGAAAAAATCCTTGATGAAATAGCCTTAGAATGTATCCGCCATCATACATTGTTGGTTACGGGATCTTCAGTTCTTTTAGGTGTTCCTGGAGGATGGGCTATGATGGGATCAATACCTGGTGATGTTGCACAATATTATTATCATGTATTCGTTCTTTCTCAAAAGTTAGCTTATATTTATGGATATCCAGATTTGTGTGATGAAAATGGAAACTTTACAGAAACCGCTTCTGGTATGCTAACTATATTTGTAGGTGTTATGAGCGGAGTTGGAATTGCAAATAAGTTTATTCAAGAATTGGCTGAGTCTGCACAAAAAGAAGTTATTAAAAGAATTCCTCAATATGCTCTTACGAAAACCTTTTTTTATCCAATAATTAAGCAAATAGCAAAGTGGTTGGGTAAAAACCTTACAAAAGATACATTTGCAAAGTCTGTTAGCAAGTTTGTTCCTATATTAGGTGGCGCCGTCTCTGGATTTTTATCATATAATACTTTCAAACCTCAATCGAAGAGGTTAATGTATAAATTGAAAAACAGCATGTTACTTGCATATGAGAACAAAAATAAAGAAGAGGAAAATGCTGAGAAAAAAGAATCTTGATGCACCATTATAATTTCAAATACTTTTTTTAGGGGCGGACAGGTTTTGTCTGCCCCTTATTGTAATTTTGCAGCCGATAAACAATGAGTATGAATATGGAGCAGAATATTGAGTACGTAAAGTATCTGGGCGTAAAGGTGTTTTCGAACAAGTGGTACAGCATTCATGTGATGCTGTTCGATCACGGTATGGCAAGAGTTGGGATGCAGTATAAAAAAAGGAAGAACAGGAGGCTACTCTGGTGTAATTTCTTGAACTTTGATGAATGTAGGCGTGAATCTGTGTATGACACATGGGATTGTCTGCAATTCCTGCAGATGGACAAAGTGGCTCGCAGGTGGTTCCGCAAGGTGTTGCATCCGTGCTTTGAGAAATATCTGCTGCCCAATGGCATCATCAGTTCAGAAATTGCGGAAGAAGTTGAGGCTAAAGAGCGGCAACAGCAAGAGGTCTATAGGTTGCCTCGTATGGAAGAAGAGGTAGATCGGGTAATATGGTGGATGTATAAAAAGTGATGAAGATATGAAACTACAAGAGTTGTTAAGGAAATGCGACTTCGACAGGATGTTTGAGTATATCGTCAAGTTTGATCCCAAATCGGAGGGGAGCAGGTTCGCCTATTTGGTTGCATACGAACTGCTGTGCGATATGGAGGCAGAAGAGGGGCGGGAATATGACATCGTGCCTAATCCCTACGCAAAGGAGTCAAAAGGGCCTGCATCGGAAATAACCGTCTGGTGCTCTGACCTGGAGGGCTGCAACTGGCAGAAGGCTTTAGGGGCAGAGATGAACTTTTGCCCTGAGGCAGAACAGGTACCGTTGGATATGATTGCTGGCATCTGCCTTTGGCATATCACGTTCTATGGATTCAATCCTGACGAAGAGGAGGAAACTTTCAATCATATGGGAGAAGAGGAATCTTCAGAGGATGGCCCTGCTTATATGGTAGATATATTAAGCGAGGAAACCAAAGCCTTGCGGCCTGACCTCGTGAAACTGGGACATAAGGAATACGAAAAGCAGTTTCGGATTTATAGAAAGGCATATATGAAGGAACTGACGGCTCTCGTTGATCAGGGAGATAAGTACGGACAGTTTTTCTTGGCAGAAGAATACAGAAGGGGTGTACATAAAAGATTCATTAACTTGAAGAAGGCTTTTCCTCTTTATCTGACCTCTGCTGAACAGGGTCTGTATAGGGCGCAGGTGATGTTGGCTTTCTGCTATGAGTATGGTCTTGGGACAGAGATTGACTTGGATAAGGCAAGAATCATGTTCAAGCAGGCAGGTCAATCAGAGAAAGGGCATGGTAAGCCTGAGGAACATCTGGCCATGCTTGAGGTGGACGAAGAGAATTACGATGAGGCTCTGCGTTGGTTTAAGGAGGCGCAAAGCAAGGGTAATCGTACTGTCAAATCGTATATATGGTATCTGGAAAGGAAGTTGAACTAAGATAGGATGAATTATGATTAGAGGAATAACAATGATGAAATGCACAGAGTGCGGGAAACGTTTTTGGGGATCGGACATTGAATTGTATGCTTCAACACTAAGCCAACCTCTCCGTTGTCCTAAGTGTGGGAGTGTCAGGACTCGTCCGTCAAGACTGCTTAGTCCCTTCACCTCAGACACAACGTATAAGAAAATCTGGAATCAAATGGAAACAAAATAAAGAAGAATGAAATAATTCAAGAGGCGGACACAAAATGTCTGCCTCTCTCTTTATCTTTGCAGCCAAAATAATATGTATAACGTAATTTAGCAAAGAATATGTTGATTGCCTATGGCAGAGGAAAAAGATTTGTGAAATGCACAGAGTGCGGAGAATTATTTTGGGTTCTAGCAAAATCTAAGATGGACTATTTATTTGACCAAACTCTCTGCTGTCCGAATTGTGGGAGTGACAAGATTCGTATTACATCTATTTTTATTAAGACTGATCATGAAGTCTGGGATCAAATAACTAAAGAATATAGTAAAGTGCTATGAGTTGTTTAATAAGAGATTCAATTATGACTTCCTTATATTTGGATTTGGAGAAGCATATAAATGATTGGCTGATTCTATGAATTTGTTTGGTGATTCGCTGAAGAAAAAGTTGAAGGATGCTGAGGTTGAATTAAGAAAGCCTGCTCTTTTCTACGAAGGAGATCTGTTTTTTCAGATTACTGAAGAAAGAGGTGGTCTTGTACTGAAAGTGGTTAATAAGAAAGGCCAGGTGGTTACAGACTATCTGGCTGAGAACTACCCTGTAAATCTACGTAACGTACTCCACTTCTATCGCTTTTATAAGGCGAGAGATGCCGAAATGGTTTATCTCGCTGATAACCCCAGCATCATACGTCTCGTCACCCTGTGTGGTAATCTGGTAAATGGGAAGATGGAGATGATTGAAGTGAAAGATGTTGCCCTTGATGTTTATCTGCATATCTCCAGGCAGAATTTGGAATATTATGCGGCTACGTTCTCAGCATCGAATATGACTAACTTTGTCGAGAATTTCAAGATGTTGTCGGATGAGTATATCATCTCCGGAAACATCATCTATCCTATCAATCCCATTGGGGCAAGGTTCTCGCTGCTGAACGAGTTCATACAGTCGATGCCTGTGGATAAGATAAATCAATACTTGTCTGTGTTTTATTCCTACTTCGAGAATGTAAAACTGACTTTTGAGATGAGACACTGCCAGATTGTTTACCGGGATGACCATAAAAAAATGCTGAAGCCTACCATCTTAATCAATGGTATTCTCGAAGACAAGTCGCTTTCCTTCAAAGTCATTCACTCTGTTCCGGATTTTGATTCTGATCTAACAGAAGATATCAAACTCTATTATATTGCAGAACTTGACAAAAGGGGGATTCTCTCACTATGGAATGTGGTCTATAAAAAGCCAGATAGTGATATTAAGAAGATACACAAGTTGCTCTATCCCTATTGCAAAACAAGGGAAGAATGGGAAGATTTGAGGGTCGGCATCGATTCTTTCATCTTGCCGAAATATCTGGTTTCAAAGTTCCTGGACTACTGTCTTCCTGCCCTCTCCCTCAATTACAGAGTAGTTGGTACCAAGAATTTGGAGAAGGTTGCCATTAAGCGGATACAACCTCGTATAAGGATGTTGGTTAGTTATGGTGTGAATTTCTTCCTAGGAGTGCCAAAGGTGCAAATCGGAGATGTGGAATATAACCTTGCTGAATTTCTCAGGAAATACCAGAACAATGAGTTTATAGATCTGTCGAATCAGGAAAAAGGCATTATCAACAATAAACTCTTACGGAGGCTGAAACGCCTTTGCGAAGAGGTTGATAAGAAGACTGGCCAGTACAAGTTTTCTTTCTTTGATATCCCTGAAATCGAGAAAATATTAAACTGTCAGTTAGAGGGTAAGGAAATCAAACCCGTCAGGGCTTTTTATGAGGGAATGGCAGAACTACGCAAACAGCCGCCACTTTCGCCCAACGTTAATGCCAAGTTGAGAGGGTACCAGGAAGAAGGGCTGAAGTGGTTGTATTATCTGTATCAGAATAACAGAAACGGATGCTTGGCTGATGATATGGGACTTGGCAAGACGCTTCAAGTCATCGCACTGCTGACACTGGTACAAAAAGAATTGCAGCAGCCTGCCATCATCATTATGCCAAACAGCTTGATATTCAACTGGGAGAATGAACTGAAACGCTTTGCGCCACAATTAAGCTACTACGTGTACTACGGCAAGAACAGAGACCTCGATGAAGCCCTTAAAGCGAATCTCATCCTCACCACATATACTATCGTGAGACTTGATGCTCAAAGACTGAAAGATGTCTCCTTCCATTTTGTTATCCTCGATGAGTCGCAGGCTATCAAGAACTATGACGCCAAGACAACAAAGGCCGTACGCCTGCTAAACAGCTCACATAAACTGGCCCTGAGCGGTACACCCATTGAGAACAATATTACCGAGCTCTATTCACTCTTTTCATTCCTGGAGCCTACGATGTTTGGAGATTTCAAGATGTTTAAGGAAAAATATCTGGTGCCTATTATGGCAGGAGCAAAGAATGTTACTAGCGAATTGCGCACTCGTGTCTTCCCTTTTATTCTGAGAAGGATGAAAGAAGATGTACTTAACGACCTGCCGGATCTTTCAGAAAATGTGATTTATGTGGAGATGAATGAGAACCAGAAGAAACTCTATGAGGTAAAGCGGAAAATAGCCCTTGGTCTTATTGGTAATAGTAAGATGCAGGTATCTTTTTTTGAAACCCTTTCTGAACTGAGAAGGATTGCCTCAATACCAGAGGTAGTCAGCAATGGCAAGATTACATCGCCGAAGGCAGATTTGCTGACTGATCGTATCTGCCAGACTTTGCAAGGTGGGAAAAAGAAGGTGGTGGTATTCTTTCATTATCTTGGTGGCATCGAGACTATGATGAAAAAACTGGATGAATATCATATCGGCTATGACATCATCACAGGAGAGTCTCGTAGCAGGAAGCGGATTATTGAGAAGTTCAATAACGATGAGAAGTGCAGGGTGTTGATGATGACACTGAAAACGGGTGGTGTTGGACTGAATCTCACAGTAGCAGACACCGTATTCATCTATGAGCCTTGGTGGAATAAGGCTGCTGAAATACAGGGTATAGACCGCCTGCACAGAATCGGACAGAAGCAGAAGGTGTTCAGTTATTCAATTATTGCCAAAGGCTCTATTGAAGAAAGAATATTAGAGTTACAAGAACTCAAGACAGACCTTTGCAATGAGATTATCAGAGCAGATAAGAACGGAGGCAAATTACTTACGGAGGAAGATATGAAGTATTTGTTGATATAGCAATCTCCATCAGGAACCTCCATGACGGACTATTTCGTTGAAATAGGGTAATAACTCGGTATCTTCGTTTCCGATTTGATAGCCATAGAATCTATATCCTTGTTCTCTATAATACCTGATTTTAAATAGCAGATCATCTGATGGCTTTGGAATTTCAAAATCACTGATAACCAGTACATCGGCTAATTGATAGTCAGGATGGCTTTCCCATAATCCAAAAATTTCAATCAACATATCCGAGATATCTGTTCCGCCATTAAATGATGTAATCTGATGGATGAAGTCCTCAAAACCATAAAAGGATCGAATTTTGAAGTTTCCCCATTTTTGCTTTATATCGATCACTTCTATTTCTTCTGAAAAGACAATCAAAAGACATTCCCTTTTCTGATATTGGGTTTCTATCAGTATGTTAGACAATAGCAAAATGGCAATTTCTATAGGTTGTCCTACCATACTACCTGATGTATCCAGGCATAAAATCATGGGGCCACGATTCTTTGATCTTACATTATTCAGGCAATTGGATTTATTCCCACTTTCTGATTTGTGGTGAAATAATTGTAGTTGATGGTCAACGTATTTATGTAGGAAAATATCTTCAGTCTGACAATCAGAAAACAATGCTGTTTCAAAAGGGAATAAAGATGTGAACGATTGCCCTACAGTAATACCCTGAATATCGCTGCCGCCAGAATGTGGCAAATTATGCTGACCAGACATAAGACTAATCCTCCTATCTCCGGCTTCGGAAGGGGTTCTGCCTATCAATGAAAGGATTCTTTCCAAAGAAGGATATCGTTTACGCTTATTCAACAATTCTATTGTACTCCTCAATGCATATTCGCTAAAACCATCTCCTAATTTAACAACATCATCAGGTTTGATTTCGTTGTTATCTAATGCTTCTTGCATGACTTGCAAGTTTTTTCTATAAACATATTCAATCTTTTGCGCCAGTTCTTTTATTATTTCATCAGTTTCCTGATATAATCTTAATAAGCTTCGTAGTTCTGTGATGAAATAGATGAGTGCATTGCGATAGGCGGTTTTATGTAAAAGATCCGAGAATGCCTCTTTGTTCTGTTCCATTTTCGAAAAATGATTGCGCAGATAATCAAGGATTGGATCTTCTATGTCAAGAAACGGGTCATCTGCATTCAACTTTATGGTAGTTTGTGGTATACAACCAGTCTTAAAAAACTGATTGATGAAATCTACATAAAAATCAAGTTTCTGGGGGCTAAACATTTTATAAATTATCAGGTAATGTCTTACTGATCTCTACTCTTGTGATAGCAATCTCTTTATTCAGTTTCTCCACAAACTCGCAGATATCCTTTTTGTCTCTTGGATTATAAAACATATTTAAAGCCAATCCATTCTGTTTATTCTTAATTTGAGTGCAGATATCCTCTATCTCCTTGTAGAAATCTTTCGGAGGCTCCAATTGGTTATAGGGGCCAGTCTGCTTGTCATCGTCACCTATCTTTTCTATTTCATATTTGACACCATCAAGATAAAGACAATCATCATCTCTCATTAGGTTAGTTAATCTCCAACCTTCGGGTAAAGACCCAGTGCGATTCTTTGGGTCGTATAATCTGATCATTGACTTTTGCTCATCGGTATTTTCTTTATATATAAGACCACGTCCACCCAAACTTCGTTTAGAAGAGTTTACATAGGGAACATTAGCAAAATCGGCAATAGCGATATAAGTTTCTCCGTCACCATGAGCAAGAACATGATAATAGAAACGCTCATATATTTTCATTTTATTATCTGGATCTTGAATCATCATTTTGGAATAGGCCTGATGCTCCCTTTTCTTTCGCAGATAGTTTTTGATTTCATTTCTCAGATTAAGGATAGCCAGCGTACACTCTGTAAATATGGACCTAATAATAATCTTATTCACAGGCTCTATCTGCTCAATTTCTTGCCAAAGACAGTATTTTAATAAAAACAAGTCAGACATTATAACGGTATTTCGCCCTTGCATCAATGCTGATGTACGAAGCAGTCGGATTATCTTCTTCCATCGACGATCGCTGACATAAACAAATCTGGATTCATTCTCAGTTTCACCATTATCATCCGTATGCAGTATTGTCACTGCCTTCAGTGCCTCTCTTATGGAGTTAATGGCATCAAGAATGTCGTGTGGTACATTGACTTTTAATAATTCGGATTGCCAATGGTGATATTCTTTCTCAGTAACGGCACATTTTATTGATGGATTCGGATCGACCTGGTCATCAAGGATCATTTTATCGAAATCATTTCTGTTCGTGATACCACTACAAACCATTCTGATGATGAATCTGTCCCACAATGCTTCCAGACCTTCGTCGGATGCAGGTAATTCATTGCTGGCACCAATGAGTACCTTCATTGGCAGTTTGATTTCTTTCTCGCCATTACGATATATCTTCTCATTAATGGCAGTAAGTAGTGAATTCTGAATTGCAGGCCCTGCCTTCCAGATCTCATCCAAGAATACAACATCTGCAGTTGGCATATAACCATCGACGCTGCGTTCATATTTGTCTTCATCCTTCATCTTACGAATACTCACAGGGCCGAATATCTCGTCAGGAGTAGAGAATCGAGACATGAGATATTCGAAACTCTTGGCATTTTTGAAAATGGCTTTTGTTCGTCTGGCTATTAATGATTTTCCAATACCCGGAGGACCTAACAACAATATGCTCTCGCCTGCAATCACAGTTAACAAAACTAATGCACATTCCGTCTCCTTATCATAAAGACCAGCAGACATTTCTGATAGTAATTGTTTTATTCTTTGTTTCATGGGTGCAAAAGTAATCAATGGGGCAGACATTTTTTGTCTGCCTCTTTTCATATATTTGCATCATTTACTAAATTGATGAATAATTATAATGGCATTTTATATCAATATTATTTGTTTTTTTATAGGATTTTGCCTATCTTTGCCACAAATTTGAATGCGTATGTCGAAACTTAAGAAATGCATCTACCTCATCAATCTCCTGGAGCGGAAGGGGCCAATGACCCTGAAAGAGATAAATAACTATTATCAGTACTCTTCACTCTGTGAAGGTGACGAGATACAGCCTCGTACATTCCTCAGGTATAAGGATTACATTGATGAGACCTTTCCCTGCTACATAGATTTCAATCAACGTACTGGTAAGTATGAGTTGCACCATCACAAGGCTCTTTATGGCGAGGATGATTCACTTTATGACTATCTGCTATCAGCCTATCATATCGAGGGTATGACAGAACTGGCCCTGAAACATCGTGAGAAGATTCTGCTGACAAAGGCACCAACAGGTGTTGAGAATGTGCAGATCATTCTGGAAGCCATTGACAAGAAAAGGGGAATTGAATGTGATTATTATTCGTTCAATAAAAAGACGAATAAACATCATGTGCTGATTCCGTATTTTATGCGTACATGGGAACAACGTTGGTATTTGGTTGCAGAACCAGAAACCCACCCAGGAGAGTTGTCTGTGTATGCCTTAGAGCGTATGGAGGATGTGGACCTCACGGACAAGAAAATGACTCCTTCATTAAAGATTATGGCTGAAGATTATTTTGATGGCAGTTTTGGTGTTAACCACTCTGACAACCAAAAGCCTGAGGTGATTCGCATTAAGGTGTATGGTGCTCAGGTAGAGTATATAAGGGCTCTCCCTATTCATGAATCACAGAATGAAATAGAGATAACAGAAGGATGGAGCATCTTTGAATATAGGCTGGTTCCTTGTTTTAATTTCTATCAGCAGTTGCTTTGGCATAGGGAAAGACTGGAGGTGTTGGAGCCTCTTCATGTCAGAGATGAGATGAAGAATACGATAGAGAAGATGTTAGTATATTACAGTACACAACGAAAGCCTTAATGAACGTGTCTCGCAGGAGTTCGGTAAAGGCATCTGTGGGGGTGAAAGAAATCTTCCCTGAAAGCAAATTGGCTCCAAGTTACAAGTATAGGACTAATTGGATTACCTTCTATAAGTAACTAAAAGCGATAAAATGCAGAGAGAATAACGATATAGCCTAAATCACAACACGATATAGCCTAAATCACAACGCATCAATGCTAATCGTGAATTCTTCCGTATTCAGGTGGAACAGGCAAAAGCCATCCTTGAACTATTTCACCATACTGACGTGACAGAGGAAGTAAGCGACGAAATAGAGAACGATCTGACAGATGACGACAAAGCTGCATCGGTAAAGGCTCAGATTCACCGCCCACCACTCAACTTCTACGAAATGGGAATGCAGAAAGGCGACGTGCTGACGTGGAAAGATGACCCCACAATAACCGTCACAATAGTTACGGAGCGGAAAATCTGTTATGAAGGAGCAGAAACTTCTATCAGTGCGCTCTCTGCCCAACTGAAAGGCTATAAATCCAAGCACATTGCCCCTGGTGCCCACTGGCTCTATAAAGACAAGCTACTGAGCGATATTTACGACGAAACTTATCCGTTTGAAGAATAATTATGGAGATAAAAGATTTGATTGCTGAAGGGCAAAAGTTAATGAAGTCGCCAGGAAAGGCCGCTTTTAATCATGACAGCAAATTCAAGCAGAGATATTCTTTGTGGGTGAATAACTGTGAGACTTATCTTGAGGATATTAAATTTGAAAAGGTTAGAATAAATCTTTTCAGATCCTATGCTCTAAATCATCGTTTTGATGAAATAATGGGGATGCTCTTATCTATTGAGGCGAATCAACCTAAAGTCGCTGAGAAGAAGATAAGAAAATCAGATGCAACGGATAAGGTTTTTATCGTTCATGGTCATAATGAGGCTGTGAAAGAAAAGGTCGCCAGATTCGTTGAGCATTTGAAACTGAAGCCCATCATCCTGCACGAGCAGGCCGACAAGGGACGGACAATCATCGAGAAGTTCGAAGCCAACAGCGAGGATGTGAACTTTGCCATTGTCCTTTTGACGGCTGACGATTCCGGGAAAGCAAATAAGGAAACGAACTTTAAACAACGCGCAAGACAAAATGTCATCTTTGAGATGGGCTACTTCATCGGCATGTTGTCGCGCTCGCATGTCTTCATGCTTTTGGAGAAAGGCGTAGAAAAACCGAGCGACTTGGACGGCATTGTCTATACTTCATTGTCGGAAGATTGGAAAAGTAAACTCTTTAAGGAGCTGACAGCATGTGGTTACAAATTGGATGCGAACGACATAGTGCCCTAACATAATAATACTAAATGTTCGCAAAAGATTAGAGAATTTATTATTGAAGAATGGTAAAACTGACGACAGAAGAATTCATTTCTAAGATTTCTAGAAAGTGATAGTTTAAAATATAATAACATATGCCTCGTTACAAATTTGCTTTCCCAATAAATAACGCAGTTTTTGTTGATGATAATCTGTCTTTCCAAGTTGCAGATGTTTCTTTCATAAAGAAATCTGATCTTTCCGAAGAGTCTTTTTTCTTCAATGAAGACAATTTGCAATTACAAGAGAGGCAGATTTTTGCTGTCGTTATTGTGTGTGGAAATGAATCCTATGCAAAAGATCTGGCGTATGATAAGTGTTGCTTTGCAATAGACATATTCAAAATTTGCTCTGATCTAT
>JAEEGG010003332.1_pt1 | contig 40106 bp, 22 predicted proteins | sample 9134161 | NCBI WGS metagenome assembly JAEEGG01 (sample SAMN16246543, study PRJNA631951) | gut metagenome | biome: gut microbiome; feature: rumen; material: CR-attached | host: Bos | place: Iran: Karaj | collected 2018-10 | reverse complement strand
TTCTTACCGCTCTTCGTCGTGATGATTACCACACCGTTGGCAGCACGGGAACCGTAGATAGCACCTGCCGAAGCATCCTTCAGCACCTGAATGGTTTCAATGTCGTTAGGAGAGAAGTCACGGATGGTCGTACCCATAGGCACACCGTCAATAACATACAAAGGCGCAGTACTTCCGAACGAACCGATACCACGGATACGTACGGATGGGTCGGCACCAGGCTGACCGTCAGAGGTAATCTGCACACCGGCCACCTTACCTTCCAGCATCGTAGAGATGTTCGAGTTCGACACGCGCTTCAGCTCCTCAGCATTGACGATAGACACAGAACCCGTCAGGTCGGCCTTTTTCTGCGTACCGTAACCGACGACGACCACCTGTTCGAGAACATTGTCATCGGCCTCGAGTTCAATTTGATTAAGGTTCGCGCGTCCGCGTACGGCAATCTCACGATCCTTGTAACCAACGTAGCTAATCACGATGATACCGTCTGCCGGAACATCCAACGAGAAGTTACCGTCGTAATCGGTAATTGCACCCGATTGGGCACCCTTCACCTTGACAGTGGCACCGATTAGCGGTTCACCGTCATGGTCAACAACCTGGCCGCTGACCTTCAAGGTCTGCTGGGCCACTGACGCTATTGCCGGAACAGGACAGATGGTCAGACCTCCTGCCAGTCCCAACATCAGCATCGCAGAGAATAATGCTTGTTTTCTCATTTGTAAATTGTTTTGTTAGAATTAAGTTTATTAGTAATATATTTTACTGGCGGCAAAGATAGGAACTATTGCCCAAAATCAGGTGGACAAAACAGTTTATTGGGTGGACAAAATGGTGATTTGTCAATTCTTACCCCTTTTTCTGTGTGTTTTTCGTTATTTCAGTCCACCGAAGTATCCTCTTCGGCATAAGTACTCGGACTTTTTCCGTAACGATGGGTGAAACAGCGCGTAAAGTACTTCGGGTCGTTGAATCCAACCTTGTAGGCTATTTCAGTAATGTTCCTGTTGGCAATATTCTCCAACAGAAGTTTCTTTGCAACGGTCAGACGGTAGTTGCGGATAAACTGACCCGTACTCTGTCCCGTTTCGGCATTCAGGCGCTTCGCCAGAAGGCTGCGGCTCATGCCCATCGCCTCGGCAAAATCAGTGATGCCGAAGGTGCTATCCATGTAGTGCTGCTCCATCGTCGCCGTAGCACGCTCCATGAAGGTCTTAACCTGCAGGGATTCCTGTTTGTCGGCCTCCACACTGCGGCGGTAGCTCTTCTTCAGGTGCTCGTGGGCGTCAAGGATGTTTTGTATGCGCGCCTGCAGCTGTTCGGGGTCGTCGGCTTCGTCCATGGCCTTGCGGATGGGAACCATCAGTTTCTCGGCTTCCTGACGGCGCAACTTCTCCATGCGCTGTCTGAGCTGCCAGAGCAGCAGAGCGGCGACGGCTAAGGTGACGATGATGACAAACCACCAGCTTTTCCAGAAATAGGGTTTCACGACGATGTCGATGCTGATGACGTGACGGTTGTCGGAGCCTTTGGCAGCATAGGCCACTTCAAAGGTGTAGGTGCCTGGTTTCAGACTGGTGTAGCGTACCGAGTGTTCTCCGGGCGTCAGTATGGTCCATTCGTCATCAAATCCCTTCATTCTGTAGCTGTAGTATCCCTGTACGTCGCCCTCGTAGGTCAGCGTCGAGAAACTGATGGCAAACGATTTGTTCGACTCGTGCAGACGGATGCAGCTGGCCTGTGAGATGTCTGCGTCGAGAATACCCTCGTCTGCCGATGTCACCTCTTGGTTGTCTACCAACAGCTGTGTAAAGGTCAGGTGAACGGGATAGTCGGCCTCGCTGTTTTCGCCACGTATTTCCGTTAACCCTGTCGTACTGCCCACATAGATGGCTCCGTCGGAGCCTTTCACAGCTGAGTTCCAATAGAACTGCTGACCGGGCAGGCCCTCGCGTTCGCCATAGTTGGTAAAGGTGTGGGTGTCGGGAGTGTAGATGGAAAGACCGTTGTTGGTGGTTATCCATAGCCGCCCCTGCATGTCCTCCACAATGCCCTTCACCGAATTATTAGCCAGTCCGTCGTCCGTCGTCAGCACTTCAAACGCCTCCTCCATCTTACCGCTGCCATTTCCCCTCTTATCTCTTGTCTCTAATCTCTTACATCTCCTATACAGTCCATAGCCGTTGCTGCCCAGCCACAGCGTACCATCCTTCGCCTCGCAGAAACAGGTAATCTTGTCAACCACTGGCGACTCAGGGTGGTTTAGCTTATGGCGCAGATGGCGGACACGGAACCTCCGACCGCCACGGGCAATGCCTCCATCGCTTTTCAGGTCAATAACGATGACGCCCGACAGACACCCCATCCACAGCTGCTGTTCATGGTCTATCAGCGAACCAATGCAGCCACGTATCTCGCGGTTGCCCTCGAAGGGGTCTTCCAACCGTCCTGTCTTCAGATCGTATAGAAACACTCCGTCGTTCGACCCTATCCATAGGGCATCGTGCTGTCGGTCGTAAGCCAGCGCCCCGATGTAGTTCGTTTGCCCCACCATGCTGTCGGGCATGGCCAAAGGACGAATGGTCAATGGTGATTGGTCAATGGTCAATGTATTCACGCTGCCCCCCCAAGTGCCTATCCAAAGCCGCCCGTGACCGTCGCCCTCCAGCACCGACACGGAGTTGTGGGTCAGTCCTGAATTGTGGGTCGTCCAGTGCTCAAAGCCACCTTGTACCCTGCGGTTCAGTCCGCCTTCCACCGTGCCGACCCATAGCGTACCGTCAGGTTCTACACGCATGGCGTTCACAGGATGGGGCGACAGCGAGCGGGGATCCCGAGGGTCATTGACATAATTGCGCAGCATGAGCGGTTTAGGCGATAGTTTGATGATGCCGGCCGTCTCGGTGGCTATCCATAGCTGATGTCCGTACACCAGTAGCTGGTGGACGAAATCGCTGGCCATCGGACAGCCCGGTGTCGACGAATTCCAGCATTGGAACGTATCCGTCTGATCGTCCAGCACACATAGTCCTCGCAGCGTACCTACCAGCAGGCGTCCGTCGCTGGTCAGAGCCAGCGAGGTGGCATAGTCGTGCGACAGCGAGCGGGGGTCGGCAGTGTGTCGGTAGCTGCGCAGTGTCGAGTTGTAAGGGTCGTAGACGTACAGCCCCTGGTTGGTCGATATCCAGATGTCGTTACCCCGTCGCAGCAGGTCGGTAACGTACAGTCCCCGCAGCTGGCTTAGGGCGGGGGCTATCTCGCGGTATTCCAGTCGTCCGCCAATGTCGCACACGCGGAACAGGCCGTCGACAACACTCATCCACACCGTACCGTTCTGGTCGATGTCGCGGATGTTGATGTCAGGTGTGTTGCCCCGATAGGCGGCTGCGCTGATGTGACGGACGCTGCCGTCGTCGTTGAAGGTATAGCGGAAGATGCTGTCGCGCGTCACGTGCCATAGAGCGCCCTTCGTGTCGCAGTAGACGTGCACCGACTCCTTTGCCAGCAGACGGCTTATGTCACCTTTGCCGTATCGGGGCACTGTGCGGCCCATCGTCACCATGTCCATCACCGTCACATTCTCGTCGTAGACCGTCCACAGCCGGTGGTGACGGTCTTCGGCAAAACCCTTGCACGAATTGCTGATACTGCCCATGCGGGTCTTCAGGTTCGGCCGCATATAAGTATAGCCGTCGTAACGTACCGCCCCGCCGCCGTAGCTCGAAATCCACACAAAGCCACGGCTGTCCGCGAAGATGCCGTTCACGTGGTTATGTGGTAGTCCTGCACGCACGTCCAGATTGGTCACGTTGTAGCGCTCCAGCAGTCCCTGTGCCAGAGCCCATTCCGCCGTCGTCAATAGGACGAACATTGAGATAATGAGCTTTCTCATCGTCATTGCCCTGCAAAGGTAGTGCAAAATTTCGATTAAGCGAAGAGAATGAGAATATATTTTCATTCTTGAGCGTAAGAAAGTTGATTAAACCGAGCGAAATCCCAATTTTTATTCTATCCCTGCATTATAGCCGTCCCTTATCAAGGGACTCTAAATCTTTTATTTTCGAGGTGAAGCCTACCTTCTCCAAGGGAGAAAGTTACGAATAAGTGAGCGAAATGCAAAAGGAAAACTCGTTTTTCTTTTCATTTCCGAGCGAAAGTAAGTTCGGCGAAGCCAAATATACGAAAAAATCAAACGACGAACAAATGAGAGCAAAAAAAGATAGAGTCTAACTCCATTTCTACTTCTCTGACCACCCTTAAGCCCTTTATATAAAGGTGTTTCCTGCGTTTCCGGTGAGGGGTGAGGGGTATCTTTGCACAAATCAAGGAACTTTTGTAGAAAGAGCTTGAAAAAACGAAGGATTTATTAATACTTTTTCACCCCCGTTAAGACGGTGCAGATAGACTGTGACGCTAATTGATGTCTGGCGTAGGAGGCTGATGAGGTAATAAGAATCTCTGAAGATGCCTCTAAATACTGATATTGACGAACATTTGCATAATTTTAGCCTACGAAAGCCTTACCATAGGGTTGCTCCCAGTCTGCTCTGGGGTTGCTCTAAGGATGTTCCGAGTTTTTACCAACATAGTGAATGGGATGAGCGAAAAACCGAAAATATTTAAGATAATTAACGATTCCGTCCAATGCACGGGGGGCGTTTCGTTACCTTACGGGCTGAACGGCGTTCTGCTCCCTGCTGTGCGGTCGACAGCAGGGAAGTGTCAAGCCGACAGCAGGGAGCAGAGTGACGGTTAGCAGGAAAGGTGTTGAGGGGTAGCCCGCTTCCCAAGGGTTGGCGGTTTACTTCCCAAGGACGCGCGGTTTACTTACTGCTCGTTATTAGTTTGCTTACTGGGAACTATGACTTCACCCAATCGCTCGGATTTTCTTTATACAAAGGAAAAGTGGAGGGGTTAGTGTTATCATAACACTCCACCCAACACTCCCACCAAGACTCACCCCTTTTATGCACGCTTTAATAGATTTCGCGACGAAATTTCAAAGCTATTTGGGTGGAATGTTAGGTTGGGTCATAGGTTGGGTGTTGGGGTTACTGTTTCGGCAACACCCAACCCAGTGGAAGCCTTCTATTTATTGGCATTCCGATAAATCGGGGGTACTCTTGTCTCTTTTTGCGCCCAGCCCAGAGAAAAAATATTCTCAGCCCAGGGAATTCTTATTTTAATGCTAACAATTGCTACCATTAATGCTAACAATTTTGTACCGCGTTTCAGGCAACAAAAAAGTCCCAGAAGAAATCTGAGACTTTGTGTGGACCAGCCAGGGCTTGAACCTGGGACCTCCAGATTATGAGTCTGTTGCTCTAACCAACTGAGCTACAAGTCCGGTGCTTTGTGTGAAAGCGGGTGCAAAGATACGAAAAAAAGTGAAAAGTGAAGAGTGAAAAGTGAAAAATTTGCTTCCGCGCCCCAAATTTTACCTTTTTTTTGTAATTTTGCACCCAAATATGGATAAGAAACGACAAGGATTGAGTGCTGCGGAGGTGCTGGTAAGTCGGGAGGAGCACGGACAGAACGTGCTGACACCGCCGAAACGACCCTCGATGTGGCGACTCTATTTGGAGAAATATGAAGACCCGATGGTGCGCATCCTGTTGGTTGCGGCTGTCGTGTCGTTGATGCTGGCCTTCGTGAAGCAGGACTTCCTGGAAACGGTGGGCATCATTGCCGCAGTGGTGCTGGCGACGACGGTGGGCTTCTACTTCGAGCGCGACGCAGCCCGTAAGTTTGACGTGCTGACGCAGTTGGGCGAGGAGCAGCCGGTGAAGGTGATTCGTGATGGACGGGTGATGGAGATTCCGCGTCGTGACGTCGTGGTTGGAGATATCGTGATGGTCGAAACGGGTGACGAGATACCTGCCGACGGAAAATTGCTGGAGGCCATCGATTTGCAGGTCGACGAGTCGAGCCTGACAGGTGAGGCGATGACGAATAAAGAAGTCAGATGTAAGATGGAAGATGGAAGATGTTCAGACATCAGCCCTCAGCCATCAGACATCAGAGGTGAGGAAGCCTATCCGAAGGACATGCTGTTGCGTTCGTCGATGGTGATGAGCGGTTCGGGACTCTATGTTGTAACGGCCGTGGGCGACGAGACGGAGATAGGTCACGTGGCGCGCCAATCGACGGAGATAACGGGTGTGAAGACCCCGCTGAACATCCAGCTGGACCGTTTGGCCAAGCTGATTAGCAAGGTGGGCATTGGCCTGTCGGCAGCAGCATTCGTAGTGTTCCTGGTGCACGACATCCTGACCGACGAGCTGTGGCACACAACGGACTACGTTAGCATGACGGAAGTGGTGCTGAAGTACTTTATGATGGCAGTGACGCTCATCGTGATGGCTGTGCCCGAGGGTTTGCCGATGGCCGTCACGCTGGCCTTGGCGCTGAACATGCGAAGGATGCTGAAGTCGAACAACCTCGTGCGTAAGTTGCAGGCTTCGGAAACGATGGGTGCCGTGACGTGTATCTGTACGGACAAGACGGGTACGCTGACGGAAAACAGGATGACGGTAAGTGATGTCAGATGTCTGATGTCTGATGGAGGAGGTTCAGCCCTCAGCCTTCAGCCTTCAGACCTCTATAATGCTATTGCGCTGAATACGACGGCGACGCACGATGTGGGTAATCCCACGGAACAGGCCTTGCTGCGGTGGTTGGTGGCACAGGGAGTGGATTATCAGCAATTGCGCGAGGCTCACCCCATTACGGCCCGCGAGCCCTTTTCGACGGAGCGGAAATACATGTCGACCACCGTTGGCGACACGATATATATAAAAGGTGCGCCAGAGATTGTGATGGCGATGTGCGAGATGACCGACGAGGAACGGCAACAGGCCGAACAGCAACTGGCTGAATGGCAACAGCACGCCATGAGGACGCTGGCCATAGCGGTTGGTTCTCGGTTCACGGTTCATGGTTTACGGTTGCTGGCTATTGTGGCCATTAGCGACCCGTTGCGCAAGGAGGTGCCTTCGGCTATCCGCCAATGCGGGCAGGCAGGTATCGACGTGAAGATTGTGACAGGCGACACAACGGCTACGGCGATGGAGATAGCGCAGCAGTGTGGAATTATAGAGGTGAGAGGTGAGAGGTTAGAGGTAAGAGACAAAGCGTACATCACGGGAGTGGAGTTTGCAGCGTTGAGCGACGAGGATGCCCTGCAGATGGTAAAGAGTCTGAAGGTGATGTCGCGCGCCCGTCCGACGGACAAGCAACGACTGGTGGCCCTGTTGCAGCAACGTGGCGAAGTGGTGGCCGTGACGGGAGACGGAACCAACGACGCCCCAGCACTGAACCGCGCCCATGTAGGACTGTCGTTAGGCAGTGGTACGAGTGTTGCCAAGGAGGCCAGCGACATCACGCTCATTGACGACTCGTTCCGTAGCATTGTCCATGCGGTGATGTGGGGACGGTCGCTCTATAAGAACATCCAGCGTTTCATCTTCTTCCAGCTGGTGGTCAACGTGACGGCCTTGCTGCTGGTGCTTTGTGGTGCCTTTGTGGGGACGGAGATGCCGCTGACCATCACGCAGATATTGTGGGTGAACCTGATTATGGACACCTTTGCCGCTATGGCGCTGGCCTCGTTGCCGCCATCGAGAGAGGTGATGCGAGAGCGGCCCCGTTCGCAGGATGCGTTTATCATTACGCGTCCGATGATACGAGGTATTGGCATCATTGGCGGACTGTTCTTTGTGGTGACGTTCGCCCTGCTCTACTATTTTGAGCGCATAGCCGGCGTCGACCCCAAGGAACTGACCATTTTCTTCTGCATCTTTGTCATGTTGCAGTGGTGGAACTTGTTTAATGCCCGCAGTCTGGGTTCGTGCCATTCGGCCTTCCGTAGGTTGTGGGCGTGTCGCGGATTCCTGTTCGTGCTGGCAATGGTGCTGGCAGGCCAGTGGCTCATCGTCACCTTTGGCGGAAAGATGTTCCGTACCGTACCGCTCGAATGGCCGTGCTGGGGTTGGATCATCCTTGGAACGTCGCCTGTTCTCTGGGTAGGCGAAGTGTATAGATTAATCGTCAGAATGAGGAAGGCATGAAAGGATATGTAGCAACGATAGGCATGTTCGACGGTGTTCACCGCGGTCACCAGTTTGTATTGCACGAAGTGGTGAGCGAGGCTCGTGCGCTGGGTTTGCAGTCGTTATGCATTACGTTCGACCACTCACCCCGTCAGGAACAGGTGCTGACGCCATTGGAGCAGAAAGTCAGGCTTATCCGCCAGACGGGCATTGACCGCGTGGAAGTGTTGGCATTCACTCCTGAACTGAAGGCCCTGACGGCGAAGGAGTTTATGGAGCAGATGCTGAGAGACCAGTGGGGTGTGCGCGTGCTGTTGACGGGTTACGACAACCGCTTCGGCCACAACCGCGAGGAAGGTTTCGAGGATTATGTGCGCTATGGTCACGAGCTGGGCATCGAGGTGCGCCAGTTGCGAGCCGAGGGAGCAATCAGCAGTTCCATCATTCGCCAGCTGATAGCCGAAGGCAATATCAGCAAGGCCAACGAATTGCTGGGTCATCCGTATGCGTTGCTGGGTCGTGTCGAACATGGCGAGCATATCGGTACGCAGATGGGTTTCCCGACGGCAAATATTGTGGCAGACGACCAGCGACAGCTGATACCCGCCTCTGGCGCCTATGCCGTAAAGGTAAGCATAGGCGACGACGCAACGTGGAAAGCAGGCATGATGAATATCGGCACCCGTCCGACGTTCGACGGAAACCACCAGACATTGGAGGTGAACATCTTTGATTTCGACGAAGACCTCTATGGCAAGGCGTTGTGTGTCGAGTTTGTCAGCAGGCTACGCGAAGAGCACCGATTCGACAGTATGGAAGCCCTGCGCGAACAGTTAGAGAAAGACGAAATACAAGCTAAGAAAGAGTTGTTATGAAGAAAGCATTAAGCTATCTGCTTATTTTTATCGGCATCCAACTGCTTGGTGGTGCCATTATACAAACGGTATGGAGCCTTGTTACTCATAGCAGCGACAAGACGGCCGCCATGCTGATTACCCTGACGGCTATATGTGCTGTGCTGGTCATCGTCGTATTCCTATGGGCCCGTTTCGCCGTCGTATCGCCCAAGTGGTTGCGCACGCGGCCTTGGACGGTATTGGCGTGGAGCGTGATGGCGTCGTTGGGAGCACTCATCCCTTCTATATGGATGCAGGAACAGATGCCCGAACTGCCCAACTTGATGGAAAACGAATTTGATACCATTTTGGGAACGCCCTGGGGTTATCTGACCATCGGACTATTAGCCCCGCTGAGCGAGGAAATCGTGATGCGTGGTGCCATCCTGAAGGAGTTGCTGAAGTCGCAGAAGCTTTCCGTTTGGGCTGCCATAGCCATCTCGGCAGCGATGTTTGCCCTCATCCACATGAATCCTGCGCAGATGCCTCATGCCTTTATCATCGGATTGTTGCTGGGATGGATGTATTGGCGCACAGGGTCGATACTGCCCGGAGTAGCCTATCACTGGTCAAACAACAGTGCAGCATTTGTGATGTACGCCCTCTATCCCAATCCTGACATCAAACTCGTTGATATCTTCAAGGGGTCGGAAACGCATGTGGTGTTAGCGGTGTTCTTCTCGCTGCTCATCCTCCTGCCGGCTATCTACCAGCTCCACCTGAACATGAAAAGAGCTGACGAGCGCTAAACGTATAGAAAACAAAAATACGGGCTGCCCCTGACACATCAGATAGGGCAGCCCGTACTGGTTTCATGGATAGCGTTTTGAATAAACTTGATTAATAATATAGAGAAAGCATAGAAATATTATCTCAGTCGGTAGGCAGAGCCGGAGCCAACACCTTGGTGCTATCGCCAGTCATTTCACCCACGTTAGCCACCTGCACAGGACTGACCGCCGCTACGGTATCAGCGTCCTGCAAGTTGTTGGCATAGTCATCAGGGGTGTTCCAGGTGGAATCCCATGGGGCCTGAGCGGCATTGCCGAGGGTGAGGATGATGGCCACAACGGCTGCGGCCCTGAAGAGTGGCATCAGTCGCTGGGTGAGTGTCACCGTGCGAGCCTTCACGCTGTTGGGAGCGTGCTCTTCGTTTACCATTTCAAGCATACGGGCATCGAAGTCGTCGCCCAACGTCTGGTGGCTTGCCTCGTCAGCAAAGAGTGCGCGCATGGGTTCCATCTCCGCAGGGATATTCTCCTGACGGAAGAAGGTACGCAGGATGCTCTCCTCTTCGAGGGTGGTCTCCGCGTTCCAATAGCGCTCCATGAGTTGTTCGATGTACTTGTAGTCCATATTGCTTTGCTTTTGGCCTTTAGCTATTCGCTTTTGGCCGTTCTCTATATTAAAGACGTTTGTCAAAACAAAAAGTTACAGGAATTTCTTAAATTTTTCGCGAATTGTTTGTCGGGCCCTGAAAATATTGACTTTCACCTGTTCTTCTGTGATGTCGAGAATGGTGGCAATGTCCTTATAGCTCTTGCCCTCCATATCGCGTAATTGCATGCAGCTACGTTGTTTTTCAGGCAACGCGCTGATGAGTTGTCGCACCAGTCGGACCCTATCGTTCTGGATGGTTTGTTCCTCTGGATTGGAAGCCACACGTTGGTCGTGAGGTTGGATGGATGCATCCAACGACTGCGTCTGATTGTCCATGCGTCGCACCTTGTCCAGCGACAGGTTACGGCAGATGGTCAGACAGAAGGCTTCTATCGAGTCTATCTGTTCCCAACTGTCGCGTTTGTTCCAGACCTTTATCATCGTTTCCTGCACCACATCCTCTGCCTCCGCAGGATTCATCGTGATGCGGAGTGCCATTCTGTAGAGTTCATTCTTCAGCGGCAGGATGTCGGACTGGAAATTAATCATTGGCAATTGGCAGTTGGCTTTTGGCAGTTAGCTTTTGGCAGTTAGCTGTTAGCTTTAATCATAGTACCGTGCTGGCCGTCAATAGCCGTTGCGAGGGTGATAATCACCTTCGAGACGCCAGCATCGACAGCACTGAGAGCATTTTCGATTTTGGGTAACATACCGCCGCTGATGGTACCGTCGGCTTTGTACTTTTCAAATAACGTACGCGTAATGACGGGAATCACCGAGTCGTCATCATCAGGATTCGAGAGCACGCCTTTCTTCTCGAACGAGAAGATCAGCGTCACGTCGTATTGCTGAGCCAGTGCCTTTGCCGTCTCTGAGGCGATGGTGTCGGCATTGGTGTTGAGGATATGCCCCTCGCCATCGTGCGTGAGCGGAGCCATCACAGGAGTGATGCCAGCCTCGATGAGGTGTGCGAGAGTTTCGTTTGCGACGTTGTCAACGTCACCAACGAAGCCGTAGTCGACGGGTAAACCGTCGACCACTTTGATGGGGCGTTTGTGACTGCGGATAACGTCGGCATCAGCACCAGTCAGACCAATCGCATTGACACCATTGGCCTGCAAACGAGCCACAAGGTTCTTGTTGACCAAACCACCATACACCATCGTTACCACCTCAAGCATATCGCTGTCCGTAATGCGGCGTCCATTGACCATCTTGGTCTCGATGCCGAGTCGCTCTGCCATCTTGGTAGCTTTACGACCACCACCATGTACCAACACCTTACGTCCCTCGATGGCCGAGAAGTTGCGTAACAACTGAGAGAGCTGCAGTTCGTCCTCGACCACAGCTCCTCCTACTTTTACTATCGTTAGTTTTTCTTTCATATTCCAGTTGTTCTAGATGATCTAGATATTCTAGTTATTCTAGATAAGTATAACCATAGAGCCCCGACCGGTAATTGCTGAGGAACTCCTTGCCTTCTTCGAGGGTAATCTTGCCGGTCTTAACACTCTTGGCCACCCAGATTTCCAGCTGACGAACCAGTTTCTTGGGATTGTACTGCACGTACTCCAAAACTTCCTCGACAGTCTCACCATCGAATACCTGGTCGACATGATAGCCTCCGTCCTTCACGGAGATATGGACAGCAGTGGTGTCACCAAAGAGGTTGTGCATATCGCCTAAGATTTCCTGATAGGCTCCTACGAGGAAGACGCCCAGATAGTATTTCTCGTTACGTTTCAGTGCATGAACGGGCAGCGAGTGTGAGTTATGACGGTTGGTGGCAAAGTTGGCAATTTTACCATCCGAGTCGCACGTGATATCCTGAATGGTGGCATTACGCGTAGGACGCTCGTTGAGGCGCTGGATAGGCATAATGGGGAAGATCTGGTCGATAGCCCATGAGTCAGGTAACGACTGGAATAGCGAGAAGTTGCAGAAGTATTTGTCTGCCAGCAGCTTATCGATATTCATCAGTTCCTCAGGCACGTGCTTCAGGTTCTTTGCCAAGGCGTGAATCTCATGACAGACGCTCCAATACATGGCCTCAATCTCAGCACGCGTCTTCAGGTCTACGATACCGTGTGCAAAGAGGTCGAGGACTTCTTCACGAATCTGTTCGGCATCGTGCCAGTCCTCGAGTACATTGCGAGGCGACAGGTTGTCCCAAATCTCATAGAGGTCCTTCACCAACTGGTGTGAGTTCTCATCAGGTTCAAACTCCTCAGGCATCTCTGGCAAGGAAGCCGTTTCCAGCACATCAATCACCAACACGGAATGATGAGCAGCCAGCGAACGGCCACTCTCCGTAATCAGGTTGGGGTGGGGGATTTCGTTGCGGTTGGCGGCATCCACGAAAGTATAGATACAGTCGTTGACATACTCCTGAATAGAATAGTTGACACTACTCTCGCTCGAAGGAGAACGTGTGCCGTCGTAGTCGACACCCAAACCACCGCCACAGTCGACGAAATCAACGTTATAACCCATCTTGTGGAGTTGCACATAGAACTGCGAGGCTTCGCGCAGAGCCGTCTGGATACGACGAATCTTCGTTATCTGAGAACCGATATGGAAATGGATGAGGCGCAGACAGTCTTTCATGTCCTTCTTCTCTAGCAGGTCGAGCGCCTCCAGAAGTTCGGCACTGGTCAGTCCGAATTTCGAGGCGTCGCCACCACTTTCTTCCCATTTTCCAGCACCCGAAGAAGCCAGTTTGATGCGGATACCGATGTTGGGACGAACGCCCAGTTTCTTGGCCTCACGGGCAATGATATCGAGTTCGTTCAACTTCTCAACGACGATGAAGATACGCTTGCCCATCTTCTGTGCCAACAGAGCCAGTTCGATATACGACTGATCCTTATAGCCATTACAGATGATGATGGAGTCGCTCTGACATTGAACGGCAATGACAGCGTGCAGTTCGGGTTTCGAACCTGCCTCAATGCCCAGATTGAACTTACGTCCGTGGGAGATAATTTCCTCGACGACGGGCTGCATCTGGTTGACCTTGATAGGGAACACCACATAGTTTTCGCCTTTGTACTCATACTCCTCGGCGGCTTTCTTGAAACAGCTCCACGTTTTCTCGATACGATTGTCGAGAATATCGGGGAAACGCAGCAATACTGGTGACTGAACGTCACGCAGCGACAGTTCGTCCATCACTTCGCGCAGGTCAATCTGCGTGCCGTCCTTACACGGTGTCACATAGACGTTACCTTCGTCGTTGATACCGAAGTAACTGGTGCCCCACCCGTTGATGTTGTAGAGCTCCTTGGAGTCATCGATGGTCCATTTCTTCATTGTAATATCAGGAATGTTAGAGTTGTTTATTTATAGGTTTAACAGGGAACGAAGAGATGCTACGCTGATGCTAATCTTGTCATAGTCGTCAAGCACGTTGACGTCAAGGGTATAGCGCGCTTTCTGATAGAACGATTCGCGCTGCTCCAGATGTTCTGTGATATAGGCTATCAATTCCTCAGCGCTCTTGCCTTTCAGCAACGGGCGTTCAATCTTAGCCATCAGCAGATGCTTGTATAGGGTCTCGGGAGTAGCCTTCAGATAGACGACGTCACCTTGTAGGTTCAGGTAATCTATATTGTCGAAGAAGCAGGGTGTTCCGCCACCACAGCTGATGATGACGTCCTCAAATTCTGCCACCTCGTGCAACATATTATATTCTATCTTGCGGAAGCCCTCTTCACCTTTCTCGGCAAAAATCTGCGATACCGTCTTGTGCATACGGCTTTCGATATACCAGTCCAAATCGTAGAACATCATACCCGTCTCTTTCGAGAGGGCCTTGCCTACGGTCGTCTTGCCGGAACCCATGTAGCCAATGAGGATGATGCGTCTCATTTCTTCTGCTTTTCGATGATTTCCATGCACTGGTCAAAGGTCAGTTTCGAAGCTGTGGAATGCATAGCCTTGGGGATGCGATAATTCTTGCCGTCGAAGGCGATGTAGGGACCGTAGCGACCGTTCAGGATTTGCATCTTACCGTCAGCGTCAAACGACTTCAGGTGTTTCTCTGATTCCTGCTGACGCTTCTCCTTAATGAGTGCAATAGCATCCTCGAGGGTAATATCCATGGGGTCAGCGTCCTTTGGCAGTGATGTGTACTTCTTTTGGTGGAGCACATAGGGGCCAAAACGTCCTGTGCCAATAACTACGGGCGAGCCTTCGAAATCACCCAGTGTACGAGGCAACTGGAACAGTTCCATAGCCTCCTCCAACGTGATAGACTCTATGCTCTTTTCGCTAGGCATCTGGGCAAAGCGGGGTTTTTCGGAATCGTCGGCAGTACCAATCTGAACGACAGGTCCGAAACGGCCGATCTTGACAAAGACGGGACGTCCGCTCTTGGGATCGTTACCTAGTTGGCGCTCACCGGCCTTATGTTCCTGACGGGCGTTCATGGTCTTCTCGACAGTGGGTTCGAACTTCTTATAGAAACTCTTCATCATGTCTGTCCACTTCTCACCACCCTCTGCAATCTTATCGAAATCCTGTTCCACCTTAGCGGTGAAGTTGTAGTCCATAATAGTAGGGAAGAACTTCATTAGGAAGTCGTTCACAACGATACCAATATCGGTAGGCAACAGCTTGCCCTTATCAGAGCCGGCCATCTCCTTACGTTTCTTCTGAGTGACCACCTTGCCTTTCAGCGTATCGATGGTATAGAAGCGCTCCTCGCCCTTTTTGTCGCCTTTGTGGACATACTCACGTTGCTGGATAGTAGAGATAGTAGGAGCGTAGGTCGAAGGACGACCAATGCCCAGTTCCTCCAGCTTATGAACGAGCGAGGCCTCCGTATAACGTAACGGACCTTGGCTGAAGCGCTCTGTAGCTTGAATCTCACGGCGGGTCAGTTCCATACCTTTTTTCAAAGGAGGAAGCACGTGGCTTTCTTCTTCCTGTTCGTCGTCATCCACTGACTCACGATAGACCTTGATGAAACCGTCGAATTTTACCACTTCGCCCTGAGCCACAAAGAATTCTTCAGCACCACTGACAGTGATGTTTACGGTGGTTTTCTCCATTTCTGCATCAGCCATCTGACTGGCAATGGTACGCTTCCAAATCAGTTCGTAGAGTTTCTTTTCCTGCGAAGAACCTTCAATGGTGGTATTTTCCATATAGGTAGGACGGATGGCTTCGTGAGCCTCCTGAGCACCCTTCGCACTGGTATGATACTGACGCACCTTGCTATATTCAGCGCCATAGAGTTTCGTGATTTCCTCCTTGCTGGCATTGATGCACAAACCTGAGAGGTTGACAGAGTCCGTACGCATATAAGTAATGAGTCCGTGTTCGTACAGGTGTTGGGCAACGATCATCGTCTGACTGACGGTAAAGCCCAGTTTGCGGGCAGCTTCCTGCTGAAGCGTCGACGTGGTGAAGGGGGGAGCGGGCGTACGCTTCATGGGCTTCTTGACCACAGACTCGATAGTGAATGAAGCATCCTTGCACTTCTCCAAGAACTGTTCCACTTCCTCGTGGGTTTTCAGACGCTGGGCAAGTGTGGCCTTGACCTCTGTCTGCGAACCATCGGCATTGGTAAGGGCAAAGATACCATTGACGCTATAGTATGGCTCGCTGTTGAAACTCTGGATTTCACGCTCGCGCTCAACTATTAGACGTACAGCAACACTCTGCACACGACCGGCTGACAAGGCTGGTTTTACCTTTCGCCACAATACTGGCGAGAGTTTGAAGCCCACCAAACGGTCAAGTACGCGACGAGCCTGCTGGGCATTCACCAGATTCATGTCCAAATGACGCGGAGTCTCAATGGCCTTCAGAATAGCCGGTTTCGTAATTTCGTGGAATACGATACGACTCGTCTTCTTTTCATCCAGCCCTAGTACTTCACACAGGTGCCATGAGATAGCTTCTCCCTCGCGGTCTTCATCGGATGCCAACCAAATCTTCTCGGCTTTCTCAGCATTCGTCTTCAGTTCCTTGACGAGTTTAGCCTTTTCCTCAGGAATCTCATATTCAGGCTCAAGCGTATCCGTATCGATACTCATCTCTTTCTTCTTCAGGTCACGGATGTGACCATAGCTCGACATTACCTTATACTCCTTTCCCAGGAACTTTTCAATGGTCTTAGCCTTTGCAGGCGACTCAACGATTACCAAATTCTTTTGCATATACTTGTCTTTATTATTTTCTTTCGGGCTGCAAAAGTAGAGAAAAGTTTTGGTTACACCTTATTTATATAGATGTTTTTTTGATTTCTTAACATTTCGTTCTCCTTTACTTTTACTCCCATCCTTAAGGATGACGACAAAAACGGCCTTTGTCAGTCTTTTAAATAAAGAACAAAAAAGCGTATGAAAAGAATACTGATGATGCTTTGCCTGATGTTGTCGATATTTTTAGCACAGGCAGCAAACAAGCCATGGGACAATGGCAAGTTAAAGGTATCGGATAACCAGCGTTATCTGCAGTTTGAAAACGGGCAGCCTTTCTTCTGGTTAGGAGAAACGGGTTGGCTATTACCAGAACGACTCGACAGGGCCGAGGCGGAATGGTATCTGCAATCGTGTGCCAAGGCAGGATATAACGTTGTGCAAGTACAAACGATTGATGGCGTTCCTGCTTACAATATCTATGGTCAGATGTCAAACATTGATGGTTGGAACTTCAAGGATATCAACCAGAAAGGCGTCTATGGTTATTGGGACCACATGGATTATATTGTAGATATGGCTGCCCAGCACGGTATCTATATCGGTATGGTGTGTATCTGGGGTGGATTGGTGAAGGACGGCAAACTGAGTGTGGAGGATGCTAAGAAGTATGGCACGTTCCTCGCCAATCGCTATAAGAACAAGAAGAACATCATCTGGTTTATGGGTGGCGACATCCAAGGTGACATCAAGCCTGAGGTTTGGGAGGCATTGGCAACAACCATCAAGTCAATAGATAAGAACCACCTCATGACCTATCATCCTCGTGGACGCTATACTTCTGCCAAATGGTGGTCAAAAGCCTCATGGATTGACTTCCATACTTTCCAGAGCGGACATCGCCGCTACGGACAGCGCATGGGCAATGCCGACTATCCTATTCCTGACAATACGGAGGAGGATAACTGGATGTATGTCGACTCCACGTGGAAGTACAACCCCATCAAGCCGGTATTGGACGCTGAGCCTTCGTATGAGGACATCCCTATGGGACTGCACGACGCTAACGAGCCGCGTTGGAAGGATTACGACGTGCGCCGCTACGCCTATTGGAGCGTGTTTGCAGGAAGTTGTGGTCACACATACGGCCATAATGCCATCATGCAGATGTTGAAGCCTGGTTATCCCACGAGTTATGGTGATGCTGGCGACGTGAAGGCGTGGTATCAGGGGCTGAAGGATCCTGGCTACAACCAGATGCAATATCTGAAGCGGCTCATCTTGTCGTTCCCCTATTTTGAACGTGTTCCAGATCAAAGTGTTATTTTGGAGAATGGTGAGAAATACAATCGTCTGATTGCAACGCGCGGCAACGACTATCTGTTCGTTTACAATTACAATAATAACAACATGAAGCTCGACCTGACAAAAATCAGTGGCGAGAAGAAAAATGTTTGGTGGATGACGGCTGCGACAGGCCAGTTGAAGTATCTGGGTGAATTCGACAACAAGGTAATCACCTTCCGCTATCATCCACAGTCAGCTCGTGTGGAGGATGGTGTACTCATCGCTATAGACAGCACAAAAGACTACTTGAAGAAAGACCAGACGGAACTATCACCTGATGGTTACAAGGCAAAAGAACGTGACCTGAATGAATGAACCACGGATTTCTTTGACCTAAAGGTACAAAGTGTGGCGTTGTAATCACAGATTATACGTATGAAAAGATTTCTTATTATTTTGTTTGCTCTGCTGCCCTTGTTGGCTTTTGCCAAAGTGGAAGTGACGAACTTGCGCGTTGAGAACTTGGACAAACCGCTGGGTATTGACACCAATGAGCCACGTTTCTCGTGGCAGATTACCAGCGATAAAAAAAATGTGTGCCAAACGGCTTATCAGATAGTTGTCAGCAGCGACCAAGGCGAGTTGTGGAACTCTGGGCGTGTGGAGAGCGACCAACAGCTGTGGGTGCGCTATGGTGGCTCTCAGTTAAAGAGCAATACAGCTTGCACTTGGAAGGTAAAGGTTTGGACCACCGTTGGTGAGTCCGATTGGAGCAGCGACGAGTGTTTTAGTGTCGGACTGCTGGACGAGGGGAAATGGACGGGCTATTGGATAGGTTTGGAACAACTGTTGCCTTGTGAAGAAAGAGGTATGCACACACGCATGGCTGCACGCTATCTGCGCAAGGAGTTTCAGTTGAAGGACAAAGCAATAAAGCGAGCAACAGCATACGTTGCCGGCATCGGAATGCACGAGTTTTACGTCAATGGTCAACGTATGGGTGATAGAGTACTGGCGCCTGTACCTAGCGACTATCGGAAAACCATCTATTACAATACGTATGACGTGACATCTTACATCTTACATCATACACCTGACATCTGCCTCGGCATTGTCCTTGGCAACGGGCGTTATTTCCCTATGCAACAGCATAAGCCGTATAAAATTCATACCTTTGGCTATCCCAAATGCCGCATCAATGTCGTTGTCGAATATACGGACGGCAGCATCCAGCGCTTGCAGACCGATGACAAGGGCTGGAAGATTACTGCTGAGGGACCTATCCGCGCCAACAATGAATACGACGGCGAGGAGTATGACGCTCGCAGGGAAATGCTGGGCTGGAGTGAGGTAGGCTATGACGATTCGAAATGGTTGAAGGCTGAACGGACGGACATTCCTCAGGCGTATCTTCGTGCACAGATGACGCCAGGCATGAAGGTGTTGCAACAAATACGACCTGCCTCCATAAAAGGAAATCTCGTTGAAATCGGCCAAAATATTGCAGGATGGCTGAAGATTCGTGTTCGAGGACAGAAGGGCGACACCATCCGTATCGTTTATGCCGAAAAGTTAAACGCCGACGGCACGCTCTACCGCGAAAACTTCCGCAATGCCCGTTCGACAGACATTTACGTCTGCAATGGTGAGGAAGGAGCAGACGGTCGATGGTGGACTCCGACATTCGTTTATCATGGTTTCAAGTACGCTGAGGTTATTGGACTGAAAAATGCAAAAAAAGACGATTTCATCGCAGAAGTAGTGGCTGACGAGATGGCAACTACGGGCCATTTTGAATGCTCTGATACCATCTTGAATAAAGTGATGAAGAATGCCTGGTGGGGTGTTTTGGACAACTACAAGGGAATGCCTGTCGACTGTCCGCAACGTGACGAGCGTCAGCCTTGGCTGGGCGATAGGACGATGGGGTCGTTGGGTGAGTCGTTCTTGTTCGACAACGAGCGTCTCTATACAAAATGGATGCGTGACATTTGTGAGGCACAGCGCACAGACGGTTGTGTCCCTGACGTAGCGCCAGCATTCTGGAACTACTACAGCGACGATGTTGCGTGGGCGGCGGCTTTGCCTTTTGGTTGTGATATGCTTTGGCGACAATACGGTAACCGCGAGGCCATCGATAAAAGCTATCCAGCCATCAAGAAATGGGTGCAACATATCATTGAGGAATACTCCAAGGACGGTATTATCCATTGCGGGAAGTATGCCGACTGGTGTGTTCCTCCTGAAAAGCTCGAACTCATCCACTCGCAAGATCCTGCGCGACAAACGGATGTAACGCTCATCTCCACAGCATATATCATCCGTACGTTGCAGCTGATGGAGCAGTGGGGGTGTGAGAAGGAACTGTGGCAACCTATCCGTGAACAGATGACGGAGGCTTTCAACAAGCAGTTCCTTACCATCAAACGAGGCACCAGTCCTCGTCCTGGTCACGTGCTCTATCCTGACTCTATATATTATGGTAATAATACGGTGACGGCAAATGTGCTACCGTTGGCGCTGGGTATTGTACCTGATGACTGTAAGGAGGATGTGGTAAAGCAGATTGTAGAAAACATATGTGTCCAAAATAAAGGCCACGTATCGTGTGGCGTCATTGGCATCTCTTGGCTCCTCAGAGGTCTGAGCGATAATGGTTTCAGCGACATAGCCTATCTCTTGGCCACACAGCGTACCTATCCGTCGTGGGGTTATATGACGGAGCAGGGGGCGACAACCATTTGGGAATTATGGAATGGCGACAAAGCAAATCCAAAGATGAACAGCGGCAATCACGTGATGCTGTTAGGCGACCTGCTCACGTGGTGCTATCAATATTTAGGAGGAATACGAAGCACAGATGCTTACAAACATATTGTACTGAAGCCTGCCTTCGACATCCAAGATTGTGAATGGGCGAATGTAAGCTTTGACTCACCCTATGGAAGCATTACAAGCCACTGGAAGAAAAACCTGCAGCACCTTGATTGGCACGTGGTAATTCCCTGCAACACAACAGCCACTGTCTATCTGCCTGATGGTACGACAAAAGAAATTGGTTCTGGTACTTACGACTTTAGCTGCGACATTCCAACTTCGCATCCAGCTATCATGAAGGATGAATTTCTCTATGAGAGGACCTTCTTCCCAGAGGCTCATGCCTCAACCATTGTGGAAACGAAGAAAGGTGACTTAGTGGCTGCATACTTCGGTGGCACCCACGAGAAAGATCCAGATGTCTGCATCTATGTGAATATCAAGAAGAAAGGCTCCAACAAGTGGAGTACTCCCATTCTTGCTGCCGATGGTGTGCTGGACCTTAACGACGCACGCGCCAGATTTGCCGGTCTTTCTGGAATGAAGGACGACACGACACCGGCAACGGCGGGACCAATTCGTCGTGTGCTTTGCGGTTTGGCCGCAAAAAAAGGCACACGCGACGAGGATACCTACGACTATATTACTAAGACGACCCGTCTGCTGAATGTTCCCACGTCGCTGAAGCGCAAGTCGTGCTGGAATCCTGTGCTGTTCGAAATGCCCAATGGTGAGTTGTGGCTATTCTTCAAGATAGGCAGTAGCGTTAGCGACTGGACGGGTTGGTTGGCAAAATCGAAGGATGGAGGAAAGACGTGGAGCGATAAGGAGCCCCTTGGCTATGATGCAGAAGGTCGTGCTTACCTTGGCCCTATCAAGAACAAACCTGAACTCGTGAATAATCGTCTGCTCTGTGGCTCAAGCACTGAGGGTAATGGTTGGCGCTTCCACATGGAGATTCTCGACTTGAGTGATGGGCTTTGGAAAACGGACAAACCTGTCAGTGAACTGAATTGGAAATACATCCCTGTGGAATCGACGGAAGCCATTAAGACGGATGACAATGAGCGTCATCCTATCGACTGCATCCAGCCCTCGATATTAAAATTAAAGGATGGTCGTCTGCAAGTCTTGATGCGTACACATAATGCCCGTCTTGCCACCTCGTTCTCGTCGGATGGTGGTAACACATGGACACCCGTCACCCTGTCTGAAGTAGAGAACAACCAAAGCGGAACAGATGCTGTGACGCTAAAAGACGGTCGCCACGCGCTCATCTACAACAATTTCGAGACGTTACCCCTGACCAAGAAAGGTGTGCGAACGCCTTGCTCTATAGCACTTAGTGATGACGGCATTCATTGGTACCACGCACTGACGCTGGAGGACTCGCCCATCGACCAATACAGTTATCCTGCCATCATCCAAGGTCGTGACGGCACACTACACTGCGTCTACACATGGCGACGACAGCGTATTACCTACAAGCAAATAGACTTGAGGCAACTACGTTAGAATAAAAGCTGTTAGAATATCCAGACTTGACTTTCGTCAGGGTAGTTGTACCAGTCAAGAGCTGCCTTGTGGTTTTCCACCCATGCGCCAAATGCGTGGCCTGTGGTTTTATAAGCTCCATCACTGAATACCACACCAGTATCCGTACGTTTGTAGAAACCAATCTGCACGCCCTCCAGCGGATATTTGAAGTCATCAGAAGGTATAAGCAATGCCCAAGGCAGGTCCTTGATTCTGAACTCTACCTGATAGTTGTACAACACCTGAGAGGCTTTCAACTCGTCGAGATGGACTTCATATACGCCGCTGTTGTAGTTTTTGACGATAAATGGGTCGATTTCCTCGAGCGTTATGTTTTCAGCTATCGTAGAGTCTTTGAAATAGATAATATAACTCTGGCTGACAGAATTTCTCGATTCATACTCTGGGCTAGCGTCCAAAGACGTATTATAGTATTTGCGCAAGGCTATCGCACCCGTGTTTTCCATGATGGACTGATAGGGGTCCATAGCCCAGTGCGCATCGGCACACACGGTGATGACGGGTTGATTCTTCGTACTACAAATCAACAGGTCGTAGCTTCTTACAAAGTTTTTCGAACCCGCTGGCAAATTGTCGTTAAACGTCTTGCCATTGGCAGTCGTGACGCTATCAATATCGTCAAATTTGCAACCCATCACCCTGAAAAATCCGGCAAGCTGTTCATTACAGCCCACGGCTGACAACGTTACGTGAACCACCACTTGCTTGGGTGTTGTATGCTCCACACCGATGCGGAACACGAGATCGTTGTAGTCGTAGTCGCCAACCAACGGAAAGTCCTTTTCGTAAATATAGGAATAGGTCTGTGGTTTCAGGGTTCCAATCGGAGTTCCTGTATTGATACCACCCGAGAAGTTAACCTCCGTCTGTGTTACAGGGAAGGACTTTACGTAGTAGATGCCATCCTTATCGACGAGTGCCACATAGAGTGTAGACTGTATCATTGGCACACTGACCATCATCCATTTCGACTCCCCTTTGGCAATCACACTTTCGTTCATCACTTCGGCATTCGTGCTGGACAGCGGGTTGGCTGTCAGCAACATCACCTTCTCAACATCTTGATTGACGTTGGCAGTAATCTTATACGAGCGCTCTTCCGTCAGTCTCCACTGGTGATATTGGTCCACGCTGTCTACAGGAGAATTATATTTGATGTATTCCTCATATTTCTCCTCGTCATAATAGTTTGTAGTACAAGCCATTGCGCTCAGAAGCACCATTGCCCCCAAGGCCGTCTTTATCAATGAGTGGGTCATTTTCATCTTGCTTAATTCAAAAAAGTGTCTTAATTTGGTCCCAAAATTACTATTTCGGCTTCAAAATTACAAAATATTATAGACAAATGACCATTATTTTTCGCAATTTTATAGATTTTAACACTAAAATGCATTTACTTAAGGAAATTCTTTGTATTTTTGCACCATCAATTGAATATTAAGTTACGTAACAAAACAAAATTAAAATCTTATGAGCGGAATGAAAAAGTTTTTTGGAATAGGATTATTGGCTCTGCTCACGACGGCCTATTTAACATCCAGTTGTTCGCGCGATGAATTCTCGGGTTCTCTTCTTGAAGCCAAGAAAGCAACCTTCAACGACAATTTCATTGCAGAATATGGAAACATCGCTCCCAATCACGATTGGGGGTTTGGATCTAATAATGGTACTCGCGCATTCACACGTGCAGCTGCTGACGGTCTGCCTGATGCACCTACGTTTAGTCGCAAACCATCAAAACCATCGTCGTCTAAAACGTTTTATAACACCCTGCAGGAAGCTATTGACAATGTAGGCGAAGAGAATGTTGTATATCCAGAGAATATTACCGATAATAACGATTGGAATAGCATTAATAGCAAGGTTGTTCGTATCAACGCAACTTACTACACTGTAGGCGCAAATTCGTATAACATGACCATTATTGTTGCAGAGACAATGTCTTTTGATGCAAGTGGTCTTAGTAATAGTGGAGATGGCTGTATTATTTGTGTGCCACGCGGTGTGACATTGACTCTGACAGGAACAAGAGAGAAACTTTCCATCTATCTGGCATCCGGTGCCAATCTGGATCTTTCCAGTATGTCTACTGCCAGTATTACTGGCGACCTTGTCATGGCTGGCAATAACACGGTTACCGCCGATGGCTTGTATTTCTTGAATAGTAAGATTATCGCGAATGGTGGTTGTAGCATAACTGCAACACAAATAGAACTTGACCAAAACTGTACGCTTTGGAACGAAGGTACCATTCGTGTTAAGACAGGCGATAGTTACACAGCAGATAATGCGCTGAAAGTCAAGAATACTGGTGTAACGATATATAATGCTGCAAGTAAAACTATCGAGGTGGGATCTATCGATCTTAACGCAAGTGGTACTGAACTGATTTATAATGACGGTATTGTAACATGTCACGGGGCAATAGAATTAGATAATTCTTCAGACGAGATAGTAAACAATGGTTCTTTAAGCGGTGCTTCTTTACAATTGAAGGCTGGCGGTCTTTACTATAATGTCGGCACGACAAGTATTTCAGGGTTGACTAAGGTTAGCAATGCCAATTGCGGTTGGCAGAATGACGGTCAATACACGTCAGGTTCTTTCGAAGTTGATCAGTATTCTGTAAAGAATTATAATAATTGTAAGTTGACGGTAACTGACAATTTCTGGCTGAATAGGGGTAAATTTGTTTTGAATGGCGGTATTGACGGAGGTGCATCACTTATATGCAATACATTTACTTTTGAGGACACCTCCAATTTTTATATGGGTGGCAAGTCACTTGTTCTAGTAAATGGCGTCTTGACGACAAATAATTGCAATAGCAGTTATGGCTTCCGTGCTACCAGTACTACTGACTATGCTGTTCTAAAAGCAAGAAGTATAGTGAAAGGTATCGATGATGATCAATTCCATATGTCTTATTATGGAAAACTTTATGTTGATGCAGGTTCGCACTTTGCACAAGGATATAAGGATACAGGTTTTGGAGAGCCTTATTATTTTTTTGACAATGACGTGAAGTTTAGCTTTGCAGGTGCTGGTGTTACGGACCAAAGTGGAAATGTTCATGGGGATCACCCTGCAGCAGCAACAATTCCAGTTAGTATTCCTGTTTCTTCATGTACTCCAGGCTATAACACCACTACAACCACCACCGAAATTGTGCTCAAGCAGTCGGGTCGTGTGTTCTGCGAGGACCTTGGAAATGTCGGCTCTTCAGATATTGACTACAATGATGTCGTGTTTGACGCATGGATTTATGTGAAGCGTACGAACAATGATCCCAATACAGATGTATTCCACTGTGCCTTCATCCAGTTGTTGGCTGCTGGTGGTACAATGTCCGTTCAGGTTGCAGGTGAAGATGTTCATCCTCTGTTTGGCGTCCAGAATGATGTGATGGTCAACACTTTCAGAGAGGACCAAAGCAATATTGGTGGTGCAAAGCATGCTGAATATGGCGTTAACGGATATACGACATTCCCTGATAAGATTGTCATTACCAATGCGAACATTGTTACTGGTTTAGATGGTGAAATGAATATTAGAAATATTCCTATTACGGTAAAGACATACAATACTGCTCAAGAATTGACAGCCGGAGACTCAGAAGCTCCCCTGAAGTTCATGGCTCCTATCGGTACGAAGTGGGCTGCCGAGCGTGTAAGGTTTGGTAACGCTTATGAGCGTTTCAGTGCATGGGTTTCAAACCCTGCTGATGAGCCATGGGCATATCCAAACGATTTCTATACCTATGATGGCTCTATGCCAGCCGTTAGTACCTACGCTCCAACTGATGCGGAGATCGCAGCTGCCAGTGCCAGCTCAAGTACTGGAGGCAATAATGGTAACAACAATGGCGGCGGTAGCGGTGACGGCGATGCACCGAGTTTTGGTACTCTGACGGGTACTGAGGTTGCCGTTAATACGACCCCACTCAGCAGCAATAGCAGCCTGACTGTTGGTGTTTCCGACATCTCTAACACTCCAGCAGCCACCATTTATGTATATGGTACGGGCGAAGGTATTGTTTATGTCAACGGTGTTGAGGCAACGACCGTTGCTACTCGTGCCGCAGCGGGTGTTGTTAAGTCGTGTACGCTCACTCCCAAGCAGATGGGACTCGGCGGACTGACCATCACCGGTGGCAATTTTACAGTCTATAGGTTAAGCTATCAAGCCACAACATTACCCGCCGTTTCGCAACCTGCAGGAACGGTTCTGTTTGGCGGAAATGGTCAGAGCAAAAATATGGCAAACTGGGGCATCAACCAGTTTAGTGTTGCAGGCAGCAGTCTTTCGGGTCTGACTGATAAGACTAAGATTCGTGTTGCTGGTATTGGCTTTGAGCAAGGTAACGATTCATGGCAGGTTCAGATTGCAGTAGGCAATCCCTGGACGGTTATTGGAACCCAAACCTATTGGACAAAGGGTACTGATGGAGCTGTTACGGTAGAATTTGAACTGACACAAGATCAGGCAACAGCCCTATTGTCTGGTGGCCTCATAGTACAGGGAATCAACTTCATTATGAAGTATGTCACTGTCGACAATAGCGGCGTTAGCACTGATGAGCCAACTTATGAGGGTACAATTTTGTGGCAGGGAGATGAAGTACCTAGTATGAATAATAGTTTTGGTATAACACCAGGTCCTAAAATTACAAGTGCTACAGGTAAGTTACGATTCTATGGTACGCTGACAGACACTTCTGACCCCAAAATTATTGTTAATATAAACCAAACTACTGAAATTCTTAATAGTACATTTGTGGAGCCATATGTTGAGACCAATGTAACAGAAACAATTAAGAGTATGCTCGACAGTTGGGGAACAATGTTTGTTAATGGTCAGCAATACAAAATTAAAGCTATCACTTGGGTTCAATGATAATACAATAATAAGATTTTAATTTGTATCTTTGGAGGGCATCTGCGTGAGGCAGGTGTCCTCATTTTTTATGGTTTCCGACTTCCTTTCCTGCTATGTGCCGTCACCTTCCCTGCAAACCGTCACTCTCCTCCCTGCTGTCGGCTCGACACTTCCCTGCTGTCGGCCACACATCAGGGAGCAGAGCGCCGCTCAGCCCGTAAGGTGACGGACAAACAGACAAACATGTTATTTATAGATGAAGTACGAGCCGCCGTCGCTCTGGCAATACTTGCGCAGCAATTGTTGGATGTACTCGGCATTCTCACGCACACGCTGTTCGTTGCCGTCGTAGCCGTTGATGAGCACTACCAGGTGGCGTGTGTCTAACGTCATCTTTGTTCGCTCATTGTCGCTGGTTGGTGTGCCGACGCCACCCTCTGCGTCGCGATAGACAGGCAAGCCGCAGATGTTCAAGAGACCACGCCCGATTCCTTCATACGGCTCACCCTCGCGCCCGATGCCCAACGTCAGCGTATTGCCTACAAACTTGTCTGCGTCGAACCCTCCGATGCTGTAACCGTATGCTATAGATGCCAGGTTAACGAGGTCCACCAATGTGTCGCGCTGATACAATTCCTTGCCTTGCAGCATGCGGCGTATGAGAGCCTCCGACGCAGGGCGATAGCGCGAGGGGTCTTTGCCACAGGCCTTATAAACTCGTCGGGTGGCCGCTATGCTCGTCATATCCTTCAGCGACTCGGTAGTTAGTTCACTGCGAAACCTTTCGCCTAACGCCTCTATCTCCTGCCACAGTTCCTCGCAGTATGGCGTATTCACCACCTGTGCTTCAACACATGCCCCTACAAACTCAGGGCATACACTTTCTATCTCTTGCGATACATTGATAATCATGGAGCCGGGAAACTTCAAATGTGTTTATTGTAAAAGATTTCAACCCCAAAACGATGAGGTTGAAATCTTTTGTTGTTATGTCTAATTCCGTCTTACTCGGCCAGAGGGTCGAAGGTGCCGTTAGAGCCACCGCGATTGTAGTCAGCCCAGCCGATGGTCTGAGGAAGGTCGGGATTGTGGCTCTGTGCTCCTTGGCCCAGTCCGAGGAAGTAGTACTTCGGGCGGAAGGCTACGTAGAGGGCATTCTTCTGCGAGTCGCGGCTGTCACCGACCTTGTACTGGGTGACGAGGTTGGTGTTGTACCATGTTTTCAGCGTAGTGAGCTGTGACTCGATGTCTGCCACACTGAAGTTAACTCCGGCAGGACGCTCAACACCAGCCTTAACCAGCGGGTCGCTGTCGGCAGTCGTGCCACCGACGCCAAACTGGTTACCCGTGCGGAACTCGACGCGTTCACGACGCTGTCCGTTCCAAGCCTTGAAGCCTAACCATTCACAGGTGTTTCCACCCCAGCCAGTAACCTTCCAAGAAGATGGCAGCGGCTGAGCCTCTGAATCAGGATCGGCTGCAGGTTCTGTGAGTGTACCACCATCGAAGAGCATCCAACGACGCATATCGTCGAAGCGCTTACCCTCGTAGGCAAACTCAATCTGACGTTCGTAGAGGATGGCCGACATACAAGCAGCCTGGTCGGTACCCAGATTGGCCTGAAGACCATAATTATTTTCAGCGGTATATCCGGCACGAGCACGAATCTGCTGCAGGTAACCTACAGCCTCGCCCATCTGTCCTGCACCGCAGGCAGCCTCAGCCAGATTGAGCAGCACTTCAGCATAGCGCAACTCGATGAGCGGAGCACCGGAATAGTAGTGCTGGCTGGCAATGGGGTCGTAGTTGTAGAGTGGTGAGGCGTTGACGTCGAGGTCGTCGCTCTTCTTGCGGACATAGATGCCAGCCTTGCTGGTAAGCAGGTTGTCGGCACCATATGAGTTGCCGCTTTCGGGGTTGCCCTGATCGTTGAGGTCGACATACCATACATAATTCCACAGCACGTAGTTCTTACCACCGTCGTAAGAGGGATTATTGGCATCAGCGGGAACAGGGTCTCCACTATAGGCCCAGCGGAAGCCGGGGAAGGCGAATGTGCGATAGAAACGCGGGTCGCGATTCATGTAGGGCGCCGATTCGTCGTAAGTGTACTGACTGCGCTCGAGCTTCGTATAGGTATCGGTATAGGTACGCTTACCAACCTCCGTCAGTGCAGGCAGGACGTTCAGATCGGGCATCTTACCGTCGGCCATCGGGAATAGCTCGACCAGTGCCAGACCGGCATTCTTACCGCTACCGCCCGTGTTCTTCGGACGAATACTGCGCTCCCAGTTGTTGTTGCGCTGGATATCGGAACCGTCGGCGACGATGTTGTTGTAAAGAGCCACGAACACTGCCTCGGGATTGATGGAACTCGACAGGAACTGATTGGCAAAATCGCTGCCGTTGACGTTGGAAGAACCCTTAAACAGACCATAGCCACAGGCATTGATGCTGTCAAGTTCCTGCTTCATCTGAGCGTAAGCCGTCTGCCAGCGTGCCTGGTCGTTGGCACGGTTGAACAGTGGGCTTGCCCAGAGCAGTAGCACGCGGCCCTTCAGAGCCAGCGCAGTACCCGTGCTGACGCGGCCCCAGTCTTCACCAGTCCATCCGCCCTTCATGGTCTTTTCAGCCAACAGGCGGGCCGACAGGTCGAGGTCGCTGCAAATAAACTCGATGGTCTCCTTGGTAGTAGCACGTGGTGTGAAGTTTTCCTTCACAGGCTCAAGCACCTCCTTTACGAGGGGCACGCCACCATACCATTTCACCAGGTTGTAATAGCACCATGCACGGAAGAAATAAGCCTGTCCGAGCATGATATTCTTATCTTCTTGCGACAACGAACTACCATTGACTCCCTTGATGAAGTCATTGATGTTGCGGATGCGTCCGTACACAGAGTTCTGGATGTTGTTGTGAGCGCCCATAAAGTAGTCGGGCACGCCATTGGAACTGCCCATCGACGAAAGGGCAATCTGCGGGTCAGTGAAGATGGTGAAGCCGGTATATTCCTCCGTAGCACCTCCTGCAGCGTCGTTGTTGCCGACGGAGACGGACTGGTAGTTTGTGCCTGTTGTCAAGTCGGCCACCTGAGGCAGACACCATCCGTAGATGTCGTTGAGTCGGGCGTTGGCACCCTCCACGTAGTTATATACATCCGTCGTGACGTTGTCGTAGTTCTTCTTGTCCTGCAGGAACTGGTCGCTACAAGCCGACAAGGCCAAAACCGCAGAGAGACCGAAACTGAAATATTTTATTGCTTTTTTCATAATCGTAATCTTTTAAGTGTTTAGAACGACAGATTGATACCGATGTCCCAGCGGCGTAACGTAGGATAGTTGCCGTAAGTTCCTGCCATCGGGCTGGTGAACTTGTCGGGATAGGGGTTGTAGAAGTTAATCAGGTTCTGACCAGTGATGTTCAGACGAACATTCTTCACGCCAACGCTCTTGAACCAAGCGTTGGGGAAGGTATAGGCCAATGTCAGACGGCTCAGACGCACGTTGGCAGCACTGACACGCCAGAAACTGGAGGTCACTGCGTTCACACTCTGATAAGCGAGGTTAGGATATTCTCCGTCGCGGTTCTGTTTCATGACGAGATTACCACTACCGTCATAGATGTCCTGATAGACGTACATGTTGTCAGGATTCCAGAAAGAAGGCATGTTGTAGTATTCAATATTCGAGCTGGAAGCAACACCGATGGCTGCGGAAGGCAGCGTGGTGTAACCACCCCAAGAGGCACCAAACTGAGCAGTCAGGGCGAGGCCTTTCCAATCAGCATGGGCATTGATGGTAAATCCGTAGGGGTTCGAACGATTGCTCAAGCACACCTGATCATTGTCGCGGTCGACAACGCCATCAGGACCTTCGTAGGTTCCTGTCTCTGCATTGTAGGCACCACGGACATCCTTATAAATCAGCATACCTGGGCGAACTTTGTCCTTGCTCATACCCATGTACGAAGTGATGTTGTACTTCTCGAAGTACTCCTCAATATCCTGGAACGAACGGAACATGCCGATGCACTGCATACCCCAAGTACCGATGTCGGTACGGCTGCCCTTGGTAATCTGGCGATAGAGATACTCGGTGGGGAAGTCCATCACGAGCACTTCGTTGTCAGAGTAACCGGTATTGATACCAATACGATACTTGAAGTCCTTGCCAATCTTGTCGCGCCAAGTGATGCCAAGCTCCCAACCCCAGTTGTTCATCTCACCAAGGTTCTGGGAAGCAGTCTGCGTTCCGATAGGAGTAGGAATCTCCTGAGCCAGATTAATCAACATCTCGCGGTTCTTCTCATAATACCAGTCGAAGTTAACAGCCAAACGCTTGTTCAGCACCTGGAAGTCGAGACCGATGTTGGTCTTGTAAGACTTGTCCCAGTGAACATCGGGATTCAGGGCCGAGTTGTTCTTATTGATGGTGATACGGTTCTTGGAGTCGTTGCTGATACCAGTGCCGAACACGGGACCGCGGTTAGAATCCTGAGCATATATCTGCATCCACTGCCAGGCAGCGAGGTTGTCACGACCGGTGAGACCCCAGCTGGCACGAATCTTCAGGAAGTCGACAAAACTCAATGCCTTGCTGTTCTGGAACCAGGGCTCCTCACTGATGACCCAACCGGCAGAGATTGCGGGGAAGGTTCCCCAATAGTTCTCGGGAGCGAACTTGGTAGAAGCATCCGCGCGGAGCAGGAACTCAAACAGATAACGGTCGGAATAAGCGTAGTTGATACGTCCGATGTACGACAGCGTACCACTCTCTGAACGAGTGAATACTGTTGTCTGCTCACCATCGGCAGAGTTCGACTGTCCCGTGGTGAATGGGAACGGATTCTCGCGCTGGCCCATCAGATATTCTGATTCTGCTTCCGATTTCTCAATAGAGAAGAGGGCATTGACGCTGTGTTTGCCGAAGTCTCGGCCATACTGAGCAGTAAAGTTCATCTGGTAGTTGTCCGTACGTGTCATTGTACGATACAGCATGTTACCATTCTTCATCGTCATAGCGTTGAAGTTCGACGCATCCAGATAATTGAAGCCCGGATCGTCACCACTTGTCGGTGTATAGAGATGGTTCCCAGAACCATAGCGGGTCAGCATCTGATAGAGTGTATAACGCGAACCATACTGGTTGGTCTTGTCGTTGTTGATACTCTTCGAATAGCTGAAGCTCAACTTCAAGCCTTTCAGGACCTTACTCCATCCGAAGTCGTATTTGATGCTGGCACCGATATTCGTGTTCGACGTCATGCTACGGCTGTAGTCACCATTGTTCTGCAGTAAATCGTAGTGGTAGTTCTGGTTCTGATTGCGCTGACCACCACTCACGCCATAGGCAGGAATGGCGTAACCGCCAACATATTCAGGAATGTAGGTCGGACGCGTCAGTAACAGGTTATAGTCTTTCTCGTCGCCAGAACCGCCAACCTTTACCAACGGCTTGTTCTTCTTGCCGTAGTCACCGCTGACGGTCAAGTTAGCTGACAGGTATTCGCTCAACTTCACATCGATACCGGCACGATAGTTCCAGCGGTCGTAATCAAGCTTACCCAGGTTACCGTCCTGCTTGAAATAGGTGATACCACCAAAATAGCTTACCCTGTCCGCAGCACCGCTAACATTGACAGCGTGACGGGTGGTGTAGCCTTTTTCCCAATATTTATCCAGCAGGTCGTAGTTCAGCGCCTTCATGGCCTCTAACTCGTCAGCCTGGAACAGTGCTGTGGTGTGGTTGAGGCTGGTGTTTGTCGGGTCGGCAGCTGCAATGGCATTGTAGAGTCGGCCGTAGTTATAAGCGCTTAGCATCTTGGGACGAGCCACCTCGTCAGTAATACCAATAGAACCGCTATAGCTGATGCTGGGCGCTCCCTGCTTACCTTTCTTGGTAGTAACGAGGATAACACCGTTAGCGGCACGGGCACCATAGACTGCTGCCGAAGCATCCTTCAGCACAGAGATGCTCTCGATTTCAGAGGGGTCGAGATTGTTGAAGGCCTCAGCACCAAGGTTCTGGTAGCTGTTACCCACCTTTACGTCATTCGGATAGATGTAGCCGTCAATAACGAACAGCGGCTGCTGGGCGGTAGAACCTACCTCACCCAGTGAATTGACGTCACGAATAGAAAGACGCGCATTCTCACCAGGACGGGCGTCACCGCCTGATACTGACAGACCGTTGACCAGTCCTGCGAGCGACTGTCCGAGACCACCATTGGCGAGGTCCTGAATATCATCCACTTCAACGGTCGATACAGAACCCGTCAGGTGAGCCTTCTTCTGCGTGCCATAACCTACGACAACAACCTCTTCCAGCGTCTGCTTGTCTTCTTCCAATTTTACTGTACCGCCAGGCGTCACAGTCTGGGGTAAATAGCCGATGTAACTGATGGTTACCTTCGACCCTGCAGGGGCAGAAATCGAGTAATTTCCATCCATATCGGTCACGGTGGCTATCTTCGTACCTGCTACCGTTACTGTAGCGCCGATAACGGGCTCACCGAGTTCATCGACCACAGTACCAGTCATAGTCTTGTTCTGAGCCAGAGCCGATGTTGAGAACATCAACATCATACCGAGGCATAAACTGAATATCTTATGTTTCATAGTCTTTTCCTTTTTACTATTAGACCTTATTATATATTAAGGGAGCCAACGGGGATCTCCAGTCTTGCGAGCGACCTGAGTGGCACCGCTGATATGGAAATCGCCAGCAGCAGGATTAGCAAACTGCGGGTCTTCCTCGATAGTCGTACCAGATTGATCGTAGTCGTGACTGCCGTCTTCTGTAATATCTTGGAAAGTGCCATCAGCCTTCATATAAGTATTGTTGTTGAAGGTGACATACTTCTGATTCTTCTTACCGTGCAGGAAACGACGGGCAACGCCCGAGGGTGAACAGTCAAAGAAGATACAGTCGGTCATAATCCAGTGTGAGCAGTCGCGACCGCCCATACGGTTGTAGTTACCCCACTGACCGCCGTTCCATGTAACATGGTAGAAAGTGGAGTTTGTATAGCTAACAGTGTTTGTTGCTAAACTCTTTTCTGCGTATATTTCCTCACCGCTGACCATACCGGCCTGGTAGAAGTACTTATAGTCACCTACGCAGTCATCAAGTTCGTAGAAGGTAGAATTGGTGATATAGAGCTCGTTGATCTGACCACCCTTATTCGTCCAGAATACACCACCTGCAAAAGCCTTTTCAGGGGCCAGATGTATTACGCAATTGTCAATCAGCATGGTCATGACGCAGACAGCCTGCTGATTATCCCAGAAGAAATAGCTCTTCACATTCTTGAAGTTGCTGTTAACAAACGTAACGGGCTTTTCAATCATTGGCTTATCCCACTTGTACAGTGCCGGATTGATATCTACTCCCGTTGGAGCTAACGAAGGATCCTTGCTGAAGGCAAAGATGCCGTGATTGGTGCTTCCAATCTCCTGTGCCGAGCAGTCAACATCCACATATTTCATGTTAAATGGAGCAGCAAAGGTAATGCAGGCCTCTTTCTGGAAGTAGATGGTTGCATGTTTGGCCTTGTCATTGGTACGCAGGGTGACTGCATTCGTGTTGAAGTCCAACACATCACTCAGCGTGTAGGTAGCACCTGCCTCCAAGTCATAGTTCAGATTGTCTCCTTCCTCGGTGGGAACCGGGTTAGCTGCAAACCATTCGTTCAGGTTCGAGCCTGCCGGGATGGTCTTGTGGGTAGGAGTAAAGGTAGAGAACAACTTCTCCACAGCGGCACTGGCATCGGTATTGTTCTTCTGCTTGTTGCCCAAGGGAAGAATAGTCAGTTTGTAGTTGACATCCTCTTCGCGGTCGCCTTTTACCGAGCAGCCGTCGACAATGCTGTCGTTGATAATCGGCTTGTCGGGGTTTGCTACGTCAATCAGACTGACACGATAGCCTCCTGCTCCCATAACGACGGGCCAGTTAAAGGTCTGCGACTTACCGTCTGCACTGGGCGTAATCGTAATGTCTTCGGCAGATATCGTTGCTACCTGCGTATTCGACACACCGCTGTCGAACGATTCGTCGTCGTAACCATCCTTGGCGCACGAAGCAAGGAACAGAGCACTTGCTCCTGTGAGGGCAAGCACGCACATCTTACTGTACGTAAAGAATTGATTCTTCTTCATAAAATCTTTCATTTAGTTTGACTTATTTGATTAGTTTTTGAAATATCTCTTTTAAGTAGGCAACGTTGGTGCCGAAGTTTCCTCGGACATTACGGACGTCTTGGGCATTACGGCTGCGTTCCACGACGAGCCACCCGCTCCATTTCATCTTGTCGAGCGTCTTCTTCACCTTGTGCAGATCAATACGCGGGTCTTTGTCGAGCGTCACGCTATCGGTCAGCGAAGCATGAATCTGCGCGATATTCTCAGCTCCCAGCGTCTTCAGTTCCTTGCAGGGACACAACCCTTGGTCGACGGCATCCTGCAGGTTGTAGTAAATCTTGATGCCCTTGCTGTTGACCTCCTTTAATAAAGCGAGGTTCGCGCGAGCATTCTGTTGGGTGCGAATGGCAATGACCTTACCTCGGGCAAGAGCCATCTCCCCTACTTCATGCAGCCGACGAACCATCTCCTGACGAGCTTCACCAGGCTGTTTCCAATCGTGCCCACTGCCACCTAAAGGCAGGAAAGCCACATGAGCACCCATAACATCCATTGTGTTCAGGCAATCGACTATCAGATCTTTGTAGTTCTCTCGCTCGAGGAAACTCTGTGCGAAGAATCCGGACATAGCTATCGAGGGCACCGCTATGCCCAGCGAGTCGGCCGTCCGTCGGAATAATTGCTGGAACGCCGGTTCACGCAATTTGTTGTCGAACAGCACCCGCTTTCCCAGCGGACCCATATCGACCTCCACACCATCGGCATTGATGTCCTTGGCGAGCTGGAACTCTCCCAATTTCTGGCGCTTCAACATCATCCAGTCGCAAGCAGCCACGCGGTATTGCTGCTGTTGTTGGGCACACACACCAAGCGGCAGTGCGACTAACACTACAATAATGCCCACCAAGAGACATCTTCTTAACCTTAATTCACTCATTTGTTAGTTCGAACTATTAATAGTTGTTTATAAGACGTTCAAAAATACGTGTTGTCATCATTTAAGGTTAATAATCATAAAAAAAGAACCTCCGACAACCATAAATTGTCGGAGGCACCAATTATTGCTTGTGTGATTGTAATCAGAAATAATATGCCAGAGCAATCTGCCAGGCGTTGGCTTTAGCACCGGTAACTGTCTTCCAAGTGCTCTCGGCAGCACTCTTTACGTCCACCTCACCAGTCTTGCCCAAAGCAATGTTATAGTTGGCGGTAAACTGCAGATGTTTTAACAGCATCACACCCAGACCAACATTCGCACTGACGGTAGAACTCTTGAGAGTCCATTCGCAAGCATTGTTTTTGTAGTCAGTCCATGTCTTATTCTTGTCGCCTATGTTGAAACCAAACTGAGGACCGGCAAAAATAAAGATACTGGCGGTTTCGCCCAAACCAAAGCCATAGCGTACATTGATGGGAATCTGGATGGACTGAGACTTAAGAGTCTGATCCTCTCCTCCATCACTTTCAACCTTACCCTCACGCTGATCGTACAAAGCAGAAGCATCAATGCCTAAACCAACAACAGGCAACGTGAATTTCACTGTCGGACCAATATAAAAGCCCGCCTTGTTCTTAATGGCATTGTCTACACCTGAAGCACTAAAAGAGAAGTCAGAGATATTTGTCAGGTTCAGACCGCCTTTCAAACCAAACATCACCTGAGCATTCGACGACATGGCTATAGCGACAGCCATCAGCATGATAGTAAAAAACTTCTTCATAATTTCCTTTTTAATTGATTCAATTGCGTATTCGCTGGCAAAATTACACAATTTATCTGAAATAAACAATAATTATGCCAGTTTTTTCACTTCTCAACTTCTTAGTGTCTCTGGCGACGCACACTCATTCGGGCAGAGCCCGACGACGAAGAGCTGCTCTTCTTGGGTTTGCTGCTCTTGACCTTTGCCGACGAAGAACTTCCGCTCTTGCCACTCTTCGATTTCTTGGCAGCCTTCAACTGACGGGGATCGAGCTTGGCAATGGAATCCAGCGAGTCCTTCTTATGCTGGTCGCCGAAGATGTTCTGTTCGAAGGCCTTCAGCTCGGCCTCAATCTTCTTCTGCTCTTTGGCCAGAGCAGAATCGTTCGGACAATACTGCGCCAACGTCTTACCCAGCATGTTGTTGGTCTTGTAAATCTTACCCAGGTAACGGTTCATCGTGAAGTAATCCTCCATCGACATCGTTGCGGCATTATTCAGATTCGAGGTCATCACCGTCTGACGACTCAGGAAGGGCTCCAAATCGGAGTACTTCACCCAGAACAGCGGATATTTCGAAGCCTCACCGCCAAAGTCGTCCTCGCGTATCATCACCGGGCACATGGCCTGTACCTTACGATGGAACGTCGAGTTGGCATCATCGAAATAAGCACTCTCTTTCAGGTAATACATCTTCACCTCTGCCGAGGGAATATCGCTGTTGTCAACACGCAGCTTGCCGTCACGCTCTTCGTAGAAGATGTGATAGTTGTCCAACACGGTCCTCATCTGGACCTTGGCAGAATCGGTAAACACCTCGTTACCGTCCAAGCGATATTCATAGACGGGGATGTAGCCGTTCAGCGCCAGTTTGAAGACATAGGTAAACAGGTTCAGCTGTTTGTCAATGGGTTCTACGGGATAGTAGAGACCTGCATTGGCATCATCGTTGAGGTCAATCTCACGATAGATGTCACGACGCCAAACGACATTCTCGGGCATTTCCACAGCAGTAGGAAACGACAACCGGGCACGCATCGACATTCCCTGACTCTGCGCCGGCTGTGCCTGCTGCTGTTGCTGGGCTTTCTGCTGCTGTTGCTGCTGTCGACGAGCCTTAGGCTGAGCACTTACAGCTCCAGCCACCAGCGTTATCATCAATAAGAACAATACTCTTTTCATATCTTCTATTATCTCTTATCTGTTAACTCTAAACTATTTCACAATAACCTCCATCGAAGTGGTCAGCTTACGGGATATGCCGTCAGGACCAATTGCATTGACACGCGTGATGTAGAATCGCTTGTTGCGCTGCAACTTGCGGAAAGTATCCTTCTGACGAGCCGAGAAACTGGCACCCTCAGAAACCATCGGCACGGCATTACCCATGTTGTCGAAGAATACCGTCTCGAAACTTTGTACCTTAAAGGCTATATCGAGAATGCCGTCATCAATGGCTGCACCAATACCGTCAACACTCATCAGCTGCTGCTTCGACAGTCCGCCACCCTTATAGCGCACAGGACTGCCGGAGTCATCCTTCATAGCAATATACGGCGTGGGGTCGGGCAGACGGCGTACGCGGAACGTAAACTGCCCCATCTGTTGCGCGCGTCCTGTATTGGTCGACGTCACGGTGATGGTGACATTCTGGCCGACTGCCGTCGGACGGGCAATATATTTGCCGGGGCCTACGGGTTGCAGCGTACCACCACTCATCGTGGCCTGTACCTTGTTGAGGGGAACGCCTGGCACACTGACGCTCAGCGGGTTGTTATAACCTGCGTAAAGCACGTTCATCAGGTCGGCACTGACCGTTGCCGAGGGGTCAACCACCGTATATTTCTGTTCGAAATTGCGCTTGATAAGTTCGCCGTTACCATTCTCCACCTGGATATATCCTGAGAGCGTGAAATCACCGGTACGGCCTGTCACCGTCTCATAAAGACCGTTAGGCAGATTCACTTCCTTGCCTCCGATGAATATCTGAGGCTGTTGCGTCGTGTCGACGGCTGCCATTACAATCTGTGCCGAGAACTTATCACCACGAACGATAGTCTGCGAATTGGGAATGACAAAGGCATTCAGCGCATTCACACGGATATCCTTCACGTCGATGTTCGACACCAGCGTATGGAGAATCATTCCCTCTGCATAGCGCACGTCGTTTTGCAACTTGCTCAGCAACGTCACAGCAGCGGCAGTAGGCATCGACTCAAACATATACTCCTGCCAGTTCTTACCCATTGTTTGCACTTCCTTGGGAATGCCTGTCGTCAGGTTCGAAGCAATAGCTTTCTTCTGGTGATAGTCTGTTGCCATCTTCAGCATCTCATTACGATAGTTGTTGATGGCGTCGAACAGTTCCTTGCCGCGACCACGACCGGGAGCCAGCATCACCTGAGTGGCTGCTTCCAAGTCTTCCTTGTTACGGATATTCCTCACGTCACCGTCATCTCCGTCGGCTTCGCGGACAATAGCCAGTTTCAGTTCGTCGGCAAGGTTATAGAGCTTGTCGCTCATCTGCTTCACCTTCTGCGACTTATCATACCACTGCTTCACCTTCTGGGGATTCTTCTTCATCTGCACGGCAAAGTCGTCGTAGATGGCCAGATTCTCCTTCGTGGCATTGATGGTGGTACGTTTCAGACTTTCCTCCACCAGCGAGAAGCCGTTGAGCACCTCATTCGAGACGTTCAACGCCAGCATAGCCATCAGTACGACGTACATCAGGTTAATCATCTTCTGACGTGGTGAAACGGGTCTTTTCTTAATTGCCATAATTATTTTTCGTTATTCCGGTATTCCGTAATTCCGTTATTCCGATTAAATATTAGCCTTTATCTGCATAGCCTCAATCATGCGGGCGTAGATCTTGTTGAGTTCCTGAATCTGCTCAGCCATATGCTTCGTCTGCTCATTGATTTCGTCGATAGTGCTGATCTGTGCCGAGGCACTCTTCAACTGCATCTCATAAACACGGCTGATACCTGTCAGCGTACGGTTCAGGTTCTCCATTTCCTCTGAGTCGCGTGTCAGACGCTTGCTCTGTTCAGAAACCTGCGTCAGCATCTCCGTCAGGCGGTTCAGCTCATCAATATAATTTGACGTAGCTTCCTTCAGCTCTTCACCCATTGGCTGAACCTCAGGCTGCTGGGGAGCAACAACACCGCCAACAACACCGCCGGCAAAGTTAATAGCACCGCCCTCAGCGTGTTCTGTAGCGCCACCTTCCCAACGGGCAGCCTC
>JAEEGG010003331.1_pt1 | contig 40106 bp, 38 predicted proteins | sample 9134161 | NCBI WGS metagenome assembly JAEEGG01 (sample SAMN16246543, study PRJNA631951) | gut metagenome | biome: gut microbiome; feature: rumen; material: CR-attached | host: Bos | place: Iran: Karaj | collected 2018-10 | reverse complement strand
AGCCTGGTACAAAAACCAAAGGCTCTCAAAATCTTTACTACTATATACCATTTGTCTCATTCTTAAAACGAGCCCAAAGGTATCATTTTCCCACTTCATACACAAGACGTCAAAATTGACAGTTTACATTAGGAAGTAAAATATTTATTACTATATATAATATATATATTATATATAGTAATATAACTAATTTCAACAGAACATACTTACACAAGCGTTTGAGCCCCAACAAAACTGATATCTGATTTACTGATTTTAGCGAAGCCTATTTGCATTGACTGCATTGTGAAGTTTGTGAATTCTACAAACTAACGGCTGCCGTCTGAGGACGATATCAAGCAATACCTGCTGGAGAATATATCGGAAGAGAAGTTCAAGGAATTGAGGGAAGAAGAGGAAAACGCAGGGTAAGTGCACAACGGGGTCTCCGTTCTGGCGAGTGATTATGTGAAAGCCGTACATTTTTCAAAATAAAGTTTGACAGTTCAAAGAAAAGTGAGCGACAATTCTATGCCCAGATGTGTACCCCAAGCCACATGCTCTTTATTCACAAATAACTCATTTTGTGCAGTTTTACAAAGATTTCCGTTTAAAAATGTATTACTTTCAATAATTCTTCAAATGATACATAATCCCCATTTTAGTTATGGCGAATATGCCACAATTAGAAACCCCATCGAATTCGAGGGGATTAACTCAACCAGATGCCATCCAGCAGATGCTGGTATTGGAGGGGAAAAGTGTCCCTGGGTCATCTAATAGTAAAAGTGGCTATAAAAATAACGAGATTTTTCAGAATGGTCGGACACATTATGTCCGCACCTACCCATACCTTTGCATCCAGAAACTTAAAATGGAGAGTAAAGATATGAAACAAGACAAAGATTTAATGTTCTTGGCCAGTTGCCAGAACAACGACCTTCGCACATTGTGCGACATCCTCACCTATAATAATAAAGGTGAGATAAGGCTGAGCGAGCAATTGACAGATACTGATGCCTATCTCAACTATTATCCGGACAGAATGAATCTGATGACAGGAGAGATTGCAGAAGAGTTGCGAAAGTTTGGCAGCAATACAGTTAGGACGTTCTGTCGAAAGGGAGAAGCAGACAGTTACGAGACTATTGTACGACGCGTATGTAAAAGAATGGGGGTTAAGGTAGATGACTGCGATAACACCCTAACAATGGAGCGTGAACTACTGACTACTATCTGTGAACAGACTACAAGCAAACTGTCTGATGAAGAGTTGAGAAGACTGGCCGACAAGGCAGGTATTCCACACAAGAGTTTGAATCATCAGATGCTTGTAACTGCCATTTTGTTCGCTATCCGCAGAAACACTTATTTGCTGACAGAGATGATCTACTATGTTACGTCACGAATTGCCAGTATGCTGTTAGGTCGCTGGATTGGCATGATGGGTATGAGCGCTGTCAGTCGATACTTGGGAATGGCTGCAGGTCCTATAGGATGGACTCTCTTGGCTGGATGGACTCTCAGCGACATCGCCTCTCCTGCTTATCGTGTGATGATTCCAGCTGTTATCATGGTAGCCTCGATGCGCTTCCGTCAGACAGCATTGTTACCCCAAAAGATTTAAATATTATGCAAGCAAAGGATATTATGCATCCTGAGGATGCAAAGGCTCTTCAGATGCTGAAGAAATTGAAGGGATTTGATGACCTCATCCGTCTGATGATGGAGAATGGTTATGAAAAACAGGAACGTGGTGACAATCTTGGTGACTATCTGAAGGTTAACGATAACAATTACAAAGATATATATCAGCTTTTCAAAGGGGTTGTCAAGCAAGTGGGTATAAAGATGCCAGAACTCTACATTTACAATGACCCAGAGATGAATGCCTATACCTATGGTGAAACAAATACGTTTGTTGCTATTAGTAGTTCGTTGATAGAAAGATTGTCAACAGACGAACTTCGTTCTGTTATGGCTCATGAGTGTGGGCATATTCTCTGTCATCATACCTTATATAATACGTTACTGCGCACGATAGAGGAACTGGGTATGCTGTTTAAAATCATATCCTATTCCACTTTAGGACCTATCCTGATGGCTATGCAATACTGGAGCCGAAAGAGTGAACTCTCTGCCGATCGTTGTGAAGCAGCTATTGTTGGTCATGAGGTATATCAGAGAACTCTTCTAAAACTGACTTGTGGCTTATCAAAGATTGAAGGAAGTCCTTACCAATTGGTAGATCAGGCTCGTGAGTACCATCAGATGAAGCATGAGTCATGGTGGGATGTCATTCAGCAGAATTGCCGTGTCGCGTTCAATTCTCATCCTCAGATGTGTGAACGCGCTTGGGAGATAGACCGTTGGAAGAACTCCTGGCAATACAGAAAATTGAGAAGTACAGATTGTTGAACAAATCAATGAGTGTTTAATATAAAGATTAAATTATTATGACTAAAGAAGAGATACAGTCCCAAAGGGAAGAAATACTTGCGGAAATACTCTCAATACCGTATTTGAAAGATATTCCATATAAATTGTTACATTCAGGAGAAGTACCAATTACACCCCTTATGCGTAGTTTTGTGTACACATTCGAATTTTGCCGTCGTCGTTATATAGAAGAGTTTAATTTCGATAATCTTGTTGGCTATGATTTTGACAATGACAAATTTCTATTCCTCCTTCGTCACAATTTCGGCATTGAAGTTAAACACGATGCCGATTGGACACTCGAAAGCATGAAGGAACTGATGCTACGTATTGAGAAAGAAACGAAACTTGAGTACAGAATGATGTTGGCTATCGAGATGGAACATATCGATAGAATGAAACAGGAACTCTTGGAACTAATCATTTTTTGCAATAAACAGAAGAAGTTGCGTTATGACAGTAATCCAGCCTTTACGGATATTGATCTCAACCTTCTGAATCAGCATCTTTACAAAGATTACCATATTTATCTCTCAGCGGCAGATCGTCGCACGCTGAATACAGTAGGCAGAATAATCAATCACATCATCTATCGACTTAAAGATGGTAATGGTAGTTTGTAATTGAATCAAATGCAGTCCGTGATATGAAAAAAATGCGTATATATTTTGCCGTTTCAGAAATATTCCCTATCTTTGCCCCTGCAATCTTAGAGAAGACGGGCGGCAACGCTCTATTTGACATATTGCACGACAGGCTGACAAGCTTTGACCTAGTTAAATCTGGAAAATTTAACCCAATAGAAGTCAAATCGAGTTTAGTCAAGCCAGTCTTGTACCCTGATGAAGGGCGCGGACTGTCTTACTATATTTGTGACTTCGGGTATTCCAGAACCTTACTAGGCAAGTATGTAGAGAGGACGTGTCCTTCTCTTCTTATCGTAAAAATGTGAAACTTAAAATTATAAGAATTATGTTGGAGATAAACCAAAAAGCAGCTTTCTATGTTGAACTTATGAAAAGCTTAGTAGATGATACTATTTGCTCTGCCCCTACTCCGACATCCGGGCTGGTGCCGCCAAAGTGCTGAAAGCATTGAAAACAATATAAACAATTTTAAACAAAGTAATATGGAAGACAAAGATTTGAAATTTCTGAATGATTGTACCAACGAACAGCTACAACTGTTAGTAGACTTCATCATCTATGACAAAGATGGCAAGAGAAGATACACTGAACAACTATCTAATATAGATGGTTTTGAGGAAAACTATCCTAACAATATAAAGACTTTGCTGCCATACGCTATCAATGAGTTGCAGCGTTTTGGCGGCAACACCATCTTTAATTTGGTGCGTGGCCACGGAGTAAGTTATCGAGAAATACTTGAGGACGTATGCAGAAAGCTGAAGGTTAACTTCAATAAGGACAACTCTACAGAACTGTTGGAACAGTATATGCTGCAAAAGTTTCTGATTATGTCAATAGACAAGATGACAGACGAAGACGCACGTCATCTGAGTGCAAATCTCAGTAAGGAGGCTCTGAAACAACAGATTGGTTTGCTAAAGGCTGGTTCTCCAATATTTATTCGCCTCATCACCATGCTTGTGGCAAACATGGCCAAGAGCTGGGGGCTGAGACAAGCTGGCGCGCTTGTTGCTAGGTTTGCAGGAAGCAGAGCTTTCGCAATCCTTACAGGTCCTATTGGTTGGGTGTTGACGGCTATTTGGACTGCATTCGATGTGGCAGGTGCTGCCTATCGCGTAACTATCCCCTGCACCATCACTGTTGCCTATCTACGTGTTATATCTGATAAAACAGAAGAAGAACTTGATGATATATTGAAATGATTCACTATTGTTATTATTGTGGGGCAGAATTGAAAGTCAATCAGCTAAACTGTCCCAAGTGCGGTCACTGCTGCATCCTAGACGAAATGGAAGTTGCTGAAAAACTAGGAAGAGACGAGAAAGATGGTTCTAATGCACCTTCCAAAACTCTTAACGGAGTTTTGACAGCCCAGCAAATTGAAGCCAATACACAGTGGACGAAGTATCGTTCCGGTCCTTGTGGTCGTTCCGCCCATGGATATGCAGCTGAAGATGCAAACGGTCTTAACGATGTACTTTGGGGTAAAAACGTGGAATTTAGCGGAAGGGATAATTCAAAGAATGGTCCTGACCGTATAGTTGACGGACAAAAGATTCAGACGAAATATTGCAAGACGGCACAGGCTAGCGTTAACGCAGGTTTCGATCCCCAAACAGGCATGTACGCATACGAAGGCCAAGTATTGGAAGTGCCTAGTGACCAGTATGATGAAAGTGTGATGTTGATGCGCGAGAAGATTGCTGATGGCAAAGTGCCTGGACATACGAACCCAGATGATGCCACAAAAATCATCAAGCGAGGTGATGTGACCTATTTACAGGCGAAGAATATTGCTAAAGCCGGTAATATCGACTCGTTGATATTTGACGCAAAGACGCAAACCATCACAGCATTGTCGGCTTTTGGAATTTCGTTCGCCATAAATCTGGGTATGCTCATCCTATTCCATAGTAGAAACAAGGAAGATGTCAAATACTCGATGAAGGCTGCTTTTCTAAGAGGCTTGGAGAACGGAACTATCGCTATGTCATCGGGTATTCTAACATCACAATTGTTACGAACCACTTTTGGCAGAAACTTTGCTGCTGCTATGCAGTGGAGTGCAAAGAGCGGAGTGAACTACATCTATCAATTTGACGCAGGCAGGCAACTTATCCATAAATTAGTTAAAGTTCTATTCAACAAAGACATATATGGTGGAGCTGCCAAAAACGCCGCAACACGCTTCTTCAGGACTAACGCTATAACCAATTTTGTGCTTTTTGTTGTTGTTAATACTCAAGATGCTTATTACTATTTCATCAAGAGTGGCATGTCGGCCCCACAGTTTATTGAGAACCTAGTTGTGTCTGGCACTGGATTGGCAGGTGCCACCCTAGGAGTTTTCTTGGGTTCTGCGTTAGGCCCATGGGGGGCAATTGGCGGTGGATTAGCAGGTGGTTCAGCTTTTTCATGGACATCGAAGAAAATAGCGAGATATATCCGTAAAGATGACACTGAGAAGATGTACCAACTAATTAAGGTTGCACTGCTTTGGTTAAGCCACGACTACATGATACAGAACAAAGATGAGTTCAATAAGTGTGTCAATGCTATTACCCATGAGGGGGCGATAGACACAACATTCATCAGAGCTATGTATTCTATAGGCAAAGAAGATGATGATGACATGCTGAGGGTACAGATTGCTTATGAAAAGCTTGAATACTACTTTGGGGCAGTCATCAGACAGAGAAAAACCGTGCGATTAATGAGGAACCAGCAACTGCTGCTTGATTGTATCAACGAATTGGGTGAAGACATCAAGCAAATAGAAGAAGAGAAAGAGCAGTGAATGTAATAGAAAATATGTATAGTGTACAACAAGAACGAATGAATTATGATTAGAGGATTAACTTTGATGAAATGCACAGAGTGCGGAAAACGTTTTTGGGGACCAGACATTGAATTGTGCGCATCAACATTAAGCCAACCCCTCCATTGTCCGAGGTGTGGGAGTTTCAGGACTCGTCCGTCAAGGCTGGTCAGGCCTTTCACTTTAAACACAGTTTATAAGAAAATATGGGATCAAATGGAAACAAAATAAAGAGGAAGAATGAAATGATTTCAGGAGGCGGACACAAAATGTCTGCCTCTCTCTTTATCTTTGCAGCCATAAATTGAATTATAACAAATAAGAACATTATTATGGCAAAGAAAGAAACTATCGACTTGGAAGTCATAAAAGGAATGCATCCTGATTGCTTTAACACTCCTGAGGATATTGCTAACTTAGGGTGTGATTACTGCAATGGAGAAGGAGTCAATGAGAATTGTGAAATAGGTCGTACTCTTCTTGAAAAAGCAGCAGAAATGGGATGTGTGTATGCAATGACAGCTTTGGGTTATTTGTATCATGATGATGAATATGATGGGCATGATGATGAAATTGCTTTTGATTGGTTCGTGAAAGCTGCCACAAATGGTGAATTGGAAGCTGGTTTTATGGTTGGCGAGTTCTACGATAATGGATATTATGTGGAGAAAGATGAGACTATGGCCTTTTATCAGTACAAATTAGTCGCCTATTATGGATTTGCTGAAGCACAATTCAATGTGGGGGTTGACTATGAATATGGCATTGGGGTTCCACAAAATTATAAATTGGCTGTGAAATGGTATCAACTGGCATGTAAACAGGGAAACGCGGAAGCGATGAACAACTTAGGAATGAAATATGTGAGAGGCCTTGGTGTGGAAAAAGATGAAAACAAAGCATTTCAATTAATTATGGAATCTGCTCTTAGAGATAATCCTAAAGCGATGAATAATCTTGGCTATTTCTATTTTGATGGTGTAGGATGTCAACGAAATACCACAAAAGCAATGGAATGGTTTCAAAAAGCGATAGAAAATGGAGAAGATGTCGAATCGGGCATTATTAATATGCTTCAGCTTTTGAAACAAGCTGACTCGAAAGACTCATTATCAGAATATCAATTAGCAGAATACTATCGTAAAGGGGAAGGGCTTTCACGCTCTATAAAGTTGGGGAGTAGGAGGAATAATCGAATTAATCGATTTCGGAATTACAAGAAGGCTGTTAAATGGTTTATTAAGGCCGCAATACATGACCAGAGTGATAATGCAGTCATAGCCCAAGCAGCATATTATAAACTTGGTACTATATTTCAGGAAATAGCTGAAGACTGCTATGAAGTACGTTATGAGGAGAAGGCTATCAAATACTATACGATGGCAGCTAATTGCGGTTTGCCTATAGCTTTCTGCAAATTGGGCGAAATGTATGAAAGCAACGGAGAAGAAAAGAAAGCCATAGAGTATTATAACAGAGCGTCGGACGAAGCCTATTTCAAATATGGCATCAAGACTATGAACGGATTAATAAGTTAAAATTATCGAGATAGTTATGGCAGAAGTAAAAAATGTAATCAGCAACGATACTCTACCAATACCTATAGATGAGAGGTTTGGTGTATATCTTATGAAAAAGAATGGTGAGTGTGCCAAGTATGAATACAATGATGTACGTGGCAAGGTGGCTGCCGATGGGCAATATAGTGTGATGCTTGCAGGGAAAGAATATCTATTGCAAGATGGTTTAGGTTGTCCAAAGACTGAATGGAAACAAATAATCTATCATGATATTCTGGAGTTTGTGGATTACCCTATGTTTAAAAAGGTATGTAACAAACAACTAAACAGCAGGGATCTTACCAAAGTTATAAAACATCGTTTAGTTTTTCTTGAGGAAAAGGATAATAAGACAATTGCAATGAAGTTTGATGGTAAATACATAATGGATAAACTCGAATCCAATATGCAGTGCCTTTATGAAGATGAGTTTTGGAAAAGATGGTATGATAGGTTTCTATTAAAAAACAAAACCAGGTTAAAGATTAAACTAGCTGTTTATGATACAGAATTTGAAATCAGTATTGAAAAGAAAGACATCGAGAAATTCTACTATGCTTCAAGATTGGTTACAGAAAGATTAAATGCGTATACGCATGCACATAAAAATAGCAAGACGAAACACGAAATAGCATTAATGGCAATGCTTGATTTGGCTTTACTATCGATAAGAAAAGAAAACAACGAATCAAAATAAAAAGACATGAATGTTTTGTAATTTGGAGGATTCTTCCTATATTTGCACAAAAATTTACCAATATGTCGAAACTGAAGAAATGCCTCTATCTGATTAACCTCATGGAACGGAAGGGTGCGATGACCCTGAAAGAGATTAATGACTGTTATGAATATTCATCACTCTATGAAGGTGAGGAGATACTGCCACGTACATTTCTTAGATATAGGGAATACATCGAAGAGACTTTCCCTTGTTATATCGATTTTAATCAACGAACGGGTAAGTATGAGTTGCATCGTCATCAGGCTCTTTATGGTGAGGATGATTCGCTTTACGACTATCTGCTCTCAGCCTATCACATTGAGGGTATGACAGAACTGGCTCTTAAGCATCGTGACAAGATTATGCTGACAGAAGCACCAACTGGGGTAGAGAATGTTCAGATGATTCTTGAAGCGATAGACAAGAAAAGGGGAATAGAATGTGACTACTATTCTTTTAACAAGAAGACTGTTAAGCATCAATTGTTGATTCCGTACTTTATGAGGACTTGGGAGAATCGTTGGTATGTGGTGGCTGAACCAGACAATCATCATCATGGTCAATCTGTTTTTGCCTTAGAGAGAATGGACAACATTCGTCTAACAGAAGAGAAGATGCTCCCCTCCAAGAAGATTACAGCAGAAGAGTATTTTGATGGTAGTTTTGGTGTGAATCATTCAGATGATCAGAAACCAGAGAGAATCCTTATTAAGGTATATAGTACACAAGCTGAATATGTAAGAGCCCTACCTATTCATGAGTCTCAAAAGGAGATAGAGGCGACTGACGAATGGAGTATCTTTGAATATAGGCTGGTCCCTTGCTTTAATTTCTATCAGCAGTTGCTTTGGCACAGGGAAAAGTTAGAGGTATTGGAGCCTCTTCATGTCAGGGATGAAATGAAGAAAACGATAGAGAAGATGTTAGAACTTTACTAATTCGACAAATGAATCATGGGGACATTTTTGAGGCATAAGATGCTTATCTTGTGACAGGCAACATAAAACATTTTCCCTAATATTATGGATTTGTCAAATCACTATAAATAATAAGGTATGGCTAAGAATGATTATATGAAAGAGAAAACAGCTAACAAGATGATGTCGTCTATGTTGATTCATCCTGGCGAGATGATAAAAGATGAGATTGTAGCGCGTGGCCTTACTCAGAAAGATTTGGCCCAACAGATGGGTGTGTCCTATACTGTGTTTAACGAGATTCTGAATGGTAAGCGTCCTGTAACAACAGAATACGCTCTGTTGTTGGAAGCTGCGCTTGGCACAGATGCAAATATTTGGATAGGTCTGCAGGCAGATTACAATATGCAGAAAATGAAGCAGGATCGCTCCTTCATGAAACGTTTGGAGAAAATCCGCAAGATTGCAGCAGTATTCTAGAGTGTGTATCTCAAATCTCAGATCTCAGTTTTCAGGAGTTTAGGTTCAAGTCCGACAAGTAACGCTCAAAAAAAATCGGGCCCACCGTTTGGTGGGCTCGATTCTTATTTTGTTTTCTTCATGTACTTTTTAAAGACAAACCAGAGGATGGCGATGATGACGAGGGCGATGATGATGAGTTTGATGTACTCGGCATATTCGCTAATCTTGTCGTTGAGCTGATCTTCGGGGACGATGGTGTGGAGATACCAACCGAGACCGGCAAGGATGGCGTGCCAGCAACCGGCGCCGATGGTGGTGTAGAGCAGGAACTTGCCGTAGTGCATGCGTGCCAGTCCGGCAGGAATGCTGATGAGGTGGCGGATGCCGGGAATGAGTCGGCCTGTGAGGGTGGCGACGATACCGTGTTCGTCGAAATAACGCTCCGACTTCTCGACCTTCTCCTGGTTCAGCAGGCACATCTTGCCCCACTTGCTGTTGGCGAACTTATAGATGACGGGACGGCCTACGTAGAGGGCGACAAAGTAGTTGATGGAGGCACCGAGGTCGGCACCGATGGTGGCAAAAAGGATGACGAGCCATACGTCGAGTTGTCCGCTGGCAGCATGATAGGCTGCGGGGGTGACGACGAATTCGGAGGGCACAGGGACGACGGTGCTCTCGAGGAGCATCAGAAACAGGATGGTGCCGTAGTTCAGATTGCCTAATAGTGTTGTTATGAAATTCATATTAATTGTTTAATCGTTGTTCCATGTAGGGGACATATTCGCTGACGGGTGTGCCTTCAGGGAAGAGACAACTGAGAGCGCTTTTAGCTTCTTGTGGGTCGTTGTCGACGGCCAGACGCAGATACTTCATAAATTCGTCGGTACGCTGCAGATCGTAGCAGCACAGTGCCATATAGGCATTGCCGCTCTTGTAGTCGGGATAATACTCACGAATCATCTGGAAGAACTTGAGCAGCATCTGATAGCAGGCGTTGAGATAGCGGTTGTCGTAGAGCGACACGATGATGCGCAACAGCACGCTGGGCTCATTATCGCTTTGAAGGATGGCCTGCTTGAATGATTCCTCGGCTTCGGCTATCAGGTTGTTCTGCAACAGGATATGGCCCTTAACTACCAAGATGTCAATATGGTCGCAGTCGAAGGCTTCGGTCTTATCGAGCATCTCGACGGCCTGCTTCACTTGGTGCAGGGCACCATAGCAGAATGCGAGTTCTTGATAGATTTGGACGAGGATCTGAGAGTCCTTGGGGGCTATGGCCAGCGCCATACGTAGGACGGGTAGTGCCTCTTCGTTACGGTTCATATTAACCAGGCAAACGCCTTGGTGCAGTAGTCCGAACTCGTCGTCGGGTACCAGTTCGCTATACCGTTTAAAGTATTTCAGCGCCTCCTCGTAGTTGCCCAAGCGGAACAGTCCGCTGGCCTTGCTGCTGACGGCATCAGGGTCGTTGGGATCTATGGCAATGGCGTATTCAGAACTGGTGATGGCATTGGAGTACTCTTCGTTCATGAACTGTGCCGAAGCCAGTGCATTCCAATAAGCCTTTGAGAAGGGGTGTTGGTCGATGAGTTCGTTGAAGATGCGCTCAGAGTCCTTATACTTGCCCAGTCCGAAGAGAGTACGTGCCATGAGTTCCTTGAAGTCGTCGCTCTCGTCACCACGCGAGCGCATCATCCACTCGTAGGCCTTCTGGTTCTCGTCATAGTCGATGTAGAGGTTGGCACAGTCGCGCACAAAGTCTTCGTGCTCATCAGGGTCGACGTTCTTGGCATATTCGCGCAGATAGTCGTCGGCCTTTTGGATGTCGCCTCTTGCAATCAGGATTTCGGCTACAAGATAGTGGTAGTCGGGGTCGTCGTGATTCTCAATTTCGTCACGATAGTATTCGGCTTGCGTGAAGTCGCCTTCCGACAAAGCCTTGCGTGCCTTGAAGACGTTGGGCAATGTTGATGCCGGATAGAGTTCAAGGGCATAGTCGATGGCCTGTTCGGCCTTCTCGTCAAAGCCTTGCCAGCTATAGTAGTCGGCTAAATCCACTAAGTCGTCAGCATCCATAAATGGGCTGCTACCCGCATTTATGGATGCCTCGTAGTTTTCCAGCAGTTCCTGGAAATCTTCGCTTTTAAAGTATTCCTCGTCGATGTTCACTTATCTCTTCCAAGTATCTTTCAGGCCGACAGTCTTGTTGAATACGAGATGGTCGGGAGTTGAGTCGAGATCGAGCGTAAAGTAGCCAATGCGCTGGAACTGTAGAAAGTCGCCGGGCTTCTTCTCCTTGAGGTAGGGCTCAACATAGCAATTGTTGAGCACGCGCAGAGAGTCGGGGTTGAGCAGTTCGCGGAAGTCACGCTCGTCGGCACCAGGATTCTCGATGGCAAACAGGCGGTCGTAGAGACGCACCTCGGCCTGTACGGCATCCTGACAGTTCACCCAGTGCAGCGTCTTGCCCTTGATCTTACGGTCGGCACCAGGCTGTCCGCTACGCGTCTCAGGATCGTAGGTGGCATAGATGGTGGTCACATTGCCATTGGCATCCTTGTCGCAGGGGTGCTCCTCGTCGCACTTGATGATATAGGCATTCTTCAGGCGTACCTCCTTGCCAGGAGCCAGACGCTGGAACTTCTTCTCGGCGACCTCCATGAAGTCGTCGCGCTCAATCCACAGTTCGCGGCTGAACGTGATTTTGTGGGTGCCGTCGGCCTCGTTCTCAGGATTGTTCACGGCTTCCATCTCTTCGGTCTTGCCCTCGGGATAGTTGGTGAGCACGAGCTTGACGGGGTCGAGGACTGCCGAGACGCGTGTGGCCTTCTTGTTCAGGTCGTCACGAACGCTGGCCTCCAAGAGGGCATAGTCGTTGAGGGCGTCGAACTTGGTGTAACCAATCGAGTCGATGAAGTTGCGGACACTCTGTGACGAATAGCCGCGACGGCGCATACCGCAAACGGTCGGCATACGTGGATCGTCCCAACCATTCACCAGCTTCTCGTCCACCAGTGCCTTCAGTTTACGCTTCGACATGACGGTATAGGTGAGGTTCAGACGGTTGAACTCAATCTGACGCGTGCCATCGTATTTGTTCAGGATGTCGGGATTGAAACCTGTGGTATCCGTCTGCTCGTTGATGTATTCGCGCAACAGGTCGACGAACTTGTCGTAGAGTGGACGGTGAGGCACGAACTCCAGCGTACAGATAGAGTGGGTGACACCCTCGAAGTAGTCGCTCTGACCGTGGGCAAAGTCGTACATGGGGTAAGCATGCCACTTGGTACCGGTACGATGGTGAGGAATCTGGATGATACGATAGATAATCGGGTCGCGGAAGTGCATATTGGGGTTGGCCATATCCAGCTTCGCACGTAGCACCATGGAACCCTCGACGGCTTCAGCGGTATTCATCTGTTCGAAGAGACGCAGATTTTCCTCAATGGGACGGTCGCGGAAGGGACTGGGACGTCCGGGCTGTGTGGGTGTACCTTTCTGCTCGGCTATCTGCTCAGAGGTCTGCTCATCGACATACGCCAGGCCCTTCTTGATGAGCCATACGGCAAAGTCCCACAGCTTCTCGAAATAGTCGGAGGCGTAATAGACGTTCTCCCAGTGGAAACCGAGCCACTTGATGTCGCTCATGATGTTTTCCACATATTCCGTATTCTCCTTTGTGGGGTTGGTATCGTCGAAACGCAGGTTGCAGATGCCGCCGAACTCCTCAGCCACACCGAAGTCCATGCAGATGGCCTTAGCGTGTCCGATGTGTATATAGCCGTTGGGCTCTGGTGGGAAACGCGTCTGAATACGTCCACCGTTCTTGCCTGCTTCCAGGTCTTCTTTCACAAACTGTTCTACAAAGCTGAGGCTCTTTTTCTCCTCGCCGTCGTTCATAATCTTCTCTTCCATATATTTCTTAACTCTTAATTCTTAACTCTTAACTCATTTAATGCCTCTCTCGTTGAGTGCCTTGGTATATTTGGCAGCATTCTTCAAGTGCTCCTGATAGGTGCGGGCAAAGTTGTGGGTGCCCGAGAAGTCCTCTTTGGCACACATATACAGGTAGTCGTGGCTCGTTGCATTCAGTACGGCGTCAATGCCCTTGATGCTGGCAATCTTGATAGGTCCAGGGGGCAGACCCGTATTCTTGTACGTGTTGTACGGCGACTGAATGGTGAGTAGCTTCTGCCAGATGCGCTTCAGCTCAAACTGTTTCAGGGCAAACTTGATTGTCGGGTCGGCCTGCAGGGGCATATCCGTCTTGAGACGGTTCAGGTACATGCCTGCTATCATGGGTTTCTCGGCATTGTTGGCCGTCTCCTCGTCGATGATGCTGGCCAAGGTGCATACCTCCACAGGTGTCAGCTGTATCTGTGCGGCCTTTGCCTCACGGCTGCCCTGCCAGAAGCGCTGGTGCTCCTTTTCCATGCGTTGCATCAGTCCGTCGATACTCATATTCCAGTATACGTCGTAGGTGTTGGGCACAAACATGGCGGCAATGGTCGTCGTGTCGTAGCCGTACTTCTGACACACCTCCTGGCTATACAGCGCATTGGCGATAGTCGCCGAGTCGAGCATCAGCTTCTTACCCAAAACGCTGGCCAGACGGTCCATTGTGCGCACCTCTGGAATGGTGAGGTGCATACTTGCCTGCTGGCCGTTCTTCAGTTTGCGGAACAAAGCGAAGGCGCCCTCTTTGGGCTCTATGGCGTAGCGACCCGTACAGATGTTCTTGCCGTAGTTGCTATGACGCATCATTGTGGACAGTCCAGTCAGTCCTGCCTGATGGCTCATGGGACGCAGATGCGTGATGACGGAGTCCTGCGTGTCGTCGTCGTCAATATACAAATATTGCGTGCTGTCAGCCATGGAAACAGGCGTGAAAGCATAGAAGACCACAAGTCCTATGATGAGCAGCAAACCCGCTGCGGCGACATACAAATAAGTGCGTGAATTCAGTTTTTTCATCGCTTTCTTGTTTTTTCGCTGCAAAATTACAAAATTTCTCTAAACTTTAAGCACTAAACTCTAAACTTTTTTGTATCTTTGCAGAAAAGTTTGCATACTATGAAGCTGAAATTCTCTATAAACTACCATACTGCATGGGGCGAAAGTCTGCATGTCTGCATTGATTTCCATAGTCAGGACGGTACCGTTCGCCATCAGGATTTGCTGATGCAGACGGACGATGGTGAGCTGTGGACACTTGAAACGTCGGCACTCATGAGCCGTCATCACCCCTTGTCGCACATCCAGTACCGCTATCAGGTGGAAAACGCCGACGAAGAGGTGCTGCGCAAGGAGTGGGACATGGTGCCACGCATCTACCATTTCGATGCCACTAAGGATTATGTGTTCCCCGACGAGTGGCGCGACCGTCCGTTACCCATGCACCTGTATTCACAGGCCTATCTCACCACAACGCATAATGGTGAGCGTCAAACGTTCAACGTGCAGCGTCTCCCCTTGTTCCGCCGCACCATTCTCTTCCGCGTGTCGGCTCCCCAGCTGAAGGCTGACCAACAGATGGCCGTCTGTGGTTCACATCCCGCCATCGGTTCGTGGAACACCAGTCGCTACCTGCCTATGGAATATGCGGGCGACGGCGAGTGGATGCTGACAGTCAATGCCCAAGGGTGGCTGTTGCCTATAGAGTATAAATATGTGGTGGTAGACAGCAAGAGTCACGAGCTGGTGGCGTGGGAGGAAGGCGACAATCGCATGGTGCCCGTCATTTCTGCTGACGGAATGACCCCTGAGATTTCCGAAGGTCAGGTGCTCGTGCTTTTTGGTGGTCATCTGCGCATAGCCGAAGAAACGTGGCGTGCTGCAGGCGTGGCCATTCCCGTATTCTCGTTGCGTAGCGAACACTCCTTCGGCGTGGGCGACTTTGGCGACCTTCGTCGGTTTGTTGACTGGGCGGTGGCTACGGGCATGAAGTTCATCCAGCTGTTGCCCGTCAATGATACCACGACGGACGGGCGTTGGCACGACTCCTATCCGTATAACATCGTCAGCATGTTTGCCCTGCATCCACACTATCTCGACCTTGAGGCTGCCGGCACGTTGCGCTCCAAGACGCAGATGACCAAGTTCTTGCGCAGGCGTCAGGAGTTGAATGCCCTGCCGTATAGTGACTACGAAGCCGTAGAACGTGTGAAGTCGGAATACCTGCAGATGCTGTTCGAAGAGCAGGGCAGGGGCGTGCTTGACTCTCAGGAGTTTAAGGACTTTGTGAAGGATAATGAGGACTGGCTCCAACCCTATGCCTTATATTGTAGTCCGCAGCCCTCAGAATTCGTCTACTACCAACAATACCTCTTGCATCAGCAGTTGAAGGCGGCTGCCGACTATGCTCGTGAAAAGGGCGTGGCGTTGAAGGGCGACCTGCCCATTGGCGTCAATCGCGACAGCGTGGAGACCCGCCAATATCCGGAGCTCTTCAACCTCGATTCGCAGACTGGTGCACCGCCTGATGCCTTCTCGCATGAAGGTCAGAACTGGGGCTTTCCAACTTATCATTGGGAAAATGAGAAAATGAGACATGTAGAAAATGAGAAAAACTCAATCTCTCATTCTCATAATCTCTCAATATCAGCTCTGTTGCGTCGCCGACTCAGCCACATGTCGCAATACTTCGACGCCCTCCGCATCGACCACGTGCTGGGTTTCTTCCGCATCTGGGAGATACCGCAGGATGCTGTCTATGGATTACTGGGACACTTCTCGCCAGCCCTGCCATTGACTGCCGACGAGATAGCCTACTTCGGACTGCCTTTCCGCAAGGAACTCTTCACCAAACCCTTCATCAACGACCGTCTGGTGGAGCGCCTCTTCGGCATCCATGCGCAGTATGTTCGTGACAATTTCCTGGTTCGCAAGGCCTACGGACTTTACGACCTGAAACCCGAATACGACACCCAGCGCAAGGTGGCTGAGGCCTTTGCCGAGCGTAGGGACGAGAGTAGCCTATGGATTCGCGACGGACTGATGCGACTCATTAGTGACGTGCTCTTTGTCGAGGACCCCCACCAGCCCGACATGTATCATCCGCGCATCGGTGTCATCAACGAACCTATCTACGAAGCCCTTTCGGCTGAGGAGAAAGACGCTTTTTTGCGGCTCTACAACAACTATTTCTACCAGCGCCACTCCTTCTTCTGGGGCCATCAGGCTTTGAAGCGTTTGCCCGCCATGCTCAGGGACTGCCGCATGTTGATTTGTGCCGAGGATTTAGGTATGCTGCCCGACTGCGTGGAGCCCGTTCTCGACCAGTTGCGTATCCTGACGCTCGAAATACAGCAGATGCCCAAGCAGCAGGGCTTTGAATTTGCCCACTTGGATGCCAACCCCATCCGTTCGGTTTGCACCATCTCCACTCACGATATGGCACCCCTGCGCCAATGGTGGCAAGAACAGCCTGAGCGTCGCCAGCGCTTCTACGTCACCATGCTGCAGAAGGAGGGTAGGGCACCCGAGCAGTTGCCTGCCCACCTGGCCGAGGAGATCATAGCCCGCCACCTCTACTGCCCCTCTATGCTCTGCATCCTACAGTTGCAGGACTGGCTTTCGATGGACTCGGAACTACGCCGCAAGACACCTCAGGACGAGCGCATCAACGTGCCCAGCGACCCTTACAACCGCTGGCAGTACCGTATGCACCTCACCATTGAGGAGCTCCTGAAGGCTACTAAATATAATAATAAGGTAAAGACGATGATTCAACGAAGTCGCCGTTAATCTATCATGTTTAACGCTTCTGAGCAAAGCGTATTTAATGTATAATCTTTCATGTATAACGTTTATATCTTCGACCTCGACGGCACCTTGCTCGACACCCTGCAAGATTTGGCCAACAGCGTGAACTATGCTTTGCGCCGTCACGGTATGCCCGAACACTCGCTCGACGCTGTCCGTAGTTTCGTAGGCAATGGTGTGCGCCTGCTCATGGAGCGTGCCGTGCCCGAGGGTGCGCAGAACCCTCAGTTCGAAGATACCTTTGCGACGTTCCGCCAACACTATATGCAACATTCCCTCGACTCCACACGCCCCTACGACGGTATTCCCGAACTCATCGGCGAGCTGAAGGCACGCGGTTGTCGTATGGCGGTGGTCAGCAACAAGATGATGGCTGCCACGCAGGAACTCGTGCGCCACTTCTTCCCCGACATCCCCGTGGCCATTGGCGAGCACGAAGCAGCAGGCATCCGCAAAAAGCCTGCTCCCGATACCGTCTATGAAGCCCTGCGACAGTTGGGCTACACAGTGGTCGGCAGTTCAGCCGCCGACACCCTTACTGTTCCCGCCGACATCAATGCCGTCTATGTTGGCGACAGCGACGTCGACCTCCAGACCGCCCGCAACGCCGGGCTGCCCTGTATCAGCGTGCTGTGGGGCTTCCGTAGTCGCGACTTCCTCACGGCACACGGCGCTACCTGCTTTGCCCAGCATCCTTTGGACATTCTGAAACTATAACACACTAAACACAACGACTATGAAGACTAAACTTTTTTTATTATTTATCATTTTTCTATCATTTAGCCACGCAATGGCGCAACAAGTGGTAAGTGGCGTGGTGAAGGACCGCCAGTCTGGAGATGTACTGAGTCGCGTCAGCATCACTGTCGACGGCTCCTCGGCACATACCGTCACCAACGATGACGGGCGCTTCACGCTGAAGGTCACCAATTCGCCTCGTTACATCCAGCTGAGCCACATCGGCTACAAGACACGCCGCCACCAGCTGGACGGACCGACCGAAGGACTGCAGATTATGATGACCGGTCATACCGTGAGTCTCGACGAACTGATCGTGTCGGTCAACGACCCCATGGGCATTGTCCTCGCAGCCATGCGTCGCATTCCCCAAAACTATCCCCTGCAGCCCGAACTCATGCGTTGTTTCTATCGTGAGGTGACACGTCGCGGTTCGCGCTATATCTCAGTGGCCGAGGCCGTTATGGATATGTATAAGTCCAGCTATCGTCACGGCCCCAACAGCGATGCTGTGGGCATACTGAAAGGGCGTCGGCTGATGAGTCTGAAGTCGCGCGACACGCTGGGTGTGAAGATTCAGGGCGGACCCGTGATGCCCTTGATGGCCGACGTTGCCAAGAATCCCGACTACATGCTCAACGAGCAGGACTTGTCGCAATGTACCTTGCACATGGAGGTGCCTACCAAGATTAACGACCGTCTGCACTTCGTCATCCGAGTACAGCCTATGGGCGTTACCGTCTATCCCCTCATGGGCGGTCTGCTCTACATCGACCAAGAGTCGTTCACTATTACCCGTGCCGAACTGGAACTCGACGTGCGCGACTGGCGACGTGCCTCAGAATATATGTTGGTGCACAAGCCACTCGGATTGCGGTTCCGTCCCAAGCAGCTCTCTATGGTTATCGGATATACTACTGACGGACAGGGTGTTACCCGCATGAACTATCTGCGCAATGAGATGCGTTTCAACTGCGACTGGCGTCGACGCCTCTTTGCCTCCGCCTATGTTGCCGTCAGCGAGATGGTGGTCACCGACCGCGTGGCCACAGGTGCAGACGCAAAACGTCCACGAGGCCGTTCGTCGTTCGGACTGAAGGACCGCTTCTACGACCGCGTGGAATACTTCAACGACCCCGACTTCTGGGCCGACTATAATATCATAGAGCCGACCGAAAGCCTTGAACATGCTATCGATCGGCTGAAAAAGAAACTCAAATAAAGCCGTCGTGCAGATAGGCAGCACCTCTTTTAGCGCTGGGCCAGGAAGGCTTCGGCACGGGCAAGGTCCTCGGGGGTGTCGATGCCGACGGTCTCGACGTTGGTGAGGCCGACGCGGATGCGGTAGCCGTTCTCCAGCCAACGGAGCTGTTCCAGACTCTCGGCCTTCTCAAGGGGCGACTGGGGCAACTGGGTGATTTCGCGTAAGACCTCGCGACGATAGGCGTAGAGGCCGAGGTGTTTCAGGTAGGGATAGTGGTTGAGCCACTCAGCGGTCTCCTTACCACGAACGAATGGAATGACGCTGCGACTGAAATAAAGCGCAAAACCGCGCAGGTCGCAGACTATTTTGGGTGAGTTGGGGTTCTGGACGGCCTCCATCGACTCGAAGGGTTTGCCAAGGGTACCTATCTGTGTGGTAGGGTCGTCAAAGAGTTGCATGAGCGTCTCGATCTGCGAGGGTTGGATGAAGGGTTCGTCGCCCTGAATATTGATGACCACAAGGTCATCTCCTTCCTCCTTCCTCTTTCCTCCTTCCTCGATTTTTTCTACGGCTTCCTGAATGCGGTCGGTGCCACTCTTGTGGTCGGTACGCGTCATGACGGCACGTCCGCCAAACGCGTTGACACACTGGAAGATACGTTCGTCGTCGGTGGCGACATAGGCCTCGGGAAGTACGGCGACGGCTTGTTCGTAAACACGCTGGATGACGGGCTTTCCACCCAGCATGGCCAGGGGTTTGCCCGGGAAGCGGGTGGAGGCATAACGGGCTGGAATGATAGCGATAAACTTCATAGTCTTTTTCTTAAATTTTCTGCAAAGATATAAAATAATTGTGAATTTGAATGATGAATTGCAATTTTTTTTATACCTTTGTAAAGTTAAACAAAACGAACAGACATTCATGAAGATTCGATATACATTATTATATTTATTGTTGATAAGCGCCATTTCTCTTCAGGCTCAGAAGATTACGCTGGGAACCTACAAAATGAAGGACGGTGGCGAATATAAGGGTGAAATGCAGGCTGGCAAGCCTCACGGAAAGGGCCGTACGGTATGGAAGGACGGAGACGTGTTTGAAGGCGAATACGTGAAGGGCAAGCGTCAGGGCTATGGCATCTATACGTTCCTTGACGGCGAGAAGTACGAAGGCGAATGGCTGCAGGATCATCAGCACGGCAAGGGAACGTACTATTTCCAGAACAACAACCGTTATGTTGGCTTGTGGTATCGTGACGACCAGGAGGGTCATGGTACGATGTATTATTATAACGGTGACAAGTACGATGGCAGTTGGCATCAGAACAAACGTCACGGACAGGGTCGCTACACCCATAAGGAGGGTGCGTGGTACGAAGGCGAATGGGCCAACGACATGAAGAACGGTAAGGGCCAGTTTGACTGGGGCGACGGTTCGAGCTATACCGGACAATGGAAGGACAACCAGCGTTCAGGCAAGGGAACCTACCATTATGCCTCAGGCGACGTCTATATCGGTCAATGGGCCAATGACGTGCAACAGGGCAAGGGCATCTACAAGTTCCAGAACGGTGACAGCTACGAAGGTGACTACGTAAACGGCGAGCGTACCGGTCAGGGCGTGTTCCGCTATGCCAATGGCGACAAGTACACGGGCCAGTTCCAGAAGGGTGCCAAGCAAGGGCAGGGCATGCTGGTATGGAAGAATGGCAACCAGTATCAGGGCGAATGGAAACAGGACAAACCCAACGGTCGCGGCAAGCTGACGATGAAGAACGGCGACGTCTTCGAGGGTCAGTTTCAGAACGGTCAGATTCATGGTCAGGGCATTGCCCGCTATGCTGACGGTTCGAAGTTCAAGGGTCACTTCAAGCAGGGCAAACGTCACGGGCCGGCCATCGAGGAAGACAAGGAGGGCAAGCGTTTCGAGGGCTCTTACGTCGACGACCGTCGCGACGGCCGCTTTGTTGAGAAAGACCGCAACGGCAACATCATTGCTCAGGGCAGTTATGTACGGGGCAAACGGCAAGTGGATTGAATCACGGATTTCACAAATATACATTAATATTAAAGCTTATGATTATTGACAAAGTAGAAAATTTGGAAAAGTATGCGTCCATCAATCCGCTGTTTCCCAAAGTGGTAGAGTTCCTGAAGGCCAACGATCTGAACAAGATGGAGCCTGGCAAGTATGAAATAGAGGGCAAAGACCTCTTCGTTAACATCCAGATGGCCAAGGGTAAGACACCAGCCGAGGCTGTTATCGAGACGCATAACAAGATGATTGACATCCAGATTCCCCTTTCTGACGCTGAAACATTCGGCTATACGCAGCGCGACCTGCTGCCCGATGTCGCTTATAACGAGGAAAAAGACATCACAAAGATTCCCGACTTGGCAGCCGACAGCTATCTGACCTGTATGCCAGGTATGATGGCCATCTTCTTCCCGCAGGACGGTCATGCACCCTGTATCGCTGGTGTTCCTGAAATCAAAAAAGCTATTTTTAAGGTTTCGGTTAAGTGAGTAAAATGAAAGTTTCATTTTCGAACGTAAGAAAGCTCAAACGAAGTTTAAAGTAAAAGCATAATATTATGGCAACAAAGAAAACAACGACGACGGCAAAAAAGGCTCCTGTCAAGAAGGCCACCGCAGAAAAGAAAACCACTGCCAAGAAAGCGGTGAATAAAGTTCAGGAGCCCCAACATATCGGACTGGTTCGCGATGATGCATGGCTGGAACCCTTTGAGGACGCTATACGTGGACGTCACGATCATGCCTTGTGGAAGATTAGCCAGTTAACGCAGAACGGTAAGAAGAAGCTCTCAGACTTTGCTTCCGGTCACCTGTATTTCGGTCTCCACAAGCTGGCCAAGGGCTGGGTGTTCCGTGAGTGGGCGCCCAACGCTACCGACATCTATCTGATTGGCGACTTCAACAACTGGCAAGAGTCCGAAAAGTACCGTTGCAAGCGTATTGCCGGTACCAACAACTGGGAGCTGAAACTCAGCGAAAAAGCCCTGAAGCACGGCCAACTTTACAAGATGAAGGTGAAGTGGAATGGGGGAGAAGGCGAGCGTATTCCCGCTTGGTGCCGTCGTGTAGTACAGGACGACCAGACGAAGATTTTCTCTGCGCAGGTGTGGAACCCCGAGAAACCCTACGAGTGGAAGAAGAAGACTTTCAAGCCCAATAAGGCGCCTCTGTTGATCTACGAGTGCCATGTGGGTATGAGTCAGGATGCCGAGAAGGTGGGTTCGTATAAGGAGTTCACGGAGAACGTGCTGCCTCGTGTAAAAAAAGACGGTTACAATGCTATTCAGGTGATGGCCATCCAGGAGCATCCCTATTATGGAAGTTTCGGCTATCATGTGTCATCATTCTTCGCTCCCAGCAGCCGTTTCGGTACGCCTGAGGACTTGAAGGAGATGATTGATACCGCTCACAAGATGGGTATCGCCGTCATTATGGATATCGTACACAGTCACGCCGTTAAGAATGAGGTAGAGGGCTTGGGTAATCTTTGTGGCGACCCCAACCAGTTCTTCTATCCCGGCGACCGTCACGAGCATCCGGCTTGGGACTCGCTGTGCTTCGACTACGGTAAAGACGACGTGTTGCACTTCCTGCTCTCGAATTGTAAGTACTGGCTCGAGGAGTTCAAGTTCGACGGTTTCCGCTTCGATGGTGTGACTTCTATGTTGTACTACTCTCACGGACTTGGTGAGGCTTTCGGCGGCTATGGCGACTACTTCAATGGTCACGAGGACGATAACGCCATCTGCTACCTGACGCTGGCCAACTGTCTGATTCACGAGGTCAACAAGAATGCCATCACTATTGCTGAGGAGGTATCGGGTATGCCCGGTCTGGCTGCTAAGTTTGAGGATGGCGGTTACGGTTTCGACTACCGTATGGCCATGAACATTCCTGACTACTGGATTAAGACGATTAAGGAGGTACGCGACGAGGACATCAACGTCTGCTCTATCTTCTGGGAGGTCAAAAACCGTCGTCCTGACGAAAAGACCATCTCTTACTGCGAGAGTCACGATCAGGCTCTGGTGGGCGACAAGACCATTATTTTCCGCCTCATTGATGCCGATATGTACTGGCACTTCGCCAAGAAGGATGTCAACGATTTGGCCCAGCGTGGTATCGCCCTGCACAAGATGATTCGCCTCGTGACGGCAGGTGCCATCAACGGCGGTTACCTGAACTTCATGGGTAACGAGTTCGGTCATCCTGAGTGGATTGACTTCCCACGCGAGGGTAACGGCTGGAGTTATAAATATGCCCGTCGTCAATGGAACCTTGTTGATAATAAAGACCTGTGCTACCATTGGTTAGGAGATTTTGATAGAAAGATGCTTGAAGTCATTAAGAGCCAGAAGAATTTCCAAGCAACACCCGTTCAGGAGATATGGCACGACGATGGCGACCAAGTTCTGTGCTACATGCGTGGCGACTTGGTGTTCGTCTTCAACTTCTCGCCGACACGCTCTTATACCGACTACGGCTTCCTCGTGCCGACAGGTTCGTACGAAGTGGTGCTGAATACCGATGCAAAGGAGTTTGGTGGAAACGGTTTTGCTGACGACAGCATTACCCACCTCACCAATTACGACCCGCTCTACGTTCAGGACCATAAGGAATGGCTGAAATTGTACATTCCGGCACGCTCAGCAGTAGTGCTCAGGAAACTATAAACCCACAAAAATTGCTCAAATGTTCGCATTTGGGCAATTTTTTTTGCAAAATGCTAACGATTTCCAATTTTATTTAGTAATTTTGCATCCAATTAGTAAGAATTCTTATTTTTTATGGTACATAATATCTTTAAAGGGCTCGGGATAGCGCTGATTACTCCCTTCTTGGAAGACGGTTCTGTCGACTACAAGTCGCTTATCCGTCTTGTCGAATATCAGTTGGACAACGGAGCCGACTTCTTATGCATTCTCGCCACGACGGGTGAGACGCCAACATTAACGCAAGATGAAAAACAGAAAATCAAGGACCTTATTGTTGACTTGGTAGGTGGACGCGTGCCCATCCTGATGGGATGCGGTGGCAACAATACCGCTGCTATCGTCAACGAGTTGCAGACGGGCGACTTTCGCGGCATCGATGGTGTGCTCAGCGTGTGTCCTTATTATAATAAGCCTTCGCAAGAGGGTCTTTATCAGCACTTTAAGGCTATTGCCAATGCTACAAAGCTGCCTGTCGTGCTCTATAATGTGCCTGGTCGTACGGGTGTCAACCTGCAGGCTGCTACTACCGTTCGACTGGCTCAGGACTGCGAGAATATCGTGGCCATCAAGGAGGCCTCCGGCAACTTGGAACAGGTTGACGAAATCATCAAGAACAAACCTGCCGACTTCGATGTCATCTCGGGTGACGATGCTCTCACGTTCCCGATGGTATCGTGTGGTGCTGTAGGTGTCATCAGTGTCATCGGTAATGCCCTGCCCAAGGAGTTCTCGAAGATGATTCGTTTGCAGATGCGTGGCGAGTACGATCCTGCGCGAAAGATTCATCATCGTTTCATCGACCTCTTCTCACTACTCTTTGTCGACGGTAACCCCGCAGGTGTCAAGGCAATGCTCCACGAAATGGGATTCATCGAGAATAAATTGCGATTGCCGCTGGTGCCCATGCAGATTAAGAATATGCAGCGCATGAGTGAGATACTGAAGGAACTGAAGATTTGAGCTTTTAGTTTATAGTTTACTGTTTACAGTTTAAAGTTTATGCGACGACCAATACTGACAGCCTTATTTATTGTTCTGGGAAGCATCCTGATGCCTCTCTGGGCTGACAGTAACTATGACAAGCAGGTGCGCGAGTTGGAAGAGAATATCTCGACATCTCGTCGTCAGCATAACAAAGAAGAGTTGGCTAAGAATCTTGCAGCCCGTATGGCAAGTTTCTACAATACGGGTAAAGTAGATTCCATCAAGGCCCATTTCGAAGAGGATATGAAGGAGTTGCGCCACATTCGTCAATGGAACAGCTATTACGAGGTGTGGACATACTATATCAACTCTTTAATCTATTACGCCAACGGCAAGAACCAGGCTCTTCGCGAGGTACAGATGATGTTTGCCGACGCTATGGAGCGTGAGGAAACCTATGGTCAGGGCATTGCCTACTACACGATGGGTAATGTTTATCTGAACATGAACAACCTCGATCAGAGTGCTGATGCATACGCGAAAGGTTTGGAGCAGTTGCTCCAGCTGAAGCCTCTGCCCATCTATACCTGTGAGGTATTCTCGTATCTGGGCGATGTGCTCAACGAGCAGGGAAAGTATCAGCAGTTGCAGCAGCTGACCGTTAAGTGGAGTGCGTTTCTTGACCAGTTTATTCAGGAAAATCCCCAACTTGACGAAGAACATCAGAAACTGCTCAAGTTCTACTACGATATAGCTTGTGCACAGGCTGCTCTCGGCCTGAATCGTCTGGATGATGCCGAGAAAATGCTGAATGACGCTAACAAACTCAAAGGCGATGAGAATAGTTATGAGAGTATGACGTGGCTCATGACGCAGAGTCAGTTGCGACTGAAGCAGGGACGTTTTGCCGAAGCCTTCGAGCTGAATACGCGTCGCATGGGCCTGATTGATGCCAAAGGAGATAAGGCCATCTTCCTGACCGTTGCCTCCCAGCGTGCCGAGATATTGAGCAGTATGCATCGTTACGAGGAGTCGTCGGCACTCTATCATGAGATGTACCGACTGAAGGACTCTATCAGCAGCGCCGACACCAAGAACCAGTTGAACGAACTGAACACGATGTTCCATGTCGATGAACTGAAGATGGAGCAGGAGCGTACCCAGTTCCGCAACACGCTTATTATCGCCGGTATCATTCTGCTGGCAATGGTCATCTTCATTGTGTTCCGCATCATTGCTGCACGTCGTTTGAAGAAGGCTCACGACCAGTTGCAGGCCACCCACGAAGAACTCTTGACGGCCTATGACCAGTTGGAAGAGACTACTGCTGCCAAGGAGCGTATCGAGAGCGACCTGCGTATTGCCCGCAATATCCAGATGGGTATGGTACCCAGCAATTTCCCCGAGCGTCCAGACCTCGACCTCTATGCCTCGATGACGCCTGCGAAGGAGGTGGGTGGTGACCTTTACGGCTACTATCTCGACGGCGACCAGCTGTATATTGCTTTGGGCGACGTTAGTGGCAAGGGCGTTCCTGCCTCGCTGTTCATGGCACAGGCAACGCGTTTGTTCCGTACATTGGCAGCCCAGCACATGAAACCTGCCGAGATAGCCACGAGCATCAACAACGCTCTTTCGGGTGAGGACAACGAGACGTCGATGTTCGTCACGATGTTCCTTGGACTCATCGACCTCAACACCGGTCACCTTGACTTCTGTAATGCGGGTCATAATCCTCCCGTGCTGTTGCGTGACGGCAAGGCCGAGTTCATCGAGATGATTCCCAATGCTCCCATCGGACTATGGCCGGAACTGCCATACGAGGGTGAGGAGATTGAAACTATTATGGATAGTCCGCTGTTCGTCTATACCGACGGACTCAACGAGGCTGAGAACCGCCAGCAGGAGCAGTTCACCGACGAGCGACTGCTTGAGATACTGGCTAACACACCCTTCGAGAGCTCACAGCAGACCATCGAAATGCTGCGTGCTGAGGTAGAGAAACATCGTGATGGTGCTGAACCTAATGATGACCTCACGATGCTATGTGTCAAAGTAATTAAAACTTCAAACAACCTTTAACAATAAAGTTTATGAGAAAGGAAATAACGATTAAGAACCAGATTGGCGAGCTTGAACGCGTCAACCAGTTCCTGGAAGAGATTGCCGAGGAACTGGATCTCGACATGGAGCTCCAGATGAATCTCAATCTGGTCTTGGAGGAGATGGTGTCAAACGTCATCTTCTATGCGTATCCTGAAGGTAAGAGTGCCGATATCGAACTGGTGGCTGAAAGTCACGGTAAGGAGCTTACCTTCGTCATCTCTGATCGCGGCAAGGAGTTCGACCCCACCGCCAAGGACGATGCCGATCCTGATGTCAATCCCATGGAACGCGACATTGGCGGCATGGGCATCTACATTGTTAAGAACATCATGAACGAGGTGACCTATCAGCGCTTGGAGGGCAAGAATCTCCTGACAATGACAAAAGAAATTAAGTAGTAACAAATTAAATATTTAAGCATTATGACACAGATTATCAAAGAGAATGGCAAGACCATCATTAAGACCGGACAGCGTATTGACACTATGAACGCCCCTGAGTTTGAAAAGGAAATCCAACCCGCATTGGCCGATGGCGGTGTCGATTTGGAGATGGACTGTAGCGAACTTAACTACATGGCCTCCAGTGGTCTGCGTATTATCCAGAAGACCATGCGTACTGTGATGCAGCAGCGTGGACAGTTCAAAATGACCAATGTGAGCCCTGAAATCTACAAGGTGTTGGCTATGACGGGCTTCACCAAGTTCATGAAGGTCGAGAAGAAAGCTGAGTAATTCCGTAATTCCGACGTTATGTTATACGCATTTCTTATCGCGTTTGCCGCAGCCGTTGTGCTCGGTATCGCATACTATTTCGAATTGAAGTCCAGCAAGAAGCAAGCTGCCGAACAGCAACAGCTTCTTAATGACTATCAGCGTCGCGTCGACGAACAGCAGAAGCTGCTCGAAGACTACCGTGCGCTTGAGAAGAACTTCGATAATGTTGGCGAGGGCTACGAGCAGGCATTGCTCGCCTTCGACAAGATGGAAGAAGAGAAGGAAAAGTCGCGCCAGGCTAATGAGGCTCTCGAAAAGCGCTGCAACGCCTATCTGACAGAACTCAACCAACTGAAGGAGCAGACCCAGAAGAAGGCCGAGGTTATGACGCCGCTGCTGGATCATCTCGCATCAGCTCTCCGCGCTACTGGCGACATCAAACTGCAAGGCATGATGGCCAAGATTACCGACCTCGACGATATCCCTGCCGACCTGCCGCCATTGGAGCGTACCGATAACGTCATGGTGACACAAGTTGCCGATGATGCCGTTCGTGCTTCCGGTGCCGATAAGGCCCAGTATGTCAAGTTCGAGACTGTCGTAGCTCCCGAGGCTACCGCTACCATGCTTTCTACCAATCTCGGCAAAGCTGTTCGTGCCCTGACCCACTTGCTTGACAATGCTCTCAAGTTCACCACTGAGGGTAGTGTTAAGTTGTCGGTCAATGTCGATATGGAGAAGATGCAGGCCGTCTATACCGTCGAAGATACCGGTTCAGGCATTGAGGCTGCTGATCAGGAGCATATCTTCGAGCCCTATGTCAAGCTCAACCAGTTTTTCGATGGCGATGGCATAGGTCTTACCGTAGCTCGCAACATTGCCCGTCGTCTGGGTGGCGACCTCACCCTCGATGCCGAGTATGCAGGTCCTGGTGCTCGCTTCGTTTTGGCATTGCCTATCTGACTCTTACATTATTAATAATAATGGTGGACACTCTTCTTTGTGAGTTGTCCACCATTGTTTTTCTTGAAGCATTTGCTTTTTACCTCATATCTATTTACGTTTCTTTCGTCCAAACAGGAAACCGTAGTTGCGCATCAACTTACGCACCAATATGAAGGCATCAATAGCGGTAATGCTGTTGGTGACCAGACTGGCAATCATCTCGCCCTTGGTGTTGGAAGACTGTGGGGCAGTAAGACCACGCCAGACGTTGCTGATCTGACCTGACTTCTGCTGGATGTCATCCTTGAGCTGGGCTTTTCGCGACTCGATTTCTTCGAGAGAATTGTAATTCATTGAAATAACGAGCTAATGAGTAATTAATTGAGGAGCACGTCGGCAAGGAAGCGGACGAGTGGTCGCTCAATCCACGACTTGCGATTGATGAAGACGAGAATAAGGAGTGCCAGGAAAAAGAGGGCTACGATGAAGAAGGCGAGGGCGGTGCCCGTCAACGGTTCGAGCCAGTAGACGCAGGCAAAGGAGAGGTAGAAGAGAAAGGCAATACCCAACAACAATAGGACGATGGTCAGCGTCATGGCTGTAACCAAGCGTACTATTTTCTGGATAGCGTCAAGCTTCAGGTACTCGCCCTGAAGCCCGACGTAACTCTTAACAGACTCCACCAGTTGCGCGATGGACTCTACATTCTTGTCGCTGCTAAACATTATACTTCAACTTCAGGAGCTGCATCAGTAATGTCGTCAACGAGGTCGCTTACCTGCTTACGGCTCAACTTGATGTTGTGCTTCTTCATAAAGTCGTTAACAGTATCTGTAATCTTAACACGGGTGTCAGCACCCTTTTCGGGGGCCAGCAAAAGTCCAATAACTGCTCCGGCTAATGCTCCGCCGAAGAATGCGCCTAAATAACCTAAACTCTTCATAATATTTACAATTTTAAATGAGTAAAACAAGTTTCCGCAGGCAAATATACGGAAAGTTTTCGAAATTAACAAACTTTACGCACCTTTTTTTTTGATTTTGCTGTAGAATGTGTAACTTTGCGCTGTTTTTTAGGAACAACAACATTATTATTATAATAAAAGATTAAAGAAACAAGGTATGAAAAAGTACACACTTATTTGTGCAGCTGTATGTGCAGCTATTGCTTTCACAAGTTGTAAATCAAGCGAGAGTGCCTATAAGCAGGCTTACCTGAAGGCTAAGCAGCAGGAGGAACTGCAGCAGCGCCAGCAGGCTGAGCAGCAGACTGCCGCTGTTCAGCAGACTGAGAACGCTGTTGTCACTCCGTTGCAGGAGAAGGCTGCCAACAACACACAGGTGGTTGATAATGGCGATAACATCCAGGTACGTCAGGAGACGGTATCTGTCGTAAGCGGTGAAGGTCTGAACAACTTCAGCGTCGTTGTAGGTTCGTTCTCACTGAAGGCTAATGCCGAGGGACTGCAGCAGACATTGAAGCAGCAGGGCTACAACGCTCAGGTCGTTGTCAACAATAATGTGGAGCCCGCTATGTATCGCGTAGTGGCCACGACATTCGCTACGAAGGGCGAGGCTGCTGCCAGCCGTGCTTCGTTGCAGGAGAAGTATCCCGGTGCTTGGCTGCTCTACGCAAAATAAGCAGTGGCACGCATCCTCTCTATAGATTACGGAAAGAAACGTACGGGGTTGGCCGTAACCGATCCGCTGCAGCTGATAGCTGGCGGGTTGGCTACGGTGGCCACGCATGAGTTGTGGGACTATCTGGCGCAGTATGTGTCTCGTGAACCTGTGGAGCGCATCGTCATCGGTGAGCCCCGGCAACCCAACGGGCAGCCCAGCGAGAATCTGGCTCGCGTGCAGCAGTTTGTGAACCGTTGGCGCAAGCAGCGTCCCGACATTCCCATTGAGTATTACGACGAACGCTTTACTTCCGTGCTGGCCCATCAGGCCATGTTGGATGCCGGTCTGCGGAAAAAAGCCCGACAGGACAAAGCCTTGGTCGACGAGATTTCAGCGACAATCATCCTCGAGGACTATCTCCGCTCTCGAAAATTGTAAATTGTAAATTGTCAAATTGTAAATGATATTACCTATTTATATTTATGGTCAGCCCGTATTACGTAAGGTGGCTGAAGACATTACCCCCGACTATCCCGAACTGCAGCAGCTGATAGCTGACATGTGGGAGACGCTGGCCGAGAGCGAAGGCATCGGACTGGCTGCTCCGCAGATTGGTCGTGCCATCCGTCTGTCGGTCATCGACCTTGACGTGCTTGCCGAGGATATGCCCGAATACAAGGGATTCCGTCAGGTGTTCATCAATCCGCATATCATCGAGGCCGACGATTCGAAGACCGACACGAGCGAGGAGGGCTGCCTGTCGCTGCCCGCCATCCACGAGAAGGTGGTACGCCCCACGCGCATCCATGTGGAGTGGGACGACGAGACGTTCCAGCATCATGACGAGTGGATTGAGGGCTACTTGGCTCGCGTCATGCAGCACGAGTTCGACCATCTGGACGGCAAGATGTTCGTCGACCATATCTCTGCGCTTCGCAAGCAGCTTATCAAGAGCAAGTTGAAGGCACTGACACAGGGTCGCTACCGCTGTGGTTATAAAACGAAACCCGTTAGACGTTGACATTTAGGAAGTTCATAGCTATGTTGTGTGCCATCTGGGCGATGCCCGTGATGGCACAATTCAATACCGACCGTCTGGTGATGATAGGTCGCGCAGCACTCTATTATGAGGACTATGTGCTGAGCATCCAGTACTTTAATCAGGCTATCTCTGCCAAACCCTATCTCTACGAGCCTTGGTTCTATCGCGCTGTGGCTAAATACTATCTCGACGACTATGACGGTGCCGAGAACGACTGTTCGGAGGCCATCGAGCGCAATCCCTATATTGTGGGAATCTACGAGTTGCGCGGACTTTGCCGTATCCAGCAGAAAAACTTCGATGCTGCCATTAGCGACTATAACGCCGCCCTGCGCTACGATCCCGAAGGACAAGGGCTGTGGCACAACCGTGCGCTGTGTCGCATCCAGCAGAAGGACTACGACGGGGCGCTGAAAGACCTCGACTCGATGGCTACACGTTGGAGCAAGAACGCCCGCATTCCCGCTATGCAGGCCGAAGCTTACCTGCAGCTGAAGGATACCACGAAGGCCATTGCTGCACTTGACAAGAGTGTGGAGCTCGATGCCTACAACGGTGGCGTGTGGGCTCAGCGTGCTCAGATAGCATTGGCCCGTTCGCAATGGAAGGACGCTGAGGGCTATCTCGACAAGGCTCTCCATCTGTTACCCAAGGAGGCCGGCCTGTATATCAACCGCGCTATGGCGCGTTTCAATCAGAACAACCTGCGTGGTGCGATGGCCGACTATGACTCTGCCCTTGACTTCGACCCCAACAACTTCCTCGGCCACTACAACCGCGGCCTGTTGCGTGCTCAGGTGGGCGACGACAACCGCGCCATTCTGGACTTCGACTTCGTGCTGAAGCTGGAGCCCGACAACCTCATGGCCCTCTACAACCGCGCTTTGCTGTTGGAACAGACGGGTAACCCGCGTGCCGCCATCCGCGACTATTCGAAGGTCATCGACGAGTATCCGAACTTCTGGACAGGCCTGCACCAGCGTGCCCAGTGCTATCGTAAGTTAGGTATGTCGCGACAGGCTGAACAAGACGAGTTCCGCATTCTGAAGGCGCAGATTGACAAGCGTTTCGGCAAGCAGCCCCGCCTGTCGAAGAAGCAGATGCGTAAGCGTAGCGACGAGGACATCGAGAAGTACAACCAGTTGGCGATGGCCGACGAGGAAGAGTCGCAGCAGGAGTATCAGAGTGCCTATCGCGGCAAGGTTCAGAACCGTCGTGTCGACCTCGACTACATGCCGATGTATGTGCTCTCTACGCAACAGCAGCGCAGCGCCGTCCGCACCTATATAGCCTACGACCGCCAGGTGGACTCGCTGAACCGTACGCTGCCTGCCGACCGCCAGCTCTACATCGTCTGCGGCAAGAGCAATATCACGGATGCCAGCCTTTATCTGAAACAGGATTCCACGTCGGCTGTGGCTTTGTGGATGACCACCGTCATACAGGCTCAGCAAGACAGCACCGATGTGCCCTTGATGACTGCCCAGCTGTTGGACGACTTCTCACGAGCCATCGCCCTGTCGCCAGGCAATGCCTACCTGCACTACAACCGTGGCAACGCCTACGTGAACTGTCTTGAATTCCAGAAGGCTGTCGAAGCCTATACTGTTGCCATCCGCATTGACCCGAATCTGGCTGAGGCCTACTACAATCGCGGATTGGCCCGACTGGCCCTGAAACAGCAGGACGAGGCCGTCAGCGACCTCTCGAAGGCTGGCGAGTTGGGTCTCTATCAGGCTTATAGCATCATCAAACGACAACGTAAATAAACAAGTTGACTAACATATCACCATGACCAGGAAATTATTCGTTATTTTATTTTTCTTATCGCAGCTGACCATCTGTCTGGCTGACGACAAACTATCGGGAACTGTGATGACCAGCACAGGCACACAGGCGTGGACGGGGTTAGACCTGCAGACGCCGCACGTCATCACAAGGGTAGGGTGGTCGCCCTGCACGTCCAGCAGGGATGGGAAGTGCGTGCTGTTAGGCGTCTTCGAGGGTGCCAATCGTGCCGACTTCATGGATGCACTGCCCCTCTATGTTGTTCCTGAGAAAGGTACCGCCGGCACCTTCACCTATGCCGACGTCAATGCCTCGCGCGGCTTCCGCTATGTACGCTATGTCGCTCCCGCCACTGTTACTTGCAATATAGCCGATGTGGAGTTCTACGGACATGCCGGCGAGGGCGACGACAGCCGTTTCTATCAGGTCACCAACCTGCCCACGGTCGTCATCCATACGCTGAACGACGAAGTACCCTACGACAAGGAACACGATATCGTGTCGCAGCTGACCATCATATCAGAGGATGGTAGCAAACTGCTCTCTGAGCCCGGTGTCACGAGGGAACGCGGCAATGCCTCGCGCGAATTCCCCAAGAAACCCTGGCGCATCAAGTTCGACAAGAAACAGAACGTGCTGGATGCACCTGCCAAGGCCAAGAAGTGGACACTCATCAATAACTATGGCGACAAGACGCTGATGCGCAACCTGCTGGCCTTCGAACTGAGCAAGCTGCTGGGCATGAGTTTTACGCCCTACGGAACGGCTGTCGACGTGCTGATGAACGGCGAATACAAGGGCTGCTACCAGTTGTGCGACCAGATAGATATCAACAAGAAACGTGTCAACATTACGGAGATGAAGCCCGAGGACAATGAGGGTGAAGCCCTGACCGGCGGCTATCTCATTGAGGTCGATGCCTACGCCAATAAGGAAGTGTCGTGGTTTAAGTCCGCCAAGGGCAATCCCGTCACCATCAAGTCGCCCGACGAGGACGAGATTACCGCCAATCAGAAGCAGTACATCAAGGACTACTTCAACACAATGGAGAAGCAGTGGGGCACCTATCTCGACCTCAACAGCTTCCTGCGCCATTTCCTCGTCGGCGAGCTGGCTGGCAATACCGATACCTACTGGAGCGTCTATATGTATAAGGAACGTGGCGACGACAAGCTCTACACGGGACCCGTCTGGGACTTCGACCTGGCTTTCAGCAACGACAAGCGCATCTATCCCATCAACAGCAAGACCGACTATATCTACCGTAGTGGTGGCAGTTGTGCAGGCAACATGAAGACCTTCGTCGACAATATCGTCGTCAAGGATGCCGACGCCAAGCAGCAGTTGCTGCAGATATGGGACGAGGCACGCAGGGGCGGACTCACCGAAGAGAACATGACGGCGTTCATCGATGCCAAGGAGCAGGAACTCCAGCAGTCGCAACACCTCAACTTCCTGCGCTGGCCCATTCTGAGCAAGAAGGTGCACCAGAACTATCAGGCCTTGGGCAGCTATGACAAGGAGGTCGATGTGGTGCGCCAGTACATGAAGGAGCGCATTGCCTGGATGGACAACAAGTTAGGCTATACCTATCAGCCCAGTGGCATTAGCGAGGTACACTTTGACAGTGCTGCCCCCATGCAGGTCTATACACTCTCCGGACGCTTCTGCGGCCAGCGCCTCGAAGGTCTTCCCGCCGGCATCTATGTGGTTCGACAGGGACAGCTGACGCGTAAAGTCGTTGTTAGATAAGAAATCATTATATTATAATAAGGTATAAGTGCAAGAATCCATATTTCTTGCACTTTTTCTTTGTCGTTTCAAAAATATTCCGTATATTTGCAGCGGAGTGGAGATATATCTGCTCAGGTACTCTCACACCCTTCATCTGGAACTGGTTATTCAGTCCTGCGCTTAGGCAATGATGAATTGATGAACATTTATAAACTAAAACAATGAATATTATGAAGAAATTCTTATTTGTGTTGATGGGAACTTTGGTTTTCTCTTTTGTCAAGACATTTGCAGGAGAGCCTTATCCGCTAAAGGATGCAACCTCCAATATTGCAAAATACATTCAGTCTGTGAAAAAGGATCCGAAATTACAGAATGACAAGGCATATTATAAAGATTTTCAGAAAAGACAAGCTGCATTAAATGAGGCTCTTTTGGGAAAGACCATCAAGGTTGAGATAAAAAAAGGATTGGGGTTTGAACTTGTTTCTAATGAAGCTCAGATGGGGAAAGGTCTTGAAATGATGGACAGAACAACAATACCTATAAATGTTGATTTAAGGGTAGCTAACGCTGACCTCGCTTTCAAGACTGGCAGTTTGATGGTAATGATGTATGATGACAAAGGGGCTGTTGTTGGTGTCGCGTTCTTGGAGAAGGAACAATCACTTACTTCTTTCACGATGGATGATGAACTATTAGAAGTTTCTGATGGTGATGCAACGCCTAAAAATCCGTTTGCGAATGGTGAAGTCCTGAAGAAAGGTTTCCGTATAGAATACCATGCTTTTACAGCTTATCGTTATAGCAATATTACAAAGGTTGTTATTACTGACTCTAAAACCAACAATGCGTGGTTCCCAAAGATCAAGAAGATTAATGACACTATTATTGCAAATAACAGAAAGACTTTTAAGGGGTTCATAAAGTAATTGTAAATCAACAGAAATCAAGGATATGAGAAAGTTATTATTGGCTATTTCGTTCGTGCTGGCATTGTCAGTAGAAGCGAAGGTACTAAGAGTAAACAACTATGACAATTCTGCGCCCTATTCAAAAGTGGAGGACGCTATAAACGCTGCAGCGGAAGGCGACACCATCATGTTGGACGGCAGCCCATACACCTATGGCAGTATTAAACTTGATAAGCGTTTGGTACTGATAGGCAATGGATATGATTTGATTAGTAATGGTATTGCAACAGAATCACAAGAAACCTATACGTATTATATTGAGGTGAATGCCGAGGGGTGCGTCCTAAAGAGCCTAAACATCACAGCTGACGTGTATGGAGGTGCAATTAATGTCAATGCACCTAAAGTCATTATTAATCGCTGTATGATTGCTTCAAGGTCAACAGATGGCAGTTCTATCAAGTTTGGCGAGGGTGCCAACAATTGCATTATCCATCAGAATAGGATAAGAGGAAGTATTGGCAGTTCCTCTAGAACAAGTGGTCACCAAATAACAAACAATCTACTGAATAATATCAACTTAAGGGTTGTCGACAATTCTTACGTGGCCTACAATACTTCATGGGATAGATGGGGTGATACAGTTTACAACTCATATCAAAACAAAATCGAACATAACATAGTGAACAATGAAAACTTTGGTCAGGGCGATACTAATAACACTTATACCTCAAACGCTGCTGGTGACGTCAGCAAAGCCAACAATATTTATGAGCTTAAGGAGCAGTCGGCTGAGTTGACTGCAAGTGGTTATGGTGTTTTCGCAGGCTCTGATTCGTTCGTAATCTCTGGCGTTCCTTCTAGTCCAATGATAGAAAAGCTGGATGTTCCCACTTCCGCTGAGGCCGGTGGTAAGATGAAAGTGAGTGTGAAGATTAGTGAGGCCAAGTAAATACTAACAGATATGACGATTATGAAACAGCGATTATTGTTGGTTTTGCTTGTTGCGCTTTTACCTTTATTGGCTAATGCGTATGACGTCAAGATCGACGGTATATATTATAATTTGGTAACTAAGGCTAATATGGCAGAGGTTACGTATGGAGATGATAAATATTCTGGTGATATTATCATTCCTAAGACTGTTGAGCATGAAGGAGTAAAATATGATGTTATAACAATAGGAAAAGATGCATTTCAATATGCTCAGTTATCTTCAATTACTATACCTAACAGCATAAAAACCATCGGAAGAAACTCTTTTTATGATTGTTCCGTAACCACTGTAAATATCTGTGATCTGGAAGCATGGTGTAAAATTGACTTTGGAAATACTGGTGCGTCACCTTTTGAACGTGCAGAGCATTTTACTTTGAATGGAGAGGAAGTTGTGGATTTAATTGTTCCAAATGGAGTCTCCAAAATAAATCGTGGCGCATTCGCTTATTGTAAAAGTATAAAAACAGTCAAGATGCCAGATACCATAATTGAAATAGACGGAAATGCTTTTTCAGGTTGTACGAATTTAATAATGGTAAGTCTTTCCAATAATCTCACTTCGATTGGAATTGGTATATTTAGAAATTGTAAATCACTAGAGTCGATTATTATTCCAGAGGGCGTCACCGTAATTCCTGAAGTCGCGTTTCAGTATTGCGAGAGTTTAACTTCAATTAGGATGGGTGAACAAACAAAACAGATAGATGGACGTGCTTTTCAATGCTGTAAGAATCTAACATCCATTAATTTCCCCAAGTCCATTTCAGGGATAGGCAGTGCTGCTTTTGATGGTTGCGAAAAATTATCGTATATTGAAATCCCCAAAGAAGCACAATCTGTATCTATTGGTGAAGGTGCTTTTTATAATTGCGTATCTTTGGATTCAATTTCAATTCCGAATGTATGGGGTATAGGGAAATTAGCTTTTAATCAATGTATACATTTAAAAAAAGTTCGCTTTTGGGGTGAGATTAAATATGACATTAGTGATTCCTTTCAAGGTTGTATAGAACTTGCAGATGTATTTTGTTATGATAAAAAAGTACCATCGGCTTCGATAAATGCATTTAAGGATTCTTATATCGAATATGCAACTCTTCATGTGCCAGCAAAATCTATTGACGATTATAAGGCAACTGAACCTTGGAGTGGATTTGGTAAGATAGTGGCTCTTGACGACGAGCCTGGTGAGGATGAACCTGTAGGAGATATCTTTACTGACACTACAGATGGTATCAAGATGACTTTCCGTATTCTTGACAGAGAAGCAAAGACGTGTCAAGTGGGAGTAGGTGAGCAATGGAAACCTGCTATTGCACAAACAGGAATATTTAATTTGATAATACCGGAAACGGCTAAAGGCTATAAAGTGATTTCTATTGGAGATTATGCTTTTGCAGAATGTATAAGTCTTGAAACTGCTACAGTTCCAACTACGGTAACAACGATTGGTCGTGCTGCTTTTCAAGGATGTTCTATGATTAAAACGATTAACATTCCTTCAACGGTTAATGATATACAAGGATTTGCATTTAATGGCTGTAGTAGCTTAGTGGATATATCATTGCCAGAGGGAATCAAGACTATTGGGCCAGGAACGTTCCAAGCTTGCAGGTTACTGACCAGCATTACTATTCCTTCAACGGTAACAGCAATTGGTAGCGCTGCCTTTAATTTAGACACAAAATTAGAGAATGTAAATCTACCAGAAGAACTACTATCCATTGGTGAAGCTGCTTTTTCTGATTGTAACTCAATTACAAATATTTATATACCTTATAAGGTTGAGGAAATTACTTATGGAGGAGGGTTTTCAGAATGTCAAAATCTCTCGGTTATTTTAGTCAGTTTTGCAAACCCCAATTATGACTCGCGTAATATGTGTAATGCTATCATTGAAACTAGTACGAATACTCTGATAGCAGGATGCTCTCAAACGATTATTCCTAATACTGTAACTTCGATAGGCTATGGTGCATTCAGTGGTTGTCTCTTTACTTCTATTACAATTCCTGAATCTGTTACAAGCATCGGAGAATATGCTTTTTTGAAGACTAAAATAGAAAGTATAACTCTACCAGAAGGGTTAAAATCCATTGGTAAATATGCCTTCGCCAATTGTAATTTTCTTAAATTGGTAGAGGCAAAGATGCCATCACCTGTCGCTATCGAGGAAAACGTGTTTACTAATGTCTACCCTAATGCAACGTTAAAAGTGCCGAATAGCTCCATAGAGTTATACAAACAAGCTACAGGATGGTGCAATTTCAGTCAAATTATAGGTATAAATAGCGTAGATCCCTTGCCTGATCCTGAACCAGAACCCAATCCAGAAATTACAGGAGCTTATCTTGAATACTTCATTGATAAAGACCCTGGCTATGGCAAAGCGATGATAGTCAAGGACATTGATAGTGATCAAATGGAAATAGATCTTGATAATGTGAAACCAGGTGCTCATATGCTTTATGTCAGAAGCCGTGACGAGCAGGGACGCTGGTCAACAACCGTCAGCAGACCTCTGTATGTTCGTCAGCCAGTATCTATCGTTGCATTAGAGTATTTCTTTGATAATGAAGATCCAGGAAAGGGTAAGGGGGTACAGGTTGTACCACCCATAGATACGTCGAAGCCTTATGAGTTTGAGGTGTCGCTTGGTAATTTGCCTGTTGGCGAACATCGTCTGAATGTTCGTGTCAAAGGTAACGACGGTATTTGGACAGCACTTTGCAGCGGGTTGTTCACTTTGGTGGAGAATACAGGTATCAATGAATTAGACACTTATCGTGAACCTTCCGTCACTTACACGCTTAAGGGCTATAAGGTAAAGGAAGCAAAAGGTGTGAATATCGTTCGGTATAAAGACGGAACGGCAAAGAAGGTCATGATGAAATAATCCGATTTGACGCTTCCAATATATAACAACGGCAGGTTCCTGATGTGTGGGAGCCTGCTATTATTATTTTCCATCCCAGGGAATATTTTCCGTAAGCAGCGAACCTGGATTCCCCCTAGGTAATTGGCTGGAAGCTTGTTTACGGCGGGCTGGCGGTCGTTGGGAAGTAAGCAGGTTGCCCTTGGGAAGTAAGCGGTTGTGACAATTGGGACAATTGAGACAACGATTTTTGCGTTATCAACGGAGATGGAGTATAAACGATTAGATTAATATGAATAAACAATATGTGATAGTATCGGAATAAATGTGCCACTTGTATCGGAAACAAATGTACCACCTTCAACGGAATGAAATGTGCCACTCGTATCGGATTGAAATGTACCATCCGTATCGGAATGAAATGTACCACTGAA
>JAEEGG010003330.1_pt1 | contig 40107 bp, 30 predicted proteins | sample 9134161 | NCBI WGS metagenome assembly JAEEGG01 (sample SAMN16246543, study PRJNA631951) | gut metagenome | biome: gut microbiome; feature: rumen; material: CR-attached | host: Bos | place: Iran: Karaj | collected 2018-10 | reverse complement strand
GTTGAAAAACTGATCATATAATTCTACGACCTTCTCATCCGTATCAGCCACACTGAATTTCTTATTCTTAAACTGCACAAGAATCACAGGTACCTTAGGCGAACCAAAATGAGGCAGCGGAGCAGAAGCAGTATCGCCTACCATTTTCAGTCTGCCGACATTCAAACCACCTGCAGCTTCTGCCCTATCCTGCTCTGTAGTATTATGTATGCGCCTAGGTATTACTACCTGTGCTCCACCAGAAACAGATATAGCGAACAATATAAAGAACAGAAGGTGTTTCATAAAAAAAACTCGTTTAATCGGCGCGAAGGTACGATTAAACGAGCAAAATGCAAAATTATTCTATTTCTTTTAGTGGCGTTGACGGCGAACACTTACACGTGGACCGCTGCTTGAAGAACCACCACTCGACTTACTCTTCGAACTCTTGCTGGCTGATGTATTATTCTTAGAACGGGTTACACGACGAGACTTCTTGTTACCCTGAGCCTGGTCGATAGAATCCTGTTTTGCTAAAGCTACAGAATCTATCGGTTCGTGCCAAATATGCATTTCAAAGTCTTTTATCTGTTTCTCAATACGGGCTTGTTCACCCTTTAACAAACTGTCTGTAGGACAATACTCCTGAAGGGTCTTACCCTGCATATTGGTAGTCATGTAGATCTTTCCATGATATTTGTTCGAATCAAAGAAGTCCGCCATTGACATACATGCAGCATTATTAAGATTACTCACCATCAGAGTATGACCTGCCAGATATGTAGCTGCATCATCATATTTAACCCAGAATAGTGGATACTTAACAGGATCTATACTATACTCATCAGAACGATGGAGCACAGGACAGAAAGCTGTCACACGACTATTATACGTAGCAGTATTCTGATCGTAATAACTCGATTCCTTCACATAGTAACTGAGTACCTCACTCGATGGAATGTCAGCATTATCCACACGAATAGTGTTTCCAGCCACCTCATATGGAATACTGTATCTATCAAGCATATCCTTGAAGTGCATACGATTTTCTTTCGAAAAATTCTCCAATCCATCAGTATTATAACGATATACCGGCAACTTACCCTGATTTACCAGTTGGAAGAGAAGAGTGAAAAGATTCACCTGATTTCCCTGCGGAGTAAGGGGGTAGTAAAGTGCTGCATTATCACCATCAGTAAGGTCTATAGTGCGATAAATGTCACGACGCCACACTACCTCTGCAGGAACCTCTACCGACTTAGGAAACATCAGTTCGGCACGACTGGATGAAGCTACAGACTTCTGCCCAGCCTTTGCGGTTTGGCTAGACTTATTTTTCTGAACTCGGCTCTTTAATGGCTGTGCCTGTAGAGTTGTCATCGAACAACCCACCAACAGCAACATCAATATAGTTTTAAAACTTTTCATAATATCCAAAGTTTTTATCTGTTTCTTGTTTACTCTAAACATTACACTCCTAACTCTAAACTAATTCACCGTTACCTCAAGTGCATATGGAAGTGTACGTTCTATGCCGTCAGGACCAATTACGCGGACTCGGGTTATATTGAAGAATTTTCCTCGGTTAAGCGTACGAATTACTTCCTTTTGTCTCTGACTGAAATCAGCACCTGCACTTACCTCAGGTATTACATTACCCATATTATCGACAAATCGTGTTTCAAATCCGAGCACACGGAAAGGTATATCAAGAAGTCCATCGTCGATAGCAGCTCCAATACCCTTTGCTGCCAGAATGGTTTGTTTGCCCAGTCGTCCACCTTTGAATCGGTTCGCATTACCATTTGCATCAGTATATTGGATATAAGCTGTTGGGTCAGGCAACTTACGTACATGGAAAGTAAACTTACCCATCTCCTGATTACGGCCTTCATTCTCTGCAGTAACCGTAAATGTCACATCTTCTCCTACTTTCGAAGGTACAGCAACATACTTACCTGGAGCTTGTTTCGTAAGACTTCCGTTTGTCATCGAGAGGTTAATCCTATTGGCAGAAACGCCAGGCACACTGACACTAATTGGGTTTTGGAAACCTGCATAGAGCATATTCATCAACGTAGCACTTACAGTTGCCGATGGTTCCACTACTGTATAAGGCTGTGAGAACTCACGACGGATAGTTTCACCATTACCATTCTTCATCACTATATAACCCTTCAAGTTAAATTCCCCTGTACTTCCACAAACCGTTTCATAGCGTCCATTTGAATTAGTAAGCAACGTATTGCCTATATATATCTCAGGTCGTGCAGTAGTATCTATGGCAGCCATCACAATATCAGCTGTGAATCGTCCTCCGCGAACCACTGTCTTTGAACTTGGAATAACAAATGCGTTAACCTGATTCACGCGTACGTCCTTCACATCGATATTCTGTAGTAACTGATAAAGGATTTCCCCCTCAGCATATTTCACGTCAGTCTGCAGTTTTGTAAGCAGAGTAACAGCTGCTATGACTGGTGTATTTTCAAACATATACTCTTGCCAGTTCTTGCCTAGATTTACAGCTTTAGCAGGTACTGTTGTAGAAAGGCTGCTACTGATAATTCGTTTCTGCAAAGTATCGTTCAGCATCTTCAGTATTCCTTCACGGAATGTGTCAATCGAATTCTTCAACTGACCTCCCTGCCCTGATCCCGGAGCCAACATTACATGAGTAGCAGCTTCCAGGTTATCACGCTTTCTGATATTATATATGTCCGCATCATCGCCATCAGCCTCGCGAACTATCTTCCACTTCAGTTCGTCAGCAAGGTTATATAGGCTATCACACATAGAGCGCACCTTCATCGCCTTCTTATACCATTGACGCACCTTTTCTGGATTCTGCTTCATAGCAGCCTCCATCTCATCATAGATAGCAGCATTACGTGAAGAGGAGTTGTCCTTTGAGTGGTTCAAACCCTCATCGACAAGAGAGAAACCCTTCAGCACGTCGCTCGACACATTCATGGCAAGCATAGCCATGAGAACGACGTACATCAGATTAATCATCTTCTGACGTGGCGTAATCTTCTTTTGTCCTTTATTTGTGGTAGCCATTATCCGAGTTTCATTTTCAGAGCCTCAACCATCTTACCATATACATCGTTGAGTTCCTGCAGTTGCTTAGCCAGTTGTTTTGTCTGTTCGTTTACTTCGTCGATAGTAGACGACTGAGTACCTACGCTGCGGAGTTGCATCTCGTAGAATCGGTTGATACCTGTGAGCGTACGGTTCATAGTCTCCATTTCCTCTGAGTCGCGAGTGAGTCGTTTCGATTGTTCTGCTACCTGCTTCAGAGTTTCTGTCAGTTCCATGAGTTCCGATACGTAGTTCTTCGTAGCTTCCTGCATCTCAGGAGTCATACCATAATACTGAGCAGAATTGAATACAGGAGCTGCAGATATATTCTCTGCCAGTTCGGCAGCATTGATAATCTTGACTGGAGTAGGTTCTGTAGAACCGGATATAGTTACAGGCATTGGTTCCGAAGCACCTTCAATAGTTACAGGTGTTGGCTGAGCTGGAGCAGAACCGCTACCTGAACCCGCATTACCAAGATTTGCAGCAGCATTTGCCAAAGCGGCAGCTGTACTTTCAGAAATGCCTGCACCACCGCCACCGCTTATATTAATTGTACCACCGGCAGCTGTAGCACCAGCCAATGCCGACTCATCAACGTATATAGCATTACGTGCCTCTTCTGCTGCATTGTCCACATCATCGCCAATAGCATTCTGATGTTCGAATCCTGCGAGGAAGAACACAACAACCTCAGTACCCATTCCGAGGAAAAGCATCAAATCGGCACCTGCGATATGTGTCAGTTTGAAGAGGGCACCAAGGATTACGATTGAGGCACCCCATGAATATGCGAAGTTCAGGAAAGTCTGACCTTTCTGACTGTCCATCCATTTCTGGATTCCCGTTAACTTATATTTCTTTGCCATACTATTATCTTTATCTAAAGTCGTGTACTAATTGAATTATTCTTTCTATGCAGTATTACTTACGTTTGCTGCGCTTTGGAGCCTTCGAGCCCTTTGGTGCCTTACCCCTGCCGGCAGTACCTACCTGAGTACGAACACATCGGAAACCAATAAACGAACGTCCCACGTTCTGATATTCACTTGTGCGCCAAGCTGACTTGATGAAACTCTCAGGGTCTTTCCACGAACCACCGCGCACACTCTTCTTCTTCAGAGCATAAGGGTCTTCCTTTGCTGCGTTATAAGTCAGAGTCGGGTTCATATCGCTCATCGACAACACACCAGCTTCTGTATATACGGTCGAAGTCCATTCAGCCACATTACCAGCCATATCATAAAGGCCATTTGAATTGGCACTATATATACCTGTGCGTGATGTAATGAGGTTTCCGTCCTTAGTGTAATTACCGCGATCTGGTTTGAAGTTTGCATAGTAACAACCGTCTTCACTTGCTACTCCGTTCTGTTCCCAGGGCAGTTCGTTACCATCCTTGCCGCGAGCAGCAAATTCCCACTCTGCCTCTGTAGGCAGACGATAGCGCTGGATATACTTAGCATCGTTACCCAATCCACGCAACAGGAAGTCTGTACGCCAGTTGCAGAATGCATTAGCCTGTTCCCAGTTCACTCCCACAACAGGATATTCGTTGTAGTTTGGATGTGAGAAGTACAAACGCATATATGTCTGGTTCTCCGCATTCTGGAAGTCGTTCACCCAACAAGTAGTGTCAGGATATATATTAATAATGTATGTATTTACGAAGTCCCACATAGACGATAGCGGACGAGTGATAGTCTCTCTGTGAATCACACCTGCATCATCGATATATGCTGTATCTTTCGAAATGATAATCTCTTCTTCTGGATTTACGGCTATATCTGTATCAAGATTACGCTCCTCCGGGTTCAGACGATACTTACGCTGAGCAGCCATAGCATAGTCGAACACCTCGTAGCGGTAGTTCATCTGTGAAGCATCGAGCATCTTCTCGCCTGTTATAGGATGAGTAGTATAAACACTTTCAATAGCACGTTCCTGGTCCTCATCTGGCTTAGTAGGGATACGCTTATTCCAGTTCAGGTGTGGAGTTACAGGATCACCATTCTTATCTTCCTCAATCTTATACGACTCATCACCACCGTATGCAGGATCAGCCAAGCGTTCGCGGATGATAGAGTCGCGAACCCAGAACACAAACTGGCGATACATACTGTTAGTAACTTCTTTTTCGTCCATCCAGAAGGCATCCACAGAGATATCTCTAGATGGCATACTCTTACCCCACAGACTATCGGTCTTCTCCGAACCCATCTTCAGCGAACCACGTTTCACCAGCACCATACCATAAGGCGATGGTTCGGCAAACGAAGTACCGCCCACACCAGTCACTTCACCTCCATTGGCTGAAGTTCCCTTCTTTGACGAAAAGCAAGCAGTCATACCGACCACCATTGCTGTTATCAATATAAAACCAAAAAATTTCTTCATATCTATATTGTCAATTTTCAACTCTAAACTTGTCAATTATGAATTATGCATTATGAATTATGCATTATGAATTACTACAGCCACCTTACACTCTTATGAGCATTTCTGCCTTTCTTGAAGAGGTCTAGGTCCACCTGATAGTTTACCACCACTTCGTGTGCTCCGTTCTTTGCTCCCACTCCCGAGGTGTACATCTGGTACGAATACCCTAAACGAATCCCGTGGAAGCTACCTCCGATGAGGAATGTGGTTGAAATCGACGGACTGTAGCCGAACCCGGCATACAGCACTTTTCCGTCGTAATCCATGCAAAATTTGCATTGTATATCCTCTCTCCACGACTGCATATCGGTCTGCACTAAGAAAGAAGGTGCCAAAGAAAATAACGTATTTTTTATTTTAATATTGCATCCACCCATCAAATAATACATTCTCGGAATGGAAACTTCGTTTTTCTCACCCATCGTAATTGTCGGAGCAAGCAAGTGCATACTCGACACTCCAAGGAAGTATTTCGGGTGGTAGAAGTACAGACCTGCACCCATATCAAATCGGTTGCCCGATACCGTCGAGGATGGGAAAGCAGGGTCGTTGTCGTCAATCAGTTCCACATCCGACGGATTGATGCTCTCACTCAGCAAGGCTCCCTGAAGACCCACAGCCAGTCGGGTTCTCTTTCCCAGTTTGAAGTTGAAAGCATATTGTAGCCCTATCTTGGTAGTTGAAAACATACCTATCTTATCTGTCATAAAACTCAGTCCTGCTCCATGACGGGGAGTCAGGAAATAGATAGGAGCATCAGCAGCTGCGAACACCGTAGTTGGCGCACCCTTATATCCCACCATTTGAGCTGAGAAGGTTCCTGCTACGTTCAGCAGTCCGTCAGTTCCCGACACAGCGGGGTTATAAAACGACTTAAGGGTTGTGTAGTCCGAGAACTGCACATCCCATTGAGCCTTAACTGATGCAGCACTCAGCAAGAGCGCCGCAAGTATGTTCCAAGTTTTTAGACGCATACATTATCTAAAAACTATAAAAAAAGCAAAATATTGTGTTGCGAAGCAAAAAAAATGGTGGAGATTAGAATTCTCCACCAAAACCGCCATTACCACCTTGGCGACCGCCACCATTGCCACGCTGTCTGCCTTGTCCGCGCTGACCTTGTCCAAAACCACGTTGAGGAATAAACACCTTAGTGGCCTGCACCGGAGTCAGTATTCCAATGAATTTTGTGTAATACTCCTTATCCACTTTCAGTTGAGCCTCCTGAGTCTGGAAATGCTTCTGGATAAGTTCTGTTGCCTGTGCATCTGTCAGATTCTTCATGTCTGGCTGAGTCTCCTCCTCACCCTTCGGATTAGCGGCATTCTGACGAGCTGTCTGATAATCAAGGTAAAGCACCTTAAAAGTCTCTGCCTTATCATCCGAGAGACCCATTTCCTTTACCAGACGTTCCGACTGACGCTGAATCATCTCAGCACGATTTAGTCTCTGACGTCTTCCATTGTTACCATCTTGTGCACTAGCACTTAACACACACATCATTGCAAATACTGCAAAAAAAACTCTTGTTTTCATAACTATCATTGTTTTTAAAGTTTCTGGTTTCAAGTTTCAAGTGTATGACCATTATCAACCCCAAAGGTTTAAAACACCTATTGTTAAAAACCGTTAACCATTAACCGTTAACCATTAACCGTTAACCATTACCTCCCCTCACGCAGGGTCAACATCAAAATAAATATTGATATTGCGACACATAGGCTGAGCCATTATACGCCTTTTCTCCTCATTCAATGCCTGACGCACTTTATCGGTAGAAAGTGTCGGTTCCACCTTCAACATTATCTTTCGTATATGGAGCGACTGTATCCTGCCTACTGGAGGACAGTCTGGTCCCAGCACCCTCTCTCCGAACACCCCCCTCAGGTGTTCTGCCATCTCTATCGCTATATGTTCCAGCAGGTCGTTATCCCGATGTCGCAGATAGATATAAATCAGTCGTTGGAATGGCGGATAATTGAAATCCTTCCTCTCCATCATCTGTTGGTAGTACATACCCCAATAGTCGTTCTGCGCAATCTGTCTGATTATGTCTGCATCCCCATTCTTCGTCTGCAGAATCACCTGTCCCGCCTCATGTTTTCTTCCGGCTCTGCCTGCTACTTGTGAAAGGGTCTGAAAACTTCTTTCATAACTACGGAAATCCGGTTGGTTGAGCATAGTATCTGCATTAAGCACTCCTACCACAGACACATCCGAGAAGTCCAGGCCCTTAGTCACCATCTGCGTTCCTATGAGTATATCAGCCTCATGATTTGAGAAAGCGCCAATTATCTGTTCATACTGATTCTTCGTCTTTGCCGTATCCAAGTCCATCCTCAGGGTCTTTGCCTCAGGAAAAATCACATGTATCTGGTCTTCCACCTTCTCCGTACCCAGTCCTACATCTATAAAATTTGTCTCCTCGCAGTTCGGACATTTTGCAGCAGGTCTGGTAGCATACCCGCAATAGTGACAAGTAAGCATCTTGGTCTTCTTGTGGTACGTCAGACTCACGTCGCAATGCGGACATCTGGGCACCCATCCGCATTGTTTACACTCAATAAACGAACTGTATCCCCTGCGGTTTTGGAAGAGTATCACCTGCTGATGCTTCTCCAATGCATCGTGCATAGCATCCACGAGCACACTACTGAACGCACCATTCATCAACTTTCGTTTCCTTTGGTCTTTAATGTCAACCACAGTCACACTAGGCAACTGCAGTCCCAGATACCTCTGAGTCAACTCCACATATCCGTACCTACCCTTCTTGGCATAGTGGTACGACTCAAACGAGGGTGTAGCAGTACCCAATAGCGTCTTTGCCCCACACATCTTCGCAAGCATCAGAGCAGCATTGCGAGCATGATACCTCGGAGCCGGTTCCTGTTGCTTATAACTGCCGTCGTGTTCCTCATCTACTATGATAAGACCTAAGTTCTGGAACGGCAGGAACACACTCGACCTCACACCCAGAATCAGCTTATACGGATTGGCAGACGTTTGTCGTTGATACACCTCAAACCTTACCTTATCAGAGAATTTAGAATGATAAACTCCCATTTCATCGCCAAAAACCCGTTGTAGGCGTTCTGTGATTTGTGTGGTCAGAGCAATTTCGGGCAACAAGTACAACACCTGCTTGCCCTCCATAATATATTTATTTATCAGATGAATGTAGATTTCTGTCTTTCCGCTCGACGTAACACCATGCAACAGAGTTATGTCCTTACTCTCGAACGACTCGCATATAGCATCCATCGCACTCTTCTGAGCCTCCGTCAGTCCCTTGTATTGCAGAGCAGCTCCAGCCTCCCCGAGTTGCCCTCTGTATATATCTTCAACAGTCTTGTAGTTCCGTTTCAAAGCTCGTTTCATACCTCCTGGCAGAGCAGCCTTGAACACATCTCCCAGCGGACACATATAGTAGTTGGCTATCCATTGCCAAAACTTAAACTGTTGTTCGCTGACTACAGGTTCCGTGTCGAGCAGTTCCTGAATCTCCTTCACCTCCACACCCTGCGGACTTTGTCCATGCACACGCAATACCACCCCCACATAAGTCTTATTCTTACCCAGGGGCACAATAACCCGACAGCCTCGCATAATCTGTCCCCGCATCTGTTGCGGAATAGAGTATGTGAAGCTGTCAAAAGGTACGGGGACTAATATATCAGCGTAATCTTTCACCCGTAAGGATTTATATCTGTTTAGAAGAGATAAGTCAGAGTAATCTGGTTAGTCTTGTTCTTTACCGAACCATAAGGGCTGTCAAGTGACTTAGTACATGGGATGTTATAAGTATAGCCCAAACGGATGTGATTTATCACGGTGAAACCGATACCTAAGTTCCAGTAGAAGTCAAAATTCTTAGCCTTGAAAGAATCTATGATTTTTCCAGCTGAATCAGGAATATCCAAAGTCAGACCTGCATTATCCACATTGAATGAGAACTGAGGACCGGTAGCGAGGTACAGACTTGCCACCTCATCAAAACCGAAAGTATATTTAATATTGATTGGAATAGAAATATACTTCAATTTGTCATTGCTGTAAGTGCCGTCGCCATTATCTGTTCTGAAATTGCGCTGATCGTAAAGAACAGAAATGTCAGCGCCGAGTCCTGCCAAAGGAACCTTGAAATCAACTACAGCACCCACATGGAAACCTGGTCGATGCTTATAGCTCCAATCCAAATTATTACTGCTAAGACTAAGCGAACTAAGGTTAAGACCGGCCTTAATACCAAAACGGATCTGTGCGTCAGCCACAGAAGAAGTCATCAGTGCAACAGCAACGAAGACGATAGAAAGTAGATGTTTTTTCATACTATTAATTTAGGATAAATTGAAATTTTCCACAAAGATAGATAGTCAGTCAGAGAAAACCAAAAAAAATCTAAATTTTCAGTAACCAACAACTATTAACTATTATCTATTAACTATTAACTAACTTAAACTCCGCTGAAACTGCTGAATCCACCATCCACAGGAATGATAGTGCCAGTCACAAAACTAGCCTCGTCACTTGCCAGGAAACGTACGATGCCGTTCAGTTCCGAGATGTCGCCAAAACGACCCATCGGAGTTTTGTTCAACACCTTATGACTTCTCTCCGTCAGGCTGCCATCCTCGTTCAGCAGCGCCTTGCGGTTCTGTTCTCCGATGAAGAAACCCGGAGCGATAGCATTCACACGAATCTTATCACCATACTTGCGGGCAAAGTCCTGAGCCAGCCACTTCGTCAGCGCATTCACGCCTTCCTTCGCGATGCTGTAACCCATCACCCTGCTCAAAGCATCATACGCAGCCATACTGCTCACATTGATAATGCTTCCGCTCTTCTGTTCAGCCATAATCTTACCGAACGACAGGCAAGGATATACAGTACCCCACAGATTCAGGTCAACCACCTTCTTCAGTGCGTCCATATCACAATCAAACACATTCATGTCGTCCATGATATTCGCACCAGCCACATTACCGCCGGCAGCATTCACGAGTACATCCACCCGCTTAAACTGATTCTTCACCTTCTCTGTCAGTTCCGTGATAGCATCATGATCCAACATATTACATGCAAAACCCGTCACAGTAGTTCCATGAGCCTCTGCCACAGGAGTCAACTTCGCCAAAGCCTTATCCACCGTCTCCTGACGCGAACCCACAACGACTACAGTAGCACCAGCCTCCAACAGACCCTGACTAACGTTACTGCCCAGCACACCCGTACCACCAGTAACCACAGCAATTTTTCCTTTCAATTCCATATTGATTCAAGATTTAAGATTCAAGTTTCAGGTTTCAGGTTCCAAGGTCAATAACCAATAACCTATAACCAATAACCTATTTCTATTTCATAAAATATTTCACCGCAGCCATAACGCCATCCATCTGCAGCAGACCCATCATACGGCCGTGGAACGAATAACCGGCATTATAGCCCTTATCCTCATCGCCCAGAGTGCAACGACCATGATCCACACGCATCGGCAGGTCTGGATTCTGTTCCTGGAAAATCTTAACCACCTCAATCAGGTTAGCACGTCCTTTCAAGTGGTCAGCCTCGATGAAATCGCCATTTTCCATCACGTCAGTCGAACGCAAATGCACGAAATGAGTGCGCTTAGCATACTTGCGAGCCAACGCAGGCACATCGTTCTGTCTGCCTGCCGACAACGAACCACAACAGAACGTGAAACCATTATGTGGATTAGGTACAGCATTCAGGAACCACTCTATATCCTTATCGCAGGTTACCACACGAGGCAAACCCAGCAGCGGCATAGGAGGGTCGTCCGGATGCACACACATATTCATATCGTATTCATCGCATGTAGGCATGATAGCTTCAAGGAAATACTTCCAGTTGGCACGCAACTTATCAGCATCGATTCCATCGTACAGACTAAGCAGTTTCTTGAACAAAACGACAGGCTGCTTATCCTCCTCCGTGATATTACCATTCACAAACCCCTGAGTCTTCACGATGATAGTGTCCACCAGCGCAGCATCATCCTCCGGAGTCATCGTCTTAGCCATCTCGGCAGCTTTCGCCAATTCATCGGCAGTATAGTCCGCCTCGCAACCCTCACGCTTCAGGATATACTTATCGAAATAAACAAACTTCACCTTATTGAAGAACAGACTCGTCGAACCGTCCTCCCAAGGGTGGTCAAGTTCCGTGCGAGCCCAGTCCAGCACAGGCATGAAATTATAGCAGACAGTATGAATGCCGCACTTACCCAGATTAGCCAGACTCACCTTATAATTCTCGATGAGTTGGTCGCGTTCCGGACCGCCGTACTTGATGGCTTCACATACAGGCAGACTCTCCACTACCGACCATCTCAGACCGGCAGCCTCGATATAATTCTTCATGTCCATGATAGCCTCAACAGTCCATATCTCACCATTCTTGATGTCGTGCAGAGCAGTAACAATACCTTCTACGCCAATCTGGCGCAACATCTGCAGAGTAATCTTGTCGTTCTTACCGAACCAACGCCATGTTTTTTCCATAAAACCTTGTATGATAAATAAAAAATATGGTGCAAATATACATATCTTTCCCGTTTTGCAAGAAAAAATAAATACCAAAAACGTACAAAATCTTATCAAAGTACCTCGAAAACAAAAAACCACGCAATTTATTTTGTATTTCATACAATTTCCCTTACCTTTGCACCCGCTTTGCGAAGCCGCTGTCTGAACACGTAGTCAGAGAATGCTTCGTCATTACTTACATAAACTAAAAAATTTATGGCTATCGATTTAATTAAAGTTGCTCAGGAGTCAATGGCTCCAGCAGAAAAGAAGCAGTTCCCAGACTTCAAGGCAGGTGACACAATCACAGTTGCTTACAAAATCATTGAAGGTACAAAGGAACGTATCCAGCTCTACCGCGGAGTAGTAATCAAGATTGCAGGTGAAAGCGACAAGAAGCGCTTCACAGTCCGCAAGATGTCTGGAACAGTAGGTGTTGAACGTATTTTCCCAATCGACTCACCAAACATTGACTCAATCGAGATCAACAAAGTTGGTAAGGTTCGTCGTGCTAAACTCTACTACCTGCGCGATCTTACAGGTAAGAAGGCACGTATCAAGGAAAAACTTTCAGGCAACAAGAAGGAGGACTAATCAACACTCCACTATAGGAGGATGTCCACCTGCTCACACACAAAAGGTGGATATCCTCTTTTTACACACCTATGTTGTTCATATTTTATTCAAACCTGTTCAATTATTACATAATAAATATAATCCATGGCACTAATAACAGTAAACTCATACGACGAATTTGCATCATACCTAGGCAAAGAACTCGGCAAATCCGATTGGATTGAAGTATCTCAGGAGCGCATCAACCTCTTCGCTGATGCCACCCTCGACCACCAGTGGATACATGTCGATACAGAACGTGCAAAGACAGAGAGTCCTTACAAGTCAACTATCGCACATGGTTACCTCACCCTCTCACTCCTGCCCTACCTCTACCGCCAGGTAGTAGATGCCAACAACATCAAGATGTTGGTCAACTACGGTATGGACAAGATGAAATTCGGCACACCAGTCCTTGCAGGCAAGCGCGTACAGCTTACTTGTAGCCTATACAACATTGCCAACCTGCGTGGCACAGCCAAGGTAGAAATCAAATTCCGTCTCGACATCGAAGATGAGAAGAAGCCAGCCCTCGAAGGCATCGCCACCTTCCTCTACATGTTCGAAAACTAAGAACATACATTATATATACATACAAAGAACTCCCACCCATCGGTAGGAGTTCTTTTTTTCGTCCCTTTATACGATATTATCCATGATTTGGTTAAAAATTTACGTTTTGACACTTGAAATTGTTGAAATGAACTAAGCAAAAGTATCAACAACCTGCCTTTATTTAATTTTCTCCCTACTTTTGCAAAAAATATTTTTCTAACTAATCTAACCATCATGAAAAGAACAGTTCTTCTAACCTTCTGCCTAACGATGATGGCATTGTTCGTCTCAGCAAAGTCAGATGGATTTCCTCAGAAAGGTAAGTTATTTCACTACTCACCCTACCCACGTGGTGTCACGTTCGAGAACCCCGGCGAATTACTGGATGATGTCAGACTCCTGCCCATGCAATGTTATGACTTTGAACGTGACAGCGTATGGAAAGCCCCCCGTCAGCGGAAAACCAGTTCCGACGAACGTGGCATCTGGCTCGACCATCTCTACATGGTAGATGAAGACGTATCCTTTGCCAAAGCAGGGCCGAAGCAATCGCTCTATATAGCCTTCACGATTGACAAAGGCGATGAATATGCTGGTCCTGTGGCATTCGTTTCTCGTGGTCAGCACCCCTCGGAGTGGTATTATCCCTTCCGCTATAACACCAATCGGGAGATACATCTCGAAGGTCGTGCCGCCCCCACAGACACCGCAGTCTGCGTAGCTCAATGGAGAATACCCGAGCTATTTCATGGCTTGTGTCACGTCCTAGTGGAGATGGAGAAAGACGGCAAGACAACCGTCTATCTTGCTGACACGGCATTAGTCTTCTACAATAATGCACGTATGGAGGCAGCCCAGGAACCCAATCGCTTAGTGCTCTGCCCGTTCAAGGACGGACGCATTCACGAACTCGTCTTCTACAACCGCCTCCTTTCCGATCAGGAGAAACACGAAGTGCTGAATCACGGTTCCTACCTCTCATTAGACAAATATACAACTCCTGAACCACAGGTAATACAGAACCGCATAGAAGAAGACACAGCACTCATGGGCATTCACTGGAGCCGTGGTCTCTGGATGGGCATCATAGTGAGCCTTCTGCTGGCGCTGATATCACTCTGCGTACGTTTCCTGCTCATGCAAGGCGTGCCCTATACGTTCAACGGCAGCTGGGCTATCATCGGCCTTGCCGTGGCAGGAGCATTATTCTATACCTACGTGTCACCTACAGGGGGTGACAATCAACACCTCTACTACATCAGCATTATCATGGGCTACTGGCTGGTGAGTTTCGTTCCCGACCCTACCGGTTATTATCAGGACAGCAAGGAGGGCGGAATCAACATTATGAAACTGAGCGGCTGCATATTAGCGATAGTCCTTCTTGTCATAGCATCGCTCGCCTACATGTTCGGTCCTGCCGTTTCCGCCCTGTTGCCTGTCATTACCATATATAAGTTCTGCAGAAACATGTGGCTAACCATTGAAGCACGTCAATATCTTAAAAACCAATAATGTATATGAACAAACTGAAACTATGGCTGACGACAGCCCTGATGCTGGCCGTAGCCGATTACGTCTCTGCACAAGTGTACGAAGCGCGTCCTTTGGGCAATGCTAAGTCAGACACGGCTATCGTGGTATTCCAATATACCGAACCCGAAGATCGTGGTTCTGGCAGACTCTACATCCCTTCTGATTTCATTCTTCGCGAAGACTCAGTAGTCATGATGCGTGGTACTAAGTTGAAACTGAAATACCCCAAGGAGATTGACTATGTGGATCCGAGTTTCTTCTCTAAGTTTTCCCTCAGCACACCCGACAAACGTCCGATGGTTGCCGTAACCGATTCTACTGGAAAGAACTATTATGCCGACCCCTATGAGTTGGGCTTCAGCGAGTCGAACGCCGAGGGCACAGAGAACCCCATCGCCAAGTACACCGAATTCAAAGGGCGTCAGTTTTACGAAGGGGTATTTCTCTTTGGCATACTGTTCTTTATATGGTTAGCGTGGCGACTGAGCCGTAGAGCCTCGAAGATTGGTATGAAGAAATATTACTTCGGCACTTTAAAGCGCCATAATTGGCTCATCGGTCTCTTGCTGATCATAGCTCCGTTCTTCTCCTTCATTTCCATTATACTGGAAATTGCTGCCGTGAAAGATCTGGGCGAGAACTGTTGCTGGTGGCTTAGTGGTGCATACGTTGGTGAATTCCAGCGCTTCTTCAACATCTTCCTGCTGTTCTTGGCAGTTCGTTGGCAGTATAAGACCATCGACGCCTATGCCACTGGTATGGAGACATTCCTCTGCTCCAGCAAGGCTGTTCCTCGTCAGCAACTCATGTACAGCATCCTGACTGCTGTGTGCGTATTTGCCGGTCTTGCCCTCTTAGGCGCCTTACTCTATGGTTGGGCAGGCAGCACCGTAGGCACCATCGTCATGTACATTGCAGCCATTGCAGGTGGCGGCATTCTGCTCTTTTCGCTCTTTTCAATGTTCATACAGATGAAGCAGTCGGCAGGCTGGATAATGAGCATACTCTACTGCCTCTTCATCATTCTGTGGGCAATTGGTACCCTCCTCATGGTAGGCGTACTCATCTGGCAGATACTCAAGATTATCATCCCGTTCATTATCCTCATGTTGTTCGGTAAGATGATTCCTGTACTCGGCCTCGACAAGCCATCACCTCCAACGAAGTTCTATTATGACGATAAAGGCTGGGGCCACTGCAGCCCTGGAGCACGCGACTCCGCAAACGCGGCTATCAGAAAAGGCTAATAACGTTTGCTGTTGACACTTGAAACTAAAAAAGCTGACAAGGCATTTGCCTGGTCAGCTTTCGTTTTAGTAGTTAAGAAGTTAGAGAAGTTAGAGGAGTTTTAGACGATACTGGTTCTCAGCTCTCTTACATCATACATCTTACATCAGCCATCATACGTCTTTAACCTTGAACCGTTAACCTTTAACCGTTAAAATGGTCCGTGTCCCATACAACTCGTAGTTGTGATAGCAGTCAAAAATGCTGTGAGTGCGGCTACTACTACCTTCACCACTGTCTCAAGAATATCGCGTTTCATAGTTTTTAGTTTTAACATCGAAAAATACTAAATATCCGAATTTTTTTAATCAGAAATCTTTAAGACAAAAACCTTAAAAACCCTTTTTGAAAGTATAGCACTACGTGCTTTGTTCTGCTGTCGCCCTGAATCTGATTGTAAGCAAGCTTCCAGCATCTTCATGCCAACATCAGCACACATCCGATGGATGTCATAACTTTCAAAAAGCAAAAACCATAAAACATTGTAAACGGTAAACTGTAAACAGTAAACCAAAATTGTTTTTTCTGTTTTTGCCTGACGATAGTATAACCTGACGGAGGCAGGGCAGAAGTTCAAGGGATATGGGCTTAGGAGCTTGCTCATAAAGAACATATAACTTGAAGTGCTGCAAGTCTGAAAGACTTATACTACCGGAAGGGGTTATTTAGGTTTTTTTTCAAAGAACTATTTTCTGTGGTATCTGTGATATCTGTGTGACTTGAAAAGTTAGCCCCCTTTGGGGGTTGGGGGACTAACTATCACCTGTCAACTGTCAACTTTCACCTGTCAACTCGCTTAGCTCTCGTCAGTGCCATCACCGGTGCCGCCACCGCCAGTGCCTGGTTCAGGGTTCACGGTTCCTGGTTCAGGGTTAGTGCTACCGCCGTTTTGGTTTTCGTTTTCGTTTTCGTTGTCTCCGGTCTTGCCGTCGCCCTCGCCAGTCTCATCACCTTCTGGGTCTTCAACGATACCCTCATCGGTAGAGGTTACGCGCTTGAGGACATTGCCGTCCTTGTCGTAGCAAGTGATCTGAATAGCTGTGTTAGCCAGTTCGTCCTTGAGGTCGGTTGATGGAGTGAAGACAATCTTACGGCTGGTGATGAGCTTTGACTTTACCTCGTCAACGGTTGCCACTGATTTTGCTCGCAGTCCGAAACGCATTGTTCCGAGTCCTGGCAGTGCCACTGAGTGACCTTCTGTTGCCCATGCCTTGATTACTTCGCCTGCTGCATCCCAACATGCCTGCATCACGCCTTTGCTGATGCCTGAGCGGAGAGCCGCCTCGCTGATTACCTTGTTCTGTGCCAGAGCGATGTAGAGTTCTGGAGAGAGAACGAAACGATAAGTGTCTGCATACTTACCTACTTTCTGAAGCTTTTGCTTTGCTTTAACTTTAAGTGCCATAGTTTTTTAAATTTAAGGGTTTAACAAATTTTTGGTTATTGGTTATAGGTTATTGGTTATTGAGTTGCCCTCCGGATGACTTCTCTTTTCACCTTTCCCTTCGCCTCAATTTTTTCTGGTGTGCGTACGAATTTTTTTTCGTGTGCGTACGAGCCGAAATCTCTCTCGATTTTGACAATGCAAATTTACGAACTTTCAGCTCCGGCATAAAGCGATGCAGAAGATTGTTTTAGTGAACGAATGTTAACTTTCCTGCATCTTCATTTGCCCTGAAAAACGTTGAATGAAAATTGTTGCAATGTTGCAATGTTGCAATGTTGCAACACGTTTTTTGGTTTTTTGCCCCCTATACTTATAGATTAAAATACTACTTCACTATGTATACATACACAGAATGTTTTTATATTATATATTTATTATAATAATAATGCGCGAAAAGTTATTTCAATGATAACTGACAATTGAAAATTGAAAAATAGTTTTGGCTCCGCCGAGCCGTTTGCACACTTCTTGCAGATTGAGCCTCTTCACAGAAGCAATCTCGGCTCATCTTCAATGTCGTGCTCTGCGCGGGTTCATCTTTTCGTTTAAAGATTCTCCCTCGCCGCCGCACCGACAGCGAAAGTGCTCTGCAACTTTGCAACATTGCAACATTGCAACTTTTTTGAAAAGTGTAGTACCCTGAAAAAGTTGAATGGAATTGTTCCAATGTTCCAATGTTCCAATGTTCCAACACTTTTTTTCGGTTCCCTATACTTATAGATTAAAATACTACTTCACTAAGTAAGTTACACAAGAATATTTATATATATATTAATTATAATAATAAATGCGCGAAGAGTTATTTCAATGATAACTGACAATTGAAAATTGAAAAATAGTTTTTCGTTTTGGTTTTCGTTTTGGTTTTATATTTCCCCTCGCCGCCGCGCGAAAGTGCGCTGGAACATCGGAACATTGGAACTTTTTTTAGGGTACTACAAATTGTTGCAATGTTGCAATGTTGCAAAGTTGCAACACGTTTTTTGGATTTTTGCCCCCTTATAGATTAAATATCCTATTAGACAAGTTACTATTGACAAGAGGATATTTATATTATATATACTATACTAATAAGTAGCACACATTATGTTAATCGCAAAATTGAAAATTTCATCATAAGAATTCATATCAAAAACAAATAATTCGCTCTCCGCCGCGCCGACATCGAAAAGAACTCTGCAACATTGCAACTTTGCAACATTGCAACTTTTTGGAGAAAAAGGAATGAAGAAAAGGCGAGCACCGTCGCGATTCGCGACTCCCATGACTAAACTGATGCTGAAAACAAAGGGGTGAACGAAATGTTCCCCCCTTAAGGTAAGCGTGCAGATGATGAAGATAAAACCACATACCCGATTCAGGTATCTGCTTTTGCTGCACACACAAAGTCCAGTTGCATATGGAATTGTTCCAATGTTCCAATGTTCCAATGTTCCAACGCATTTTTTATGTTATATATTTTCAAAATATTCCTCTAAGATTTGTAGAATTTGAAATTAAGTTTTTATTGTTCGCATCGCGCAAACCCGCGCAGTGACGACGTTATTGCTATGCGAAGCTGCCTCTGCGAGGAGCATAAAGCAATAAGAAGTAAGCAAACGGCTCGACGAAGTCAAATACTCTCGCTCGAAAGTAAAAATAAACGAGATTTATTTTGTACTTTGCTCGCTTACTCGTATTTTTGCATCGAAACCGTATTCCATATATGGACAGATTACATCATATATACAATCTCATTAATAAAGAGGCATTTTCAGAAAAAGTTTTACAGGAAATAAACTCTTACATAAAAGATATTCAAAATGGGACAGAAAATTTTTATAGATTCAATATATCAGAGCATGCGGGACTCTGCACAGCAGGTTCGCCTCTCATTGGGGCGTCCATCATCGCATGCTACGCGACAGCAAGCCTTACAACAGGTTGCAATGTTACAAGCAGCGAAGGAAGCCCAGCAAATTGGGAAATAGATGAACACCAGGAACAGTTTGTTGAACAATGGGCTAAAGCTGCCAATCTATGGGTTGATGATTCTGAAAAAATTCTGATAGAGACATTCGGACCTAAGATAGCCCAAGGAGCAGAAGCTAAAGTGTATTATCGTGAGGGTGATACATCTGTTGTAAAAGAAAGAGCTTCGATTTATTCAACTCTCCAAAAAGCGCTTGATGCCATAATATTACACAATTGTCTTTTCCCGGAAACAGCGATGAAAGTTGTGGGATTTACTCGTGATAGTGATCAACTTTTTCGTATTATTCTTACTCAGCCATATGTAAACTGTCTTAGGTTGGCAATAAAACAAGAAATAGATGAGATGGTTGCTGCTAAAGGGTTTAAAGATAATAGCGATGGTCAGGGTGTAAATTATATTTCATCACGGTTGGCTCTTGAGGATATGCATCCAGCAAATGTGTTTATTGATGCAATATCGACTCGTCCTATATGTATTGACTGTATAGTAAAATTCTTGAAATAAATACACTCTCTTATTCCAACCCTCTATCGGCTGCAATGCAGTCGATTTTTTTATTCTTGAATTTTTTCTAGCGTAAGACAGTAGGAGCACAAAAGGATAACCTTAGAAGGAGCAATCCAGAGGATAACCTATAAACTAATTTCAAAAAAAATCCCGACATTTGCAGTATTTTAGAAAGAAGTTTGTATTTTTGTAGATGTAAATCGTAATATCATGTAAAATTTCTCAAACCTCTGCTACAGATTGGCGTAGCCTTAATGTACCTTTGCAAAAAATCTTAGTAAAATGAAAAACAACGATAGAGGGCAAAGCCTCATAACAAAATATGTCTGGGTGATAGATACCATTTATCGCAGAGGTAAGATTTCATTCAAAAAATTGAACGAACTTTGGCTTCGTGATGACATCAGCAGGGGTGTTGAAATACCAAAACGTACATTTGAAAACTGGCGTCATGTCATCTGGGATATGTTCGGTATCAATATCGCTAACGAGAACCGAGGTGAGTATCGCTATTTTATTGAAAACATGGCGGATCTCAGAAAGAACGGACTCCGTTCTTGGCTTTTCAATACATTCAGTGTGAGTAACACTTTGGCAAATAGTCAGAGTATAAAGGAGCGAATTCTTTTGGAATATGTTCCTTCAGGTCAACATTATCTTCAATCTATTATTGAGGCAATGAAAGAGAATAAGGTTCTCAATATTACTTATCATAGCTATAATAAGGATGAAGATAGCAGTTTCGATGTACAGCCATATTGCGTGAAGTTGTTCCGCCAGCGATGGTATATGGTTGCTCGCAGCACTTATTCCTACTATTATGAGAAAGGGCCACGTATCTATTCCCTTGATCGAATTAAATATCTTCATGCGACAGACGAGACATTTGAAATGCCAAAGGACTGGACGGCAGAGGATTTCTTTGCTGGTTGTTTTGGTATCATAGCCGAACAGTCTGTCAAGATTCAACCTGTTAAGTTAAAGGTGTCAGCAGGACAGGCCAACTACATCCGTGACCTGAAGATGCACGAGTCGCAGGAAGAGATAGAGCGCAACGAAGAATATAGCATCTTTACCTTCAATCTCCGTCCAGAGTTCGACTTCCAGCAGGAACTGCTTTGGAGTGGTGAAGACATGGAAGTGCTGGAACCTCTTTGGCTCCGTAAGGAGATTGCAGGTAAGATAAAAAGAATGTGGAACAAGTATAAGGAGGACAAATAAATGAAGGATTTTGCAGCAATAGATTTTGAAACAGCTAACAACGAGCGCAGTAGCGTTTGTTCTGTGGGAATTGTTATTGTACGGAATGGCGAGATAGTAGATTCGTTTTATTCTCTTATCCAGCCTGAGCCGAACTATTATAACTATTGGTGTTCGCAGGTACATGGTCTTTGTCACGAAGATACTGACGAAGCCCCTGTATTCCCAAAGGTGTGGGCACAGATAGAACCATTGATAGAAGGCCTTCCACTGGTGGCTCATAACAAGCCCTTCGATGAAGGTTGTCTGAAGGCTGTGTTCCGTGTATATCAGATGGACTATCCAGACTATGAGTTTTACGATACACTTTGTGTTTCAAGGCGAGTGCTCCCTGATTTAGAAAATCACCAGCTTCAAACTGTAGCCGCAGCTTGTGGTTTTAACATGGAGAACCATCACCATGCCCTTGCCGACGCAGAAGCATGTGCTTGGATTGCAAGAGAAATACTCTAAGAACAATTACATTATATAATAAACAATATGGAAGAAAACAAGATTATCATATATCAGACGGAAGACGGACAGACACAGATTGATGTCCGCCTGGAGAACGAGACTGTGTGGCTGACACAAGCTCAGATGGCTGAGTTGTTCGAAACAGACAGAACCTCAATAGTTCGTCACATCAATAATATTTATAAAGTAGAAGAACTAGATAGGGAGTCAACCTGTGCAAAAATTGCACAAGTTCAAATTGAAGGAAAGAGAACTGTAAAACGAAATATCCCATACTTCAATTTGGACATGATTATCTCTGTGGGCTATCGCGTGAATTCAAAACGAGGAGTAAAATTCCGCCAATGGGCTAATCGAGTGTTGAAAGAATACCTCATAAAAGGCTATGCAGTAAATGAGCGCATCCGAAAGGAGCAGATTGGCGAGTTGCGCCAACTTGTGGGAATGCTTGGTAGAACCATTCAGAATCAGTCTCTATTGTCGAACGACGAGACGAATGCACTCTTCGAAGTAGTGACGAATTACACCTACGCTCTGGATACCCTTGACAACTATGATTACGAGAGACTGACTATTGACAAAACGACAAAGGAAGAGCCATTCCATGCTACATACGAGAATGCGATGGAGGCTATCAATGGTTTGCGCGAAAAGTTTGGAGGTTCAGCACTTTTTGGCAATGAGAAAGACGACTCTTTCAAGAGCAGCATCGGTCAGATATACCAGACCTTTGGAGGCGAAGAACTCTATCCCAGCGTGGAGGAGAAAGCCGCCATGTTGCTCTACCTCGTCACCAAGAACCATTCCTTCAGCGATGGCAACAAACGCATTGCAGCCACCCTCTTTCTTTGGTTCCTCAACAATAACCACATCCTATATCGTGAGGATGGCTCCAAGCGTTTGGCTGACAACACCCTCGTTGCCTTAACCTTGATGATAGCTGAGAGCAAGACAGAAGAGAAAGATGTGATGGTAAAGGTGGTGGTGAACCTGATCAATCAGAGAAATGAATAATCTTGACTATGCAGAGGCATGTGCATGGATTGCATGAGCATGGATACAAGAGAAATATAGTAATAACCCTTTTAATTAACAATAAACAATTAAACACATTTATGTTATTAGTAACTCCAGATAATACATCAGCCATAGAGAAATTCATTTTGAAAAGATGGCCTAATAAGCGAGTGTCAACACAAGATAATCCCGACGCGCAGCACAAGAATCGTTTCATTAAAATTTCAACACTTGTTGATTCGAGCATTGCTCATTATGAGTATTCCAACGGATGGCTGGAGTTTCATCTTGAAGGTGAGTACAGTGACAATTTTAATAATCAATTTTACAAATATCTGCGTGAAAAGGCTGATACAAGTACGGGAGATTACCGATGGCACAACTGGTGGGGCATGAGACAAGGACGCCTTACATACGAATATTTTATCACGGACCAGCTTGACTTAGCTGAAGCGCTTTCGCAGGTGATTCCATATATTGATGGTCTTGTAGCCGCTTTTATGAAGCGTAATGACATGTTTGGGAAAAATGAATATGATATTGAACCTACCATGTCTGAAAATGTGGCAGCTGAGAATGTTCTGCTAGCCCAAATTCAAGACCTGCAGTTTCCCGACAAAATGAGAGTGGAAAAGCTGCAACCTAGTGTGATGATAATAAAGAATCTTCCATTTGATCATTTTGAAATCCCTGATTATCAGCGGCCATATAAATGGACTCCAAAGCACGTCAATCAACTTGTCAATGACCTGCTCACATTTCGCAACAAAGGAGAGTATCGCTTGGGCACACTTGTCCTTCATGAGAATAAAATCGTTGATGGACAGCAGCGTGCTGTAACACTTTCCTTATTGTTCTTCGTCCTTTTTGAAAACATAATAACAAGTAATCCTAAAGATGTTCCTTACACTGATTTCTTGCAAAAGATTAAGGTATACTGGCAAAGAACAGTCTTTAATAATCCCATTTCAATAGCGCATGTGCGTGAAAACTTAACTTGTATCAGAGAAAGAAAAGACGATTTAGATGAAGGAATGTTGTCATTTCTTCTCGAGAAATGCCAATTTGTTGTTGTTCGACTTCCCAAAATCGCAGAAGCTTTCCAATTCTTTGATTCTCAAAATGCACGCGGCAAGGACTTGGAACCACATGATCTTCTTAAGGCATTTCATTTACGTGAAATACCTAAACTAAGTGAAAGCGACAAAAACAATATTACTCAATGGCAAGATGAAGACTCCGATTTTTTGATACATCTTTTCCTCGCAATGTATCGAGTTAACAGATGGTCTAAGTCTTACTCTGGAGATAAATTCACGAAGAATGACATTGATGTATTTAAGGGTATCTCACTAAATGCAAAGCACTATCCATTCTATATACAACAAATAATTTGCCATTACTTTATCAATGATTACTTGGAAGATAATGTAAGGATGATAGACCGGACAAAAATGGATTTCCCTTTCCAATTAGATCAAGTATGTATAAATGGTAGTCGTTTCTTTGATATGATAAGGTATTATGGTGCTTTATACAAGGAGATTCGTAAAGGTGATACATATAAATTCTACGGAACGCATGAGCGCAGCGCATACAAAGTGATACATTTCTTGAATACATATGGAAACCGAAATCGAAGAGGTGATATTTATACTCGGGAATTATTTGACAGTATGCTTCTATATTATATTGACCGTTTCGGTTTCGTGGAAATCGACAAAGTAGTATGGAAGCTCTTCAAAGAAGTCTATCAATTGCGTATAATACACTATAGCGTTAAACTGGCCACTATTGATAATTTCGCTATGAGTGGAAGAATGTATAAAATAATTCGCGATGCGCAATCTCCATTCGACATTATCAATATTCCAACTTCTCAGCTGGAACAAATTGCTGCAAATATTGACGAGAACAAAGATGAACTATTACAATTGTTTAGATTATAAAAGCGTATGGGCATTATAAGAACCTTAAATATTCAAGAGCTATTGTCGGAATCCGAATACCGAATTCCAATTTATCAGCGTAACTATGCATGGAGTACTCCTGAAGTTACTCAATTAATACAAGATATTGCTGACTATGCAAAGGAAAACGATAAAGACAACTATTACATTGGCACACTTGTTGTATTCCCACATAGTAATGAGGGCTATTTTGAGACAATAGATGGACAGCAACGAAGTACTACTATTACCATAATGGCATGTTCTATTCTTCATAATAGTAACTATGACATGTCCTGGTATAAAGGTGTTAATGTTTCCTTCGACCATCGAGAGCGTTCAAACGAGACCCTCCATAGCATCTTTGCTGCTAAAGATCCCCGTATAGAGTCAGACAAGATTAATACAGAGATCATTACTGTATATAATAAAGTTTGGCATATAATTGAGCAGGTTTGCAAGAACAAATGTCTTGATATTAATAGTTTTATTGAATATCTTTTACATAAAGTTATATTATTAAGAGTTGCAGTGCCTATTGACACCGACTTGAATCATTATTTTGAAATTATGAATTCACGTGGTGAACAGTTGGAACAACATGAAATTGTTAAAGCATTATTGATGTCACCATTAAAAGACTCACCAGATGACATGCGTACATTCAGTATTATCTGGGATGCATGTTCAAATATGGGACGCTATGTTCAGATGAATATCAGCAAACCCATCAGAGGCTATTTTTTTAAGGAAAACGAGATTGACAAAGTAGAAGAAGACTTTGATGAACTCTCGTTTGCTATATCACAAAATTCGTTGAAGCAGAATCAAGGTGAGAAATGTTTAATTGACTTGTTTAATGACGATTTGAATAAAGTTTCCTATGAAAAACCATGGGAGGAGCAAGGTAAGAATATAGAACAGCCAGAAAGTTTTGGTACTATAATAAGTTTCTCAAACTTTCTTTTGCATGTTCTTAAAGTAATGAATCCTCAAAATGAAGATGTTGTCCTTGATGACAAAAAGTTGATAGCGATTTTTAAATCTTGCTATGAATTAGAGCAAGATAAACAGATGTTTGTCAAAAGATTTATCATGCAGCTTTTAAAAGTACGCTATCTTTTTGACAAGTTCGTTATTAAGCGTAAGCTTGAAAAATGGAGTCTTAAGCAATTAAAACATAGTTCTAAAGACAAACTTTATTATGGTAGTACCTTCTCTAAACAAGAAAATGTGATAGATAATTACGAGAAGGATGTCATTATGCTTCAAGCAATGTTTCATGTTTCATTGCCATCACAAATTTACAAGCATTGGCTTAATGCTGTACTTCTCTATGTGTACAATAGTCCCAGCACTACGAGTCAAACCTTTGCCGAATATCTATGGTCATTAGCAAAATCATATTTGCTTGACAGATACTTGGCAGCAGAGGATTTTATTTATTCATTTGAAGATATAATCTACAAAAACAATGGTGTTCCTCAAAATAATGAAGATGACATTGACTGGACAAATATTAATGTAGATAATTCGGATGATACAACGATGCCTGGTGAAAAGGTGGAAAATTTCGTATTCAATTTCTACGATTATATCTTGTGGAAAGAACAGAAAACAGTCGATTTTGAGTTTTCTTATCGCACCAGTGTAGAACATTTCTATCCTCAGCACCCAATTGATAATAAAGTGATGGATAAAACGCATCTACATAGTTTTGGCAATCTATGTCTTGTTAGTAACAGTATGAATTCAAAGTTCTCGAATAGTTTGCCTGCTGCCAAATATTCTAATTTTGGTACTGATAACGAGCAGAAAAAAACTTATAGTATAAAGCTGCAAAATATGATGCAATCTATGCGAGACCATGATAAGTGGGACGAAAAAAAGATAGAACAAGAAGCTCAATCTGCGAAAAATCTCATGATAAAATATCTTTTCCATTCGTAATTAATCCCTTTCTAGTCTCAAGCGCAAAATTTTTATAGTATTTATCATTTTTCTCAGACCTCTGCCACCAGTTGGCGGGGGTCTTTGTTTTCTTTGCATTATCGTTTAACAATAAAGTATAATGACTATGACAGTACAGGAAATTTTCAACACAACAACAGTTCGAAGTATTGAGGAACAGATACTTTCTCTCTACCATGAAACGGAAAGAAATCATTGGTATAATGATGAAAACAAAAAAACTATCAGAAGCCTTTTGGAGGTGAGGAAACAAGTTCTTGACAGTATGTTTGTTATGGACGAATACAGTAAGCAACTATTGGCAGAGTTCAATGAGGCAATGAAAGAGCAGATGGTAGAAATGCGGAAAAGAGCCATTGATTTATACAATAATGTTTATAAGCCAGATATGGTTGGACACATTGAGGTGGTTGGTAAATGTTTCATGGGTTACGAATACTCAAAGATTCACCCAGTTCAGACGATGCGAGCAAAAAAGATGTGGGCTGTACTCAATGGTTCGCTTGATGATTATATCTTTTTATATCATGAGGACGGAGTTGACAGTTTCTTGATAAGTCGCGATGACCCTAAGATAGCGTCAGAGAACGAGTTCCTATATCTGAATGAGGTGCTTGATAATTGGAACGAGGGACTTGATTGCGAATTGACTTCAGAAATGCACCTTACTTATGCTTTCCATAATCTATTTAGACATTTGGATTTTTCTATCTACGATTTACTTTGGGTAAGAGACTTTAATATCGAACTGCATGCAGAGATAGACTATCATACATATAAAAGCGATGATTATGGTGATGATTTGGATTGGAATAAATGTGACTATTAAGACTAATTAATATGAATTACAAAGAATTATTGGATAGTGTTATACTAAAAGAGGTGCTGGAGAATCCCAATGGCCTCATTAACATCGATATCAACGATATTAAAGACCTGTTCCTGCAAGGTGGAAATATATCTGAGTTCGAATTTATTGTTGATGCTATAGAAGAAAATAGAATGAAACTTCTTGTAAATAAGATAAAGGAAAATACAAAATGTTGTCATGGATTTTCTCGTGCACTTGTCTATTTTTTCTCCCCAGAAGGTCGTCCTTTACTGATGGAGGAACTGCAACCATTTAGTGAATGGATAAATTCTATTCCAGGTGATTTTATGATTAAGTGGGGGATGGCGACTCAATCCACTCAGGAACTTCGAGCAATTGTATTATTACAATAATGGAAACACTCATATTATTAAAAATGCCACAGGGACAAGTGAGTGATGTCTGATGTCTGATGTAAGAGGGAAGAGGAGGGTAGTTAAGAGTTAATAGATAATAGATAATAGTTTTTTTGCACACTATGATGTTTTTGATTTCTCAGATTAGTGTCTTTTTTCCTGTTCATTAATGAAATCGATCCAATTCATTAATGAATACGATTAAATTCATTAATGAACGGTTTTTGAGGGGGCTTTTTCAAAATTGCACACCTTCTACGTGATTGCCAATGAAGGCTGGGATGTAGTCGGCAGTAGAGTGCCAGCCGGGTTTGGATGGCATAGTGTCTGAGATGGTTTTTCCGTTGATTTTAAGATTTTCGAATCGGATGTTTTTTACTTTGCGCTCTGCATCGTATCCGTTGATTACAGACAGGTTGGGAGTAGTGCCTTTGTAGCGGATGCGGCGGAATGTGACGTCCTCCACACTTCTGCCCGGTGCTGTGCAGTATTTCTGGTTAAATCCTACTTTCACCTGAAAGAGGCTGCCCTGATGAATCTGTTCGATGCGTATATTGTCGAACAATACTTTGCGAACAAGGTTGTTGTCGCCACAGTTGATAGCAAGGCATCCCTGATAGTCTATCTGTGGTTCGCTCTGACAGAGTATATCGATGTTTTCATATATGAGATTCTCAATCGTGTCACCTCGTTCTGAGTTTCCATGAATGCCAATGAAGATAGGGTGGGCTACATCAGCCCAGAGGGTGGAGTTCTTCATTCGAATGTTGCGGGTGTTGCCACTGAATCCCTTGCGAGTGGCATAGGCTGTGGTGCAGTCGTCGCTGTTGCGGCAGAATACCCTGTCGTACTCTACATTCTCCGATGCAAACACATTCAGTCCGTCGCCCCAGGAAGGATGGGAGATGGAACGTACATCGTGGAGGCGAACTCCGTTGCTGCCACCTACAGGACAGGTGTTCAGCACCATTCCATCGATGAGAACGTTCTTGGAGCGATGTATATGGCAACCCTCATAACCATCTTTCGGACGGGCAATGCCGCGCCCCAAAATGCTTACGTTTTCAGCGTCCTCTATGGCGAATGTACCTGTGAAGTAACTGCCCCCTGCCAGATAGACTGTCGTGTTTGATTCTACCTTGATAGTTTTCTCATTATATAATCCCGGAGCATAGTACTTGAAGGTGCGCTTCTGCTGTTTTGCAGCTTTCTTCGCTTCAGCCATGCTCTGTGGCGGAGCAGAGGTGAAGAGCAGGAGGTTGTTGTCGGTTCTGCCGTCAAATTCCACACTCACATTTTCGGGTTGGAAAAGCAGGAATTGAACGGTGGAGTCGTTCTGAATGTTTGCAAAAACTCCTTTGTAGTCGGGACGAATCCTGACCTTATGGAAGGTCTTGCCACTGCTAACTATACGCACAAAAACATCCCCGATGAAATCGAACATTGCATAGGATATTTTACTTACCTTATGACCTGTTTTGCAAGTTTCGGATGATGATTGTGGCAGGGCTGCATTCACCTTTGCCATATAGGTGTCGATCTGTATCCATTGGTCTGTGCCGCGTGGTTGAACATATACCTTATAATCATGCATCAAGGGGGCTCCTTCAGGTGCTGGGTAGGTAAATGCCTGGTGCAACTGCTTTGATTCCTTTACCTTCGGTTTTTCTCCCTTCACGATGCGTTCTGTATATGGCATCTTGAGTCCCTTTCTGCCTACATAATGGTCGTAGGGCAGACGATAGATGTCCCAGAGTTTTCCTCGTCCCATCTCGCCTGGAGTTGTCCATCCGCAATAAAGTCCTGTGCAGTCGTTCCACGTGGAGAAAGGCACTTCGTAACCGAGGTTGTACTTTGCTGTGTATTCAAATCCTTTGAGCAGACGATTGTCGAGTGCTCCCCATAGGTCGTCGCCTTGTTCATATGCCATTTCGCAGGTCTGTGCCAGAGCCTCCAGTCCGAGTTGTACGTGCGACTGGTCGCGCCCTGTCTCCTGACATTGTCCTGTTTCGCTGATGTAATGGGGCAGGGCACCATTGTCGTAGGCGTTAAGGTAGTAATCGACTGCTGCCTTGTACAAATCCTCTTGTCCCTCGACTCTTGACTCTTGGCTCTTTAAGAATATACCACAAGCCATTCGCAAACGGTTTACGATAGCTCCCCAGTTGCCATTGGCATAAGGACTGTCTGCCTCAAACTGTTTCATCATCGGCATCAGAGCCCGTTCTATCATCGCCTTCCACTCAGGAGTCTGGTGGCTCTGGAGCAGAGTCATAGCCCTCACAAGGTCGAAACACTGAATGGCACAGAGCGGGGCATCATGACCTTCTATCCTCTGCAAGGTATTGGCATAGGCATTGATAATCTTGAGTGCTTCTTCGGTCTGTCCCTCCTTGGCAAATGTAAGAGCTGCCTTCATGTCGCGTTCGCTACCCGCTTTGGTAGAACGGAATTCTCCGTCGCGAGCAATCACCTCATAGGGACCTGCCATGCGGTAGGAAGTCTGTGCCTGTGTGCATAGACTGAATCCTAAGAATATGATGGTAAGAGCCTTCTTCATTTAATATATTTCTTTCCGTTTATAATGTAAATTTGAGAACCCTGAACCTCTGTAACCCTTCGTCCCTGAAGGTCGTAAATAACATTTTCCCTTTGAACTCTTGAACTCTCGAACTCTTGAACTTCTTCAATGCCAGTAGGTGCACTGATGAATATGAATTCGAAAGGGAAATCTGTGACTTTGTTGCCTGTGTCTGGATCAGCTTCTCCGTCGGGTGTCATTGCCCAGTATTTTGTTGATGTACCTACTTTGGTGTATAGAGCATACCTGTCCATACCAACTGCTTTGTTCAGATAAAAGAAGCCGGATGCACGAAAGGATACTTTACCATTGGTGCCGAGTCCGGAATTTTCCCCTACTTCCTTTATGGCATATTTGCCGGATGTTTCTGTTATTTCCCATATCTGGTTTGTTGCAGGAGCTTCCGGATTGCCCTCTTTGAAGGTGACAAGTTTGTTTAAGCCGTTGTCGGTCATGTAAGTATTGCTTCCTGCATGTCGAATCATATAGCAGGCTGGTTCGATGGGACTTGTGGCAGACTCGTCATTAATATATATATTGTACTCGATATCCTGTTCTGTCTGATTGTTTTTGATAGTGACAGAGTATGTGCCAGATGTGCTTATTCCGTCCAGGGTGAGTGTGGCATCCGTTGTGCCGTCGTTCCATAGATATCGCACATCGCCCATTGCTTCTGGGGTGTAGGGCTGGAGACTGACGATATCGTTGCCTGTTGCGACTAAAGTGGTCTGATTTTCTTTTGTGGTGCCATTTACTACCATATCAGCTCTAGCATAGATTGGTGTAAGGGTGAAGGAAACCAGATGCTGGCGTCCGCCCTGGTTAGTTACTATAGCTTGAAAAAATCGTTCACTGCCAAGGGCTGGTATTTCTGCAGATGCAGTCGCATTGCCGTCACACCAGATGGTGTTGTCCCAACCTGCATAGGTGGAAGCTGAAAATTCAAGTTTGTCGCCATAGAAAACAGTTGCTTCTGTAACATTGCTGTTGGTGGTTCCGTGGGTTAATGATGTGTTCAGAGGGGATTCTGTGCAGTCTCCAGTTACTGCGATAGAGAACGACTGCTGACTCTTTACACCATTTTTATTTGTGTATGTAGCCCTATATACAAAACTCTTATTAGCAGTTACTGTGATACTGCGAGCAGTTTCGCCTGTGTTCCAAAGCCAGTTGCCTGTATCTTCCTCTCCTTCTGGCAGAACAACTGAAAGGGTGAGTGTCTTTCCCTTTTCTACTGTCTCTGTGCTGACATTCTTCCAATGGTTTTTCAGTCCACCAAGGTCTGACTGCTGAAGGTTTTTGTTATCCACTGTGATGAGAGGTTTCAGTTCTGTAGGACGAGTATCCTCAGTTGCAAACGGACGAGTGTTCATAAGTACAGAATAACCCAAATGGTCGTAACCGCCACTTGTGCTACCTACACCACCAGCGTCAATTCCCATCTTGTCATAAGCCCACTCAGAGAATGGCATCTTTACACCTTTTATACCTTCGTAATGACCGATAACCGTACCCCAATAAGGACGAATCTGTTCACCTGTAGCATATGTTTCCTGTTTCCAAGAACGGCTATCCCACCATGCCAAACCACTTTCTGCATAGTGGTATGTGGTCCATGGCAGGTCTGTGATGCCCTGCTGCTGAGCAGCTACGAATTCTATACCTGCTGCCAGACGATGATCCATATATGAGAAAAGGTCGTCGCCCTGGTTCCATCCTATCTGTGCTAAATCGACGGCGAGTCCGAGTGCCATAGTAGCATGACCAATGTCGCGACCGGATTCCTGCATCTGTCCTACCTTTCCGTAAGCACCTGTCTCGCCGCTCCATTCTGAAGTAGTTACAACGAGGTTGCCCAAGAACTCCGTAAGTCCGTCGTTGAGAATGGGGTTTGCTGTGCGCGGATCAACATATGTGCCTACCTGATCGTATTTGAAAAAAGACATACCCTGATTATAAATGAATACGTCGTCGCAAAGGATACCTATACAAGCTACGCAGAGTGCGTTGCAGAGTCCCCAGTTAGACCAGTAATGACCTGGACACTGTCCCCAACGGCCTGCATTTTCCCATGTGCCATTTCTGCCACGAAGAAATCCTATTGCCTTTGGATACCACACTCTGAGCATCCACTGCTTGAAGGTTTGAAAATCTTCCTTGCTCCAGCCGTCGTAGTCGCGCATCAGTTCTGCTGCATTGGCAAACTGATAACCATAGAGTCCTGCAGCAAGAGCGTAGTTGGAGTTTCCGCTTACATCCTTGCAGGTGTTTGCCCATGCCATCAAAACCTCGACGGCGTGTTTTGCACAGGCTTTATTCCCTTCGAGATGCCAGCGGAGAGCATTCTGATAGGCGATGGTAGCTCCTCTGGCTGCATTGATATAGTTTTCGCCAGAACCGCCTCCGCGAACGATGACTTCAACAGGATAAGAGGCTGCTGATGACTGTGCGTAGGCTGCTGATTTCAGAACCTTGAATGCCTGAACTACTTTTTCGTTTCCATCGGCAATCTGCTGACGAATACGGATGAAGTCTGCTTCGGTATGCAACATGCCAGGGTGCAGGAATCCTCTGTTCGTATCGTATTCACCAACAGGAATGGCTGAGGTGTCGAATGTCTTATTCTTTCTGGTCTTAAACAAAGTTACAGCATTTTTTAGGGCTGTGTTGTATTGGTTGTAAACAGTTTGAGTCTTCTCAGATGCAGCTATGTTTTCACAAATGCCTATCATATCGTAGAGGGTGGTCACAGCCCCATCTGGATAACCATCTGTGCTCAGTGCCTTTGCATCAGCGATTGTTTTTAATAATGTGGTGTTGTTTCCTGTCTGTGCCTGAGTGTTAGTCAGTGAAAGACCCAGGAAGAAAAAAAATGCGAGTAGTAATTTCGTTTTCATAGTGTTTTTTTGATTTTCTGTTGCAAACATACTGTATTTAGATTTGTAATGTGCGTTTCAATTGTCTATTTTTGTGGAAAAAATGTCCAAAAACTATTATTCAGACAATTTTGTGTTGAAAAATAGACAATTTCTGACTTCTATTATTTACATTTGCAGCGACTCAATATGAAAAAGATATTTACAATACTTCTTTCTCTGTGTTCCGTTTTGACTTATGCCAATGGAAACGCACGACTTTTTACTGTGTCAGACGGTTTGCCTACAAACCAGATACGGCAGATTGTTCAGTTACCAAATCTTCAGATGCTTGTTGTTACAGAATGTGGCACAAGCCTTTTCGACGGAAAGGAGTTTATAACGCAACCATGTAATCTGGATAGTGTGATGCCGTTACCGAAGTTTGGCGCTTTTGGCTATCTATGGCAAGGTGATTCGTTGTTGTGGTTGAAGGATTTCTATTCTCTCTATATTTTTGATGCACGTAATAAAACGTTCAGATATGATTACGCGCAACGTATTCAAAATCCAGAAATAAGCCGTTTCATCGGAGAAAATGGTGATTCGCTTACTCATGCCATCATCAACCAAAACGATTCTCTGCGAGAACATTTCGAAAAACTCGTAGAAGGAACGGATTTGGAGGGCAGCTGGATGCAGACTGTCTGTCGTGATCATCAGGGTGGTCTGTGGATGGGAACCCGACAAGGCGGTATCCTCTATGAACGTCCTCCGCATCCTATGGCTACAGTTAGTCAGTTGCAGAATGACGATGTGCCTTTGAAGGTTGCAGAATTGTCCCCTGGAAAACTGCTTGTTGGAGGTCTTCGGGGCTTGTATATATATGATTGTGCTTCGCAGAGTATAGAACGCACTCTGGTGAAAGGAAATCTGTCATGTACGGATATAACCTCTGATACGAAGGGGCAAATATGGGTGAGCAGTGGATTGGGACTTTACTGCTATGACAATGGTTCGCTCACCCTTTATGATGGACATAACACAAAGGGACTTCTGCATAGTAAGATTCGTTTTGCTTTGCCACTTGACGGCGACAGACTGTTGGTGTGCAACCTGCAAAACGAACTCGGTATTTTCTACCCGAAGAGAAAATTTTTCAGCCGTCTGAACACCAAACTGCCCGAACTCTCATCTTATCGCACTATGGTAGCTGCATGTCAGTTGAACCGTCCCGAACTGATAGCTGTTTGTACTCAAAATGGATTTTTTGTGCTCGATGTGAAGAAAGAAAAAGTGCAACAGATAGAAAGTCTGAAGGATGTGGCTCGCTATTCACATAAGTTTACCAGTATTCATTATGATAAGCGCAATCGTGTGTGGTTGGGAACTCCTGCCGGGCTCCTTTTCCTGCAACCAGAGGCATATGGATATGCAGTGAAACGACTCACGAAAGAAGATGGACTGCCCAATAATTCTATTCAGAGTATAACGGAAGATATTCGAGGTAATTTGTGGGTAGGTACTGCGATGGGTGTTTGCAGGGTAAATGTGACAAATGATGGTATGGTGTATATTTTGCCATTGTGGACTGATGACGGATTACCAAGGATTGAACTGACAGAACGCGGTATATGTCCTACTTCCGATGGATTCGTGTATTTTACTTCCGATGCAGGACTCATATCACTGAAGTCGGAGGATTTTAATCAACAACAACCGCCGCAGAGGGTTGAAATAGTTGATGTACAGGTTATGGGTAAATCGCTTGTGCCTATTGCCACTAATTTGGAATTCAAATATTATGATAATAATATTGTCATAAAATTCTCAACTCTCAACTATGCTACACCTGAAACAACTATGTATCGTTTCCGTCTTGTAGGTGTAGAGGATAAATGGAATTACGGAAGTGGAAAGGAGGGACTGCTTAGTACGGCTTACTATGCCTTACACCCAGATATATACACTTTTGAAGTTCAGGCTCGTATCGGGGTAGGTGAATGGGGACCGCTTACGACATTAGAACTTACTGTCACCCCTCCTTTGTGGCTTACCTGGTGGGCAAAACTCATTTATCTGCTTATGGTTTTAGCGGTTGTGTCTGCAGCAATACATTTCTATCTGAAGAAACGCAAACATAAGCTGGAACGTGAGAATGAGGAGAAGATAAACCGACTGTTCGAACTCCGTGATGAAGCTCGTCGTCAGTTTGCCCTCTCTGCAGACATTGACCCCGATAAGGTTGCTTCACTTAGTGAAGATGAAGAACTGGCTACTCGGATGATGAGTGCAATAACTAGGAATATTGATAATCCGGATTATACTGTCGATATGCTTGCGAGCGATGTGGCTATGAGTCGTGCCAGCTTGTATAAGAAATCAAGTACTATGTTAGGAATAACTCCTAACGATTTTATGCGAAATGTGCGTTTGAAACAAGCTGAAACTCTTTTATCAGACTCGAGTATGCCTATCTCTGAAGTTGCTGAACGTGTGGGATTTAGTACTTCGCGTTATTTTAGTCAGTGCTTCAGACAGATGTATGGGGTTACTCCGAGTGAATATAGAGAAGGCAAATAGTGTTTGTTTAAAGTATGAGAAAAAGGAGTTTTATAGGATTTATGGCGACTGTCATGCTTTGCATGGTTATTTGCAGTTGTGGTGGTTCTGGTAAGGGCAATAAGAATGCCGTGAAGGGACGCTCGCAGGGAGCTCCATATGAGTTGCTGGTGGTGGCTGACAAGGAATGGTTGAAGTCGGGTGCTGGTCAGACTCTGCTGGATGTGGTTGAGGGACCGATAGAGGGGCTGCCTCAGTACGAACCGCAGTTCAGGTGTACGAAGATAAACAGAACGGGATTCAATAGTACTTTCAAGGTCTATAGGAATATTGTCATTGCTGAGGTGAACAGGAAATATGCGGAGGCAGAGATGAGAGTTGCTCGCGATGAATATTGTCGTCCGCAGTTGATTGTGTATCTGACTGCTCCCGATGATAAGGCGTTTGTGGAAATGATGCAGACGAGACAGGAACAGCTGCTGGATTTATTCAATGAACAGGAACTGAGTCGTGAACGGGCTGTGCTGAAGAAGAAATACAGTCAGGTGGTGAAAAAACAGGCTGAACGACAGTTTGGGGCTGTATTTCTGGCTCCGCAAGATATTGACGAAGTGAAGCAGGGACGGGATTTCTTCTGGGCATCGGCAAGTAAGCAGGACTTCAAACTGAATGTGTGCATGTACCGATTGCCGCTGCGTGACCTTTCACTCGACGATTTCGTAGTTGCTCGCGACTCTGTGATGAAGACCAATATTCCTGGTGGCAGGGAAGATCAATGGATGGAAACCGACAGCAGAACTGTCAGTTTCAGACAAAGACCGACTGCTGACGGCAAAGGACTGATAACCGTTGTGCGCGGACTATGGGATATGAGGAATGATGCTATGGGAGGACCGTTCGTGGCTTATCTGATGGTGGATGAGAAGACGCAGAGTCTGGTGGTGGCAGAGGGTTTTGCTTTTGCTCCAAACGAGAAAAAACGTCCCCTCATACGTGAACTGGAGGCTGCTCTGCAATCGGTTTCTTTTTAATGGAATACTCACTTTCGGGTATAAAAATGATGCTTGAGTGAAAAGTTTTATACCTAAAATTTGGTATTTAATTCGAAGTTTGCATATCTTTGCAGCACCTAATAGAAAGGATAAAGGATATTAACATTTTAAAGAATAAACATTATGGCTTACGTAATTAGTGACGATTGTGTAATGTGTGGAACTTGCGCTGGTGAGTGTCCATCAGGTGCTATCTCTGAAGGTGATGGCAAGTATGTAATTGATGCTGATGCATGTGTTGACTGCGGTACTTGCGCAGATGCATGTCCAGCTGGCGCAATCGCTCCAGGTGCTTAATTACAAATTGTAATACACAATTGAATACAGCGGCGAACTTTTAAGGTTTGCCGCTTTTTGTTTTTGAAAAATAGACAACATTATTTTGATATTAGCTTGTTTAGCCGTATCTTCGCGACTAAATTCCAATACCATATTTTTATGAAACGTATTTATTCTACTTGTCTGTTTTTTCTTTTTGCAGCGATGTGTTCGCTGAACAGTTTTGCACTGACAACAAAGGATAAGATAGACCTTGCCGGTGAGTGGCAATTCCAGATAGACCGCAACGGAACTGGCGAGAAGGAGGGCTGGTATAAGCCAGACATGAAGTTTGGCGACAGAATCCTGTTGCCTGCAAGTATGCCTGAACGCCTGAAAGGTGACGATATCAGTGTGAACACCAAATGGGTGGGTTCGCTCTATGACTCCAGCTATTTCTTCAATCCATACATGGCGAAGTATAGAAAGCCGGGAAAGGATATGAAGTTGCAGTTTTTCCTGACTCCAGACAAGCACTATGTGGGCAAGGCTTGGTATCAGAAGCGTTTTACTTTGGCAAAGGGTAAGAAGATTGTGGACTACGAGTTGTATCTGGAACGCCCGCACATCGTGAGCAAGGTGTGGATAAACGGACACCTGATTGGTAGTCCGCAGAACACACTTTCTGTGCCTCATGTGTATTATTTCAATAATGAGGTGTTGAACAACAGTGGCGAGAACGTGCTTACCATCTGCATAGATAATGACCCGGAAACAGTGAAGGTGGGTCAGGATTCACACTCTGTAAGCGACCAGACTCAGGGTGACTGGAACGGAATCGTAGGTGATATTTATATTCGACAGTCTAATTATATCGAGAGTGTTCAGGTATATCCAGATGTAGATAAGAAACAAGCTAAAGTAAGGCTTGTGCTTGCTGGTGGATATGGCAAAGAGAAGGCTACCGTGACAGTTAAGGCTGTAGCTTTCAATTCCAACAAAGAACACAGTGTGGTTGCCAAACCTGTGAATGTGACACTCGTTGCTCCGTATCCAACGCCACTTGATGTTGTACTCAATATGGGCGACGGCATGTTGTTGTGGGATGAATTCAATCCACAACTGTATGTTCTGAATGTGGAGGTGAAGACCAAGACTCAGACTTATAGCAAAGACATTTGGTTCGGTATGCGTAAGATGGAAATCCGTGACAAGATGTTCTACATCAATGGTAGAGAGGTAATTCTACGAGGAACAGTGGAAAACTGCGATTTCCCAAATACCGGTTATCCTCCAATGGATGTAGCTTTCTGGGTTAAGTTGTTTAAGACTTGTAAGAGCTATGGATTAAACCATATGCGTTTCCATACATATTGTCCACCTGAGGCTGCTTTCATGGCTGCTGACCTGACTGGATTCTACTTGCAGCCCGAAGGACCATCATGGCCAAATCATGGTGTGAAACTGGGCAGAGGCGAATTTATCGACGAATATCTCTATGTCGAGGGCAAGAGGATTGTAGATGAATACGGCAACCATCCATCATTTACGTTCTTTGCCTTCGGAAACGAACCGGCAGGCAACTGGGTGAAGTGGTCAACTGAACATGTGGCAAAGATAAAGGAATATGACAATCGTCACCTGTACTGCGGATTCTCCGTTGGTGGCGGATGGGCTTGGCAACCAGGTAGCGAGTTTGCTGTGAAGGCTGGTGCCCGCGGACTGAACGAATGGAGTAAAAGAGCACCTGAGTCAGTTGTCAACTTCGAAAAGAACATAACGACATACAACGGCAAGGATATGCCTAATACACCAATCACTATGCCGTTTGTTAGTCATGAGACTGGTCAGTGGTGCGCTTTCCCTAACTTCGACGAGATACAGAAGTATGTTGGTGTAAACAAAGCCAAGAACTTTGAGATATTCCGTGACCTATTGAGAGATAACGGAATGGCAGGCAGAGCTCGCGACTTCATGCTCGCTTCTGGAAAACTGCAGGCTCTGTGTTATAAGGCTGAGATAGAACGTACTCTGCGCACTCCAAACTATGCCGGATTCCAGTTGCTCTCCATCAACGATTACTCTGGTCAGGGTACTGCTCTGGTGGGTGTGACCGATGTGTTCTTCGATAATAAGGGTTATATCAGTCCTGAGGAATTTCGCGAGTTCTGTTCTCCTATCGTTCCTCTCGCAAAGATAAAGAAGTTTACTTATAAGAACTCTGAGACATTTACTGCTGACGTAGAACTGTCGCAGTTCTCAGCTGCAGAAATTCCTAATACTGCTGCTCATTGGGCGGTGAAGAAGGACGGACAAACAGTGAAGGAAGGTGATTTCGCTGCTCGCAACTTGCCTATCGGTTGCAACATAGAACTAGGCAAGGTAACCATTCCGCTGAACTTCATTACTGAGGCAGGTAAATATACATTCGTAGTTACTGTGCCAGGAACAGAGGCGAAGAACCACTGGGATTTCTGGGTATATCCGGAGACAGATGGACTGACTCAGTTGGCAAACAAGAAGACTCAGAAGAAAAACGCTCAGAAGGCAGGTTTCTTTGCTTTGCATGCAAACTTCAACGATGTGTATGTAACTGATTCGCTCGATGAAATGGCAAAGAAAACTCTGAAGAAGGGTGGTAAGGTGCTTATCTGTGCTGCCGGAAAGGTAAGCTACGGAAAGGAAGTGGTGCAGCAGTTCACTCCTGTATTCTGGAACACATCTTGGTTCAAGATGCGTCCGCCACATACTACCGGTATCTTCGTGGAGAATCAACACAGCATCTTCGAACTTTTCCCAACAGATTATCATAGCGACTTGCAGTGGTGGGAATTGGTAAATAGAGCACAGGTGATGCAGTTTACTGACTTCCCAAGAGACTTCCAACCACTGGTGCAGAGTATCGACACTTGGTTTGTAAGTCGTAAGATCGGTATGCTGTTCG
>JAEEGG010003329.1_pt1 | contig 40109 bp, 30 predicted proteins | sample 9134161 | NCBI WGS metagenome assembly JAEEGG01 (sample SAMN16246543, study PRJNA631951) | gut metagenome | biome: gut microbiome; feature: rumen; material: CR-attached | host: Bos | place: Iran: Karaj | collected 2018-10 | reverse complement strand
TGAAAATGTTTCTTTTTTGCTGGATTCAAAAATATTTTTCAGAACCATATTCTCGGTTCTGACAAGAAAAAACATAAATAATAAAGCCTGAGGAATACAATATGAATGGCGTTTTGAGGATAAACGATTTAGATAATGCTGAACGGTTACTTTTTGATCATAACATAGAAATTGGAAGAGATTTGCCAGAAGCTGAGCTGAAGGAAGGGATTAGAAAGTTTTTATCCAATGGAGAAGTGCTTGGATTTGTTGAAAATGACCATATAATTGCCATGTTAAATTTATATTGTAATCATTTGGATACACGTAAGGCTTACATATGTAATGTCTATGTTTTGGAGGAGTATCGGCGTAAACGCTTGGCTGAAAGAATGATGAGAAGAGCTATTGAAATATGCAAAGAAAGAGCGTTTAAGTCGGTAAGTCTTCATGTTTCGGAAAGAAATGTCCCCGCAGTTTCACTTTATACGAAGCTAGGATTTGAATATACGGATGGATACAGGAATGAAGACCGCGAAATGGAACTTGACATAACACCTGATAGATTGAAGAAAAGGTTAATGGTTTTAGGCGCTGGTGGAGCTCAGCTAATCCTAATAAAAGAATCTAAGGCATTGGGGTACTATACGATAGTTTGTGACATGAGACCTGAAATGGAAGGCTCTAAAATTGCAGATAAGTACTATCAAATAGACTATATGGATTTAGAAGGAGTTTATGCAATTGCAGTTGAGGAGAAAATTGATGGTATCATTTCCAATTCGGAACCAGCCATGGTAAATGTTGCGTATATTTCACAGAAGTTAAATTTGATTGGAAATTCTGTGGAGAGTATAGAATCATTGGTTTCAAAATACTCATTTCGTGAATTGCAAAAGAGAGCAGGTGTTTTTGCTCCAAATCATTATGTCGTAGACTCATCTGATGAACTAATTGAAAAAGCGCACATAATGAAATATCCTGTGATAATAAAACCTACTGAAAGCACAGGAACTCAAGGTACAACGAAGCTTGATAAGTTTGATGAAAAAGAAATCATTAAAACCTACGACATTTGTAAAAATTTATCTCGGAATAATCTGGTTTCCATTGAAGAGTATGTACCGATACATAATTTGGTGGTAAGCGAAAGTGATGTCGTTGTAATAGGGAATGAGTTCATTTGGGACGGTATGATGTCGACCAGAAGATCTGAAAAAACGCCGATGTTGCCTGAGACATATATCTTCCCCGTGGTTTTGTCAAATGAGCCAAAAAAGAAGATTCAAACAACGATTGAAAATATAATGAAAACTGCAGGTATAAAACATGGTGAATATAATGTTGAAGCTTATTTGACAGATGAAGACGAAGTGTTTGTGATCGAGATTAACCCACGGCAGGGCGGCAACTTTATCCCTGAATTAATCAAACAGCACTCAGGAATCAATTTAAGTAAGTTAATAGTTTCTACTGCCGTTGGAGATAAGACATATTACAATGAATTGAAAACATATCAAAGAGATAATAATTATGTTACCTTACATGTTGTGTATGCGAGACAGGCAGGTATTTTTGAAGAGTTATTCATTAGTTCGGAAATACAACCTTATGTCAAGTGGAAAGAGCAAAAGATTGAGAAAGGCGTAGAGGTTGCTATAGGTACTAGCGTTTTTGATGGCATTGCATGTATTGACTTACAATTTGACTCATACGAAATGCAGCATTATTTCACAGATAGAATAGAAGAATATATTTATCCGATCATAAGGAATTAGCATGAAATCATGAAAAAAATTATGATACTGGGAGCCAGCATATTGCAGCTCCCAGCAATAGAAAAAGCAAAAGAAATGGGATTTGAAGTTGTTGCCATAGACATGAATCCGGAAGCAATAGGATTTGGTGTAGAGGGTGTTATGAAAGAGGTTATCAGCACGGTTGACACTCCCGCTGTTTTAGAGGCAGCAAAAAAACACCAGATAGATGGAATCATGACCTTAGCTTCTGATATGCCCATGCAGACGGTAGCTGCAGTAAGTCGTAAGATGGGTTTGGTAGGGGTTAGCGAGGATACAGCCCTTAAGGCAACCAATAAAGCTTTTATGCGAGATGCCTTGAAGGAAGCAGGAATTCCTGTACCGCTTTACTTTTGTGTTAGTGGTAAGGATGCTTTCAAGGAAGCAGTAGAAAAAGTAAGAATGGCTGGTTATCAATGTATTGTAAAGCCTGCCGATAATTCTGGAAGCAGAGGCGTCAACCTTCTGAAGAAAGATAGTGATCTTGATGCTGCTTATGAATATACTGTTCACTATTCCCGTGGTGGCGAGATTGTTGTCGAAGAGTTCATGGAAGGTCCAGAGGTCAGTGTCGAGACAATTGCGGTTGACGGGAATATTCATGTTATTCAGATCACAGATAAACTTACTACGGGGGCTCCATACTTTGTGGAAATGGGTCACAGCCAGCCAAGTCAGTTAAAGGAAGAGACGAGAAAGAGGATATCAGAGGTTGCTATAGCTGCAAATAAGGCGATAGGAATTCAGAATGGCCCTTCCCACACTGAAATTATAGTTACGAAAGATGGCCCGAAAATTGTTGAACTTGGGGCGCGACTGGGCGGTGATTGCATTACTACGCATCTGGTTACGCTATCGACTGGTGTTGATATGGTCGAGGCCAGTATAAGAATTGCTCTAGGGATGAAACCTGATTTGGAGCCTAAGTGGAATAAAGGATCTGCGATTCGATATTTAAAGACGAAAATCGGAACGGTGAAGGAGATTACTGGAGTCGAAGAAGCTGCAACGATTCCTGGAGTCATTCAAGTATCCATTGTTCATAATATTGGTGAAGAAATTGGTGAAATAAAAAGCAGCATTGATAGGGCTGGATTTGTGATTGCACAGGCTGAGGGAGCAATGCAGGCTAACATAATCGCTAAAGCCGGGATTGATGCAATAGATTTCGTTGTGGAGAGTTTGACAATATGAACACAACTCGAAGTGCGAAGGACGATGTCGTGCTGACGGACGGATTATTATCATTGCCTGTTGTATATCAAAAGAGATGGAGAGAAAAGCATTGAACGTAGCAATCTTGTATAATGGCAACAGTGTGGATAAACCAGACAGAGCTGAACTGATAAAGAGCCTTCAGGATTGTGGACATACTGTTTTTTTGGGCGGAGCAATGACTGGCTACATAAATGATTATTATAGAGAAACCGGGACACATTTTCTCCCGATTATAGCTAGCCGTAATAATACCAATCCAATTAAGGAAATAGCCTCAATATTCAGTGTGGCAAAAAAAATTCGGCAAGAAAAAATAATCGCAGTTATCATTTATGGTGTTAAAAATCATTCAGCAATGACCATTGGATCTTGGCTCGGTGGAGCAAAAAGAATCATTTGTGTCGTAAACGGAAGCGGAAACCTATTTCGTATGCCTGGTATGAAAGGCGCATTAGTTCGATTTATGGCCTTTCCGATGTTGCGAATAGCATATAAACATAGCATGTCTATCTGTTTCCAGAATTGCGACGATATAGCATTCTTTAAAAAGAAAGGTCTTATTAAGGACAACGATGATATCTTTGTGACTGGTGGATCAGGAGTGAATTTAAAAGCTTTTCCATACGCTCCGATGCCAAAGGATATTCGTTTTTTATTCCTTTCGAGGATAACGGCATCGAAAGGCCTTAAAGAATATTGCAATGCAGCAAAAATAGTAAAAGAAAAGTATCCTGATGCGGTTTTTGATGTTGTAGGTCCGTTGGACTCAACAATTGAATCAGGAGCGATTAAAGAACTTCTTGAGTCTTCAATTGATAAGGGGATAGTAAATTACCATGGATATACGGATCAGGTCGCTAAATGGATGCAAAGGTGTAGATTTTTTATCTATCCATCCTATTATCCAGAAGGAATGCCCAGATGTGTTCTACAAGCGCTTTCTACAGGAAGACCGGTTATTACTTGTAATTCCGCTGGATGTAAAGAAACGGTTATAGATGGAGTCAACGGTTTTTTGGTACCAATAAAGGATAATCAAATTTTAGCTGAGAAGATGATATGGATGATTGAACATGCCAAAGAAGTTGAACAAATGGCCAAGTCGTCGAGGGAACTTGCTGAAACTAAATTTGACGTAAATGCAATAAATTCAAAAATAATTAATAAGCTAATTGGGTGAGGAATCGAATGGAAGTTAAGCGTATTTTGCATGTCATTGGCGGTATGAATCGTGGCGGAGCAGAGACAATGGCTATGAATTTATATAGGGCGATTGACAAAAATGCGATACAATTCGACTTCGCCGTTCATTCAGCTGATGAAAACGCATACTTTAGTGAAATAGAAGACAAGGGTGGAAAGATTTTTGTTTTCCCCAAATTTATTGGGACAAATATTCTGTCTTATATGAGATTTTGGGATACATTCTTATTTGAACATCCGGAGTATAAGATCATTCATTCACATGTTAGAAGTTATGCTTTGCCAATAATTAAGATTTGCAAAAAGCATGGAGCAAAAGTAATAGTACACAGTCATAGCACTTCTAATGGCAGTGGGATTAGAGCACTCATAAAAGACCTACTACAAATACCGATAAGATACAAAGCAGATTATTTAGTGGCGTGCTCATTAACTTCAGGAGAATGGCTTTTCGGGAAGAATGTTACGAAAAAGGACAATTTTTTTATTGTAAAAAATGCAATCGACACAAGAAAGTATATTATTTCTCAGGACATACGAGATAAATATGTAAAAGAGTTGAACATTAAAGAGAAAAATGTCTATGGCCATGTTGGAAGACTATCAGAGCCCAAAAATCATCTATTTCTGTTAGAAGTATTTAGTAGAATTAGAGAAATGGATCAAAAAGCTGTTTTGTTAATAGTTGGTGAAGGAGAAAAAAAAGAAGCGATAATCGAGAAGATCAAAGCAATGCATCTCGAGGATTCTGTATTAATGTTGGGAAGTCGATCGGATATTCCTGAGCTGTTAAGTATAATGGATGTTTTTGTTTTCCCATCGCTATGGGAGGGTTTGCCAGTTACTGTCATTGAGGCTCAGGCAGCTGGTTTACCCTGCTTGGTCTCTGATTCGATAACGAATGAGATTAATATATCGCCGGCGGTCCATCGTATAAAACTTAGTGAGGGGTGTCAACAATGGGCGGAAGAAGCGATTAAGTTGATAGGGAATAGGTATGATACAATACAACAGATAAAAGATGCTGGATTCAATATTTATAGTGAGGCTACAAAAATGAAGGAATTCTATTTGAAGTGTTGGGTGGAGGACACGGAATTTGAGGTACGAGGAAAATAGATTATCATTTTGTGCAATTCTGCTTGCTGCCTATTTTGCAATAGCGCCAGTTCATCAGACACTATTATTGAGCAATGGATCAACTGTTAACAAGTATTTTGCGTTTGCAATTATGATTCTTTTGTTCTTAAAGAATCGTTGTTTCACAAGTGATTTGTCAAATCTCTTTATACCAATTGCAGCGTATGCAGTCATCTCGATAATTTGGTCTGGGTCTCTTGGAGAGTCAATTACGTCAGTAATATCCTTAATCAGTTTTTTGACTTTTGCATTAATAGTAAGTACCAACAAGTGGAGTAACAAAGATAAAAAAATAATTCTGTCTGCATATGTTCTTGCCTCAACATATTATGCCGTGATGCTGGTTGTTGCTCAAAATACCATGAGGAGATCGACATTTTTAGGAATTGGCGGCAAAACTGCAGATCAAAACGTTCTTGCGATCAATATAAGTATAGCTGTTTTAATCCTGGTAAGGTTTTTTTACGCGTCGGAGCACTTGATATATAGGATGTATTCATTGGTTCTGGCTGGCGTTATTTTGCTTGGCATATTTGCTACTGGTTCTAGAGGGGCAATAGTTGCGGCCTCTATAGGAATGATTTACATCGTTACAAAGGCTTCAATATCCTCCAAGGGGAAGATAAGAACGATTTTAATCGGTATTATTTTGCTATGTTTTATCCTTTATGTAATGGGGGGGAATACGAAGCTAGGGCAAATTGTTATGGAAAGAATGTTTAGTTCAGCAAGCTATCAAGATGCAGGTACAAATAGATTTAATATATGGAAGGCGCATTTAACAATATTGATGCATAGACCATGGGGGCTGCTGATGGGATTCGGATTTGGCGGCGAGAATGCAGCGTATAGATCCTATTATGGTACGTCATGGAGTCAAGCAACACATCAAGATATTCTTAATATGATTTGCTATGGTGGGCTTCCCCTATTGTTGTTATTTGCAAGGCCCATAAGATATGTTATGCGGAAGGCGAAGCGTGAAGACAATATATTGGGATACGCTTGGATGCTGATGGCAATTATTGCTGGCTTATCGGTTGATTATTATTTGACCTATGGATGGTGGAATGCGTTGATTATGGCTTACATAGGGGCTGATTCTGCCTTTAAATCTCCGCAGATAATAGATTATGAGCATGAAAATAATGATTAAACCGCATGGGCACAGATGGAGTGCGTATTGAAATTACAGATGTTGCAAGCGTGGTGAGGTTTCGGGTAAATGGGAAAGAAAAAATTGTTGTTCATACTAGGAAGTATGGATATTGGTGGGGTTCAATCTGGTATTATGAATTTTGCAAAATTAGTCGATCCCGAAGAGATACATATTGATGTTTTGGTTCATACCAAAACAATAGGCTTTCATGAAGAAGCTTTCAAAGAGTATGGTGAAGTATATCATCTTCCTTTAAGATTAGGTGCACATAAATATTTATGGCCGTTGTTTTATGTATATGACAACATATTTTTTTATAAGGATTTGAAGCTTTTTTTATCTAAGCATCACTATGATATTGTACACAGTAAAGCGTTAGGCTTAAGTGCAGTAGCGGTTAAAGCAGCTAAAAAGGAAGGCGTACCAATCCGTATTGCGCAGTGCCATGTTGATAAGCCGAATCATTTAAATATATATTCTAGACTGTGTTATAGGATTGGGGCAAGGATTATAGAAAAGAATGCGACATGTAAGCTCGCTGTTTCTCCCAAAGCTGCAGATCTTATGTTTTGTAAATTTGGAGGAAGAGTGATTAAAAACCCGACCATTAGCTTAGAACGCTTTAACCCGTCAAAATATTCTGTGATGCCACACGAGGGTATAAATATCATCCAAGTAGGAACATATTCACACAGGAAAAATCAATGTTTTTCTGTTTGCGTGCTTAACGAGATACTCAAGCACGGAGTAGCGGCAAAGTTAACTTTTGTTGGCTATTCGTTAGATGAACCGGCCTACATTGACGAAATCAAGCAAACAGTCGATGAATATGGTTTGAACAAAAATGTGGAGTTCTTGCCAAAGGATAGTGATATACCGCTTCTTTTGGCTGAAAGTGACTATATGCTGATTCCTTCCTTGCGCGAGGGACTTCCTAATGTCGCTCTTGAAGCGCAAGCCATGGGAGTGTTCTGTTTCATTTCAGACACTGTATATCAAGGAACAAATAGCGGATTATGTGAATTTCTTTCGCTTGATGAGGGCCCGAAGAAATGGGCAGAGTTTATTATAGCATACAGGGAAAAACATGGCAGTGATAAACAATATATCGATATGTCTGAATGGGATAACAAAACTGTAGTTAAGGAGTATATCAAGATCTGGAATGGAGAAAAGTAGAAAAAAGATACTCTTGGTTTGCCCTTCCCTTGGCATAGGTGGGCGTGAGAGAATAGCTATTAATACAGTAGAAGTACTTCGAGACCTCTATGATGTCAAGCTTGCGGTTTTTATGCGAAAAGAGAAGGAATATGTATTTGATGGAGATCTTGTAGAATTAAATGCTTACTCCAAGCTTGGGGGGATAAGTAAAATCGTTACTCAGTTAAAACGAGCAATGAGAATCGCAAGATATGTAAAAAAACATAAAGTCGACCTTCTTATAGGGTTTGGTGAGGCTGCTAATACTTCAATCTGTCTGGCAAAGATATTTGGCGTAAAAAGGGCTGTTTCAATAGTCCATGGCTTTGACGAATTAAATAATCATTTGCGTATGAAGTTTGTTCTTTCACGGTCTGATGCCGTTGTTTGCATAGCGCAGGAAATGAATTCTGAATTATTGAACAGATATGTCCCACATTGTCCTGTATATACAATTGAAAATGGCTATGACATTGAGGATATTAGAAGGAAAAGTGAACAAAATGAAGAGAGATTATTAGGTTCGCCAGCTTTCATAGCGATGGGTAGGCTAGAGAGCGTCAAGGGTTATGATAGAATGCTTCAGGCATTCTCCATTATTCTAAAGCATTATCCGAATGCAGAACTAACGATACTTGGGGATGGAAGCAAGAAAGAAGAATTGATTCGGATTGCAAGTGAGTTAGAAGTTAGTGAACATGTTCATTTTTGTGGAAATCGAGAAAACCCTTATTGCATACTAAAACAGGCTAGTGTTTTTTTCCTGACTTCGAGAAATGAGGGTTTTCCCAATGCGTTGATTGAGGCATTAGCATGTGAAGTACCGATTGTATCAGTTGATTGCCGGTCTGGCCCCAAGGAAATACTATCTAGACAGTATGACGGAAGAAGAGTTGAAGGTATATCATTTGAAAAATATGGGGTTTTAGTTGAAAATCAAGATCTAGCCTTTCCCGAGACTTATGCTGAAGCAGTTGTAAGAATCTTGAATGATCATGAGAAATTGAGTGAGTACAGACAATTGGCGCTTGAAAGAGCGGAAGAGTTTTCAAAAGCTAACTATTGCAAGAAGATGGAAAAAATGATCGAGGAAGTATTATGTGATTGAAAAATCATTGGAGTGAGAAGTGTCGTGACACAGACAGTACATATTATCTAAAAGGTGAGTTATTATGTTTTTTAGTGTTTTAATCCCAGTTTACAATGTGGGAAAGTACATCCGACAGTGCATTGACTCTATTTTATTACAAGATGAGCAGGACTTTGAAATTGTCCTCGTTGATGATGGCTCCACGGATGACAGTGGTATGATTTGTGATGAGTACGCTCAGAAATACCCAGATAGAATCCATGTTATACACAAAGAAAATGAAGGCTTACTCCTGACACGCCGCAGGGCTATAAGTGAGTCAAAAGGTGAATGGCTTGTGCATCTGGACGCTGACGACTATATGCTCCCTGGAGCCCTGAAAAAAGTACGTCAGACGGTAATTGAGCATAATGCGGATTTGCTGGTAGGCAATTATGTTCGAGGCCAGAGTGATGCTGAGGATTTATCGCATACGGAGAAGATTCCATTTCGTGATTTACAGGTGTTTGAGGGGTTCACTAAACACGATTTTCTTATGCAGTTTCTTTATGGGGGAAGAGTAACGGCAATATGGCAAAAGATAGCAAAACGCGACATTGTAGACGTTGACGCGGACTACCAGCCATTTGGTTTTGTTAATATGATGGAGGATCATTTACAGTCGTTGGCTTTGCTGAATAACGCAAACAGAATTGTATATATTAATTTTCCTCTTATCTATTATAGATATAATGAGAGTAGCATAACAAAGAGGAAAGGATTTGCTTCCTATTGTGCAGCCTATCGTTCTGTGCGAACGGCTTATTTGGCAGAAGGCATGTATCGGGCAAAATGGAATTTGTCAGAGGAAGAAAATGGAAGAATTTTGGCTAAGCATTTTAGAGTACTGTCTTCGCACCTACAGAATGTTGTACTATCAGCTTCACCTTACGAAAGAGCAAGCTTTATAGAGAGCATTTCTGCAGACATGGATTTGAAAGAAGATTATTTGAACGCAAATAAATCCATTATGGGAAAGAAAAGTAGAATACTGTTTTTTCTTGCGTTTCACAAATGTAATCATTTGATTCGCTATTTTTGTAAAATAGGATTGTGAGAAACTGCTATGTTGTTTAGTATATTAATTCCAGTTTATAATGTTGAGAAATACTTGGAAGATTGCTTGAACTCTATCCTAAAGCAGTCTGAAAAGGATTTTGAAATTATACTTTGTGATGATTGCTCCACGGACGAAAGCGGAGCCATTTGTGATCTTGCAGCCCAAAATTACCCATCGATCATCAGAACAATGCATAACCACGAAAACTGCGGCTTGTTAATGACACGCAGAAAGCTTTTTCAGGAAGCCAGAGGTGAGTGGATATTATGTGTGGATTCAGATGATTTGCTCGCTGATCATGCGCTTGAAAAACTTAAAACAGTGATAACCAATACCGCAACTGACATGGTTATATATGATTTGCGGTGTATTCACTTAGATGGAACAGAAGAGATTTTTGCGCCAAATCTAGAGACGGGGAAATTATATGCAGGCGGAGAAAAGAACAGAATCTATGTTACAATATTTGATAATAGATATTTGAATTCTCTTTCGACAAAGACATATCGGCGCAAACTTGTCGACGTCGCTGAAAACTATACAGATTATGCAAGCCTGAAAATCGGAGAGGATCTGTTTCAATCATTTCCTTTATTTGATAAGGCAGAAAGCATTTATTATCTTCATGAAGAACTTTATTTGTATAGAAAAAATGAAGGTGGAATGACAAATGCAGGTAAATTTGATTTATATGACATGCGAAAGATATTGTGGGATCGTGAGGACTACTATTTGAAGAAATGGAACTTATCTGACGGCACATTAAATAAAGCATATGATAGACGCGTCAGAGAGATTATTGGATATTTGCGTAACGGAACTGAAAAATTAGGCAAAGAATGGTTTGATAAAAGATCTGAGCAGATCGTGTCAGATGGATACTTAGCCCTAGCTGTGTATAGGTCAAAAGTAGGCTTAAAATATGGCTTGTATTCCGAGCTGGTTTTGCAAAGAAAGTTTAAATTATTCCGTGCTCTTTCAGAGCTTGAGAGTACTATCTTGAAGCTTAAGTATCGGAGAAAACATAAAACTGTTTGAAATCTGATATGAAAATATTGCTTGAAAGTAAGCATTAAGGAGGACTGTTACAATGGGAGAAAAAAGCAAAATCTGCTTTTTGCAATATAACCTTCAGGGCGGTGGGGCTGAGCGAAAAGTATGCACGCTGGCTAATTTCTTTGTTGAAAAGGGTTATAATGTTGAAATAGGCCTCTTTGGTCGGAACATCGTTGCCTATGAATTGGACAAATGTGTTAAGCTGACGTTTATCGATAGGTCAACTTATGAGTATCAGGGTAGCTTTGAAAAGTGGGGCTTTAAGTTCGTGTCTTGCTGTTTATCTGTTGTGGAAAGGGCACTGAGATTAGTCAGTAAAAAAGCAGGACAACGATTCAAAATGCATTTCCGTAAGAAGTATAATTATACGCTTCCGATTAAGTCATACATTCTCCATCGTTCAGACGCAGTATTCATAACAATGATGGTGCAGCCATATAATGAAATTATGCGTATTATTGAGCGCGATATTAAAAAGGGAAGGATCAAAAACCCCTATATCGTTATGGAGTGCAATAATCCAACTCCAGGCTTGGATGCTAATGCCGCAGACGATGAACGCCGAGAAAAATACTATCCCATGGCGGCTCGTGTTGTTGCGATGACACAGGGGATTGTTGATTATTTTGGCGAAGAGATTAGGCGCAAGTGTGTTGTGATACCTAATCCAATCCGGGATGATCTTCCAGATGCACATGAGGGAGATCGGCGAAAAGCCGTTGTAAACTGTTGCCGGTTGAATCGTCAGAAGAATCTCCCGCTTTTGGTGGATGCGTTTGCTTTGTTCCATATTCATCATCCGGAATATACGCTTGAATTGTATGGACAGGGAGAACTCCGGCAAGAGTTGACGAATAGAATTCAAGAGGTAGGTTTATCCAGCTGCGCGCATATCTATTCCTTTGACCCCCATGTTCATGAGAAAATTAAGGATTGTACCATGTTCGTATCCTCTTCAGACTGGGAAGGCTTCGGGAATTCTATTTTGGAGGCGTTGGCGATCGGCCTTCCGACTATTTCAACTGATTGCGACTTTGGACCGCGAGATATGATCATTGACCATGTAAACGGGTTGTTAGTTCCGGGGAATGATATTGAGGCATTGGCCCAAGCAATGGCTGAATTGGCGGACAATCCAGATCTCTCCAGGTGTCTTTCACGCGAGGCGGTAAAGGTACGAGAATTGTATGACGTGAATTTGATAGGGCAGAAATGGCTTGAACTAATTGATGAAGTTGTCGAAGAGAGAGAGGGATTGGCATGAAATTCCTTTTTACTGCGCCCAGATTTCACACCAATCAGGTCCCAATTGTGAAAGGGTTAATTGAAAAAGGGCATGAAGTCCGTTATTTTGTTGCTTTTATTGGTGCGACGGAGGATCATAGCCTGTGCAAGCCGTTGATACTGAAACCTTCTTGGACAACTGTGTGGGAAAAGAAGACATTGGTGAAAACACAAACTCCAAGCGAGGTGGAAAGCGCAATTGGCGGACACTTTATTCCTAACTATGAATTCCTAAAAGATGCCTTTGAGGATTATATGCCAGACATCGTAGTATGCAGGGAAAAGACGAATCTCACGCTATGCGTCAAAGCACTTTGTGACGAGCATGATATACCTTGCATCCTATATGATCAGGATCCGTTATATCAACTTAAGGACGGAACTAAGAAAGCATCTGCCGTTCAGAAGGCGAAGAGCTCAATTTGGAAGAGAATCGCAACGAAATTGGACAGAACGCTAAATATGGACCGGCGGATGTTGAAAAAAATGCGCATGTCGTCTGGTTTCCCAACAGTACGCATGACACCGGTAAAGTACTCCAGATTGCCTAGGGAGTTATCGGAAAGTACCGCGAGCGATAATACCTACTTTATTCCTTTTGTCGCAGAATCGCATCCCGAGGCGAGTGAGCGTAGGTACTGTCCCGATGGCATGCTTCGGATACTATGCGTTGGCAAGTTTAGAGAATACAAGAATGTAAAGCTCTTGGTCGAGGCTGCAACAATGCTGAACATGGAAGAGGATTGGACAATGACCATTGTTGGGCAAGCCATGAATGGTGATGAACAGAAGTACTATGAAGAGACAAAGAGTATGATTGCAACGTCTGGCGCAGAGAATAGAATTACTCTAAAAACGAATGTGCCTTATGATACAATGGGAGAAATATATTTGCAGCATGATGTTTTTGTGCTGCCTTCTAAAAAAGAAGTTGCATCTATCGCCGTGATTGAGGCGATGTCTTATGGACTTGCAGTGATCAGTACGGACTATAATGGGACGGCGTCGTATGTGGAGGACGCTAATTGCGGCGCTGTTTTTGCAACGGAGGATGCGAAGGACTTAGCTGAAAAAATTAAATCTTTGTCTCATAGAAGCATCAGAGAATATGGGCAGAATGCACGCCGCAAATCAGTTGACGATTATAGTTTTGAGAAATACTACAATGCTTTGGGCCAGATGATGAAGATGGCGATTGACTGAAAGTTAGTGTCCACGTAAAATAGTTCTCTCTTTTGCGATTTCAAGCAAGAATAAACGGAATGGTGGTAAAGAGTTATGGAAGAAAAGCAGGAATGGATGTCGATTGTAGAACCATACACCGGCTGGTTTAACATTGATATAAAAGGCGTATGGAAATACAAGGATTTAATAAAGCTGTTTGTTAGAAGAACATTTGTTGCACAGTATAAACAAACTATATTAGGGCCGGCTTGGGCTATTGTACAACCCTTTCTAACAACTGTTGTTTATAGTTTGTTTTTCGGAAATATCGCCGGACTAGGTGCAGCAGAAGTTCCTAACTTTGTTTTTTATTTAAGTGGAACAATTATTTGGACTTTATTTGCCAACTGCTTGAATTCGTCTGCAAATGCTTTTATTTCGAATGCAAGAATTCTAGGTAAAGTGTATTTCCCTAGATTGGTTATGCCTATTTCGTCTTCTATTTCGCAACTTATCTCGTTTGGAATTCAATTCCTGTTTTTATGTGGCTTTTTAGTTTACTATTCGGTCACGGGAGTGATAAATGTGAATCAGTATTTCTTTATGTTTCCATTAGCCGTTTTACAGGCTCTAATATTAGGATTGGGATTTGGCACTATTCTATCATCATTAACAACTAAATACAGAGATCTTGCCATGCTTGTTTCATTTGGCCTCGAGTTATGGAAATTCGCATCGCCGGTGGCATATGATATGTTCGGACGGTTATCTTTAGCTCCAGGTGGAAAGTATTATTCTTTATATATGCTAAATCCTGTTACACCGCTAATTAACCTGTTCAGATATGGTACTCTCGGCTGTGGGGCAGTTGATTGGAATTACTATTTCATAAGCTGGGGTGAGACCCTTGTTATATTATTTATTGGAATTGTGTTGTTTAGTAGAGTTGAAAAGACTTTTATGGATACAATTTGAGGATTGATGAAGATGGATAGAATTCTTAAAGTGGAAAATGTAGCGAAAGAATATAGACTTGGAACAATCGGTGGAGCTACCTTGCGTGGTGAACTGCAAGCATGGTGGGCAAAAAAACGGCATTTGGAGAATCCTAACGTCAAGATTGGGGCTAAACAACCTATGGATGGGCTAGAAAAGTTCTTGGCATTAGATGATGTCTCTTTTGAATTAAACAGAGGAGAAGCTCTCGGAATCATTGGTCATAATGGGGCAGGAAAATCAACATTGTTAAAGCTGATTTCTCGTATTACTGCACCGACAAAAGGACGTATTTATTTGAATGGAACAATAGCATCTATGCTGGAGGTGGGAACGGGATTTCATCCTGAACTTACTGGAAGGGAAAATATTTACCTAAATGGGGCTATTCTTGGTATGACAGAGGCTGAAGTATCAAAGAAGTTCGAACAGATAGTTGAGTTTTCTGAACTATCTAAATTTATTGATACACCTGTTAAGCGTTACTCCAGTGGCATGTATGTCAAACTTGCATTTTCTGTTGCGGCACACTTAAATAGTGACATTATGATTATGGATGAAGTGCTTGCTGTTGGTGATGTTGATTTCCAAAAAAAATGTCTTGGAAGGATGGGGGAAGCAGCATCAAGTGAAAATCGAACCGTGCTTTATGTTAGTCACAATATCAGCACGATCCGATCCTTATGTACAAAGTGCTTAGTGCTTGATCATGGACATGTTTCATATTTAGGAGACGTTGAAACTGGAATTGCAAAGTATCTGGGGATTATGAACGAGGCAAGCGCGACGGATTTTGATTTTTCTGAAAAAGCAAGGCGTATAGATACAAGAACTACGTCTGGCGTCAAAATGATTAGTGCCCACTTAAACAATAAAGATAATAATGTTTACAGTACTGGCGATGTTATTGATTTTATACTAGTAATCCAATCATCAAAAGAAATTAATCCTGTCAACATATCAATTGTCAATCAATATGTTGATGGGGTAAGGATAGGAGGATCTATTTCAAACAACCTGGTTTTGTATGTTGGAGAGAACCATATACATATCCTCTTTCCAACCGACAATATACCAGATGGTATATATAGTCTTGAAATACATGTTAACTCTATGGGTGAAGATGGCCTTAATAGCAGGTTAGATAGCGTGAAATTTGCAATCCCATATAGTATTCAAAATAGAGTTGGGGTATACGGTAATGATTGGCAACACAATGTATATGGACATTCAATGTACAGACCTTTAGTTGTGGAGAATGTTAGTCATAAAGCATAGGGATGAACCTTAGGAAACGGATAAATTAATTAGGAGATTATTTTGAATGATATCAGTTATCGTTCCGGTATATAATGTAGAGGCATATTTAGGAAAGTGTTTAAATAGTATTATTGCCCAAACATATACTGACTTGGAGATTTTGCTTGTTGACGATGGCTCTACGGATCGGTGCGGTGAAATTTGCGATCAATATGCAAAGCTAGATCATAGAATACGAGTTTTTCACACAGAGAATCATGGCCTTTCTGTTGCGAGAAATGTTGGATTGGATCATGCGTTAGGACAATATATTGGTTTTGTAGACAGCGATGATTGGATTGAACCCAATATGTACGAAACACTTTTTCACCTTACAGAACAAACAAATGCAGACATTACTACTTGCAGATTTTATTATGAATACCAAAACAAAACATTAGAATCGTTAGGACCAAGAAAACAACTAATGTTTGAGGGAGACGATGTACTTCGAACCTACATTTTTGATCAGAGTATATGCCAAGATTCATGGAATAATCTATTTAAGGCTGAACTTTTTCAAAATGTACGTTATCCAGAAGGAAGAAACTTTGAGGATTATTTCATAAAGCCTCCACTTCTTCAAAAGGCAAAAAGAATGGTATATACGCCTTCGTGTTTGCTTCATTATCGAAATCGACAAAATAGTTTGTCTAATATTCATACATTGAAAAACAATGTAGATTTTTGGTTGGTATTTCGAGAACGCTTTGATATGCTTAGTTCAATGTCTGATGAGTATTATCGCATGTCCGTTGAGCAGGCAATTGCTGCGATAGGCCGTATGTGGCGTTGGTATGCGTCATATTCAGGCAAAGAGAAACAACAGGCAAAGATGTGGTTAGATGAAATGCAGAGATTTAGTGACTTACATTTCAATGAGATTGTTCGAGGAACTACTTATTCACGAGGTGCGAAGATTACATGTATCTTGGCTAAAAGCAAAAACCCTCTGTTGTTTAGAGGACTTTATTGGGCAACACAAATATACCGAAACCATAAAATCAGAGATCAGAAGTATTTTCCATAGAATTATAATGAGATTGGCATAAAATACAAAGCGATAGTAGTTTATGCTTTAATAGACTACTTTATCGCTTAGCACTTGACAGATTTAGGTTTTCTGTACTAGAATAGATTTCACAAATCGAAAAACGATGAAGAGGGTTAGTAGGAGCCTGGAAACACCCCAGAGAGAGAACCATTTGCTGAGAGGTTCTTGTGTGGAGGGCTTTGAACCTGCCTTGGAGTTTCGCATGAGACATAACTTTATGGGAAATGCGACGTAGGATCGGCGTTAACGATGATGAGAGATGGATGCGAGCTTCATTGCGTCAATTAGGGTGGTACCGCCGGTTTCCGGTCCCTTATTAGGGATGGAAATGGGCGGATTTTATTTTGCTGCGAAGCAGGCGGATTTTATGAGTGAAGAGGAAGGAACCCATGCGGCGTTAAATATATTCCTTATTTATGCCGATATATATATTTAGACAAAAGGAGAACGAGACAATGGCAGACAACAAGAAGATGGTGGAAGCGATTACTTCCATGGAAGAGGATTTTGCGCAGTGGTATACTGACGTGGTGAAGAAGGCAGAGCTGATTGATTATACCAGCGTCAAGGGATGTATGGTGATCAAGCCGGCAGGCTATGCGATCTGGGAGCTGATCCAGAGGCAGCTTGATGACAGGTTTAAGGCAACGGGCGTGGAGAATGTATACCTGCCTATGTTTATTCCTGAATCCCTGCTTCAGAAGGAGAAGGATCACGTGGAAGGCTTTGCGCCTGAGGTTGCATGGGTAACGCATGGCGGCCTTCAGCCCCTGCAGGAGAGAATGTGCGTACGTCCTACCTCCGAGACGCTGTTCTGCGATTTTTATAAGAATTGTATTCAATCCTATCGCGACCTTCCGAAGGTCTATAATCAGTGGTGTAGCGTGGTTCGTTGGGAGAAGGAGACGAGACCGTTCCTTCGCTCCAGAGAGTTCCTCTGGCAGGAAGGCCACACGGCACATGCTTCCTTTGAGGATGCGCAGGCGCGTACGATTCAGATGTTGAATCTCTATGCGCAATTCTGTGAAGAGGTGCTCGCAATCCCCGTGATCAAGGGTCAGAAGACGGAGAAAGAGAAGTTCGCAGGCGCTGAGGCGACCTACACGATCGAGGCACTGATGCATGACGGTAAGGCGCTGCAATCCGGTACGAGTCATAACTTTGGTGATGGCTTCGCAAAGGCATTTGGCATTCAGTTTACGGACAAGGATAACACCTTGAAGTATGTAAATCAGACCTCCTGGGGCATGACGACGAGATTGATTGGTGCATTGATCATGGTTCACGGCGACAATGAAGGGCTTGTGCTTCCTCCCAGAGTTGCGCCGATTCAGGTTTGCGTGATTCCCATTGCTCAGAAGAAGGAGGGCGTTCTGGAGAAGGCTACGGAGATTAAGGAGCAGCTTTCTAAGAACTTCCGCGTAAAGCTGGATGATACGGACAAGACGCCCGGCTTTAAGTTCGCTGAGGCGGAGATGCGTGGTTATCCGATCCGCGTGGAGATCGGCCCGAAGGACATTGAGGCTGGCAAGTGCGTGATCTGTCGCCGCGACACGAGGGAGAAGATCGAGGTTGCGCTTACTGACCTTGAGGCGAAGGTGGGCGAGCTGATGGAGACGATCCAGAAGGAGATGCTGGAGCGCGCAAGAGCGCATCGTGAGGCACACACTTATGTCGCAACGACCATGGAGGAGTTCGAGAAGCTCTTTACGGAGAAGTCCGGTTTTGTAAAGGCAATGTGGTGCGGAGATCGTGCCTGCGAGGATCTCATCAAGGAGAAACTCAGCGTGACGAGCCGTTGCATGCCGTTTGAACAGGAAAACTTGGCAAGTACCTGCGTATGCTGTGGAAAGCCTGCAAAGAAGATGGTTTATTGGGGAAGGGCATATTAAAGTATGAACTATATCGTATTTGATCTGGAATGGAACCAGAGCAATACGGGGGGGAGTTCAAAGGTCGAGGGGTTACCCTTCGAAATCATAGAGATCGGGGCGGTGAAGCTGTCTGGTGATGGGGCACTGGAGAGCGAGTTCAATGAACTGATCCGCCCTCAGGTATATAAGGAGATGCATCGCATCACGGGGAAAATCATTCATCTGACGATGGAGGAGTTAAAGCACAGCAGGTCATTCCCAGAGGTGGCAACGAGGTTCGAGATGTGGTGCGGGGAGAATCCGTTCCTGTTTTGTACCTGGGGAACGCTGGACGTCATGGAGCTTCAGCGGAACCGAAAGTTCTTTTACATGATGCCTTTGACGGAAAAGCCCATGCCGTATTTGGACGTGCAAAAATTATTTGCGCTCACCTATGATACAGATGAACCGCGAAAGAGGCGTTCGCTTCAGGATGCCGTGGATTATCTGCAGATCGAAAAGCACGTGCCTTTTCATCGTGCCTTCAGTGATGCGTATTATACGGCGAAGGTATTACAGGTGCTGATGCAGGTAAATCCGAAGGTGCTTTCGAGGATTTCCTACGACGTATTTTATCCGCCGACCGACAGGGAGACGGAGGTGCGGCATCAGTTTGACACTTATTTCAAGTATATTTCCAGGACGTTTCCGGGAAAGAGGGAGCTCCTTGCGGACAAGGAGGTCAGCTCCAGCAAGTGTTATCTCTGTCATCGAAATCTAAAGAAAAGGGTGCGGTGGTTTACCACAAACAATCGAAATTATGTCTGTCTTGCGTATTGTGAGGTGCATGGCTATCTCAAGGGAAAGATACGCGTGAATAAGACGGCGGAGGGAGAGGTATTTGCGGTAAAGACGACGAGGCTGGTGGATGAAGAGACGGCGCGGGACGTTGAACGGAAATGGGAGCGATTGCAGAATTCAAAGAATAAGGACGAGGAATGTATCGTACCTGAGAATAATGAGAATGAAACACTAGACTAAAAGCGCGGGTAGTTACCTGCGCTTTAGTCTTTCTTTGTATCTTCTTTTTGCGGCACGGATCTGTGCCTTGCGTTCTCGTTGCATGTCTTTGGAAAGCTTTAATCCTTTTTTGGAATACTCATGATTGCGGGAGCTCCGCAGTCCTGGACCAAAGGAGAATTGGAAATTCCTTTGGAGGAAGAGTAGGATGCCAAATAATACCGCGATCACAACAAGTACTATCAAAATGATCTTGATGGTCTTAAAGTTGATAAAGACAAAGGAGGGGGCTTTTTTCTCCTTTTCCTTTGCTTTTGTTTCTTCCGTTTTCTTTTCCTTGGCAGAAGGTGTAGGCGAGGCGGTCTCTTCTGCCTCCGTGCTGGTCTCCTCTGCTTCAAAGGCATAGCCGCTTTGCGTGCCCTTCGTCAGATCCAGCGAAACGGTTCCGACCGGTGTTCCGTGGTAATCATAGGAGATCAGTGCAGCCTGCCCGGGAACATTTGTATCATAGGATATTTCAGAATGCAAATCAGCAAAGCTGGCGGTCTTTGGCAGGATGACGCAAGCCTCCTTATTCAGGGAAAGGATCGGTTCGGTCGCACCAAAGATATCAGTATTGTCATAGAAAAAGCCGATGTTGTCAATGTCGTATTTGGTCTCGGTCTGAGAAACATTGATTTTATCAAAGTTGCCAAAGCCATATTCAAAGAGGGCGATGGTGTCCTCACTGTACATGGGGTTGTCATCATTCAGAACCACGCAGATCAGACGCAAACCATTTTTTTCGGCACAGGATACCATGGTGTTGTGAGCACTGTCCGTATAACCGGTTTTACATCCAACAAGATATTCATAGGCATATTTCCCGCTGGGGATCAAGGGCATCTGGTTCCAATCCGTCAGGACGCCGTTTGGCTTTTCTACGACGAGTTTGGGCTCGAGAGTGATCTTATCCAGGTAGTCTATGGCGAAGAAGGCACGGCCGATCATGGCAAGGTCGTAGGCGCTGGTGACGTGCTGTTCATTGGGGAGACCGTTGGGATTGACAAAGTTGGAATCCACGGCACCGAGCTCCTTGGCGCGCTCATTCATCATGTTGGCAAATTCATCCCAGCTTCCGCCGACGTGAGCGGCGATGGCATAGGCGACTTCATTGGCTGAACGAATGAGTAATGCATTCAGGCAGTCCTCCATGGACAAGGTCCAGCCCGGGTTCATCGCAATGTGATTGCTGCCCTTGGGAATGCTAAAGATGTCATCATGGGAAAAGGTGACGATCTCGTCCAGGGAGCTGTTCTCGTAAGCGAGGAGCGCCGTCAGGATTTTGGTCGTACTAGCGGGATATTGTTGTTTGTGAATGTTTTTTTCGTAGAGGATGGTTCCTGTTTCGGCTTCGATTAAAATAGCGGATTCAGCGCTGACAACAGGACCTGTTGGCCATCCCTGTCTCGCATTGGATTGTATGGCTAACGCCTGATGCTCTGCGATGCGCTTTTCCTTTTCCGTTTGTGTCTTGGTCGCCTGACAGATCAGGGGCTGGGAGAAGGCGAGGCAGATTGCCATGAGGCCGGCAATCAGGCGGGAATGCTTCTTGTAAAACATGTTGTTCTCCTTTTTGTCTTTTCATCATCCCTACTATCTTACTACATTTTTCGTAAAAACCAAAGTAGAAAGTGAAAAATTTAGGAAAAGTTAAGGAAACTTGCTGCATACGGAGGAATAGGATTGGGCATGGTTTCTCTTGCCAAGACGGAGGAGAGCCAGTATAATGAGGAAGGCGCCTTTTGGCAAAGCGGAAGAAAGCCGGGGTAAAGTAAGGCGTTGACGGTAAGGTGCATAAGGCTGGTAAAGGATATAAGGCTGGTAAGAGGCATTAAGCCAGTCAGCGGCATAAGGCTGGTAAGGGGCATTAAGCCAGAAGAGGTGAGGTGAAAGCATGAGGCTTAGAAATGTTACGGGTTCTCGGGAAATGATAGCGGAAAGCAGGTTTGTTGTTCCTGAGGAGACGCTGAAGGATATGCCGGGAAAATGGCAGGAGATTTTTGGAAATCATCATCCAATTTACATAGAGATCGGAATGGGGAAGGGAAAGTTTCTCCATACAATGGCAAAGGATCATCCCGGGATCAATTATATCGGAATTGAGAAGTATTCCACGGTACTTCTTCGCGCCGTGCAGAAGATGGAGCAGGAGGAGTTGCCCAATCTGAAGCTGATTCGCATGGATGCGGAGGAGATTGCGGAGGTGTTTGGGCAAGGCGAGGTCGCCAGAATTTATTTGAATTTCTCGGACCCGTGGCCAAAGGACAGACATGCGAAGAGAAGGCTTCCCTCCAGGGAATTTCTTGCGAGGTATGATCATATTTTGGCGAAGGACGGCTTAATTGAGTTTAAGACGGACAATCGCGCGCTGTTTGATTTTGCCGTGGAGGAGTTAGAACCCGCGGGATGGAAGGCATGTGCCATCACCTATGATTTGCACGCGGATCCTGTCATGATGGAAGGCAATGTCATGACGGAGTATGAGGAGAAATTTTCCGCCATCGGCAACCCCATCTGTAAATATGTGATTACGAGAGCTTAGGAACATTTGGAATCCTTTTTGAGGTTCATAAATTATGGTTGTAGGGCGTTTGTTGCTTCGCTAATCGGGGTTTGGCAGAATCAATCCTTACGGTTGGGGGATGAAGGGGGTTTGGGTCAAAAATAGTTGGATGCAGGAAGTAAATAAAAAGCGTCAAGTTTGTAAAAGGACTTGGCGCTTTTGATTTCTTGCAGTTGTTTTATTGATGGAAGAGCTTCTGGTTCTGGTAGTTGGGTTCGCAGGTGAGGTTGACGCCGAGCTTTCGGAACACGCTCATGTCCACGTGGGACAGGATGACGCTGGAGTGTACCTCGGAACCCTTTAATTGCTTGAGCTGCTCGAGCGCGCGTCTCGCTTTGTCGTCAGTTGCGGCGCAGATGGAAAGGGCGATCAGCACCTCGTCCGTGTGGAGTCTGGGGTTCTTATTGCGAAGATGGTTGATCTTCAGCTCCTGTATCGGCTCAATGATGGTCGGGGAGAGAAGCAATACTTCGTCCTCAATGCCTGCCAGTACCTTTAAGACGTTTAGCAGCATGGCGGAGGAAGCACCGAGAAGCTCGCTGGTCTTTCCGGTAATGATTCTTCCGTCGGGAAGCTGGATTGCGGCAGCAGGCTCTCCGGTAAGCTCTGCCTTGGTCGTTGCTGCGCTGATGACGGGACGATCCGCGGGAGTAACGCCTGCCTGATTCATGAGGAGCTCAAGCTTTAAGATCTGGTCATCATCAGCCATACCTTGACGCTTTAAGCACATGGTATTGTAATAGCGGCGAACAATTTCCTGCTTTGCGGCTTCTCTTACGGCATCATCATCCACGATGCCATAGCCCGCCATGTTGACGCCCATGTCTGTCGGGGATTTGTAGGGACACTCGCCCATGATCTTTTCGAACATGGCACGAAGTACGGGGAAGACCTCAACGTCGCGGTTGTAGTTGATCGTGGTTTCACCATATGCTTCCAGATGGAAGGGATCGATCATGTTGACATCGTTTAAGTCAGCCGTTGCAGCCTCGTAAGCAAGGTTCACGGGGTGCTTGAGAGGGATGTTCCAGATCGGGAAGGTCTCGTATTTTGCATAGCCGGCCTTGATGCCGCGCTTATATTCATGATAGAGCTGAGAGAGGCAGGTTGCCATTTTACCGCTGCCAGGTCCTGGAGCCGTGATCACGACAAGGGATTTCGTGGTCTCAATATAGTCGTTCTTTCCGTAGCCCTCATCGCTGACGATCAGCGGAATGTTGGAGGGATAGCCGGGAATGGGATAATGGCGATACACCTTTAAGCCCAAGGATTCCAGCTTTTTCTGATAAGCGATGGCACTAGGCTGACCGGAAAACTGGGTCAGGCAAACGCTTCCGACGTAAAGGCCATATCCGCGAAACGCATCAATCAGGCGAAGCACGTCCAGATCGTAGGTGATGCCGAGGTCGGAACGCATTTTATTTTTTTCGATGTCAGACGCATTAATGACGATGACGATTTCTGCCTGATCCTTCAGCTGCACCAGCATGTTGATCTTGCTGTCAGGCTTAAAGCCGGGAAGCACGCGGGACGCATGGTAGTCGTCAAACAGCTTTCCGCCAAACTCGAGGTAGAGCTTTCCGCCAAAGGCGGCGATGCGCTCCTTGATGCGTTCTGACTGCAATTGTAAATATTTGTCGTTGTCAAATCCTAGTTTTGCCATTTTTAACAACCTTTCCTTCTCATTCGAATCATTCCATGAAAGCCAAAAAGAGCGCCGAATGAACGCTCCGTAAAAATCATACCTAAAAAGAAGTCAAAAATCAATGACTAATCGTAAAAAACATAAAAATATGTTCCAATTTATGCTTCTTTTAGGGAGACTTCACATATTTTTCACATTTCCTCTATTGATTTATGAGTTTCTTATCCCTATAATAAGATGAGAGAAATTGAGAAATTCGCTCATACTAATGACGTAGAGAATGCTTTGACAAGGATGGAATCACATGGACAATCAAAATAATAACGGAGGGAACCAACCACAAAAACAGCCGAATCTTGCGCTGCTCATCATGCTGATCCTGGGATCGGTGCTTTTGGCGTTTGTGTTCTATACCGCTTTTTTCAGCGGGAAACAGCAGGAGCGCGTAAAGTATACGGAGTTCCTGGAGGATTTGAAGGCCGATAAGGTAAAGAGTGTTAAAATTGCTGACACGCGTGTCATGACGGTCGTACTCAAGGGCGACAGTCAGGCACAGAGTGAGACGGAGACGCAGTATCCCTATTACAGCCGTTTTTTGAATCAGGTGAGGGAGCTGAACAATACCTATGAGACCATGTTGGCAGAGGACATGGATACCCTGATGGCCAGACTCGAGGAGTATGGCGTGGAGGGTGAATTTGTCTCCAGCGGTAACGGAAATTATATTTTGGAACTGCTTTTGACGGTGGTGCTTCCCATTGCGCTGGTATGGATTCTTCTTTCGTTTTTGTTCCGAAAGATGGGCGGCGGTGGCGTCGGCCCCATGGGCATTGGCAAATCCAATGCCAAGGTTTACGTGCAGAAGGAGACCGGAGTTACGTTTAAGGACGTGGCAGGCGAGGATGAAGCGAAGGAGTCTCTGGTAGAGGTCGTGGATTTCCTGCACAATCCTCAGAAATACTCCAAGATTGGTGCGAGATTGCCGAAGGGCGCGCTGCTTGTCGGCCCTCCCGGAACCGGTAAAACGCTTCTTGCAAGAGCCGTTGCGGGTGAGGCACACGTGCCGTTCTTCTCCCTGACGGGTTCAGATTTCGTGGAATTATATGTCGGCATGGGCGCAAGCCGCGTGCGTGACCTGTTTAAGGAGGCAAATAAGAATGCCCCTTGTATTATCTTCATTGATGAGATTGATGCCATTGGACGAAGCCGTGATTCGAAGTACGGCGGAGGCAACGAGGAGCGCGAGCAGACCTTGAATCAGCTCCTTTCGGAGATGGATGGTTTTGACAGCTCCAAGGGTATTTTGATGATCGGTGCGACAAACCGCCCCGAGATTTTGGATAAGGCGCTTCTTCGTCCCGGCCGTTTTGACAGAAGAATTATTGTGGATAAGCCGGATCTGAAGGGTCGTGTTGAGATATTGAAGGTGCATGCCAAGGACGTCAAGATGGATGAAACCGTGGATCTGGATGCCATTGCACTTGCTACCAGTGGCGCGGTTGGTTCAGACCTTGCAAACATGATCAATGAGGCTGCCATCAATGCCGTCAAGGAAGGCAGGGAGTACGTAAGCCAGAAGGATCTGTTTGGGGCCGTGGAGGTTGTGCTGGTTGGTAAGGAAAAGAAGGACCGCATCATGAGTCCTGAGGAGCGCAAGATTGTCTCCTATCATGAGGTTGGTCATGCGCTGATCAGTGCACTGCAAAAGAACTCCGAGCCCGTGCAGAAGATTACGATTGTTCCCCGGACCATGGGAGCACTTGGTTATGTCATGCACGTGCCTGAAGAGGAGAAATATCTGAATTCCGAGGCAGAGCTTCGTGACATGCTGGTGGGCCTGCTCGGCGGACGTGCGGCAGAGGAGATCGTCTTCGATTCCGTGACGACCGGCGCGGCAAATGACATTGAACGTGCGACGGACATCGCAAGGAACATGATCACGCGCTTCGGCATGAGCAAGAAGTTTGGCCTGATGGGCCTTGCTACCGTAGAAAGCCAGTATTTGGAGGGCAGAACGGCGCTGAACTGTAGTGACGCCACGGCAGCAGAGATTGATGCCGAGGTGGTTGCGCTCCTCAAGGAGAGCTATGAGAAGGCATTGTCGATGCTTCGTGAGAATCGTGAGCTGATGGATAAGATCGCAGCCTTCCTGATTGAGAAGGAGACCATTACCGGTAAGGAGTTTATGGAAATCTTCCGCAGGGAGAAGGGCCTGCCTGAGCCCGAGGAAAAGGCAAAGACAAGCGATGCGAATGTGAAGGAGACCAATCTGGCGCAAGGGAGTCTGGCAAGCGATTCTGACGGAGACGGTCACGCAAAAGAGGACAATCAGTCCGTAAAGGATTCCCAGGAGGCGCAGGAGGCTGAGAAAAAGCCGGAAGCACCGACCTATTTGGGGAACAGTGAGCCGACAGATGACAGGCCTGTAGGACGCTTTTCTAACAGAAGATTAGATGAATAGGAAATAAAAGTAAAAGCCGCCGTGAATGAGGCATCATTCATGGCGGTTTTTGCATATTAAAAAATAAGGAGATTTGATAAAAAAATGACAAAAACCATTGTCGGTGCATTGAAATATCCATGGGAAAATGTTACGATGTTACATGGATATGGTGAGGTATGGTATTTGATTCTGTTGGGGTGGAGATTGTGCACGAGAGAAAGACGTATCAAATTGTTTTGTTCGTGATCATTATGATCGCGATGAATTATGTTGGAAAGAGCGTGGCGGATCATTTTTCATTGCCAATTTGGCTGGATTCCCTTGGAACGATCGTCACGGCTTATGTTTGTGACCCATTTTGCGGTGCCGTGGTTGGACTTTCAGGAAATCTTTTATATGCATTTAAGGATCCGTTGTCTTTATTATATGGCTTCACTGGCATTGCCATTGGCCTTAGCGTTGGCTTTTGTGCGAGAAGAAAATGGATGGAGACCTTATTTGGCACCTTGACGTCCAGCGTCATTGTTACGATCTGCTCCGTGGTTATTTCTGCGCCCATTAACTTGCTTGTTGGCAACGGCATGGTCGGAAACATGTGGGGTGACGGCGTGGTCTCCTATCTTCTGGAGCATGATGTACATCCCTATCTGGCAAGCGCGGTGGGTGAATTCTATGTCGATTTTCTGGACAAATTTATCTCCCTTTTACTTCTTTTCCTGATGATTCAGTACTTTCGGTTTCGGCGAAAGAAATTACAGGGCGCGGCACTTCTTTTTGTGGCGATGCTGTCTGCCGTCGTGCTTCTTTGGGGTGACGTGGCGCTGGCGAATGACATCAACAATAATAACATCCAGACGATTTATAGTAGCGACAATGGTCTTCCTTGCGGGGAAGCAAATGACGTTGCGCAGACCAATGACGGTATTCTGTGGATTGGAACCTATGCCGGCCTGTATCGGCACAATGGCAGTGAATTCAGGCTGATGAGTGAGTATTCGTCCGTCAGAAACGTCAACTGTCTCTATGTGGACGAGGAGGGCAGACTTTGGATTGGCACCAATGATAACGGCGTGTCCATTGTCATCAACGAGCGATTGGCCAATGTCATTGACGTGGAGAACGGACTGCCTGCAAATTCCGTGCGAAGCATCACGATGTCCTCGGAGGGCTATTATTACGTGGGAACGACGTCGAGCATGATGGTGTTGACGCTGGATGGCGGCATGGAAATCGTCGCGGAGCTGCCACAGATTATTTACGCGCACAGTATTTCCAGGGGGGCAGATGGGCTGGTTGCCGCAGCGACAAATGATGGCGACGTGTTTTTGATTCGTGGAACGGAGATTCTGGCATCGCTTCGCCTGGATGCGGAGCAGGAGATTTATACCTGTGTACGGTTTGATGACAGCGGCATGCTTTATGCGGGAACCTCTTCGAATCACATCTATTGCTATGACATTTCTTCTGGAGACTTTGTGCAAAAGGGGATAATTAACTGTAAGGAGCTGAATCACATTAATACCATTCAGTTTCTGGAGAATGGGATCATGTATGTCTGCTCGGATGCAGGCGTGGGCTATCGGGATCGCAATCATTTGTTTCACTTGCTCAACATTGATGGATTTCGCAATTCTGTGGATAACATGACAGTGGATTATCAAGGAAACCTTTGGTTTTCCTCTTCAAGACTGGGACTTCTCAAGCTTTCCGCGTCTCCTTTCTCTGACATCTATCGTTCTGCGGGAATGCAGGGAGAAGTTGTGAATGCCGTTACGAAATGGCAGGGAAAGCTCTATGTTGGCACGGACGTAGGTGTCGACATAATTGATCAAAGGTTTAACAGAGGGCAGGAGAATGAATTGACGGAGCTTCTTGATGGCGTCCGCATTCGCTGCCTGATGGCGGACAGCCACGGAGATCTGTGGATCTGTACGTATGGTAAGGGCATGCTGCGCGCTGAAAAGAATGGAAGGATTACGCACTTTGACGGAACCAACGGGAGCTTTGGCGACTGGGCGAGAGTTGCCATTGAATTGTCCGACGGAAGCATTGCGGCGTCCAGCGACGTGGGACTTGGCATCTTTCAGGAAAATGAACTGGTGAAGAAAATTGGCTTTGAGGATGGCCTAAGCACGGCGATGATCCTTTGTTTGACGGAACTGTCGGACGGCAGGCTTCTCTGTGGAACGGATGGTGACGGAATTGCCATCGTCAAGGATGGAAAACTGGCGGGACATCTTTCGAGAAAGGATGGCCTTAGTTCGGACGTCATTTTGAGGATTGTTGAGGATCCGGTGGAACCCGGAGCCTACATTGTAACCAGTAATGGGCTATGCTATATGGATGGGGAAAACAAGATTCGCCTGTTGGAGGGCTTTCCCTATTATAATAATTATGACGTTTGGGCGATGAAGGACGGAACGCTGTTTGTCCTGAGCAGCGGCGGCATTTACGTGACCGAGCGTCAGGAACTATTTCAGACGGATGAAAAGCCGGAATACGAGCTGTTGGATGCCAAGCGAGGCTTAAATTTTGCGCTCACGGCGAATTCCTGGGATTACATGGAGGAAAACGGGGATTTGTATCTGTCTTGCGACAGCGGCGTTTACTGCTTTAACATTCATAATTATGGCGAAGCCAGGAGATCCTACCGAATGAAGATTTCCTCCATCTATCTGGACGGCGCGGCGCATGAATTGGAGCGTGGAGATGCATTTCGCATTGGCAGGGATGTCTCCAAGATAGAAATTTTCCCTGAAATTATCAATTATACCGCAAATGATCCGAATGTCAGTTATTATCTTGAGGGCTTTGATTCTGCGCCAAACATGACACAGCAGAGCGCCTTATCGAGCATTACCTATACGAATCTCCCCGCAGGAACCTATCTGTTCCATCTCAGCGTATTGGACAGCAAGGGTGAGAAAAAGCTGGAGGAAAGCGTATACAAGATCATTAAGGAGCAAGAGTTATATGACACGGGATGGTTCCACGGATATATGTTGGTGGTTGCCATGCTGGCAGTGGCTTGGCTTACCTGGTTTATTGTACGAACGCAGATTCAGCGGACCATCAACTTCCAGAAAAAAGAGTTGGAATTTGCGAAAAATCAGGTGAAGATGGGAAATGAAACCATTCTTGCCATTGCAAAGACCGTGGACGCTAAGGATGAAAACACGAGTCAGCATTCGCAGCGTGTATCGGATTACAGCGTTCTGATCGCGGAGGCGCTTGGCTTTAGCGTAGAGGAGCAGGAAAACATTCGCAAGGCCGCGCTGCTTCATGACATCGGTAAAATAGGCATTCCTGACAAGGTGCTGAACAAGGCGGATCGATTAGATGATGACGAATATGCCATCATGAAGTCTCACGTCATCCGGGGTGCTGAGATTCTCAAGGACTTTACGATTGTGGAGCATGCGACCGACGGAACGAAGTATCATCATGAGAGATATGACGGAACGGGATATCCGAACGGCCTCAAGGGCGAGGAAATTCCGTTGTACGGAAGAATTATCGGCGTGGCGGACGCATTTGATGCCATGACGGCAAATCGTGTCTACAGAAAGAAATTACCGTTTGACGTGGTGCTGGAGGAGTTTAAGAACGAAAGCGGGAAGCAATTTGATCCGAAGCTGGTCGACATTATGTTTGACCTGATTCGGAAAGGGAAGATCAAGGTGGACGAACTGTATGAAACGCACGTCACGCTTCCTGCGTGGTTGCTTGAAAACAAGGAGGGCAGGGATCAATGAAGAGAATGAGAATGGTAACCGTGATCACTGCCCTGACCGTCATCTGTATTTATGCAGTCATCACTTTTTTCTTCCTGAGGGATGAGGAGAGCGAGAGAACCATTAAGGTTGGCTTTGTTTATGATGGAGATGAAAGTGCTCCCTATACCTATAATTTTATTCGTGCCCAGAAAAAGCTTGATGATTATGATTTTGGCGGAAGGGTGACGACGGTTGCGAAGGTCAATATTCCGGAAGCCAAGGGGGAGCAGGCAATCAGGGAGCTGATCGAAGAGGGCTGTGACCTGATTATTACCAATAGCTATGGCTACGAGGAGACGGCGAAGCGCATGGCGAAGGAATTCCCGGAGGTTCAGTTTTGTCAGGCAACGGGAGATAATGCCAATGAGGATCCCGTTCCCAATTATCATACCTTCATGGGCGAGATTTATCAGGGCAGATATGTTACGGGAATTGTTGCCGGCATGAAGCTGAAGGAAATGATTGACGAGGGCGTGATCAGCGCGGAGGAGGCAAGGATCGGATTTGTTGGCGCCTATCCGTATGCAGAGGTAATCTCTGGCTACACGGCATTTTTCCTCGGCGCAAGAAGCATTGTGCCAACGGTGACCATGGATGTCATGTATACCAATACCTGGACGAGCTACACTCTGGAGAAGAATTGCGCAGAATCGCTAATTGAAGATGGCTGCGTGATCATTGCACAGCATTCTGATACGATTGGTCCTGCCGTGGCCTGCGAAAATGCAGCCGAGCATGGTAAGACGGTATATCACGTCGGTTATAATCAGAGCATGATTGACATTGCGCCCACCACCTCTTTGGTGAGTGCCAGAATCAATTGGTCAGTTTATGTTTTTTCGGCCATGAATGCCGTGCTGAATGATGAACCGATTGAAAAAAGGATTCGGGGAAACGTGCACGGTCATGACGTGGGGGCCGGATTTGAACAGGATTGGATACAGATCCTGGACATCAATGGCTTAATCGTTGCCGAGGGCACGGAGAAGGCCGTGGAGGATGCCATTGAAAAGCTAAAAAAGGGTCAAATCGATGTTTTTCAGGGAAATTATGTCGGCGTGAATCCATATGATCCTAATGATGTGTACGATCTAAGGGAAGGCTATGAGGAGAATAAGGATGCCTCGGCTCCATCCTTCCATTACGTTCTGCGTGATGTGATTCATATCAGGGAGTAAGGTTACGATTGAAATTTTTTAGGAAATGCTTGCAAAAAAATAACTTTTCGGCTAGAATAGAGTACGCTATGGAGATGTACCCAAGTGGTTGAAGGGTCCGCACTCGAAATGCGGTAGGTCGCGCAAGCGGCGCCGGGGTTCAAATCCCCGCATCTCCGCTCGTTCTTTCGGGAAGTCCTGGAATGGGGTATGTGTTTACGAATGCATACTTAGGAGAGCCAGAGAAATCTGGCTCTCTTTTAGCGCTCTGTTTTCCTGGCTGGCAGCAGGGATTTTTTTTCAGTTTCAAGTTGTCTCTTTGGGAAAAATAGGTTATACTATTAAAGGATTGTTGTCTCGCCACGGCAGTAATCCCCAAAATGAAATTAAGCACCATCATGGAACCAGGAGAGGATGCGGAACGGAGGAGAAAATGAAGAGAATCGGCATGTTGACCAGCGGCGGCGATTGTCAGGCATTAAATGCGGCTATGCGCGGTGTGGTAAAGACCCTTGTAAACAGCAGGCAAAAGGTTGAGATCTATGGTTTTCTGGATGGCTATCGCGGCCTGATCTATGGAAATTATCGGACACTTGCAGGCAGTGAGTTTTCGGGAATTCTGACCAAGGGCGGCACGATTCTTGGAAGCTCCAGAACCCCGTTTAAGACGATTCAGGAGCCTGATGAGAATGGCCTCGATAAAGTTGCTGCCATGATTAAGAATTACCAGAAGCTAAAGCTGGATTGTCTGGTGATTCTTGGCGGAAATGGAACGCATAAGACGGCAAACCTGCTTCGCGAGAAGGGGTTGAACGTCGTGACGCTTCCGAAGACCATTGACAATGACCTGTGGGGAACGGACATGACGTTCGGCTTCCAAAGTGCGGTTAACGTTGCAACGAGTGCGATCGATTGCATCCATACGACGGCTGCTTCTCATGGACGTGTATTTATTGTAGAGGTCATGGGACATAAGGTTGGGTTCCTGACGCTGAATGCCGGCATGGCGGGCGGTGCGGATATCATTCTGATTCCTGAGATTCCTTATGACATTAATAAAGTAATCAAGAAGATTGAGGATCGTGAGAAGAATGGAAGCCGCTTCACCATCATTGCGGTGGCGGAGGGTGCCATTTCTAAAGAAGACGCAAAGCTGTCCAAGAAGGAATATAAGAAAAAGCTGTTGAACAATCCATATCCGTCGGTTTCCTATGAGATCGCAGCACAGATTCAGGAGAAGACGGGACGGGAGATCCGCGTGACGGTTCCGGGACATACGCAGAGAGGCGGAAGCCCTTGCCCTTATGACCGCGTGTTCGCAAGTCGTCTTGGCGCGGAAGCGGGCGAGATGATTTTGAACGGTGAGTATGGCTTCATGGTGGGCTATAAGAATCGTGAGATCGTCAAGGTGCCACTCGAAGAGGTGGCTGGAAAGCTAAAGATGGTAGATCCGAACTCTACCATTGTAAAAGAAGCAAAGCTCATGGGAATTTCCTTTGGAGATTAATGACCCTGAGCGAAAAACAGTATTGAGGGTGTTAAAGCATGTCATATACGGCGCTATACCGAAAATTCCGACCGGCTTCCTTTGCAGAGGTCAAGGGTCAGGACCATATTGTTACGACCCTGAGAAACCAGTTGAAGGCGGGAAGAATCGGTCATGCGTATCTCTTTACGGGAACCAGGGGAACGGGCAAAACCTCCGTGGCAAAGATTTTTGCGAAGACGGTGAACTGTGAGCATCCCACGGAGGACGGCCCCTGCGGAGAGTGTCGTACCTGTAAGGCAATTGCGGCAGGCGCGAGCATGAACGTCATTGAGATTGACGCTGCGTCGAATAATGGCGTGGACAACATCCGTGAGATTGTGGATGAGGTTTCTTATTCCCCGGCGGAAGGAAAGTACAAGGTGTATATCATCGATGAGGTACACATGCTTTCCATCGGGGCATTTAACGCGCTCTTAAAAACCTTGGAGGAGCCGCCCGCATATGTCATTTTTATCTTGGCAACGACGGAGGTGCATAAGCTTCCCATTACGATTTTGTCCAGATGTCAGCGGTATGACTTTAAACGAATTTCTATTGACACCATTGCAGATCGCATGCGGGAGCTGGTGGACGCGGAGAACGTCAAGGTGGAGGATAAGGCGCTTCGCTATATCGCGAAGATGGCGGATGGTTCGATGCGTGATGCCTTGAGTCTTCTGGATCAGTGTATTGCCTTCCATCTGGGAAATGAGCTGACCTATGACATGGCGCTGGACGTGCTGGGCGCCGTGGATAATGTTGTATTCAGTGACCTTCTGCGGCACGTGCTGGAACGGGATGCACTCGGGTGTATCACGCTCCTCGAGGACATTGTCATGCAGGGCAGGGAGCTGACGCAGTTTGTCACGGACTTCACCTGGTATTTAAGAAATTTAATGCTGGTACAAGCTTCCGATAACCTTGAGGACGTCATTGACGTGTCCTCAGAGCATCTGGCAAGATTGAAGGAGGAGGCGGAAAGCCTCAGTTTTGATCAGATCAGCCGATACATCCGCGTTTTTTCAGATCTGGCGGGTCAGATCAAATATGCGTCTCAGAAGCGTATTTTGGTAGAAATTGCACTGATCAAGCTGTGCAGGCCGCAGATGGAAACCTCAAACGATGCCATGCTGGATCGCATTCGGCAGGTGGAGGAAAAGGTGGACGAGGTTCGGCAGGGTGGTTTTGTTATGCCCGCAAATGCCGGAGCGGTTGCAGGCAGCCAGCTGGGCGCAGGCAATGGCGTAGGTGCCATGGCGGAAAGACTTAAGCTGGAGAAGGCCGTGCCTGAGGAGGTACAGGAGGTTGTCCGAAACTGGATGGGGATCGTCGGGAATGCCGAGGTGCCCATGAAGCTGTATCTGAAGGGCGCAAAGCTGAGCCTGGGGCAGGAGAACCAACTGATTGTTGCCGTGGAGGACGGGCTGAAATATGATTATTTTGAACGTGATCCTCAGACGGTGGAACAGCTGGAGCGCCTGATAGAAGACTTTTGCGGGAAATCCGTAAAGGTGATCATGAAGTCCTACGTGGACGCAAACGATTTTGAAAACCATTTCGTGGATCTGACAAAGGTGATACAGATGGAGATAGAAGAAGAGGAGGAATAAATCATGGCAAAGCGCGGAGGAGGATTTCCCGGAGGAATGATGCCCGGCAGCATGAATAATCTGATGAAGCAGGCACAGCGCATGCAGCGTCAGATCGAGGATGGACAGAAGGAACTAGAGACGAAGGAGTTTACCGCGACGACTGGCGGCGGCGCCGTGACGGCAACCGTAAATGGGAAAAAGGAGCTGATCTCCATTAAGCTTCAAGAGGAAATTGTGGATCCCGAGGACATTGAGACCCTGCAGGATTCCATCGTGGCAGCGGTAAATGAGGCAATCAAGCAGGCTGAGGCAGCAAATGAGGAGCTGATGAGCAAGATGAGCGGCGGCTTCGGGGGCCTGGGAGGATTACCCTTTTAATGAACTTATATAGCGGACACATAAATAAATTGATTGATGAGCTTGCTTCCCTGCCGGGAATCGGCAACAAATCGGCGCAGAATCTCGCCTTTCATTTGATTAACATGCCACAGGACAAGGTGAATCGTCTTGCGAACGTGATGATGGAGACAAGGGCGAAGGTTTGCTATTGCAAGGAGTGCTGTACCTTAACGGATAAGGAGCTGTGTCCCGTCTGTGCCAATGAGAGGCGTAATCATAAGGTGATCATGGTCGTGGAGGATCCCAGGGATATGGCGGCCTATGAAAAGACGGGAAAGTTCGAGGGCGTGTACCACGTATTGCACGGTGCAATTTCGCCCATGCTTGGCATTGGACCACAGGAAATTCGGCTGAAAGAGCTTTTGGAACGTCTCAAGGGTGACGTAGAGGAGGTCATCATTGCGACCAATTCCAATTTGGAGGGCGAATCCACGGCCATGTACGTCAGCAAGCTGATCAAGCCTACGGGGATTAAGGTGACAAGAATAGCGACGGGTGTTCCGGTAGGCGGAGATTTGGAGTACATTGATGAGGTAACCCTGACGAGAGCATTGGACGGAAGGGTGGAGCTGTAGATTCGCCCGGAAATGAGGAAGGAAGGTTGAGAAAATGGCGGTAGAGGTACGGAATTTTGGAACGGCAAAGGATGGCCGTGAAATCAAACTATTTACAATCAAGAATAAGAAGGGCATGCAGGCGGCCGTGACGAACATCGGTGCCATTCTGGTGAGACTGCTTGTTCCGGATGCAAGAGGAACCTTGGATGATCTTGTCCTGGGCTTTGATTCGGGCGAGGAGTATTATGATAACGGCAGTTTTTTTGGCGCCGTAATCGGTCCCAATGCAAATCGCATTGGAGGCGCAAGCTTTGAAATTGACGGCGTAAAGTATCAGCTGGCGGTAAATGACGGGCCTAACAACCTGCACAGTGATTTTGAAAAGGGTTATCACAAGGCCATCTGGGATGCTCAGGTCGGCGAAAACAGTGTATCCTTCTCTTTGGAGGACACGGATGGAAACATGGGCTTCCCCGGAAACAAAAAGATTCAGGTGACTTATACGCTGGATGAGAATCATGGTCTGGAGCTTCATTATCATGCAAGCAGTGATAAAAAGACGGTTCTTAATTTGACGAATCATTCGTATTTTAATTTGGACGGGCACGGCTCGGGAACGATTGAGGATCATGAACTGACCTTGAACTGCAGCAAATATACGCCCGTGGTTCGCGGCGCCATTCCGACCGGAGAACAGGCACCGGTTGCAGGAACGTTTATGGATTTTACGCAGTCTAAGGTGATTGGCAAAGAAATCAATGAGCCCTGGGAGCAGCTGCTTTTGACGAAGGGCTATGATCACAACTGGATCATTGACGGCGCAGACGGCACGCTTCGCCAGATAGCCACGGTGAAGGGACCTAAAAGCGGGCGCGTGATGAAGGTTTATACGACGCTTCCCGGCGTACAGTTCTATGCGGGTAACTGCATTGCCCCCGTAAAGGGAAAGGATGGAGTCAACTACGCACCCCGCATGGGTCTATGCCTTGAGACCCAGTATTATCCTGACACGGTTCATCAGCCGGAATTCCCCTCCTGCATCTTCGGGGAGGGCAGGGAATATGATTCCGTGACGGTTTATCGCTTTGAATAAGCCTTCAGAATGGTTCTGAGGCAGAATCCTGTCGAATTCTTTTAAGGAATCCACGACAAAGAATGATAAAAAACCTCCTATGCCAATGCTATGATGTAGCAAAAAGGCATGGGAGGTATTTTTTATGGATTTACCAAAAAACGTAACACAGATTGGCGAAGCGGATGCAGCGTGCAAGATTTACGTGGAGGATTATGTGGTTTCGTATTTGAAGCAACTCAATCCTCTTGCGAGGGACAAGACCATGGCAGCCGCATTGTACGGGAAGAGAAAATCTGAGGATGGAAAGAACTATCTGTTTGTCTATGGCGCGGGAAAGCTGGACTTTATCCAAAAGGAGACGAAGCATCTCTCCCAGGCTCAGCTGCAGGAAATCGAGAGAATTCGCCGCATGTATTTTGCGGAATATGAGTTCTTGGGCTATCGCATTTTGGACGGGGAGATGGTGGAGGGCTTTCATGTCTGCGAGCAGGAGACTTGCAGATATGTCGCCGGTTATGCACAATTTTATGAAAAAAATGAGGCCATGCTATCTTATATGCTGGAATCAAGACAGGTAGAAGCAACGCCTGAGGCCGTCAACAATGAAAAATATGATGCCGCAAGAAATCGGCAGGAAAAGCGCAGGGCGAAATATACGCATCACTATGAGCCGCAGGAGGAAGAAACGGGAAACGCAAGAGCGCGGAAGGGTGGCCTAAAGGCTGCGGCGGTGGCTGTTTTGGCTTTGCTTTGCGCGCTGGGAGTTGCCATGAATTCCTCCGTCTTGGAGGAGCATGGAATTTCCTGGGACAAGCTAAAGACCGAGTTTCGGGAGAAAAAGCTATCGGGTTTGACGGCGGTTTCCGGGCAGAGCGTGGTGATTGATGAAGAAACGGAGACTACGGCGACGGCAGCACTTGGAAAGGCGGAGGTTGGTGAACCTAAGATGGCCGGGAAACCAGAGGGCAGCGGAAGCGTGACGGAGCTTTCAAGGCAGGATGGAGAGGAAGGCCAGGCGGGAGAAGCAAGCCAGCAGGCGGTGCAAGGCCAGGCGGGAGAAGCAAGCCAGCAGGCGGCGCAAGGCCAGGCGGGAGAAACAAGCCGGCAGGCGGCGCAAGGCCAGGCGGGAGAAGAAAGCCGGCAGGCGGCACAAGGCCAGGCGGGAGAAGAAAGCCGGCAGGCGGCACAAGGCCAGGCGGGAGAAGCAAGCCGACAGGCGGCACAAGGTCAGGCGGGTGCGGAGCAACCACAAAAGAGCGTGACGGCAGATGGAACGAAGCAGGAAGGAAAGGATATGACGAAAACGGACACGCAGGAAGGGCAAAACGCGGCAGGAAATGGAGCTTTGGGAGAAAAGAAAAGTACGGAAGCTGATGGGCAGAAGGATAATGGAACGACGGGAACGGCAGAAGCCAACGGGCAGAAGGATGGCAAGGAGGCAAAGAGACAGCCGGAGATTTATGTTGTTTGCGCGGGTGACACCTTGACGGGAATCAGTATTCGAACCTACGGAAGTGAAAAATACATAAAAACGATATGCCAGTACAATTCCATTAAGAACCCGGATGAAATTAAAATCGGACAAAAAATAATTCTACCATAAATGATAAGTTATGATATAATTGTCAGCGAGGGACGTGCCGAAGGCACGCCATAAAAAGTTTGAGAATTATGAAATGACGTAAACTTATTTTCGAAAGAGGATTTGCAATGGCAAAGATAACAAATTTCAATGAGGAACGCGAGAAGAGAAGAAGTGATGCCAGGGAAAGACAAGATCAGGCAGAACAGAAAATTGCAAGGCATAAGCTGTTTCGCCTGATCCGCATTCTTGTGATTATTACCATTCTTGTTGGCACCGGCATTTTTATGTATGTCAGATATCGCGGGAAAATATATGTGGGATATGACGTCATCAATTCCGTGGAGAGGACAAAAGTGGATGGCGCAAAGGACGTCAAACTGGGAAACTCCGTACTGACCTATAGCCGAGATGGCGCGCACAGCGTTGACGTGAAGGGCGTCATGACATGGAACCAAAGCTTTGAAATCCAGGACATTCAGCTTGCCATCTGCAGAAATGTCTGCGCCATCTGTGGATATAACGGACATGAAATTTTTGTACAGAGCTCGGAGAATCAGCTGGGGCAGATTCAGACAAACCTGCCGATTAAAAACCTTACGGTGGCAGCAACGGGACGGGTGACGGCCGTACTTGAGGACACGAACGTCATGTGGCTCAATACCTATGAACCAAGTGGGCAGAACATTTATGAAGGACAGTTCCACATGAGTCAGAGCGGTTATCCCTGTGCAATTTCCCTTTCGCCGAATGGGGATCTTTTGGCCGTAAGCTTTATCTTTGTGGAGGAAGGAAGCTATGTCACCAACATTGCATTCTATAATTATGGACCCGTTGGTGATAATCAGAGTGATCAGCTGGTAAGCACCTTTACTTACCGCGACATGATTGTGCCTGAGATTCATTTCATGACAAACGGGGCAGCCTTCGCAGTCGCTGACAATCGATTGATGTTTTACTCTGGCGAGCAGGTTCCGACCACGAAGAAGGAACACATTTTGGACAGGGAGATCAAGGCGGTTTATTATAACCAGAATTATGTCGGGCTCATTTTTGCCTCAGATCGCGCAGATGCAAAGTACGTGCTTAGGATTTATGATACTGCGGGAGAGAATGTAGCTGAGCGGTATTTTGACATGGACTATTTAGGGGTATTTTTTGAGCAGGGTACCTACACATTATATAATAGTACGGATTGTATGATTTATACCATGGCGGGGGGATGCAAGTACGAAGGAAAGTTTGATAAGCCGATTTCCTTAATGCTTCCGACGGAGACGCCTTACCGATATCGCGTGGTAACGGATACTTCCATTGATACGATCCAGCTGAAATAATGCCTGGTTTCCGCAGTGATTTTAATGCGTGATATGGAGTACTGGAAAGAGATGATTCACTTAGACGGAACAAATGAAAAGGCACAAGGGAGGAGATAAACATGAATCTTTTGCTGATTGCGGTACTTGCCGTGCTGATCATAAAGATTCGAAGCGGATATAAAAGGGGAATGGTGAAGGAAGTCATTATGCTCGTTTCCCTGATCGTCCTTTGCATTACCGTGGCCCTGATCACGAATGCCATGAAGAGCTACCAGCAAGGCCAGATTTTCAATACCATCCTTATGGTACTCATGCTGACGATTCTTGGCGTCGTTCAATTCGTACTAAAGCCGATCTTTTTCTCAGCAAAATTGGTGGTAAAGCTTCCGATTGTCAGCTGGGCGGATAAGATGCTGGGCATTCTTGCCGGAATTCTGGAGACGGTGCTGCTTTTGTGGACGCTGGATTTCTTTGTCATGATCATGGACATGGGCGGAATCAGCGAACAGATTTTAGAGTGGACAAGGAGCAACCTTGTCCTGAAATGGTTTTTTGAGAATAACTATTTGGCTTACTTCCTTCAGACGATTAGCCAAAAAGTAAGCTTTCTTCCACACCTTTTGTAATTTTTTGAAAAACCATTGAAAATTTTTTAAAAAGCTGTTGACAACAGGATTTAGCCGTGGTATTATAACAAAGCTGTCGCAAAGAACTGAGACAGCAATGAACCTTGATAAGTAAACAACAATGCAACCCTGAAGATTCCAGAGAGAAGGCTCTTAGGCAGCCTGATTTCTGAGATTTCAGAGAACGAATAC
>JAEEGG010003323.1_pt1 | contig 40144 bp, 28 predicted proteins | sample 9134161 | NCBI WGS metagenome assembly JAEEGG01 (sample SAMN16246543, study PRJNA631951) | gut metagenome | biome: gut microbiome; feature: rumen; material: CR-attached | host: Bos | place: Iran: Karaj | collected 2018-10 | reverse complement strand
CGTACTCTTCCTGGTACTTTTCGTACATTTCGTTGAGGATGGGGGTCTCCTCGAGACAGTCCTCGCAGTCGGCGTCCCAGAACCAAATCACCGTGTTGGGACGGTCGATGGAGGCGGTGGAGATAAGTTTGCCGTCGGCGCTTTTGGCCTCCAACGGCGGCATCTGAGCCCCGATGGCGAGATGGCGCTTGCGGGTCACCCCGTTCTTCAACCGCCGCTCGTAGCTCTCGGAGAAAAGCTGCAACCCGCTGGGCTGATAGTACTTGTCGTACAAGTGCAGCAGGATGTCGTCGTACGCCACGTTGTTGTCCATGTTGTAGTACTTCAACGTCTGCACCATATAGTACTGGCCGATCTCCGTTTCCAAACTATATCGGTCGAAAACCGAGTCGATGATGGTGATATTTTCGGATTGTAATTTGTCGGAAATGAGTTGGTTAAAAAGAGGATGATGCAGCATTCTGGCATCGGGGGTGGTGCAGGCATCCAATCCTAAATACTCCAGTAGCAAGTACTTATATACCAAATCGTGCCCCACGCTGGCGGTCTCCAACGTGGTGATGTCGGGCCATCGGGAGTCGTAGGTGTTGATTTGAAAATGGGCCATCTGGTAGGCTTCATTCTCCGCTGACCCTTCAATGTGTGCTGGCGCATCGTTCCAATAGGTGAACTTCCGGCTTTCGGAAATGACCAGATGGATGGGGTTCGCATTGCCGGCTTTCACCTGATAGAGTCCGTCAGGGAGGTTTTTCCCCTTGAACACGGAGGTGCCTTTTCGCACCACCACACTGTCATACACCTGCACTTCGTCGCCGTGAAATCCCGTGAGATACGACATCTTTCCGTCGTATGACGAGCCTTCACTATTCCATTTGATGGTAATCCGATAGGGCTTCTGCTGCGCAAAGCAAAAACTTATCATGCAGAAACACAATAATATAGCAGAAATGCACCTGTTCATTCTCGGATTCAATTTTAAGCCTGCAAAGATACGAATTTTCAACGATTTTCATACTATGGACGCAATATATATAAAAATGTTGATGGAAAATGGGCGGCGGGCATTGCCCATTGCACTTTGTTTTGTAATTTTGCAGCCTGAAACCCAGCATGGCTGGACGTTAATCTTTTCTCGATTTATCACTTAAAGGATTCACCTTATGATCAAACCAAGCATTCCTAAAGGTACCCGCGACTTCACTCCGTTGGAGATGATGCGCCGCAACTACATTTTTCAGACCATCCGCAGCGTCTTTGAGGCGCATGCCTACCTGCCGATAGAGACCCCCGCCATGGAGAACCTCTCCACCCTGATGGGCAAATACGGCGAGGAGGGCGACCGCCTGCTGTTCAAGATTCTCAACTCGGGAGATTTTATGCAAGGTGTTGACCGTCAGGAGCAATCCTCTGTCCGGCTCGCCTCCGCCATCTGCGAGAAAGGCCTCCGCTACGACCTTACCGTGCCTTTCGCCCGCTTCGTGGTGCAGCACCAGAACGAGATCACGTTTCCCTTCAAGCGCTACCAGATGCAGCCCGTGTGGCGCGCCGACCGTCCGCAGAAGGGCCGCTACCGCGAGTTCTACCAGTGCGATGCCGACGTTATCGGCACCAACTCGCTCCTCAACGAGGCCGAGCTGATGCAGATTACTGCCGAGATTTTCCAGAAATTCGGCATCCGCGTGGTCATCAAGGTCAACAACCGCAAGATACTCTCCGGCATCGCTGAGATCCTCGGGGAGTCCGACAAGATTACCGACATCTGCACCGCCATCGACAAACTCGACAAGATCGGCCGCGAGAATGTGTGCGCCGAACTGCGCGAGCGCGGACTGTCGGAAGAGGCCGTGCAGAAACTCGATCCCTTCTTCGATTTCGCGGGCACCAATGCTGAAAAGCTGCAGAAACTCTCCCAGATTTTCGCCACCTCCGAAACTGGACTCAAGGGCGTAGAAGAGTTGACGAAAATGTTGCAGTATGCTGATTTTCTGAAAATTAATGCTGATATTGAATTGGACATTACCCTTGCTCGTGGCCTCAACTATTATACGGGAGCCATCTTCGAGGTGAAGGCGCTCGATGTGAGCATCGGCAGCATCTCCGGCGGCGGCCGCTACGACAACCTCACGGGAATCTTCGGACTCAAGAACGTGTCGGGGGTCGGCATCTCCTACGGCGCGGAGCGTATCTACGACGTGCTCAACGAGTTGCAGCTCTTCCCGAAGTCGTTAGAGAATCCTGTACAGGCGTTGTTGCTCAATTTCGGCGAGAAGGAGGAACTCTATGCGCTGTCGGCTTTGCAGAAGCTGCGGGCGGCTGGCATCACCGCCGAGCTGTTCCCCGACAAGGCCAAGATCGGCAAGCAGATGACCTTCGCGAACAACCGCGGCATTCCGTTCGTCATCATGGCTGGCGAAAACGAGATGAACGCCGGCGTGTTCGCCTTCAAGAACATGGCCACTGGCGAGCAGGAAAACCTTACCGTTGAGCAGCTTGTAGAGAGATTGGCAAGATAAAAGGAAAGTATCGTTTTATTCCTTTTTGCTTTAAAAATAAAAAATGACAAACATTTTGTTTGCCATTTTTTTAATTGATTATCAATTAGATAACCATGATTCTCTAACTAATACTCCCTTAGTATTCGTCTTCGTGGAAGAAAAAGTCTTCTTTGGTAGGGTAGTCGGGCCAGAGGTCTTCGATAGAGTCGTAAACCTCGCCTTCATCCTCCATCTCACGCAAATTTTCAATGATCTCCATGGGAGCACCCGACCGGGTCGCATAATCAATCAGCTCTTCGCGTGTCGCTGGCCAAGGCGCATCCTCTAATTTCGATGCCAATTCAAGGGTCCAATACATAATATTTAGGTTTTGGTTATCTTCGATTTTTTAGGGCGCAAAAATACACTTTTTTTGTTACGTTGGTGGAATCTGATAAAAATTTTATTTCTTTGATTTCCAGATTGTTTCGCTCTTGTTTTCAAGTTGAAGCGCTTTTCGGGCCGAAATAAAGTAAAAATCGGAAAGCCGATTTGCATATTTCATCACCTGCTCGCAGACGGTCCCTTCCATGTTATTTTGTGCCACAAATTGGCAGATTCTCCGCTCCGCTCTCCGGCAGATGGTGCGGCACACATGCAGCTGTGCCGACAGTAATGAGCCGCTCGGCAGGATGAACCCTTTCAGCTCCGGCAACTCTGCGGTGTACAGGTCGATAAGTCCTTCTGTCTCAGCGGTCCATGCCGCCAAATTGGTGGTCGCCCAGTACTTTTCCCACTGTCCCTTATCGGTCGCCAAGATGCTGCCCACCGTGAAAAGCCGGCACTGGATGTCATCTAAAACTTCTACCATGGCATCGCGTGCCGCTGCCTGTCCCTCCGCCGGCGTTATCTGTTTCAAAAGCTCTATCGCCACACCGGTAGCTGAGTTCAGCTCATCGATAGTACCATAAGATTCAATCTGTTCTGAGAATTTTTCAATCCGAATGCCCCCAATCAATGAGGTTTTGCCGCTATCACCGGCTTTGGTGTATATTTTCATAGTCTAATGGTTGATTAGTGAATGAATCATCAGTAAGTGTCATCAAAAACGCTTTCAAATCAGCGATTTGCGAAGGGGTGAGCATGGCGCCGCCCTCGTTCAGCTTGTGCATGAGCGGATGTGCGTATGGCGATGCCTGCAACCCGCAGTTATAGAATTCCAACACTTCGTCGAGCGTGCTGTACCGCCCGTCGTGCATATACGGGGCGGTAATGGCCACATTGCGCAACGTGGGTGCTCGGTATGCACCCAAATCCTGCGGCCTGCCCGTCACCGAAAAACGGTCCTGCGGGTCGGTGGGATTAGCGTCCAAAGCATTGTTGTAGAACAGGTTGGTGGTGAATAGGGGAGTGCCCGCCCCTCCGTGACAGTGGAAGCAGTCGGCTCCCTCCTCGGTGGTGAAAAGCACGTAGCCCCGCAGCTCCTGTTCGGTGAGGTGCGCCTCCCCGCGCAGGTAACGGTCGAATTTCGAGTTGGCCGACACGAGGGTACGCACGTACTGCGCGATGGCCTTCTCAATACGCTCCATCGTCACCTCATCGGAGCCGAACGCCTTGCGAAACAGCTCCTTATACGCCGGGTCGTCCTTGATGTGCGCCACGGCCTGGTAAGGCGTGGCCGCCAGCTCGTTGTCGGCAGTGATGGCCGCCCGCACAATGTCTTCTATATTTTTGTCGCCATATACCGCTCCATTCCACAAATAGCCCTCACTGTTGAAAACGAGGTTGCAGAGCGGCATCACATTGTGGTGCGTGGTGTCGTGCATCCCGCGCGCCTTGCCGTTGCGCAAACGCGGATTGTCCATCCCGATGTCGAAGCCGTAACGCTGCACGTGACAGCTTGCACAGCAGATCAACGAGTCGGGATTGTTGCCAACATAGCCACATAACCTCGTGTCGTTGAATAACTTCCGTCCCAACTCAACGCCCTCGTTGGTCATCGGATTATCGGACGGCAGGTTGAGTGCCGTTGGGAAATACTTCGGAATGACAAGGTCGTAAGGGGTGGCCTCGTAATTCTCCGGCTTTTCACGGCACGACAGCAGCAGCCATGGAAGTAGCACAACAAACAGCAGGATAGGGGATTTCAGCCAGCGCATATAGTTCTATTGAGGTTTGACCACCATCTGCACTGTGGTGCGCGAGCGTTGCTCCGCAAACACCGGCCGGTTGCCCACCACCTTGGCGATGGTGGCATCGGTATAGTGCCGAATGGTAATCAATTCCATGTTTTCGTTGTATTTCACGATGAAATGCTCTCCCAACTGCTCCAACACCTGCGGAATGCGGTGCGGGTTGAGGTCGGTGCAGATGGAAAAACTGAGAGCCGTGTTCTGCATCAGGTTCATTTTGACACCGTTACGCGACAAAATGCCGAAAATCTCAGACAGATTGTTGACCGAAATAAAAGAGAAGTCTTTGGGGAAAAGGGTGATGAGAATCTGCTCTCTTTTAAAAATATAGGAGGGAATATTCTCGGAAGCCCCGTTGCTGGAAATGATGCTTCCCGACTCCATTGGGGCCAAGAATGGCTTGACGTAAAGCGGTATGTTCTTGTTTTGCAGTGGTTTGAGGGTTTTCGGATGAATGACGGTCGCTCCGTAGTAGGCCAGCTCGATGGCTTCCTCGTAGGAGATGGACTCCAGCTTTACGGCATCGGGGAAGAATTTCGGGTCGGCATTGAGCAGTCCGGGGACATCTTTCCAAATTGTAACACTCTTACCATTAAGGATATAGGCGATAATAGCCGCCGAGTAGTCCGACCCCTCACGACCGAAGGTGGTGGCGGTACCGTCGGCAGCACCTGCTATAAATCCCTGTGTGATGCAGAGTTGCGGAGTATTTGCTTGGGCGGTGAGTGCTTCTTTCAAAAGCCGTTCCGAATCATCCCACTGGATTTTTGCCTCTGTGTAGGTGCGGTCGGTGCGAATCACTTTCCGTGCATCCAACCACAAATTGTCCATCCCTTGAGATTGTAAGTATTTGGAAATTAATGTGGTGGAAATAATCTCCCCGAAGCTGACCAGCTGGTCGTATTCAAACTCATAGCAGTTGGTAGGAGGCGACTGCAACTTGGCCTCCAATTGGCTGAAAATCGGCTCTACGGCCTCCGTCAACGCCGGGCATTCCAAGTCGTTGATGATTTGCAGATGGTTGTTTTTCAGCTGGTTGAAGAGTGGGGTGGGGGATTCTTTCTGATAGAAATAGGCTTGGAGGATTTTTTCCAGCAGGTTGGTGGTTTTGCCCATGGCCGAGATGACCACGAAGAGGGGCTTTCCACTGTGAAGCTGGAGAATGCTGTGCAGGTTGCGCACTCCCGCCGCATCTTTTACCGATGCGCCTCCGAATTTGAAAACCGTGATGTTGTTATCCAAGAAGTGGCTCATAATCACTATTTTTCATTATAAATCACGCACAAAAGCGTCTTGCCGACGATAGCCAGCGTGTTTTTGTCGATATGGTCGATGTTGTCGTTCATGGTGTGCCAAGTGGACGGGAAGCCGGTGCCGGTGTTATCGTCCTGGTGGATGATGTCAATCATCGGGATTCCGGCGATGGTGTTCACATAATAGTGGTCGTCGGTGATGGGATGAGCAGCTTCTGCGACGAAAGTGCCGCCGTAGCCGAGCCGGTCGGCGATGTTCCACACGTGGGTGAGGGTGCTGCGGGCGTAGGTAGCGGAAATCTGTTCGTAGCGAAACCGCGCTCCCGGTGCCCCCACCATGTCGAGCAGCATGCCGTAGGCGGCATGGTACCCCTCACGGTGCGGGTGCTTAGACCAGTATTGCGAGCCGAGGCCCCATGAGTCGCTCTGCCCGTCGCTGCCGTAGTCTTCCACGTCAAAGAACACAATGTCAACCCCCACGTCGGGGCGCTTCAGCGACAGCTGGCGGGCCATCTCCAACAGCACACCCACGCCGCTGGCACCGTCGTTGGCACCGTCGATGGGCTTCTTTTGATTGACTTCATCAGGGTCGGCATTGGCCCACGGACGCGAATCCCAGTGCGAGGCCAGCACGATGCGCACGGGGTTCTCCGGTGCAAAACTCCCTATCAGGTTGCAACTCTGCAATTTGGTGCCATCAAAAGCGGTGGCGGTGAACTCCTGCGCAATCACGGTGTCGCAAAATTCTGCCAATTTGCTCTTTAAGTAGGCCGCACATTGGCGATGCGCCTCCGTGTTGGGCACCCGCGGACCAAAATCCGTCTGAGCCTTCACAAAATAAAAGGCCGAGTCGGCATCGAAAGCGGGAGCTACCAACGGGGTGTCCTCTACCTCAGTAGTGCTGCCGCCTTTGTTTTTGTCGCGGTCGCAGGCGACCAGGAGTAGTGATACAAGTATTGATATACAGAAAGTTGCAAATATATAACGCTTCATATTCTGTTATTTTTTGGCATATTGTTGGTACTCTTTGCGGTTCTTGAGGATGTCGATGGCGAGGTAGATGGCGTTGCGCATCGACTCGCAATCTGCCACATTCTTGCCGGCGATGTCGAAGGCGGTGCCATGAGCCGGAGAGGTGCGTACGATGGGCAGTCCGGCGGTGAAATTCACCCCTTCGCCGTGCGAAATCATCTTGAACGGAATCATGCCCTGGTCGTGGTACATAGCCAAAATGGCATCGAACTTGGCATAGTTGCCGCTGCCGAAAAGTCCGTCGGCAGGGAAGGGGCCGAAGGCGTTAATCTTCTCATTGAAAGCCTGTTGTATGGCCGGTGCTATGATTTCCTGGTCCTCTTTCCCAATCAGTCCGTTGTCGCCGGCATGGGGATTGAGCGAAAGCACTGCGATGGTGGGATTCGTGCACGCGAAGTCCACCTTCAAGGTCTGCTGCAAGGTTTTCAACTTCTTGACAATCAGTTCGGTAGTGAGTACCTTGGAGACTTCCTCTATCGGCAGGTGGTTGGTGGCGAAGGCGATGCGACACCCTTCGGTCACCATCATCATCATGGCATTTTGAGAAGAAAACTGTTTGGCGAAAAATTCGGTGTGACCATTGAAGTGGAAGGTGTCTGATTGTATGTCGGCCTTGCAGATAGGAGCGGTTACAATGGCATCTATCAGTTGGGCTTTCAAATCTTTACAAGCATTAGTTAAAGCTAATTCTGAAAGTCTTCCTGCCTCTTTGGAGGGTGTTCCGGGCTCCACTTTCACCTCCTGCTCGAAGATGTTGACGAGGTAGTTTTTGTTCTTGTTGATCTGTTCCACCTTGCGGCATACTTGCATCGAAAAGTCCTGAAGGTTGAAAAGACTCTTGTAGAAACTGGCGGCCTTGGCGGCGCCATAGACCACCGGCGAGCAGAGTTCCAACATCTTCGGGTCGTTCAATGCCTTCATGATGACCTCGTAACCGATGCCGTTGTAGTCGCCGTGGGTGATTCCGATTCTGAAAAGGTTGTTTTCGCTCATAATAGTTGTTTTCTGTTGTAGTTCAGTTGTTTATGATGAAAAAGAGGAATTATTCCTCCTCAATAATGTCGTATAAAAAGTTGTTGTAAGGATAGATTTGGATGTGCAATTTCTTGATTTCTTCATACAAAACACGCTTCATCTCATCCAAGTTCTCTTTGGTTTTGGCAGAAATGAAGAGGGTTTTATGACTCATCTTCGCCATCCAGGTCTGTTTGAGTTCCTCCAAAGTGATGTTTTCCTTCGTGCGTGGAGTGAGGTCGTCAGGTGACTTCTCTATCCATTTATAATTATCTATCTTATTGAAAATCACGATGACAGGTTTGTCTCCTGCACCAATTTCCTGCAAGGTCTGGTTCACAATGGCGATTTGTTCCTCAAAATCGGGATGACTGATGTCGATGACATGAAGGATGAGGTCGGTCTCGCGGATTTCGTCGAGGGTGGATTTGAAGGATTCCACGAGGCTGTGGGGCAGTTTGCGTATAAACCCCACAGTATCAGAGAGTAGGAAGGGCAGGTTGTCGATGACCACCTTGCGGACAGTGGTGTCAAGCGTCGCGAAAAGCTTGTTTTCGGCAAAGACATTCGACTTGCTGATCAAGTTCATCAGGGTGGATTTGCCCACGTTGGTATAGCCCACGAGGGCGACCCGCACAAACTGCTCGCGGTGGCTGCGCTGGGTGAGCTTCTGACGGTCAATATCAGCCAACTTCCTCTTCAACAATGAAATACGATCTCGGATGATACGACGGTCGGTTTCAATCTCCTTCTCACCGGGACCTCTCATACCGATACCACCGCGCTGCTTCTGCAAGTGGGTCCACATACCCGTCAGTCGGGGCAGAAGATACTGGTACTGAGCTAATTCCACCTGCACTTTGGAGTGCGCTGTCTGGGCGCGTTTGGCGAAAATGTCAAGAATGAGGTGGGTGCGGTCCATCACCTTGCAGTGCAAAACGGCCTCCACATTGCGGAGCTGCGACGGACTGAGCTCGTCGTCGAAAACCGCCAGGTCGATGGCGTTTTCCTTGACATATTCCGCCACCTCTTCCAACTTGCCGCTACCCAAGTAGGTCTTGGGGTCGGGGTAGGGAAGGTTTTGGGTGAATCGTTTTTGGGCGACGCCGCCCGCTGTGTCGAGCAAAAATGCCAGTTCGTCCAAGTATTCCTCCACGCGCTCCATGCCGTGCGATGGAGTGGCAACTGCCACAAGCACCGCAGTTTCCATCTCGCTTCCTATGGTCTCTTTCGTTTTCTCCATATACTCAATTTGCGAGTGCAAAAGTAATATTTTTTAATGTATATTTGCACGCAATTTTATGGACTATGGAAAATTCTTCCGTATTTACACAACAGTTTGACATTCAGTCACATCATATAGGTCCTGACTTCGAAGTTTCGCTTCAGTATTTGTTAGGATGTATGCAAACTACTGCCGACCTGCACGTGGACAGCCACCATCTCGGCTGGAAAGACCTGCACGCGAAGGGATGCTTCTGGGCGATCTATCGTATGGGACTGCGCATCAACCGTTTGCCGCGAAAATACGACCATATCATCGTCAAAACATGGGCCAATCCGCCACAGGGCATCTTCCAGCCCCGTAGTTTTGAAGTAGTTGATCCTCAGGGAGATGTCTATCTCCAAGCCCAGTCCCTGTGGATTATCTTGGAGGATAAGACTTTCCATCCTATCAATATCGACACGGTTATGGACACCGATGTGATTTCGGCGCTTGGCGGCAACCAGCCGTTTCCCATTCCGCTCAAAGTGCCTCTTTCTAAAGGAGATATGGCCTTTCCGACCGTCACCCGCGATGTGCTTTATTCCGACATAGACACCAACATACACGTGAATAACACGGTGTATGTGCGCTGGGTGTTGGACAGCCTGCCTGCTGATTTTTTGCAGGGGCATCAACTGTGCGAGATGATTCTCAACTATGTGCAGCAGGCCCGCTTGGGCGACAGTTACAACGTGGTACACACCTCCATGTCGGATGGGCGTATTGCCACCACCATCTCCCGCAATGGCGGCGATAATGCGGACTTCTGCAAAATTGTCACCCGTTGGGAGGAAAAGAATCCGTCATGCTAATTTTTTGATATTTTTATACGATGATGAAAAAATATAAATTGCTGATTGTCTGTTTGATAGCCACATTGTTGGGACTTTCTTCTTGCAGTAAAGATTTCGACTCCAATGCACCATATAAGGATGTCACGATTGTTTATGGCATCTTGAATCCTGACGATCAAGACCATTACATCAAGATTTACAAGGGTTTCCTCACGCCTGACAACGCTTACGAAGCAGCCAAGGAGTATGATAGTCTGTACTATTTCGACCAGATTGATGTGGTGTTGGAGGAGTATATGAACAACAGGCTCACAGCATCTTATCCGTTGGAAATGACAACGGACATCCCTCGGGAATTGGAGGGCGATTTTGCAGCTCCTGAGCAGCTGTTATACCATTTTTCGGCCGAGTTGAATCCTGATGCGACGTACAAACTTGTGATTACCAACAAGGAAACGGGCCGTGTGGTGACGGCGGAGACGGATGTGATTGGCAATTTTTATCTTCGCGCCCCCAGCGACAATACTCTTCAGGTGGGTATCCACAGCACGCAGAATGTGGATGTGAAGTTCGCTACCCCCAAACATGCCAAGAGCTACGAGGTGTTCCAGACTTTTTACTACATCGAACGTAATCGTACCACACAAGAAGAGGTGAGAAAGAGCATCCGTCGTAAACTCAACAGCAGTGTGACTCGGGATGGACTTACCGAGCAGAGCTGCTCTTATGTGCCTGCTAACTTGTTGACAGTGATTGCTAACCGCGTTCCTGAAGATCCTAACCTCGACCGTTATATCTCGGTGGATTCTGCATTGTGCTTCGAGGTATGGGTGGTCAATGAGCCCATTTACAACTATGTTGCCAACAATACCATCTCGGGCAGTGTGGTGCTTGACAGGCTTGCCTATACCAACCTGCAGTGTGCCGACGACAGCCGCGTGGCTGGCGTGTTGGGCTCACGGCGTTGCGTGAAAGGATGGCATGGCATTACCACCGCCTCACAAAATGAGCTGGTGAATGGGGACCTTACCAGAAAACTCAATTTCCATTACGACTACGAGTACCTTGAGTTGGAACACTAATTACCTCGGGTAGTATTCGTCGAAGGTGTTGTCGGTGTAAAAATAGACGATTTTTTGGACCTTTTTGAGGGGCTGGCGTTGCGAGCCTCGCTGTAGGCGCGTTTTTGGGGGGATGTTGGCCGCCAAAATAGGCCGTGAAGCCTTGTCGTTATTGGCTTCGGACGCGGTTGACGGATCGTTCGCGCTGGAAGGCTCATTTTCCTCCTCAACATCAAAATTCATCTCAAATTGTGTGTGCGGCGCCGGCATCTGTTGGCTGATGGCTTCAACTGTTTGCGCAAAATCATCTTCGTCGCGTAGCATGTCTCCTAAACCCGTCACCAACCATTCGGTGCGTACCTGCGGGAAGGCTTTCAACAGCTTTTCCAACAGACTGAAACTCGGCTGGTTGCGCCCCGAGAGCAAATGAGTCAGGTTGGAGCGTGAGGTGCCAATGGCCGCTGCAAATTCAGACGGCGTCAGCTGCGACTCTTCCAAGATACTTTTGATTCTGTTGTTGATGTCTGCGTCCATATTTTGAGATTTGTGTTGAATGCTATGATGGATGAAACCTGTGTATTTACGAAATAAATAGCTATTTGTTACAATTGTTTGTTGATAAATATTGTGAATGAAATAAACTTAATTATGTGAAAAGTGTTTACAAATATGAATGATTTAGTGTTTAATGCAATACTTCAATAAATATGTGTAATAATTTTATAAACATTATTTTATAATAAAAATTTTATAATGAAATGAATATCAGTTAAAAGTGTGAAATTTTGGCCGAATTGTATTATTTATAATTGATTAACTATGTTTATTGTAATATGAGATGAAGGATGAGAATTTTTGAAATGTTATTGTTGAAATATGTGAAAATATAAAATTTGTAAAAGTATAATTTTGATAATTGTAAACTGAATGTGGAGTGTTTGGTATGTTTTTTTACCTTACTATTGCCCCGAAAAAATTGTGCTGATTTTTGGCAAATTCTTCTGTTTTATTGTCTCAAAATTGTGTCGGATTTTGTAACTTTGCAGCCTGTAAAATGCGTTATTGTGACAAAGGATTCCCCGCTTATAAAAATGGACCCCGGCCTGAAGCCTTACCGCCTCGAATTGGAGCGGCGGCATCGCCGTGCCGTGCTGAAAGAGCTGGAGATGGCCGACGGTCAGCCCTGTCTTTCCGATGTGTGCAATAACCACCTTTACTACGGCCTCCACGCTACTCCCACCGGCTGGGTGCTTCGTGAAAAGGCCCCTCATGCCCAACGTCTTTACCTCTACGGCGATTTTTCCTACTGGCGTATTGAAGAGCACTATGCGTTGCATCCCATCGGCAACGGCGACTGGGAAATTGAACTACCCCGCAATTTCTTGAAACACGGTATGTTATACAAACTGTGGATGGTTTGGCAGGATGGCGCCGACGAGCGACTGCCCGCCTATGCCCAGCGAGTGGTGCAGGACGATCAAACCAAGATTTTCTCCGCCCAGGTGTGGTGTCCCGAAACACAATACGAGTGGAAGCATGCCGCTCCCGCCCGTCCCGCAGTGCCCCTCATCTACGAGGCACATGTCGGCATGTCGTCAGAAGAGGGCAGGGTGGCCTCGTACAAAGAGTTTGAAGATCAGGTAATTCCACGTATCAAAGCGTTGGGATACAATACTTTGCAGTTGATGGCCATTCAAGAGCATCCCTACTACGGCTCTTTCGGCTACCACGTGTCCAACTTTTTCGCCCCCTCCTCGCGCTTCGGCACCCCAGAAGAACTTAAGTCGCTGATTGACTGCGCTCACGCCAACGGCATCCGTGTGATCCTCGATGTGGTACACTCCCATTCGGTCACCAACGAACGCGAAGGCCTGAGCCGCTTCGATGGAAGCTACAGCCTCTATTTCCACGAGGGCGATAAAGGGTGGCATCCTGTGTGGGAGTCGCGCTGCTTCAACTATGCTAAGAACGATACGCTGATGTTCCTGCTCTCCAACCTCAAATACTGGATGCAAGAATTCCATTTCGACGGCTTCCGCTTCGACGGCGTGACCAGCATGAGCTACTGGAACCACGGTATCGGCGTGGATTTTTTGGATTATGCCCAATATTTTGATGATAATGTGGATCCCGATGCGCTGACCTACCTGTATTTGGCCAATCGTGTTGTGCATCAGATTGACAATGACGCAGTTACAATTGCCGAAGATGTAAGTGGAATGCCAGCCTTGGCCTATCCCTGCGACCAGGGTGGTATCGGTTTCGACTACCGTATGTCGATGGGTGTGGCCGACTTCTGGATGAAAACGGTCAAGGAACAGTCTGACGAGCAGTGGCATGTGGGCGACATCTTCTTCCGCCTCACCGACCACCGCAAAGAGGAGAAGGTAATCAGCTATGTGGAGAGCCATGACCAGGCGATGGTCGGCGACCAGACGCTGATTTTCAGACTGATAGGGGATAAGATGTACGACAAGATGTCGGTGTTCACACCCGACCTGACGGTGGATCGGGGCATCGCTTTGCACAAACTCGTAAACTTCTGTACGGCAGCGTTGTGCGACGGCGGTTTTCTCAATTTCATGGGCAATGAGTTCGGTCATCCTGAGTGGATTGACTTCCCCCGTGAGGGCAACGGCTGGTCGTACCATTACGCGCGCCGCCAGTGGTCGCTGGCCGCCAACGAAACACTGAAGTATCGTTATATGAATGACTTCCATCGTGCGATGGTGGCGGCTCTGAACAGCGCTAACATCCTCACGTATCCTTCCATCCCCCTTGTTCGCGACATCGCGGGACAGATTCTCGCCTTCGAGCGCGGCGGCTGCCTTTTCGTCTTCAACTTCAGTCCATCTCGTTCCGTCACCGACTACCCCATCCCTTGCCGCACTGGCGACTACCAGATGCTGCTCAACTCCGACGATCCCGCTTTTGGCGGCTTCGGCCACATCGACGAGCAGGCGTTCTATGCCAGCCGTGGCGGTGTGCTCAAGGTATATCTCCCTCCGCGTACAGCGGTCATGTTTCAACCTTCAAATTTGACATAAATCATTTATAAACAATACTATAACCTGATGAATCGTAAAACTATATTGTTGTTCTTTGTTGTTCTGCTGACCGTTCTCCCGCTTTCAGCGCAGCGGTTCAAATCCTTTTCCAACGATCCCTCTCTCACCAAGGAGGAGGTGCGTGCCTTTGCCGCTACCGCACCCAAAGAACGCCAGAAGGAGGCCGAAGCGCTCGTGGTAAAATTCGACCAGTTTTGGGATAGTCCGGCCATGACGGATGAGTTTCAGGAGGTGTTTATTGAGGCAGCTAACTTTATGTTGCGCAAGAACTTGCGTTTCTTTCCGCATTTCGAATCCTTGGAAAACGCTTTCGATGCCTTCATCAATAGTGGGTTGACCGACTGTGACCGTGCGTGGTTGAAGGCCATTCAGTATCATCTGAATGAGAATTTGCCTGAATTTCACCATGTTATGGATGATTATGCGGCTATTTTCTCTCGTGATGTGCTGTATCAGACTCCCAATGTGCGGTGGACGGCCTACGGCTATGCCGAGACGCTGGCTTTTGACGATGCGCCCTATTTCGAGTATAAGGATATCGACTTGGTGGGCAGCGGAACTCGCGACAGTGTGGAGATTTTGGAGACTTCCGGCCGGTACTATCCGGGAGCTAAGGTGTGGAAAGGCACGAAAGGTACAGTGCAGTGGTATCGCGCCGGTCTCAGCAGTCAGGTGAAGGCCACCTTCCACGACTATGAGGTGGATGTGCGACAACCGAAGGTGAAGGTGGAGAATGCAACGCTCTATTATCCAGCCTATTTCGAGTACCCGCTGTTGGGTGTGCTGGAGGACAAGGCTGGCTTGGAGAGCGATGAGGACAAGGTTTCGTACCCCCGTTTCCGCAGCTATGACGAAGAGGTTCTGGTGCATAATATCTATAAGAATGTGGACTATATTGGCGGTTTCGAGTTGCGCGGGGCGGCCGTACGGGGCTATTCTTCCGAAGGAAGCCTTGCCCGTTTGAATATCCAACGTGCTGATACAACGGTAGTTTCTGTGCGGTGCGGCCATTTCCTCTTCAAAGAATCCACCGTCTGGTCCAACGATGCGAACATCAGCGTTTACATTGAAGAGGACTCTATTTATCATCCTTCCGCCAATTTCTATTATAATGAAGAAAAAACGCTCCTTCAGATTTCAAGACCTAAATATGGAGTGGGAAGAAGTCCGTTTTTCGACTCTTATCATCGGATGGATATCAAGGTGGAGTCGCTGTCGTGGGACATCTCTACCGACAAGATTGAACTGAAACCGTTAGCGAGTATGAACAGTCAGAGTGTAGCCACCTTTGAGTCGCAGAATTTCTTTAACAATGCGACAATGAGGGAGTTGCAAGGCGTGAACCGTGAAAATCCGCTCTTCACATTGTGGAAACTCTTCAAAGGTTTCGACTACCAGCCTATTACTTTCGAGCAGGTCGGTCAGGCCATCCGCCATTCAGCAGAGGATGTTCGTGCCTTGCTCATCCAATTTGCCGCCGATGGTTTTGTGGAGTATGATGTGAATAATGACCTGATTTATTATCGTCCGAAAATTGCCCAATATTTGAATAATGATGTGGGAAAGAAAGACTACGATAACATCACGCTGGAGTCGAAAAACCATTATGCTATATTGGATTATAAAACCCGTGAGCTGACGGTGGAGGGATGCGAATGGTTCGTGATCAGCGAGGCGCAGATTGTGAACGTCTATCCGCAGAATGAACGGGTGGTGATACGGAAAAATAGAGATATGCGCTTCTCTGGACGTGTGGTGGCCGGCCTTTTCGATTTCGTGGTGCATGAGTGCGACTTCAACTACGAGGAATTTAAGATTAAGATGGAGCAGATTGACTCGCTGATTATGTATGTGGAGAATAAGCAGGGCCCCGTGAACCGCTACGGCGAGTATCAGCTCACCAAGGTGATGAGTCCCATCGAAGACCTACAAGGCACGCTTTTCGTGGATCATCCGAAGAACAAGTCGGGGAAGATTGACAATCCCAAGTGGCCCTATTTCACCAGTTTGGAGGGCGGTCGCGTCTATTACGACCATCCTTTCACCTTCAACCGCCATTACGACCGCCAAAAGTTCTTCTTCGCTCTCGACCAGTTCACCATCACCAACTTGGACAACTTCGACACCGACTCCATCCGCTTCGCCGGCTCGCTGATTTCGGGCGGTATCTTCCCCGACATCAAAGAAGAACTGAAGGTGCGTCCCGATTTCTCGCTCGGTTTTATCCACGATGCCTCCAGTCCGCTTCCGGCCTACACCGGAAAAGGTAATTATACAGGTATTATTGATTTGAGTAATAGAGGGTTAAGAGGTAAAAGAAGTACCGTCAACTATCTCACTTCTACCACCACTTCCGACAGTTTGGTGTTTTTCCTCGACAAGATGACGGGTAGCGTGAAACAGCATGTGGTGCAGGAACAGCTGGCCGGCGTGGAGTACCCGCCCGCCGATATGGTGGACGGCTCCGTGCGCTGGGAAGCCTACAACGACCAGATGTATGTCTTTACCGATAAAACTCCGATGAACATCTTCCGCGAGACCGAGTTGACCGGCAACTCCGTCCTTACCCCGCAAGGTATGTACGGCACGGGCGTGCTCAACTTCAAACGCGCCGATATCACCTCCAAGTGGTTCACGTTCAAACATCATGAACTCCTTTCCGATGCCGCCGACTTGCGTATCTACGACCTCTACCAAAATGACCAGTTCGTCTTCTCCACCGACAACTACAACTCCCATATCGACTTCCAAACCCGTAAGGGGCATTTCGTCTCCAACGACGAGACTTCCGAGGTGCTGTTCCAGCGTAACCAGTTCAAAACCAACGCTGCCATGTTCGACTGGGATCCCATCGATGAGGATGTGCTCACCTTCCAGTGGAACGACCCCTATAGCAATGTGGATATTAACAATACCGATGCCCGCGAGCTGATTGACATGGTGAGCCACGGCAACGAACTTACCGCCACCAACTCCGAGCGTCATGCCGTTCAGTTTACCGCCACTTCTGCTGAGTTCAACTTCAAAACCAACGTCATCAACACCCACGGCGTGCGCTATATCAATGTGGGCGATGGTGCCGTGGTGCCTAAGGATGGCGATGTGACGATTCTGGAACAGGCTGTTATCAAGACACTTAATGGTGCGCGCATCGTGGCCGATCGCGACCACAAGTACTATGAGTTGTATAACTGTACCGTCAACATCGTGCATGCCGATGACTTCCGCGCCAACGGCGATTACGACTATGTGGATGTGAACAAGGAGGTGCAAGTGCTGCATTTCGATACGGTATGGTACTATCAGGCCACCAAGGGTATCGCCCAGATTCCCTTCGCCCGCGACTTCAAGCTCAGTCCGCACTTCGGTTTCGATGGTCGCGCCGAACTTAACAGTACCGATGAGTTCCTCACCTTCGTCGGCGGCGTGGAACTGATTCACGATTGCGACACCGTGAAATATGCCCGTATGCGCATCATGGATCAGGTGGATCCCGACCATGTGATGATCAAGATCGACAGCAAAACAAAGGATGTGAACGACCGTAAGGTGGTGGTGGCCATCGCCTCTACCAACACAACCGGCCGTATCTACACCTGCTTCGGTGCCGCCAAAGACCAGTTCAACGATGCAGAATATATCTCCGCACAGGGCTACATCGACTTCGACGAGGAGAACCAGTGCTTCCGTGCCGCCTCGTTGGAGAAACTGGAAGACCCCGAACTGCCGGGCAACATCATCACCCTCAGCAAAACCGAATGCATCTCGCGGGGTAGCGGTACCATCGATATGGGCGCCAAACTGGGCCGCGTCGATTTCAGCACCCTCGGCACCGTCGTCAACTACATGAAGGCCGACTCCGCCGAGATGAGCCTCACCACTACCATCGACTTCTTCTTCAACGAACAGTCTATGAAGGTATTTATGAAACATGTGGATGATGCTTCGCTCGACTTTATCGACCCGTGGGAAAACGAGGACTACATCCTCGCCATGAAAACCATCCTGAACGACAAGGATTTCGAGGATTACGCCTACGAGGTCAACACCTACGGACAAACCCAGAAACTGCCCGCCTCGCTAAAGGTGAAGTTCCTCTTCGCCGACATCCAGTTCGTGTGGGACAAAGAGGCTAAGGCCTTCATTTCACAGTACTTGCTCCCCGTGGCCATCTGCAACGGAAAGGAAATCAATAAGGAGATCCCCGGTGAGATTGTGGTGGAAAAGAGAGGCTCGCGCAACCGTCTTTATCTCTACTTTGAAATTGATAACGACTTCTTCTTCTTCCAAGTGGAAAACAACAGCATCTATGGCTACTCTTCCGATACCAAGTTTACCGATCCTATCGTACAGACCAAGGTGAAAAAACGTATGCTGCCGCCCAGCAACGGACTGCCGGCTTGTACCTACAAGCTGGGTAACCGCTCGCAGAAAAACAAATTTATAAAGAAATTCTATCGTGTTCCCGATGAGGAGGAAGAAAATAATGAGGAATAGGGGATAGTTTAAACTGAGTGCTTTTCAAAAGGTCATTGAAGTATTTTTAAGCCGATGGGCCGATGGCGAATAACGGGCGCTAAATGTTATGAAAATTATATTATTGATAATCAGTTTGTTATTTTGTGGATGGAATCATGTTGCTCCCTCTCAAAGTGCCACCGATGCAGCTGCCCAAAATGCCAAAGTGGTACAGGGCGCTGATTGCGAATGCTATACTTACGATGATTCCAGTGTGGGCCGTTGGACGCTTTACGTGAGAAATCCCTGTGAGGTGGATATGGTGGCAGACTGCTGGTATGTGGTGGAATTGTCTGATGGAACGAAAGATACTCGTACTTCTACGGTACATCTCCGTCCGGGTAGTAGCACTTACGTGGACACCGACTTCCTCAGCAATTCGCAGGTCATCGAGCATGGCTGCTCCAGCCGTATCGACCAATAGAGATTAGCATTCTCCTTTCAGCAAGTCGGCCACAATGAAGGTGCTGCCTCCGATGTAGAGAGCATCCTCTTTATTGAGCTGTTGCTTCAGTTGTAAATATGTGTCATAAACCGAAAGGGAACTCGGCACGGCGTTGAGTCCCGCCGCCAACATCTTGTGTACAATCTTTTCCGGCTCTTCGGCACGCGCCACACTGGCCTTGCACACGGTGTATTTCGCTTTTGGGGGTAAAAGATGGATGATGCTGTCAATATCCTTGTCGTTCACAAAGCCGATAATGCAATGCAATTGTTGGCAGGATAAACTGTTGAGCTGTTTCGACAGAAAAGTGAAGCCTCCGCTGTTATGCCCAGTATCGCAAATGACAAGGGGATTTTGGGCAATGATTTCCCAGCGTCCGTGCAAATGCGTGTTTTTCAGTACATTCTCTATGGCTCGAACAAGGGCATTCACCATGTTTTCGGTGCAGGGATGGAGTACGAGTACGCTCTTGACGAAAGTGGCCACATTTTCTAACTGGTAGTCGCCTGGAAGGGGGAGTTTTACACGGTCAATCAGTGTCTTATGCTGAAATTGGATGCATATGGTGCGGGCAGCGACATCTGTATCGTCAAGGGTGGTCACCTCCACATCTTCCGTGGTGTGGAGCGGCGCGTGCAGGGCGGCGGCTTTCGCCTCGAAAACGGGTAGGGTTTCCGCCTGTCGTTTCCCAATCACAACCGGTACACCTTCCTTGATGATGCCTGCCTTTTCTCCTGCAATCTTCTCCAATGTGTCGCCTAATAACTGCGTGTGGTCCAATGAGATATTAGTGATGATGCACAGTTGCGGATGAATGATGTTGGTGGCATCGAGCCTTCCTCCTAACCCCACCTCCACAATGGCAATATCCACTTTTTGGGAGGCAAAATGGTAGAAAGCCAGTGCGGTGGTCATCTCAAAAAACGAAGGCTCAATAACTTTGAACTGTTCGTTGTACTTTTCAAAGAAAGCCACTACAGACTCTTTCGAAATCATCTCGCCGTTGACCCGGATGCGCTCGCGGAAATCCACCAGATGCGGCGAGGTGTACAGTCCGACCTTCATCCCCAACTCCTGATAGAAGGAGGCGAGCAGGTGCGAGGTGGAACCTTTGCCGTTGGTGCCGGCCACATGAATGCATTTCAGCTGCTGTTCGGGATGTCCGACGACGGCGGTCAAGGCTTCGATATTTTCAAAACCTTCCTTATATGCGCTGCTGCCCACCTTATGGTACATGGGCAGTGCGGTGAAAATGTTGTTGAGAATGGATTCGTAGGTCATGGTGAGGATAGATTACCTCGAAATCGTCAGCTTTTTGTTAACAAACTGACCATTAGGTAGTTCAACGCGAACAATATAGAGACCTGCCGGCCAGCTGGAGCAGTTGACGGTGCGTTCTTCCGCGATGATATTTTCCCGATAGATGATTTGTCCGAAGGCGTTGAATACGGTCATGGAGGCGGCGGTCGGCGTGGTGACCACAAACTGCGACTGAGCAGGGTTCGGAAGTATATGTATTGCCGACAGTTGAATGTTCATGACGAGGTCGTTGGTGTCGATGGTCGTCGTGTCGGTCGGTATCGTGTCAGACGGGATGGTGTCGGAGGGGATGTCGGGGTTGAGGTTGCGGCCCACGGTGAAGATGAATGGGTCGGGCTCACCGATGAGCGGGTAGGTTTCGCGGCGCCCCGATTCGTCTTTGGCCAACAGGTAGTACTCCACCTGGCAGGTGTCGGTGATGCCGCTGATGGCGCCGGCCCAAGTCTCACCGCCCACGAGCGTCATCGGGGTGTCCTCCCACGGACGGGTGCCAAGTGAGTCGGTGATGCGGTAGTAAATCCGCACCGAGTCAGCCACGAGGTTTTGGTGGCTGAGGTTCTTGATGGAAGCGGAGAGAATGAAAGTAGAGTCGTAAGGTTGCGATCCGAGGGTGGGGTAGTGGGTGATGCGTAGCATCTGGAGGTCGGGAATCTCGTGGGTGCGGCAGTGCAGAGCGTCGGTGTTCTCCCAGCGTGCGCTGCTTTTCTCTGTGATGGGCACGATGGTGTAGCCCGGCATGGCTTGCTGGTACACGGCGATGGCATCATCGTCGTAGCTGGTGCCCGTTACGGGTACGAACACGTGGTCGTTGAGTATCAGACTGTTGGTATAGGGGGTGCGGGCGTTGCTGACCACGCTGCCCGGCTCGAACACACGATAGACTTTATATTTGTTACCCCACGGAGTGGTGGCGTTGGCGAAATAGTTGGCCACATCCTCATAGTTCTGATAGTTGCTGGCGCCAGTGGGCAGCTGCGCGATGAGCACCTTGTCCACTGCGAGGAATTTGCCCCAGCAGTCGATGTGGGCGATATAGTCGCCTTGCGGGTCGATGGTGACGTGGTAGTTGTTGATGCCAAGGTAGTCGTTGCAGTACTGGAGGATCTGCGCATGTGTAAGGTCGTCGTTCTCGTTGTAAAGCAGGTCGTCGGAGGCTGCGGTGCCGTAACCGTCCGACATGTAGTTACCGCCTGTATGCACGACGGGGAAGTCGAAATGGTTGATGTTCAAGAAATTGGCCATGATAGCCATGTGCGCGTCATCGTTGGGGCGCGAGGGACGGTTGTAGGTGAAGTCAGCTACACCGAACTCATCATTGCCATCGAGGATGAACCACGGACCATAGTCGCGGGTCCAGTAGCTGTCGATGGAGCCGACCACGAAGTTTATATTGTTCATGTTGATATTGCTGACGTTTTGCAGTTGGTTGCGCACGGTGTTCTGTTGGCTGGTGGTGGAAACCGCTACGGTAACGGTAACAAGCTGCGACATCTCGGCGATGAGGTTGTTAGGGATGCCGAAGCCGCTGTAGCCGGGGTAGGCGATCAGCACGCCCTGACAGCGTTCAAACTCGGCGATGCTCACTACAGGGGCATCTGGGGGAGTGGAGGTGCGCAGGCGTTCCGACAGTTCGTGCCAACGCAGAATATCTTCCGCAGTCAGCTCATAACGCTGTTGCGTTTCTTGTGCTTGTAAAATATTGATAATTAAGATAAAAAGAAAAGAAAAGATAGAAATTTTCTTCATTTTGGTATGAATTTTTGTGAATGCAAAATTACAAAATAATATATATGTAAAGAAATTCCTATTGAAATCCAACCTTACATGGGCTTGATCTTCCGTGCCAGCCGTGCGCACAGGCCAGGGAATAACCGCTTGATATACACCATGATAAGTTCTTTGCCGCCGACCAGCACCTCGCGTCTGTTCCGATCGATGGCGCGTACAATCTTCTTGGCCGCCTTCTCGGAGCTGATGCCGTTGGCCTGTCCAGGGTCCATCACGCCGCGCCGCTGCCCGTTCCGGTCCAGCGAGTTCAGCGAGATGTCAGTACGCACGCGCCCCGGGCACACGAGTGTGGTGTGGATGCCCTTGTCGGTGTATTCGGCCTGCAAAGTTTCGAAAAAGCCGTATAGTGCGTGCTTCGACGAGCTGTAGGCGCAGCGCAGCGGAAAACCGAAACAGCCTGCGATAGAGGTGGTGGCAGCGATGTTGCCCCCGCCATTCTCCAGCATCAGCGGCAGGATAGCCTTGGTCATCTCCACCGGTGCATAGAAATTGATGTCCATGATTTTGTGGAACACCTCCATGGAGGTCTCCTCCACGTTGGTGCGCTGGCTCACGCCGGCGTTGCAGAATAGGATGTCAAGACCGCCGTACTGCTGCCAGGCTTGCTGCGAGAGTGCTGGGATGCCCGACAGCTGCTCGAGGTCGTAGGGGAGGAGGGTGACCTCCGCGCCCAACGAGCGGCATTTGTCGGCCACAGGCTCCAACTTCTGCAACGACGAGGAGGTGAGAATCAGCTGTGCTTTTCGGGCGGCATAAAGGTAGGCGCACGCCTCACCCATGCCCGATGAAGCGCCCGTAATCCACACCCGCAATGTTTTATTGTTTTTGCTCATTATCAGCAAATTAGCGGTTGCTGGGCTTTTGGCGCGACACCCATCCCATCATGCGAAGGAGAAACTTGGGAAGCTGCTGCGTGCGGTCGCGTTTGCGCAGATCGATGTACCAGCCGAGTTTCTTGACCACAGGGATGCGGTGTGTTTCCACAAACTCAATCAATGTGCCATCGGGATCTTCGATGTAGGTGAAATGGCCGGAGGCATCGCCCATGTCGAACACCTCGCCATCGGGACAGCTGTCCACGGTAAAGGGGTGGCCTTTCTCCTTGCAGAACTTGCCGAGGGCTTTCATGTTGGTGATGTCGTAGCAGATCTGAATAAAGCCGGGGTCGCCCCAGTAGCGGCCTTCGTAAATCTTGTGAGGGGTGCGGTCGAGGGCCTGCACCAGCTCGATGGAGCCTTTGGGCATCAGGGCGCTGAAGGGGCCTTTGGCGGGAGTGGTGTCGGTCAGCAGCACGCGGCGGTACTGCTGGTCGCTGCCAGGCATGAGACTCCAGTCGTCGAATGTGCCGGTCTGGTCATAAACCACCGTGTCGTAGCCGAGCACCTCACGGTAGAAGCGGATGGAGGCCTCCATGTCGGTCACACCAACCAGGGCGCCGACCATGCCACCGGTGAGACAGTGCTGCTCGATGAAGATGTCGGGCTGCTGTACCACCTGGAACGTGTTGCCATACAGGTCGTTGACATAGAAGCAGGGCGTTCCGTTGGGCAGGGCGGAGACGGGACCGCACTGGGGCCACTTTGCACTAAGCTGCTGGTGGAAGGCCTGTACGTCGCGGCATTTGAGCTTGGCGGCGAAGACGCCGAGGTCGCCGACAGCGGCGGGCTGTGCGGGGGGCATAGGCTTGCGCTCACTGTACTGCCAGATTTCGAAACCGCCACCGCCCTGCAGGTTCACGGCGATGCAGGCATGACGCTTCTGCGGCTGGTTGCCCGTGTAGGGGAGCATCCGCTCTGCCACCGTGTCGTCCTCCAGAATACGGATGTCGATGCCAAACATCTCAATATACCAATCCCATGACTTTCTGAAATTCTCAGTGCCGACTCCAATTTGTTGAATGCCAGATATTAAATAGTTCTCCATATTTCTGTTTGACCTTTCAATTTATCAAATATACCTTAATTCCCGCAGCTCTCTTTGCGGCAGCAGGGGGGCAGCTTGGCGCGGGCCGCTTCGTTGGCTTTCACTTTGTCGGCATCGTAGCCGAGGTCGCTGATCTGCTTGCGGATTTGATCGGCAGTGGTCTTTTTCGGATCGTAGGTTACCGTCAGTTTGGCGGTGGACGAGTCGAAGGTGTACTCTTTCACCCCTTTGAAGAACGGCACGTTCTCTTTGAAGCGGTTTACGCAACTCTTGCAGTTCTTGGAGGCGTTGGTCTGGATGGTGATGGTAGTGTAGCTGCTGTTTTTGCTCTGACTTTGGGTAGTCGTGTTGGTAGTTGCTTTTGAGGATGAGCTGGAAGATGTGGTTTTGCTCTGCGCCATTGCGCCTAAAGTCAGGGTCACGGCGACTAACATTACGATGATTTTCTTCATGATTATTTGATTTTGGATGATAATCAGTTTCTTTTCTTATTCAAATTATTCGGCTGCAAAAGTACGATTATTTTTTTGATGAATGAAATCCAAATGACCTTTCCCTTTTTTCATTTCAACACCACTCGAATACCCACGTAGCCCATGATGCCGGTGATGGGCGCGTAAACCACCGTGGTATCGAAATTTTCACCGAAGGGATTCTCAGCATCCACAATCGGGTTCTTCTGCTTGTAGTTGAGCATGTTTTCTGCGCCAGCATAAATTTCCCATTTCCGGAACTTTTTGGTAATCTGTCCGTTCAGGATGCAATAGGTGGGCGAGTATTCGGGTAGTGTGCTGGCAGTGTTGCTGCTCATGTCAGGCAGCCGCTGCGGTCCGTTGACCTGCAATGTGAGGTTGAACTTCCACTTGTCGTATCGTGTGCTGTAGTTGAGGTTTACCAACGCCTTATGCGGACTCATCAGCGCCTTTTTACGCCACTGTCCTTGCGACTGGTAGCGCACGTCGTTGTAGCGGTAGGCGAGGAGGATTTCGAAACGGGCCACAGGCCACAGCGTGATCTCTGCTTGTACCGAATGCGAGTGCGACAGGTTGCCTGTGCCGTTGCCTGCACCGTTCAGGTTGTACATATATACATGGTGCGCGTCGAGGTCGAGGTCGACAAGGGTTTGTTGGATGAAATGGGTGTAGAAATAATCCACCGACACGGAGGCGATTCCGCCGGGCATGTGGAAGGTCTGCACCAGACTGATGCCGGCGTTGTAGGCCTCCTCCGCGCGCCTGCTCTCGCCTGCGTACAGGTTGAAGGTGCGATTGGAGGTCAGCAGCGACAGGTTCTCCACCTCGGGATACGCGCTGCGATAACCCTTGCCCGCAGAGGCTCTAATGGCCGTGCTCTCGGTGGCCTGCCACTTGACGTGCAGGCGAGGGGTCCAGAACAGCTGTCGGTAGAGAAAGTTGTAATCCAGGCGCATTCCTGCCATCACCACCAGTTTGCGGTCAATGATATAGCTGTATTCGCCGAAAACGCCCGGCACCGCCTCATGAACGGTGCCATTCGTGTAGGCGTATTGCTCCAAACCATTTATGGATGTGTTTTTAATCGTGCAGGTGAAAAAGTCGTATTGCATACTTCCACCTGCCGTGAGTTTGTGTCGCTTTGAATTTCCAAATTTATTGGAATACAAAATGTTGAGGTATGCACTGTGTTGCTGTGCCTCCATTGTGCGCAGCCCGAACACTCCGTTGGTCCATGTGCCGGTATAGGAGGCGATGGTGCCGATGCTCTCGTCTGCGCCCTTCAGCAGGATTCCGTTCTTGGTGATGAAGTCCAACCGCTTGTTGTCCAAATGGATGCCGTAGATTTCTGTTGACAGGTAGTCTCGTTTCCAGTTGTAATTTTTCTGTCCGCCCACGCGGTTGTCCCACACGAACCCCACTAGGGTGCGGCCGTTCAGCTTTTCGGGAATTGTGTAGTCCCAACGGTTCATCACGTTCACCTGCTGGTTGCGGGGCACATCGAGGAAGCCGTCCTTGTTCATGTCCATCTTGGCAAACTGGTCGGCGGCGTTGAGCAGCAGCATCGTGCTGGCCCGCTGCTGTTTGCCCAAGTTGAAGCGGGTGTTGAGGTTCAGCTCGCCACGCCCCATCGTGTTGCCATAAAGGTTGAGGAACAGTCGTTCCTGATTGGTCTCGGGCTTCTTGAAATCCACATTGATTTGTCCGGTGATGGCCTCGTAGCCGTTGCTGACAGAGGCAACCCCTTTCGACACGCTGATGCTCTCCATCCATGCCCCCGGCACGAAGCCGAGACCGAACTGCTGGGTGAGGAGGCGTATGTAGGGCACATTCTCAAGGAGAATCTGGCTGTAAATTCCTGAAAGCCCCAACATGGCAATCTGCTTGGCACCTGTCACGGCATCGGAGTACTCCATATCAACCGCCACGGTGCTCTCGAAGCTTTCTGCGAGATTGCAGCAGGCGGCACGTCGTAGCCCCTGCTGGGTGATGACGGAGGTAAGTATCGGCTCCACGGAGATGAACGAACCGTCGCGCGACACCACCTGCACCTCGTCAAGGGTCTGGCCTTTCGACAAGATGAAGGTGAGGTCGTCCTGCTCTTTTCCAATTCTCAGCTTTTCGGTGGAATATGCGGCGTAGGAGATGACCAGTGTGTCGGTGGTGGTGCGAGGCAGCGCAAAAGTGCCGTCATCATCAGTGAACGTGCCAACGGAGGTGTTCATCCATTGCACCATCGCATACACCACAGGTACAGTATCTCCTTCCTCGTTGATTTCCAATATCCTGCCACGCAGGTCTTGGGCTGAAATTCCGAGGGTGATGAACAAAAGTAAAATGGCGAGTGCCGGTTTTCTCATCGTTACGGGCGCTCTGTGGAAAACTGTCAGATTACTCTGCGTTGAGGGTGGCATCCACAAAAACGCGGGTGCTGAGCTCTTTGTCGAGGTTGTACATGGCAGCCTTGTCCTTCTCAATCATCTTCACCTTCTCGAGAATCTCTTCTGCGTTGGCCTCTTCTTCCACCTGCTCGTCAACGTACCAGTTGAGGAAGTTGATGGTGGCGTAGTCGCGGATCTCGTGGGCGGTGTCCATCAGCGAGTTGATGAGGCTGGTGACGGTGCGCTCGTGGCTGAGGGTCTGCTCAAAGATGGCCGTGGCACTCTTCCATTTGGTATCAACAGCCTTGATGGGCTTGAGGGTCACCACACCGCCGCGCTCGTGAATGTAGCGGAACATCTTCATGGCATGGGTGAACTCCTCCTGATATTGGATGTACATCCAGTTGGCGAAGCCGGGCAGGTTGTTCTGGGTGAACCATGCCGACATGCTCAAATAAAGGTAGCCAGACCACAACTCAGCGTTGATCTGTTCGTTGATCTCTTTCTGCATTCTTTCGTTAATCATAATGTTTTGATTTTTTAAATGGTTGATAATATTGGTTGATTTGTTCTAATTGTCTGTTTCGTGTTTTAGCGAGACTCACACTCCTTAACTTCTTAACTTCTTAACTTCTTAACTTCTTAACTTTTAACTTTCAACTTTTAACTAATATCCAAAGATTTCCTCCAGTGTCAATTTCTTCACCGGACCGAATTTCTCCTCAATCTGTTTCAGGTCAATCTCACTTTCGCGGCCCAACACCATATAGATTTTGGGCTGGTCTTTAATATATTGATGGTTGAAATCGACCACATCTTGCAGGGTGAAACCGTCGAGGGCCTCGTAGATGTCTTTGCGGCGGTCGTAGCTGAAGCCGAACCGCTGGTTGGTGATGAAGGAGGTGAGGATGGCGCCCTTGGTGGTGCGGTTGGTGGCAATGTTGGTCTTGCTGTTTTGTTGGGCCAGCTCGAAGGCCGCCTGTGACTCGGGCATGCTGTTAAACAGCTCGTTGAAGGCCGTCCATGCGTCCACCACCTTGTCGTTCTGGGTGCCGATGAAGGAGTAGTTGTAGGTGTAGTCCATGGGTTTGCTGGAGATGATGTAGGAGGATTGGGCAGTGTAGGCGAGGGAGCGTTTCTCGCGCATCTCCTGGAAAACGATGGCGTTCATGCCGCCGCCGAAATAGCTGTTGTACATGGTAACGATAGGCATCATGGCGCGGTCGTACTGCGGACCACGGGTGTAGGTCACGAGGCGGGCCTGTTTGGCGTTGAAGGGCACGAAATAGACCTGGTCGGAGAGTACGGGACGGTTCTCAAAGTCGTTGGTGACGCTGGAGGCGTGGTCGCTGTCGGGCAGCTGGTAGTGGGCGGCCAACACTTTGCGCACCTGCTTCACGGTAAGGGGACCGTAGTACAGGAATTCAGGGGCGCACTCCAGCAGGTGGTGCAGCTCTTCCGTGACCATCTCGGGTTTCAGCTCGCGCATCTCATTGGGTTTCAGCGAGAAATTGACTAATTCTGGACCGTATTCGCCATATACGCGCAGGGCGGCCAGCACCTTGTCCTGACTCTTCTTGGCATCCTCCATGTTCTTGATGCGGTTCTCAATCATGGCGTTGAAAGAGGTGGCATCGGGCTTCCCGTCGCGCAACACCTCCAGGGCGAGTGCGAGGGCGGGCTCGAAGTTCTCGCTTAGACCCGAAAGGTGGACAAAGGTCCATTCATCCGAACACGACACGCTGAAGTTGCAGGCCATCTGATAGAAACGGGCCTTCACCTCTTCGGCGGTGAGGGTGCTGGTACCCAAATAGTTGACGTATGCTGTGGCGATAGGGAGCTCGCGGCGCATCAGTTCGCCCTCTTCAAATACAATCTGCAGATTGAAATATTGGTTCTCCACATTCTTCACGCAATAGATGTGCGACTCGATTTTTTTATCGAGTTCGCCACTTTGGATGGCTTTTTTGAAATCTACGAAAACAGGCTCTATGTCAGCCACTTTGCGGGCTTTCACCATCTTGAAATAGTCGGATTCTGCATCGCGGTTGACCTGGATGGGGGTGATGGGCGGTTTGGCCACAGGATGCACATCTTCGGGGTCGCCTTGCACCTTGTAGATGGTGACGTGGCCGGTGCCGTCGAAGTACTTTTTGGCGAAATCCACGAGTTGCTGCTTGGTGATGCCGGCATAGATGTCGATGGACTTGCAGGCCTCCGACCACGGAACGGCGTTGGTGAAGGCGTTGAGCATCTTGGAAGCCCGCGAACTGTTGCTCTCTAACTGCCGCATCTCCTGTAATTTCATGTTGTTGATGGCGCCCGTCATAAGTTCATCGCTGAAGTTGCCGTCGCACACCAGCTGCAGCTGTTCCAGCAGCAGGGCTTCCACCTCCTTGAGGGTTTGTCCCTTCTTGGGTTTCCCATACAGTACGAAGGAGGAGTTGTCGCACAGCACGTAGGGGTATGCGGAGGCGCTGGCGGTGAGTTGTTTCTGGTTGATGTTCAGGTCGATAAGACCACACTTGCCGTTGTTGAGCACATAGTCAAGCATGCGGAGCAGGTATTGCTCTTGCGCGTTGGCGGGTTTGCCGATGCGGTAGGCAATGCTCACAAATTCAGCCTCTTGTCCCACGATGGTCAGCTCTGATGAGCTCTTCAGGGGTTTTGTTTCGGCTTCGGCGGGGGCGGCTAATTTCGGGAAACGCTTGGCTTCCATCTTGCCGAAATATTTCTCGATGATGGCTACTGCCTCGTCGGGATTGAAGTCGCCGGCGAGCACGATGGCCATATTGTTGGGTACGTAGTAGGTGCTCACAAACCGTTTGATGTTGGTGATGGAGGGGTTCTTGAGGTGTTCGGGATCACCGAGGGTGGTCTGTGTGCCGTAGGGGTAGGAGGGGTAGAGGGCGGTGAGCATGGCTTCGCTGGCCTTGCGGCTGTCGCTGGTGAGCGAGCGGTTCTTCTCCTCATAGACCGTCTCTAACTCGGTATGGAACAGACGGATAACGGGATCGCTGAAGCGTTCTCCTTGAATCATCGCCCAGGTTTCGAGCTGGTTGGAGGGGATGTCTTCCACATAGACTGTGTTGTCGTTGGAGGTCCATGCGTTGGTGCCGTTGGAGCCGATATGTTTCATCAGTTTCACATACTCGTTGGGGATGGCGTATCCGCTGGCCACATACGAGAGACTGTCGATGACGTGGTAGATGGCGGCACGGCGGGCGGGGTCGGTCTCCGTGCGGTAGATCTCAAACTGCTGTTCTATCTGTTCCAGTATGGGCTTTTCTTTCTCCCAGTCGGAGGTGCCGATGTGGCTGGTTCCTTTGAACATAAGGTGTTCGAGGTAGTGGGCCAGACCGGTGGTCTCGTGCGGGTCGTTCTTGCTGCCCACGCGAACGGCGATATAGGTCTGGATGCGCGGAGCATCTTTATACACAGACATATAGACTTTTAAGCCATTTTGCAAGGTGTAGATTTTGGTTCCGAAGGGGTCGCCCTCGATGGTTTCGTAGCGGTAGGTTTTTTGTGCGGTAGCACAGAAGATAATACCGAAAAGCAGGGTGAGAATGGGGATGATTTTTTTCATGCTTATAATTTTTACGGCGGCAAATTTACAACAAAAAATTTTTTTGAGAGAAAGTGGGTGAAGAAAAATGTCATTTTGTCATTTTATTGAAAAAAATCAATCGTTTATTGTAAATTATAAATAATTTTTGTACTTTTGCAATCAAATTTTTAGCTTATGCCAAAAAAGAGGATTTTGTATGTGGCACCGGAGATATATCCGTATCTTCCAGAGAGTTATGTGTCTAATATTTGTAGATTTCTTCCCCAAGGAATTCAGGAAAGGGAGAATGAAATCCGCACGTTTATGCCAAAATTCGGATGTATCAACGAGCGCAAGAACCAACTTCATGAGGTGATTCGCCTGTCGGGACAGAATATTATCTTGGATAATTCCGACCATCCTTTGATTATCAAGGTGGCCTCCCTGCAGGTGGTGCGTATGCAGATTTACTTCATTGACAGTGACGACTATTTCAAACGGAAGCAACTATACCGTGACCCAGAAGGGGCGTTTTTTGGAGATAATGACGAAAGGATGATTTTCTTCGCCAAAGGCGTAATCGAAACGGTTCGCAAATTGGGTTGGGCGCCCGACATCATCCACTGCCACGGCTGGATTACCTCTATGGTTCCTCTTTTTATCAAGACTTGTTATAAAGACAATCCTCTTTTCCAGGACACACGTTTGGTTTATTCTGTTTATAATGACCAGTTTGCCGAGCCGCTTGCTCCCAATTTCCAGAAGAAGCTGGTGGGTACGGGCATCGAGGAGAATTTCGCCGCAGGCCTTGAAAATGCGGGCTATCCCGAGTTGATTCGCAAGGCGCTCGAGTTCTCAGACGCTGCCGTCATCGCCCATCCCGAATATGACGCCAACCTCCAGCCTATCTTCGACGCCTATCCCCGCGACCTGTTCGTGCATCCCACCACCGACGACTATGTGGAGAAGTACAACGACTTTTACGACAACCTGATGGAAAAGACCCCTCTGACTTTCTAATCACATCTTGCAATGAAAAAATGCGGTTCAATCCTGCTGCTCGCCCTTTGGGTGTTGTGCTTTTGCAGCTGCAAAAAAGAAATTGACGTTATCGGCTTGAATCTCCAAGACGAAGATATTCTTGGCGCAGACTTTACCGAAGTCACTATTTCAGCCCATTCTATTTTGGAGGATTCGCTCCCCACTAAAGGGCTCCTCAACAACGTAGTAGGTACGATCAACGACCCCGTCTTCGGACAGACGGCCGCCGGCTTCTGCACCCAGTTCACGGTGTCGGGCAGCAATACGGTCTTCCCCAAGCAGGCCGTGCTCGACTCGGTGGTGCTCAACCTCCAGTATTCGGGCTATTTCGGCGATACGATGTCGCCCATCCGCTTCAGCGCCTTCGAACTGGCGGAAGCACTTACTGCCGACCAGTACTATAGCAACGATGACAATCCGCAGGTGCACCCCACCGACCTCGTGTACAACAGCACTTACATTCGTCCGCTACCCACCACTCCCGTGAAACTTGACACCGCAACGACCGCCGCACACCTGCGGCTGCGCCTCACCGACGAGTTCGGCGAGAGACTGCTCCACATGACCCATTCGCAGCTGGTCAACGAGAGCGCTTTCCAGAATTCCTTCTACGGACTCTGCGTGCGCGCGGAGGCCATCCCTGGTCGTACTGGCAACCTCTGCTACATGAGCCTCACCTCCGCTATGACGGGCATAACCCTCTACTATAGAGTCGGTCACGAACGTAAGAAATATACATTCCCGGTTTCCAACACCTGCGTGCGGTATAACTTTTATACCCACGACTACACGCGTGGCGATATCGACTTCCAGCGGCAGGTGCTGCAGGGCGACACCACCCTCGGCACACAAACCCTCTACCTGCAGCCGACAGGCGGCGTGAAAACCCGCGTCACCTTCGCCGACCTGAAACAGGCCTTTGAGGGTAAGAATGTGATTATCAACCGTGCCGAGCTGGTGCTGACTAATGTCTCTGCCGACGAGGACTACTTCTTCCAGCCCTATAACCTCTCGCTGCAGGTCGTCAAGTCGGACGGCACCACCTCCTATACCCCTGATGATGCTTCTCTTACTTCCAGCAGCTATTTCGGTGGCATCTATGATGAAAAGACGAAGGAGTATCGCTTCAGAATCACCAACTATGTGCAGCAGAAAATCAAACAGGAAGGTAGCGATGTCGGGCTTAACATCGTGGTCAGCGGTGCGGGTGTGCGTGGTAACCGGCTCGTCTTCCGTGGCACTGATGCCATCTACTCCGACCGTGCCCGTCTGGAAATCTATTATACGGAATATTAGACCTTTCAAAACCATTTACCATTAACTTATTATGTGCGGAATTGTTGCTTATACGGGATGCAAAGAAGCATACCCGATTCTGATTAAAGGATTAAAACGACTCGAATATCGTGGTTACGACAGCGCCGGCGTGGCATTACTGCAGCAGGACGGCATCGCCTTGTACAAATGTCGTGGCCGTGTGGCTGACTTGGATGAGATGTGCGCCAACAAGAATGTGTCGGCGCATACGGGCATCGGCCATACCCGCTGGGCCACCCACGGCGAACCCAATACCGAAAACGCCCACCCGCATCTATCCGCCGACGGCAAAATCGCCCTCATCCACAACGGTATCATCGAGAACTATCTGGTGCTGAAGCAGGAATTGATCAGCCGTGGCTATACCTTCAAAAGCGATACCGATACCGAGGTGCTGGTGCATCTGGTGGAGGATATCTTTAAGAAAGAGGATGTTACGCTGCCCGAAGCCGTCCGTATCGCTTTGTCGGGCGTGGTGGGTACTTACGCATTGGCCATTCTTTCCGCTGATGCCCCCGACCAGCTTATCCTCGCCAAAAAAGGCAGCCCGCTGCTCATCGGTGTGGGCGACAACGAGTTCTTCGTCGGCTCCGACGGTGCACCTATTGTGGAATATACCAAGAAGGTGGTCTATCTGGAGGATGGCGATGTGGCGGTTGCGATTCCTGGTAAAAAGTTGGAAATCAGGAATGTAAATGAAGAAGGAAAGCAACGCCGTTATCAGCAGAAACTTGTGATGAACCTCGAACAGCTTGAGAAGGGCGGCTTCGAACATTATATGCTCAAAGAGATTTTTGAGCAGCCTAAGGCCATCAAGGATAGTATGCGTGGCCGCTTGAATGTGAAGAAGGATGTGGTTTCTTTGGGTGGAATTATTGAATATGAGACCAAAATGATGAACGCTCGTCGATTCATTATGGTGGCATGTGGCACCTCGTGGCACGCTGCTACGGTGGCTGAATATCTGTTCGAGAGTCTGGTGCGTGTGCCGGTGGAGGTGGAGTATGCCTCCGAGTTCCGGTACAGGAACCCTATCATTTATGAGGATGATGTGGTGATTGCGATTTCGCAGTCGGGCGAGACCGCCGACACGATTGCGGCGGTGGAGCTTGCCAAGAGTCGTGGCGCCACGGTGATAGGCATCTGCAATGTGGTGTGCTCCACGCTCGCCCGCGCCACCCACGCCGGCTCGTACACCCATGCCGGACCTGAAATCGGTGTGGCCTCCACCAAGGCCTTCACCGCCCAGGTGACCGTTCTTACGCTGATGGCACTCTGCCTCGCCCGCAAGAAGGGCACACTCGCCCTCTCTGAATATCATGACATCGTCAACAACCTGGAGGAAATCCCCGCCAAGGTGGAAGAGACTCTCAAACTGAACGACCAGATTCGCGAAATCGCCAAGACGTTTGTGGACAAACGGAATGCGATTTACCTCGGTCGTGGCATCAACTTCCCGGTCGCACTGGAAGGCGCTTTGAAGTTGAAGGAGATCTCTTACATCCATGCTGAGGGTTACCCATCGGCGGAGATGAAACACGGTCCTATCGCGCTGATTGATGAGGAGATGCCTGTGGTGGTGCTCGCCACCGAGCAGGAGACCTATGAGAAGACCGTCAGCAACATCCAGGAGGTGAAGGCCCGCAAGGGGAAAATCATCTCGGTGGTCACCCGCGGCGACGAACTGGTAAAACAGATGTCGGACTATTGTGTGGAGATCCCGCAGACACAGGAGCTGCTCACTCCGCTCATCTCATGCGTGCCGTTGCAGTTGCTGGCCTACCATGTGGCGGTGTTGCGCGGCTGCAATGTCGATAAGCCCCGCAACTTGGCGAAGTCGGTGTCGGTGGAGTAGGGGAGGTTTTATGAAAAAATCAAAAATAGCCATTCGTTATTGTCAGCTTTTTTTGTAATTTTGCGCCTCGAAAATTTTACCATTAACAAAAAAATATATCAGCAATGAAAAGAATTTTGATCGTTGGAGCTTCCGGACAAATCGGTTCCGAATTAACTCCCGCCTTCCGTAAGATTTACGGCAGCGACAATGTAGTCGCCAGCGATTTGATTTACCCTCTCCGTCCCGAATTGGCCGAAGCCGGTCCGTCGGTGAAGATTGACGCCACCAAGGCGCAGGACATCGCCGATGCTGTCAAGAAATTCAATATCGATACCATCTTCAACCTGGCTGCCATTCTGTCGGCCAAGGCCGAGCTTAACCCGATGCTGGGCTGGAATGTCGGTATCGGCGCGCTCATCAACTGTTTGGAAGTGGCCCGCGAGTGCAACACCGCCGTCTTCACTCCCAGCTCCATTGGCGCTTTCGGTCCCGAGACCCCGCACGACGGCACCCCGCAGGATACCATCCAGCGTCCGAAGACCATCTATGGTGTTACCAAGGTCACCGGTGAGTTGCTCAGCGACTACTACCACAAACGTTTCGGCGTGGACACCCGTTCGGTGCGTTTCCCCGGCATCATCTCCAACGTCACCCTCCCCGGCGGCGGCACCACCGACTATGCCGTGGAAATCTATTACGCTGCTATCAAGGAAGGTAAGTTCACCTGCCCGCTGAAAGAAGGTACGCTGATGGACATGATGTACATGCCCGATGCCATCCATGCCATCTGCCAGTTGATGGAGGCTGATCCTACCCGCCTCATCCACCGTAACTCGTTCAATGTCACCGCAATGAGCTTCGGTCCTGAGACCATCTACGCTGAAATCAAGAAACATCTTCCTGATTTCCAGATGACCTACGATGTGGATCCGCTGAAGCAGGGCATCGCCGACAGCTGGCCGAACTACATGGATGACAGCGCGGCCCGCAACGAGTGGGATTGGAAACCCCAATACAACCTCGAAACCATGACAATTGATATGCTGGACGTTTTGAAGAAAAAACTTCTCAAATAGTTGAGATTTAATTGGTTATACGAAAGAAGCTGTGGGAGTGATTCCGCAGCTTTTTTTTGTACCGAAATGTGTAAAATTGCGGCTTCTAAATGAAAAAAAATACGTAACTTTGCGCTTGTCACTTTATAAGTTGGTGTTTTGTGTAAAATGCTGACTTATAGGTGTTTTATTGTTGAATTTGATATAAAAATTATAACTAAAAACATTAAACAATGACGAAACAGTACAAGTGGACGAACATTATCCTCGGATTGCTCGTGGGCATCCTGGCTTGTGTAGTGTACATCATGACGGCGGAGCCTACCGCCTCATGGTGGGATTGCGGTGAATATATCGCTACCGACTATAAACTGCTGGTGGGCCATCCGCCTGGAGCACCGACCTTCCAGCTGCTGGGCCGTGTGGCCAGCCTCTTCGCCGGCGGTGATGTTACGAAGGTGGCCTTCTGTATCAACTGTCTGTCAGCCATTTGTAGCGGTCTGACGATTATGTTCCTGTTCTGGACCATCACCATGCTGGGTCGTAAGTTGGTGGCCAAGAGCGGCGAGATGACCATGGGTCGCATGATTGCCGTGTTCGGTTCTGCCCTCGTGGGCAGTCTGGCCTATACCTTTACCGACACCTTCTGGTTCTCGGCTGTAGAAGGCGAGGTCTATGCCATGTCCTCCTTCTTTACCGCACTGGTGTTCTGGTGCATCCTGAAGTGGGACTTCGAGTACGACAATCCCAAGCCGGGTGCCAATCCGCATCGCTGGATTGTTCTTATCGCCTATCTGATAGGTCTTTCCATCGGAGTTCACCTGTTGAACTTGCTGACCATCCCGGCCGTGGCACTGATCGTTTACTTCAAACTGTGCAAAAAGGCTGACTATACAGGTGTTCTGCTCACCATCGATGTCATTTCCGCAATTGCGGCATTCTTCTTCCCCGTGGCAGCCATGTTCGCCATCTGGCTTTTGGTAACTCTCCCGCTCACTATCTATTGCGCCAAGAAAGGCACCTTCCACTCGCTCGCCAACTGGGGCGTCTTTTTCTCCCTGGTGGGTTCGTTTGTGCTGCTGGCACTGGTGCTCTATTTCATCATCCCCAATGTGGTCAACTTCGCGGGCATCTTCGAGAGAATCGCTGTCAACAATATGCATCTGCCCTTCAATTCGGGTACGATCATCTTCTTCGTTATCCTTGCCGCGATTATCGCAGTGGGTCTTTTCTTCGGTTATAAGAAGAAATCCACCGTCACGCTGGCTGTTTTCTACAGTTTCTTCTTCCTCCTGGTGGGTTATTCCACCTTCTTCGTCCTCGTGATTCGCTCCAACGCCAATCCGACTATCGACGAGAACAACCCCGAGGATGCCGTGGCCCTGCTGGCCTACCTCAACCGCGAGCAGTATGGCGATACGCCGGTGCTGACTGGCCGCACCTACAACTCCAAACAGGTGGGTAGTCAGAAGGATGGCGACGTGTATGTGCGCGATACCGAGTCGGGCAGATATATCGTTACGCAGACCAAGTCTAAGCCCATATACAAGAGCGGACATGCTGTGTTCATGCCGCGTATGTATGATGCCAGCCATAAGAGAGAGTATGTGAGCTGGGTGGCTGGCGGTGACCCGCAACTGGAGCAGAAGATGCTCAAGTCGCAGAAAATTCCGACCTATGGAGAGAATATCACCTTTATGCATCGCTATCAGTTTAACTACATGTATTTCAGATATTTCATGTGGAACTTTGCCGGACGGCAGAACGACATACAGGGTATGGGCGATGACATGAATGGAAATTGGGTTTGTGGGATTCCTTTCATCGACAATGCCCGTCTCGGTGACCAGCCGACCGATGTGGCCTCGATGAAAAACAAAGGCAACAACAAATACTACATGCTGCCGTTGCTGCTTGGTCTTATCGGCCTTGTCTTCTACTCTACCCGCGACCTGAAGAACTCGTTTGTGGTGCTGATGCTCTTCCTGATGACGGGTTTGGCCATCGCGTTCTATCTGAACATGTATGCCTATCAGCCACGTGAGCGTGACTATGCCTTCGCGGCCTCGTTCTACGCCTTCTGTATCTGGATAGGCTTTGGCGTTTATGCCATCTATTCTTTGTTTGAAAAGATGAAGAGCAAAGTGGTGCAGATTGTCGTCCCGACAGTAGCCACATTAGTTTGCTTGCTGCTGGTGCCCGGTGTTTTGGCGAAAGAAAACTGGGACGACCATGACCGTTCGAACCGTTACACAGCTTTGGCTGCGGCGAAGGCCTACCTCGACTCGTGCGCGCCGAATGCCATCTTGTTCACGATGGGCGACAACGATACCTTCCCCATCTGGTATGCTCAGGAGGTGGAAGGCTACCGTACGGATGTGCGCAACTGCAACCTGTCGCTGCTCTCTGCCGGCTGGTATGTTGATCAGATGAAGCGCAAAGCCTACGAATCTGATCCGCTGCCCATCGACTTCACATGGAAACAGTACCGTGATGGTCGCCGCGATGTGGTGGTCATCGGCAGCGATGACACCAAACCGGTGGCACTGAAAGACTTCCTAAGGGAGGTGAAAAGTGCCGGCCATGATGTCAGTCAGGTCATCATGACCGAGTTTGGCAACCGTTTCTATATCGACGTTGACCGTAAGCATGTCCTTGAAACGGGTACTGTGACGGGTCCCGACACGGCCAATATTGTGGACCGTATCATCTTCACGTATAAGCCCGACGACAAGAAAGCTGGTGATGCTTACTATCTGACCCGCAGCGATTTGATGGTGCTGGAGATGGTGGCCAACAGCAACTGGGACCGTCCGCTCTATTTCGCTTCCTCTACGCTCAGAAGTTTCGGCTTTGATGAGTATTTGCAGAATGAGGGCTTCGCCTACCGTCTGGTGCCGGTGAAGAAGAACTGCACCTCCAACAGCGACATTCTGTATAACAACATCATGCAGAAGTTCGACGACCACACCCGTCCCGATGTGGTGAAGAACCCCGATGCGCTGAAAACGCACACTCCGTACCAGTACGCATGGGGTGGTATCAACGACCCGCGGGTTTACAATTCGGAGGACAATGTGCGCTTGGCGCTCTCCATCATCACGATGCACACGCAGGTGGCCAAGGACTTGGTCAACGAATACAACGCTTATCTCAGGGCGTACGAGAATGCAGGTAAGGGCGTGGAAGCCGCTGAGGGCAACCTCTATAAGCTGCAGCGTGCGCAGGAGGTGCTGGATCATTTGCAGATGGTGCTGCCCGACGACATCATGCCCTACAAGAACATGCGTTACAGTCAGTACACGCTCTATTTCTTGGATGCGGCCAACACCTACGATGAAATTAGCAAGGCTTACGCCAATGCTTCCGAGAAGTATCCTTCCATCAAGGGCAAGTTCGATGGCGACAAGGCCGCCGCTGCCGCCCATAAGGTGCGTTCCATCATTTTGGGACATGTGGTGGATGAGTTGAATTTCATTGAGAATAGCAAGAACATCGACAAGGTTCGCAAAGCCCATGAGGATAATCTTGAGATGATTTACCAGCTGATTTTGCCCGAGTTGTCGGAATGTAACGGTGAGGAACTGTCGAAACTCAATGTGGCCGCCACCTGTACCGCTTATTTTGTGGAGGCGAAGAAACACTTGGAGGCCTTGGAAGAAGACATGCAGCAGATCAGTCAGATTCTGGACGACTATAAGAGAATGAATTTCCCGTCGGCTGAGGTGGACGGCAAGCAGGTTTGGGTGGGATTGCCCGCCAATGTGCCTGCGGTGGCGGAACGTTTCGCCTCAGACCGTGGCGCAATTGAGAACCGTTACAAGTATGTACACAAGCCCAGCAGCATCTATGCCTCATCACTTTACACGGATATGTGCATGTTGCGCTCGTTGTCGAAGACCAATGCTCCCATTGCAAAGGAGGCAGAATCGCTTGTGAAGCGTTTCGATAAGTTGCAGCAGCAGGTGGATGAAGCATGGGAGCTGGTGAAGAGAGTGAAGTAAGGGTATAGTTATCAATACTAAAAATTATAATCATGGAAGAAATCAACGAAAACATTCAGGAACAGGAAGTGCAGCATGAGGAAAACCTCGAATTTATTGCGGATACTCCGAAAGAGGAGAAGGAGAGCTGCACCTCACCCAAATGCAACTGTAATATGATTCACTGGATTGTGGAAGGCGTTCTGCTGCTGGCCGTTATCGCCCTCTTCATCCTGCATTTTGTGGGAACCAAAGGTGGCGATACCTCCGACAATGGCAATGCCCCCGCAGTGAAGGTGGCCACCAAGCCCGGAAATGGCAATATTCTGTATGTGAATCTCGACACTATCTACGAATG